>Ga0299913_10001773_pt1 | contig 16415 bp, 16 predicted proteins | sample RVTome_9_FD_201360 | JGI IMG/M metagenome (GOLD analysis project Ga0299913, IMG submission 201360) | Soil microbial communities from uranium-contaminated site in the Upper Colorado River Basin, Wyoming, United States - RVT155D38 (version 2) ...
TCGGCAGTCCCGCCTCCTTGAGCCGGCGGACCACCGTGGCGTCGTACGGCGGGACCCAGCCCTCCAGGATGCGCGACCCGCAGGTCGTGGGCAGGCCGGTGGTGGTGAGCACGTCCTTGACGGCGATCGGGACACCGTCGAGGACGCTCAGGGTCTCGCCCGCGGACCGTCGGGCGTCCGCGGCCGCGGCCTGCGCGAGGGCGCCCTCGGCATCCACGTGCAGGAAGGCGTGCACGCCTCCGTCCACGGCCCGGATCCGGTCCAGCGAGGCCCGCGTGATCTCGACCGAGCTGGTCTCGCCCGCGTCGAGCGCGGCGACCAGCTCGGCGGCGGTGCGGCGGGTCAGGTCCTCCATCAGGCCTCCTCCCCCAGGATCCGGGGCACCCGGAAGCGCTGGTCCTCCGCGGCAGGAGCGCCGGAGAGCGCCTCCTCGACGCTCAGGCAGGGCTCGACCACGTCTTCCCGGAACACGTTGGTCAGGGGCAGCGGGTGCGAGGTGGGAGGTACGTCGTCCCCGGCCACGCCGCTGATCGAGGCGACGGATTCGAGGATCACGCTCAGCTGCGGGGCGAGGTGGTCCAGCTCGGCCTCGGAGAGGTCGATCCTGGCCAGCGTCGCCAGGTGGGCGACCTGGTCGCGGCTGATGGCCTGGGCGGGCTCGGGCATGGGGGTCCTTCGTGACGGGACGGGTGCCCGGCAATCCTAGGCCCCGGCGCGTGCCCGGCCGGGAGGGAGGGTCAGCCCTGTCCGGGCGGGGTCGGCGGCCGGTTGCCGTTGCCTGGCCTGTCGTCGTCCGGCGGCGGCGGGTCGTCGGGCCCGTCGGGATCGTCCGGCGGCGGGCTCGACGTCCGGCCGCCGGTTGGCTCGGCCGCGGGCGAGTCCTCCTGCGACGGGTGGGCGGTCGGCGTGGGGGGCGGCGGAGGCGCGACCGTCCTGATCGACCCGAAGTCCGTCCGGGGCGGCCGCTGGTAGCCGGCGTACGGGTCGTCCGTCTCCTCGGGCTCGAGGTCCTCCGACTCGGACGGGACGCCGTCAGTGACGATCGTGGCGGACACCCCGTGCCCGGACCGGTCCGGCGAGGGCAGGAAGAGCAGCACCGCCCCCGTCACCGCCCACGCCACCATGAGCACGGCGGTGAGTGCGGCGATGATCTTCCCTCGCGAGGCCCACATCGAGGGCACGCTCCGCTTGCCGGACATGGAGGGTCACCCTAGGCGAGGTCGGCCGCAACCGGAAGCACCGGCCCGGACGGATCACTCCCCCGGCGGGGTGGGTGCGCCGTCCGGGCCCTGCGCGAGCAGCGCCTCGAACCCGGCCTCGTCGAGGATGGGTACGCCGAGCTGCTCGGCCTTGTCCGCCTTCGAGCCGGCACTCTCCCCGACCACGACGAAGTCGGTCTTCTTCGACACCGAGCCGGACGCCTTGCCCCCGCGCGCGAGGATCGCCTCCTTCGCCGAATCGCGGCTGAACCGCTCCAGGGAACCGGTCACCACCACGGTCAGGCCCTCCAGCGTGCGCGGGACCGACTCGTCGCGCTCGTCGGCCATGGTCACCCCGGCCGCTTCCCACTTCTTCACGATGTCGCGGTGCCAGGCCGCGCCCTCGTCGTCGAACCAGCGTCGCACCGAGGCCGCGATCGTCGGACCGACTCCCTCGGTGTCGGCGAGCAGCTGCTCGTCGGCCTCCCGGATCGCCGGCAACGAGCCGAACCGGGTCGCCAGCGCCCGCCCGGCGGTGGGCCCGACGTGCCGGATCGACAATGCGACCAGCACCCGCCACAGCGGCACACCCTTGGCCCGGTCGAGGTTGTCCAGCAGCCGCCGGCCGTTGGCGTTGAGCACGCGCTCCGGCGCGCCCGACTCGCGCTCGGCCTTCTTCGCCGCCCTGGTGAACAGGTCCGTGCGGAGGAGCTTGCCCTCGTCGAGGTCGAACACGTCGCCCTCGTCGGTGATCACGTCGGCCTCGAGCAGCGCGAGCGCCGCCTCGTAGCCCAGCCCCTCGATGTCGAACGCCCCCCGACCGGCCACGTGGAAGACCCGCTCGGTCACCTGGGCCGGGCACTTCTGGTGGTTCGGGCAGCGGAGGTCCTTGTCGCCCTCCTTCTCCTCGACCAGCGCGGTGCCGCAGGAGGGGCAGGCCGTCGGCATCACCCACTCCGGCAGCCCCTCGGGCCGCAGCGGCAGCACCGGTCCGACGATCTCGGGGATCACGTCGCCGGCCTTGCGCAGGATCACGGTGTCGCCGGGCCGCACGTCCTTGCGCCTGACCTCGTGGGCGTTGTGCAGGGTGGCCATCTCGACGGTCGAGCCGGCGACCCGGGTGGGCTCCATCCGGCCGAACGGCGTCACCCGGCCGGTCCGCCCGGTGTTCACCTCGATCGCGAGCAGCTTGGCGTTCACCTCCTCGGGCGGGTACTTGAACGCGATCGCCCAGCGCGGCGCACGGCTGGTGAAGCCGAGCCGGCGCTGCTGGGCGACGCTGTCGACCTTGATCACCACTCCGTCGATCTCGTGCTCGACGTCGTGGCGGTGCTCGCCGTGGTGCGCGATGAGCTCCTCCACCTCCGCGAGCGACGACAGCACCTTCACCCGGGGCGAGGTGGGCAGCCCCCACGTGGCGAGCGCGCGGTACGCCTCCGACTGGGCGGTCGGCTCGAAGCCCTCGCGGGCGCCGATGCCGTGGCAGACCATCCCCAGCGCCCGGGTCGCGGTGATCCGGGGGTCCTTCTGGCGCAGCGAGCCGGCGGCGGCGTTGCGCGGGTTCGCGAAGGCCGGCTTGCCGGCGTCGCGCATCGCCTCGTTGAGCCGCTCGAACGCCTCGACGGGCAGGAACACCTCGCCCCGCACCTCGAGCAGGGCCGGCACCGGGAACTCGTCGGTGCCGGTCAGGCGGTGCGGCACGGAGTCGACCGTCTTCACGTTCGGCGTGACGTCCTCGCCGGTGCGTCCGTCCCCACGGGTCAGGGCCCGGACCAGCCGGCCCTGTTCGTAGAGCAGGTTCACCGCGAGCCCGTCCACCTTCAGCTCGCACAGCATCGCCGGCTCGGTCACCCCCTCGCGGCCGAGCCGGGCGTACCACCCCTCGAGCTCCTCCGAGGTGAAGGCGTTGTCCAGGCTCATCATCGGCTCGAGGTGGTCGACGGCGGTGAACTCCGTGGAGACCGCGCCGCCGACCTTCTGCGTGGGCGAGTCCGGAGTGCGCAGCTCCGGGAACCGCTCCTCGAGCTCCTGCAGCTCGCGCATCCGGGAGTCGAAGTCCGCGTCGGACAGGGTCGGGTCGTCGAGGACGTAATAGCGCCAGCGCGCGTCCTCGATCTCCTCGGCGAGCGCGCTGTGCCGGTCGCGCGCCTCGGAGGGGGCGGCCTCGGTTGAGCTCATGTGCCCATCTTGCCGTGTCGCACCGACGGCCGGCGGCGGCCCACCCACCTGAGAGGATCGGCCGGGTGACCGAGCCGCACCTGACCCGCGAGGAGCCACCCGGGACGCCCCGCGGCCTGATCCTCATGCTGCACGGCGGCCAGGAGCACGGCCACACGCCGGTCGACGGGCGCAGCCTGTCCTGGCAGCGGTCGCGAACGATGCAGCGCGCGATCACGCCGAAGGCACGGGCGTCCGGCGTCTCCACCTGGCTGTTGCGCTATCGCCACCGCGGCTGGAACGACCTCGCCTCGCCCTCCCCCGTGCCCGACGCGCGCTGGGCGTTGACGCAGGTACGCCGCGAGCTGGGCGAGCTGCCCGTCGTACTGCTCGGCCACTCGATGGGCGCCCGCACCGCCGTCCACGTCGCCGATGACGACCTCGTGACCGGCGTGGTCGCGGTGGCCCCGTGGTTCCCCCACGACGACCCGGTGGCGACGCTGGCCGGACGGCACCTCGCCGCCGCCCACGGACGATCCGACAAGATCACGTCGTTCCGGGCCACGAGGGCGTTCGTACGACGCGCCGAGGCGGTCGCTGCGTCGACGGAGCTGCACGACATGGGACCGGTCGGGCACTACATGGTCCGCCGCATCGCGGCCTGGAACGCGTTCGCGCTCGACCGGTCCCTGCGCTTCCTGGCGGGATGACGGCCGGGTCACCCCGCCGGCGGCAACCTAGCCGGGCGTCTCCTCGTGCGCGGTGAGCTGCTGCTGGGACGAGCCGGAGCTCACCTCGATCCGACGCGGCTTGGCCCGCTCGGCGACCGGGATCTTCAGCCGCAGGACGCCGGAGTCGTAGGTCGCGTCGATCCGCTCGAGATCGAGGTTGTCGCCCAGCACCAGCTGCCGGCTGAACAGGCCCCTCGGTCGCTCGGAGGCCAGCACCTCCCAGTCCCCGTTGCTCGCCGGCCGCTCGGCGCGGATGGTGAGCACGTTGCGCTCGACGTCGATGTCGAGCGTGTCCACCGCGACGCCAGGCATGTCGAACTCGAGCACGAACTCATCGCCCTCGCGCCAGGCGTCCATCGGCATCACGGCCGGACGCGACGTGGTGCCCACGCCGATCAGCTGCTGGGCGAGTCGGTCGAAGTCGCGGAACGGGTCGGTCCGCATCAACATGATCCACCTCCGATGCACTGTCTGGAACGATTGTCGTAGCGATCAGATGATCTATACTGGCCGCTATCGATTTCATATAGCACAAGGCGCACGCACAGGCAAGGGGGATCCGATGGACCACACGCCCGACCCGGACGACGGCGTGTACGCGATCTCCGTCGCAGCCGACCTCGCCGGCACCGGCATCCAGAACCTGCGCGCCTACGAGCGCCGGGGTCTGCTCGAGCCCATGCGCACTCCCGGGGGCACCCGCCTCTACAGCGACGTCGACGTCCGACGACTTCGACGGATCACCACCCTGCTGGCGTCGGGCCTCAACCTGGCCGGGGTCGAGCTCGTCCTGGAGCTCGAGGCCGAGAACACCTGGCTGCGGGACGAGCTGGCCGGACAACAGGAGCAAGGGTCCCCTCCACCACGCCGTGGCTGAGCAGCCGGGTCACCCGAGCTCGGCCGCCGCCGTCCGGGCCAGCGCCAGGGCGCGACGCGCCCACGCAGCGTCACTGCCGGCCAGGCCACAGCCGGGCGTGACCACCATCCGCCCGGAGGGCTCGAGGCCGAGCATCTCCAGGAGCCGCTGCAGCCGTTCGATCACCGACCCGTCGTCCAGCGGGGTCTCGGGGGCGGTCGCCGGCACCGCGCCGAGCAGCACCCACTCACCCGCCTCGACGGCCTCGGCGAGGGCGTCGTACGCCGCCGCGTCGAGCACGTCGAGGTCGACGCTGACGCCGCGGGCGCCGGCCCCGCGAACCAGGCCGATCGGGAACGCCGGGGCGCACCCGTGGACGATCGGGGTGCCACCGGCGCCCTCCACGGCGGAGAGCACCCAGCCGAGCGCGTCGGAGGCCTCGAGCGGCTGGATCGTGCGGTGGCGGCCGAAGCCGGAGGCCGTGGGCACCCGGCCGGCCAGCACGGCCGGCAGCGCGGGCTCGTCGAGCTGGACCAGCAGCTCGGCCGCGGCCGGCAGCCGCCGGCGCACATCGGCCACGTGGGAGGCGACGCCCTCTGCCAGCGACTGTGCGAGGTCGCGTCGGGCGCCGTGGTCGGCCAGCACCACGTCGCCACGGGGCCGCTCGACCGTGGCGGCCAGCGTCCACGGCCCCGCCACCTGGATCTTGAGCGTGCCGGCGAACCCCTGGGTCCGCTCCTCCAGGCAGTCGAGGTCCTGGCCCAGCAGGGACCGGGCGCGCCGCTGGTCCATGCCCGGGGCATCGGTGAGCCGCCAGCCGGCGGGCTGCAGGTCCGCGCCCAGGCCGGCCAGCAGCGCGGCGCCCCGGCCCGTGAGCGTCGCCCCGGGGCCGCGCCCCGGAAGCTCGGGCAGGTGCGGCAGGTCCGGCAGCTCGCCGAGGACCACCCGCATCGCCTCTTCGTAGGCCCGCGCGTTCGCCTCCTCCGCCCCGATGGCGCCGCCCGGCATCGACCCGACACCGGTGGCCGGCGTCACGCGTCCGCCCCGACCCGACCGGTGGTGGCGATCGTCGCCGAACCCACCACCCGGGTCCCGTCGTAGACCACCGCGGCCTGGCCGGGGGCGATCCCCTCGGCCGGGTCGAGCAGCGCGATCTCCACCCTGTCGTCGGCGCCGGACTGGAGAACCATCCGGTGCTCGGCGCCGTGGGCCCGCAGCTGGACCGTGCCCTCGAGCCGGTCCGGGACCGAGCCGCACCAGCGCGGCCGGACCCCGGTGAGCCGGTCGATCCGCAGCGCCTCGCGGGGGCCGACCGTGACCGTGCCGGACACCGGCTCGATGTCCAGCACGTAGCGCGGCCGGCCGTCGGGGGCCGGGTGACCGATCCGGAGGCCCTTGCGCTGGCCGATGGTGTACCCCCACGAGCCCGCGTGGGTGCCGAGCACGTCACCCGTCGCGTGGTCGACGATCTCGCCGCCGCGGTTGGGGGCCGCCTCCCCGAGCTTCTCCCCCAGCCAGCCCTGGGTGTCGCCGTCGGCGATGAAGCAGATGTCGTGGGAGTCGGGCTTGTCCGCGACCAGCAGCCCCCGTCGGTCCGCCTCCGCCCGGATCTCGGGCTTGGTGGTGTCACCGAGCGGGAAGAGCGAGTGGGCGAGCTGGTCCTGGGTGAGCACGCCCAGCACGTAGGACTGGTCCTTGCCGGCGTCCACGGCCCGGTGCAGCTCGATGGTCCCGTCGGCCCCGGTCCGCAGCTGCGCGTAGTGACCGGTCACCACGGCGTCGAAGCCGAGCGCGAGCGCGCGGTCCAGCACGGCCGCGAACTTGATCTTCTCGTTGCAGCGCAGACAGGGGTTCGGCGTCCGGCCGGCGGCGTACTCGGCGAGGAAGTCCTCCACCACGCCCTGGTGGAACTCCTCGCTCATGTCCCACACGTAGAACGGGATCCCGATGACGTCGGCCGCGCGCCGGGCGTCGTTGCTGTCCTCGATGGTGCAGCAGCCGCGCGCCCCCGACCGGTAGGACTTCGGGTTGCGCGAGAGCGCGAGGTGGATGCCGGTGACGTCGTGACCGGCCTCGGCGGCGCGGGCGGCCGCGACCGCCGAGTCCACGCCGCCCGACATGGCAGCGAGCACCCTCACGACCGTCGCACCCCCGCGGCCCGGGCGCGTTCCACGCAGGGGCCGATCGCCTCGACGAGCGCGTCGACGTCCGCCTCGGTGCTGGTGTGGCCGAGCGTGAACCGCAGGGAGCTGCGCGCCTCGTCGTCGTCGCAGCCCATCGCGAGCAGCACGTGCGACGGCTGCGGCACGCCGGCGTCGCAGGCGGACCCGGTGGAGCACTCGATGCCGCGGGCGTCGAGCAGCATCAGGAGCGAGTCCCCCTCGCACCCCGGGAACCGCAGGTGGGCGTGGCCGGGCAGCCGTCGGACCGGGTCGACGCTGCGGACGGCATCCGGCACGACCGCCATGACGCGGCGCTCCAGCTCGTCACGGAGCGCGGCCAGCCGGTCGTGGACGACCGGCTGGTCCTTCACCGCCGCCTCCACCGCGGCGGCGAGGCCGGCGATGGCGGGTACGTCGATGGTGCCGCTGCGGACGTCGCGCTCCTGTCCGCCCCCGTGCACCAGCGCGGTCAGCTCCACCTCGCGGCGGACGACGAGCGCCCCGACGCCGTACGGCCCCCCGATCTTGTGGCCCGTGAGGGTCAGTGCGTCCACGCCGGAGGCGGCGAAGTCGACGGGCACGCCGCCGACCGCCTGGACCGCGTCGGAGTGCACCGGGATGTCGTGGACGCGCGCGGCCGCGACCACCTCGTCGATCGGCTGCAGGGTCCCCACTTCGTTGTTCGCCCACATCACCGACACCAGGGCCACGGACCCGGGGTCCCGCTCGATCGCCTCGGTGAGGGCGTCGACCCGCAGCCGACCCGACCCGTCGACGGGCAGCAGCTCGACCTGGGCGCCCTCGTGCTCGGCGAGCCAGGCGAGCGGATCGAGCACGGCGTGGTGCTCCACGCCCGTGGTGAGGACGCGGGTACGCCGCGGGTCGGCGTCGTGGCGCGACCAGAACAGTCCCTTGAGCGCGAGGTTGTCGGACTCGGTGCCGCCGGAGGTGAAGACCACCTCGCCGGGGCGGCAGTTGAGCGCCTGCGCGATGGTCTCGCGCGACTCCTCGACGGTCCGGCGGGCCCGGCGCCCGGAGGCGTGGAGCGAGGAGGCGTTGCCGGTGGCGGCGAGATGGCCGGTCAACGCCTCGACGGCCACCGGCAGCATCGGGGTGGTGGCGGCGTGGTCGAGGTAGACGGTCATGGCAGCCCCAATCGTACGGCGGGGGTCAGGGACGTCCCGGCTCGGCCCGTCCGGCGTCGGCCCGGCGCCCCTCGACGAGCCGGGCGAGGTTCGCCAGCGCCATGCGGGTGCCGACCTCGTCGGCCTCCGCTGGTACGCCGTCGGGCAGGCCCTCGTGCAGCACGGCGACGTCGGTGCCCTCCCCCGCAGGGGTGAGGGTGGTCGTCATGGTCATCGTCCCGCGGAACGCCTCGTCCTCGGTCTCGAACTCGATCTCCTCCACCACCCGCTCGTCGGGCACCAGCGTGAGGAAGCGCCCGTGGTAGGTGTCGGTGGCGCCCCCGCTCTTGCCGCGCTCGCCCGGGGCGTCGTACGTCAGCGAGACCCGGAAGGCGCCCCCCTCGCGGGCGTCGAGCTCGTGGACCCGACAGGTCATGCCGTCCGGCACCCGCCATCGTGCCAGGTCCTCGGCGTCCAGCAGCGCCGGGTAGACGGCGGAGGGCGGGGCGTCCACATGCCGGGTAACGCGCGTGGTCTGCATGCCGTTCACGGTACGTCGTCGGTGCGCAGGCGGCCGTGCAGGTGCTCGTCGTGGTACGCGCCGTCCGGGTAGCGGTAGGACTCCCGGAGCGTTCCCTCCCACGGGAAACCGGCGGCCCGGGCCACCCCGCACGAGGCAGGGTTCTCGACGGCGTGGTGGAGGTAGAGCCGATGCAGGCCGACCGTCCCGAACGCGAACCCCGAGGCGGCCACGACCGCGCGGGCGGCGTACCCCCGGCCACGGGCCCATGGTGCGATCCAGAAGCCGACCTCCGCGTCGGCCTGGGCCGCGTCGATCCGGAACACGGAGACCGAGCCGACCAGCCCCTCCACGGGGTCGGCGACCGCCCACGAGGCGTGCCCGCCCTCACCCCAGTCGTTGCGCTCCTCCATGAAGGCGCGAGCGGGCTCGGGCCCATCGGGCCCGGGATTCCACCGGGCGATCTCGACGTCCGCGAGGGCCGCGGCGAGCAGCGCTTCGTCCTCCGGCCGGAACGCCCGGAGGACGAGGCCCGGCCGCTCGACCGGGACCAGCTCCCTCTGCGGTGTGACGGCCACCGGTCAGCCGCCCGGGAGCAGGACCAGGTCGTCGCGGTGCACGACCTCGCGTTCGTACGCCGCCCCCAGCTCGTCCCTCAGCTCCCGCGTCGAGCGACCCAGCAGCCGCGGCAGCTCCTCGGCGTCGAAGTTCACCAGGCCGCGCGCCACCGGCGTACCGTCGGGATCGACGAGGTCGACCGGGTCGCCGGCCACGAACCGTCCCGCCAGCCCGGTGATGCCGGCCGGCAGCAGGGAGGCCCGACGCTCGGTGACCGCGCGCACGGCACCCGCGTCCAGCTCCAGCCTGCCCTTGGGGTCGGTGGCGTGGGCGAGCCACAGCAGTCGGGTCGGCCGGCGGCGCCCGGTGGGGTGGAACAGCGTCCCCACGGGGTCCCCGGCCAGCGCCGCGGATGCCTGCCCGGCGTCGGTGAGCACCACGGGTATCCCGGCGCCCGTCGCGATCCGGGCCGCCTCGACCTTGGTCTGCATGCCACCGGTGCCGACGCCCGCCGCACCCGTCCTGCCGATCCGCACATCGGTGAGGTCGGCGTCCGACGCGATCTCGGGGATCAGCGACGTCCCCTCGTGGGCCGGGTTGCCGTCGTAGAGACCGTCCACATCGGAGAGCAGCACCAGCAGGTCGGCGTGCACCAGGTGTGCGACCAGCGCCGCCAGCCGGTCGTTGTCGCCGAACCGGATCTCGTGCGTGGCGACGGTGTCGTTCTCGTTGACGATCGGCAGCACGCCGAGCTCCAACAGCTTGGCGAAGGTCTGATAGGCGTTGCGGTAGTGCGACCGCCGGGTCATGTCGTCCACGGTGAGCAGCACCTGTCCCGTGGTGATGCCGTGCCGCGCCAGCTCCTCGGTGTAGCGATGGACCAGCAGGCCCTGCCCCACCGACGCGGCCGCCTGCTGCGCGGACAGCCCCCGGGGGCGAGTGGTGAGCCCGAGCGGGGCCAGGCCCGCGGCGATCGCGCCCGAGGAGACGAGCACCACCTCGGCCCCTCGCTGCCGGGCCTGCGCGAGCACGTCGACCAGCGCCTGCACGCGGTCCGGGTCGATCCCTCCGGCGGCCGTGGTCAGGGAGCTGGAGCCGACCTTGACCACCACCCGCCTGGCGGCCGCGACCGCGCTCCGGCTCATGTCTGGTCCGCGTCGGGTCGGTCGAACCGGCGTGCCACGTCGGCACGGGTCTCGGTCTCGCCACGGTCGTCCATCGCGTCGTCGATCGCGCGGCGACGGCGGGCGGCCGGACGGGACTCGTCGAACCGCTGGTCCTCGCCGCGCCGTCCGAGCATCTCCGCGCCCGCCTCGATGCCGGGCTGGAAGTCGAACACGACCGCGTCGTCGGGGTGCCCGATGAGCACGGTGTCACCTTCGACGGCGCCCAGCTCCAGGAGCCGCTGCTCCACACCGAGCCGGTTCAGCCGGTCCGCGAGGAAGCCCACGGCCTCGTCGTTGCTGAAGTCGGTCTGCCGGACCCAGCGCTCGGGCTTCTCGCCGCGCACCCGCCAGGCCCGCTGCCCCGAGCTGGGCGACGATTCCTCGGTCTCCCGGACCGTGAACTCGGTGTCGCCGCCGACGGCCACCGGCCGGATCACGATCCGCTCCGCCTCGACCGCGGGCCGCGCCGCCCGCCCGGCCGCGACGATCACGGCCATCGCGAACGTCAGCTCGCGCAGGCCCTCGCCCGACGCGGCGCTCACCTCGAACACCCTCAACCCACGCTCGCGCAGCTCGTCCACGACGAAGGAGGCGATGTCGCGGCCGTCGGGGACGTCGATCTTGTTCAGCGCGACCAGCCGGGGCCGCTCCTCCAGCCCGCCGTACCGCGCCAGCTCGCGCTCGATCACGTCCAGGTCGTCGACCGGGTTGCGGCCCGGCTCGATCGTGGCGGTGTCGAGCACGTGCACCAGCGCGGCGCACCGCTCGATGTGCCGCAGGAAGTCGTGGCCCAGCCCGCGCCCGTCGGCGGCTCCCTCGATGAGGCCGGGAACGTCGGCGACGGTGAAGGTGGTCTCACCCGCGCGTACGACGCCGAGGTTGGGCACCAGCGTGGTGAAGGGGTAGTCGGCGATCTTCGGACGGGCCCGGGAGATCGCGGCGATCAGCGAGGACTTGCCGGCGCTGGGGAAGCCGACCAGACCGACGTCGGCCACCACCTTGAGCTCGAGCACGATCTCGAGCTCGTCGCCGGGCTCCCCGAGCAGTGCGAAGCCCGGCGCCTTGCGCTTCGCCGAGGCCAACGCGGCGTTGCCGAGTCCGCCGCGTCCGCCCTGGGCGACCACCAGCTCGGTGCCCGGGCCGACCAGGTCGGCGAGCACCGTGCCGTCAGGGGTGGTGACCACCGTGCCGTCGGGCACCGGGAGCACCAGGTCGGCCCCGTGGCCCCCATTGCGGTGACCGCCCGCCCCGTGGCCACCGTGCTCGGCCCGTCGCCTGGGGCTGTGGTGGTAGTCGACCAACGTGGTCACGTCCGGATCCACGCGGAGGATCACCGAGCCACCGGGACCGCCGTTCCCACCGTCAGGGCCGCCGAGCGGCTTGAACTTCTCCCGGTGCACCGAGGCGACGCCGTTGCCACCCCGGCCCGCCGCGACGTGCAGCGTGACCCGGTCGACGAACGTCGGGACGGCCATGGGGTTCCTCTGGGTCGGTGGTTGAGGAGGTCGCGCAGCGACCGTCTCGAAACCACGAGGGCGCCCCCAGTCTAGGGACGCCCTTCGGTGATGTTCTGGGTCTGGGTGAGCGTCAGGTCACTCGCCCGGGACGACGTTGACGACGCGGCGACCGCGACGTGAGCCGAACTCGACGGCACCGGCCACCAGCGCGAACAGGGTGTCGTCGCCGCCGCGGCCCACGCCACTCCCGGGGTGGAAGTGGGTGCCACGCTGGCGCACGATGATCTCGCCGGCGTTGACCAGCTGGCCGCCGTACCGCTTGATGCCGAGCCGCTGTGCGTTGGAGTCGCGCCCGTTCTTGGTGGACGCCGCGCCCTTCTTGTGTGCCATGAGTTCAGTCCTTGGGAGAGTTTCCGTCGTGAGCCGGGCTCACAGGGAGATGTCGGTGACCTTGACCTGGGTGTACTTCTGGCGGTGGCCCTGGCGCTTCTTGTAACCGGTCTTGTTCTTGTACTTCTGGATGACGATCTTCGGGCCCTTGGTGCCGCCAAGGACCTCCGCGGTCACGGAGGCCTTGTCGAGGCCGGTGGCCGTGACGTCCTCGCCGTCCACGACCATCACCACGGGCAGGGTCACCGACTCGCCGACCGCCGTCGCGACCTGGTCGATCTCGATGACGTCGCCGACGGCAACCTTCTGCTGGGTGGCGCCAGCGCGCACGATCGCGTACACCGCGGTCTCCTTCGTCGATTCCAACTGCAGGCTCGGGTCCTGGGGTTCCGGCGCCGGGGCTCGGTGCTCGACGGCAGTGCTCGAGGACTCGGGCTCCCGCACGGCGGCCGCACAGGGAGGGCGTGCGGATGCACACCGAGGGTCCATAGTACGGATCCGCGCCGGGCACCGCAAAACGAGCCCACCGCTCCCTTCAGGAAACCGCCGGGAGACGACGTCCCGAGGCCGATTCGCGTGTCGTCCCCCGCCACTTTCCACGTGTCCCCACGCCCAGCGGGCTTCCCGGGCGTCAGCGCTTGCGCCCGCCGCCCTTCTTCTTCACGGGCACGTGCAGCTCCTCGGCCTGCGTCTCCTCCCCGGTGGACACCTCGGGCGTTCCCGCGGGCTCGACGTCGACCACCCCCGGTTCGACCTGACCGGTTCCCTCGGGGGTCCCGACGCCACTCGGCACCTCCACCTCGTCGAGCGCGGGTACGCCGACCGGTTCCGGGGGCGGTCCGGCGGGGCGGCTGGCGGAGCGGCCACGCGTGCGGGTCACGACCTTGGGCGGCTCGGGCGTGCCGCCCTGGTGGTCGGCCACGGCTTCGGCGACCGCCGGAGCGGATGTGACGGAGATCGTCGCCGCGGGCGTGGTTGCTCCACCCGGCCGGCTGGCGGCCCGGCGGGTGCGGGTGACCACCTTGGGGGCAGCGGGCTGCTCGGTGGCGGGCTTCCCCTCCACCGGCCGTTCGGCAGGCTCCTCCGCGGCGGGCTGCTCCGGGGCGGGCTGCTCGGGAGCGGGCTGCTCGGTGGCGGGCTTCTCCTCCACCGGCTGCTCGACGGGCTTCTCCTCCACCGGCTGCTCGACGGGCTTCTGCTCGGCGGGCGGCTCGTCCACGGGGGGCTTGTCCGCATTCTCGGGCCTGGCCATGGCAGCGACGTCCTTTGGCGAGGGTGCCTTGGCAGGAGTGGGCTGGCTGTTGTCGCCGCCCCCGTTGCGTCCTCGGCCACGGCTACGGCGACCACCGCGACGGTCGTCGTCGCTCTTCTTCGGCTCGACCGGCATGTCGTGGAGCGTCAGGCCCCGACCACCACAGTGGTCACAGGGCTCGCTGAACGCCTCGAGCAGGCCGGTGCCGATCCGCTTGCGCGTCATCTGCACCAGGCCCAACGAGGTCACCTCGGCGACCTGGTGGCGCGTCCGGTCCCGACCCAGGCACTCGACCAGGCGGCGCAGCACGAGGTCCCGGTTGGACTCGAGCACCATGTCGATGAAGTCGACGACGATGATGCCGCCGATGTCCCTCAGCCGGAGCTGGCGGACGATCTCCTCCGCCGCCTCCAGGTTGTTCTTGGTGACGGTCTCCTCGAGGTTCCCGCCCGAGCCGGTGAACTTGCCGGTGTTCACGTCGACGACCGTCATCGCCTCGGTGCGGTCGATGATCAGCGACCCTCCCGAGGGCAGCCAGACCTTGCGGTCCAGTCCCTTGGCGATCTGCTCGTCGATCCGGTGCGCGGCGAAGACGTCTCCGGAATCCTCGGTCCGCTCGAAACGCTCGAGCCGTTCCCCGAGGTCGGGCGCGACCTGGTCGACGTACTCCTTGACGGTCTCCCAGGCCTCGTCGCCCTGGACGAGGAGGTTGCCGAAGTCCTCGGTGAACAGGTCGCGGACGACCTTGAGCGTGAGGTCGGGCTCGCCGTACAGCAGCTTGGGGCCGGAGCTCGAGCCCTTCGCGCCCTTCTCGATGTCCTCCCAGCGCGCCTTGAGCCGCTCGACGTCGCGGGTCAGCTCCTCCTCGGAGGCCCCCTCCGCAGCCGTGCGCACGATCACCCCGGCGGTGTCGGGGACGATCTCCTTCAGCAACGACTTCAGGCGGCTGCGCTCGGTGTCCGGCAGCTTGCGCGAGATGCCACTGGTGGTCCCGTCGGGGACGTAGACGAGGAACCTTCCGGCCAGGCTCACCTGGCTGGTCAGCCGGGCGCCCTTGTGGCCGACCGGGTCCTTGGTGATCTGCACCAGGACGGACTGGCCGCTGGAGAGCACCGACTCGATCTTGCGGGGCTGGCCGTCCTTGTGGCCCAGCGCGGACCAGTTCACCTCGCCGGCGTAGAGCACGGCGTTGCGGCCCTTGCCGATGTCGATGAAGGCGGCCTCCATGGACGGCAGCACGTTCTGCACGCGGCCCAGGTAGACGTTGCCGATGAGCGACGTCTGGGACTCCCGCGCGACGTAGTGCTCGACGAGCACCTTGTCCTCGAGGACCGCGATCTGGGTGAGGTCGTCGCGCTGCCGGATCACCATCGTGCGGTCCACCGACTCGCGCCGGGCCAGGAACTCCGCCTCGCTCACGATCGGTGCCCGACGTCGGCCGGCCTCACGACCCTCGCGACGCCGCTGCTTCTTGGCCTCCAGTCGGGTGGAGCCGGTGACCGCGGTGATCTGGTCCTCGGGAGAGCGCCCCTGCCGGACCTTCGTCACGGTGTTCGCGGGTGCGTCGGGGTCCTCGCCGCCATCCTCCCCGGCTCGACGCCGGCGACGCCGACGGTGCGAGGCCGTGCTCTCGCCCCCTGCGTCCTGGTCGTCCCCGGAGTCGTCGTCCGACTCGTCCCGGTCCGTCTCCTCCGTGGCGTCCGTGCCCTCACCCTCGCCGGGCTTGCGGCGCCGACGTCCTCCGCGCCGCCGCCTTCGACGGTTGCTGCTTCCGCCGCCCTCGCCGCCAGGGCCCGACCCGTCGCCGGCCTCGGCGTCTGTCTTCGCTTCCGACTCGGCCCCGGAGTCCGGCGCGGTCTCGGGCTCGGTCTTGGCAACGCCCGACTGCTTCCTGGGCTGCTGCTTCTTCGCCTGCTGCTTCTGGCTGGGCTGCTTGGTGAGCTGCTTGGTGGGCTGCTCGGTCGGCTGCTCGGCAGCCTCCTTGGCGGGCCGCTCCCCGGCGGCGACCGTGGTCACCTCCGGCGGCTGGAACAGGGGCACGGGTGCCGCGGCCGAGCCCCCGGCCGCCGGTTCCGACTCCTTGCCGGCCGTGCCCTCCTGCTTGGGTGTCGTCTTCTTGGCCGCCGTCTTCCTGGTCGCTGCCGTCTTCTTGGCGGGTGCCTTCTTGGCGGGGGTCTTCTTCTCGGCCGTCGCCCCCTCCTCGGAGGCGGGCTGCTGCGGCTCGCCGCCCGCAGACTCCGGGGCACCTTCGGCGGCCTTGGTCGCTGCCTTCTTGGCGGCGGTCTTCTTCGCCGGCGCCTTCTTGGTGGCCGCCTTCTTGGCGGGGGCCTTCTTGGCGGCCGACTTCTTCGCCGCGGTCTTCTTGGCGGCCGCCGCGCCCCCTCCTGTGGAGGTGCTACCGGTTTCGGCGGCTTCGGTGCTGGCGGTGGTGGTGTCCTCGTCGAGCATGTGCGCTCCTCGGCCCCGCCATGACGGCGGGCCTGGTCCGACGCCGTACACCCTTCAGGAGGGTGCCGGCGCAAAGTCTTCCGGTGGCGGCGACGCCCTCCGCTCGGGCGTCAGCGGGTGGAACCTGCGCCACCTGCCGCGGTCGCCGGGCCCTTTTCGTGTCGCTGTCACCGACACGGGCCGCGTCGCGGTCTGGTGACGAGTTCACCAACTGTGCCGCACCGTCGGGATGCGGCGAGAACGTCGTCGGGTCGGTGTGCGGGGCTGACCCCCTCGAAGACGCCGGGCGCCTTCCTCGGAATCCACCCATCACGGTGACCTGTGGGGCAGTATCGCACACGCCCTCGAGGATCGCCCTACTTCGCATCGGCCAGCGGGTCGGCGATCGTGCCGTC
>Ga0299913_10001774_pt1 | contig 16414 bp, 8 predicted proteins | sample RVTome_9_FD_201360 | JGI IMG/M metagenome (GOLD analysis project Ga0299913, IMG submission 201360) | Soil microbial communities from uranium-contaminated site in the Upper Colorado River Basin, Wyoming, United States - RVT155D38 (version 2) ...
GAGAGGCGCTACTTTGCGTCTGGCACCGAGAGTGTGCTCATCCATTCGGGCGACGTGGTGATCGGGGTCTGCGTGTGCGAGGACGCATGGAGCCCGACCGGTCCGCTGGTCTCACAAGGAGATGCGGGGGCCCAGGTCGTCCTGAACATCAATGCATCGCCGTTCCACAAGGACAAGCTGGAGGAACGGTGCGCGATGTTGGGTGAGCGAGCCGCCCAAGCGCAAGCCTCGATCGTGTACGTGAACATGGTCGGGGGCCAAGACGAGCTCGTCTTCGACGGGGGTTCGGCAGTGATCGATCCATCGGGTGCGGTGGTCGCGCGGTCCCCGCAGTTCGTCGAGCACCTGACCGTCGTCGACGTTCCTCTCGGAACGGTCAAGGGAACCGATGCCGGCAACGTCCGCCATATCGACATCGATCTGCGCGAGCCCGCCGGGGAAGCGACATCTGATGTGGCCCCGGTGCTGCCCGATGCCGAGGAGATCTACGGCGCGCTGGTCCTTGCCTTGCGCGACTACGCGCGGAAGAACGGCTTCGCAAAGGTGGTGATCGGGTTGTCCGGCGGGGTCGACTCCACGGTCACGGCCACGATCGCAGTCGATGCTCTGGGGCCCGAGAACGTGCTCGGGATCGCGATGCCATCGGAGTTCTCGTCATCGCACTCGGTCGATGACGCGAAGCAGCTCGCCGCGAACCTCGGGATCGAGATGCTCGAGATCCCGATCACGCCCCCGTTCCACGCGTACATCGATGTGATGCGTGACGCGTTCGGGTCTGCTGCAAGTGGGCTGGCGGAGGAGAACCTGCAGGCGCGCGTGCGCGGCAACATCCTCATGGCGACCTCGAACCGTTACGGGCACCTAGTGATCGCAACCGGCAACAAGTCCGAGATGGCATGTGGCTACGCGACCCTCTACGGCGACATGGCGGGAGGGTTCGCTCTGTTGAAGGATGTCTTCAAGACCGAGGTCTACGACCTTGCCCGTCATCGCAACTCGATCTCACCGGTCATCCCCGACAACGTCATGACGAAGCCTCCTTCTGCCGAGCTTCGCCCCGACCAGAAGGACGAGGATTCACTCCCGCCCTACGCGGTGCTCGATGCCATCCTCGAGGCCTACATAGAACGAGACGCGAGCGTGGCGGAGATCGTCGCTGCCGGCCACGATCGTGAGACCGTGCAGAAGGTCGTCGATCTCGTCGACCGGGCCGAGTACAAGCGCCGCCAGGCTGCCCCGGGGCCTAAGGTCACGACCAAGGCGTTCGGACGTGACCGGCGGCTGCCGATAACGAATAGATGGAGAGAAGGATCGTGATCTCATGGCCGTAACCGTGCTCCTCTTGAGCGACACGGCTCGCGACGCGCGCGATCTGTTGCCGAACTTCCCCGTCGCGCCCTATCTGGTCCTGCAGGCCCCGCTGAAGACGACCGCGTCCGAGGACCTCATCCCGATCCATCCCGACCTCTTGCTGATCGATGGCAGTCAGGACGTCGAAGCTGCAGAGGAGGCCGCTCGTCGCCTGTCCCTCGCATGGGAGACCGGACTGCCGCCGATCGTGGTGGTCGTGGACGATGACGGCGTCGCGCGTTTCCGGTTCGAGCACGGTGCCGACGACTTCCTCCTCGTCTCGGCAACGACCGGCGAGATATCGGCCCGGCTCGCGCTCGCGCTGCGTCGGGCGGGCGTCGGGGACGAGGCGACGGTGCTACGGATCGGTGATCTGACCGTGAACCCGGACAACTATCAGGTGTACGTGCGCGGCCGGCCGCTCGACCTCACCTACAAGGAGTTCGAGCTGCTGAAGTTCCTCGCCCAACGCCCGGGCCGCGTCTGCGACCGGGACCTGCTGCTGCGCGAGGTGTGGGGCTACGACTACTACGGCGGCACCCGCACGGTCGACGTCCACATCAGGCGTTTGCGAGCGAAGCTGGGGGCCGAGCACGAGGCGTTGATCGAAACGATCCGCAACGTGGGCTATCGCCTGGTCCCACGCCCCCGCGACCGCTAGCCCCATTACATGGACATTGGCCACCGGTGAGGTGGTCGATGTCCACCAGAAAGCTCCCTCTCGGTGGCCCGCTAATCTCGCGGCGCACGTAGGGCCCCTAGCTCATCTGGTAGAGCACCGGACTTTTAATCCGGCGGGCAGGGTTCGAGTCCCTGGGGGCCCACCTGACCAAACCGTCCGGAGCGCCGCTCCGGCAGGCTCATAATGCCGGCGGCACCGATTCGAGTCCCTGGGGGCCCACCATGCCAGTCAACGATGCCAGCGATCTGTACGGACTTCCGATCGAGGAGTTCACCACCGCGCGTAACGACCTCGCGGCCCGGCTGAAGGCTGCGGGCGACGCGGATGGAGCCAAACGGGTCAAAGCCCTGAAGAAGCCCAGTGTCGCGACCTGGGCGGTTAACCAGCTCGCTCGGCGTTTCCCGGACGACGTGGAGGAGATGCTCGAGCTCCGCGACGCGGTCGAGGGCGCCTCTAACGCCGGCGAGCTCCGTTCTCTCTCGGAGCAACGGCGCAAGGTCCTGGCGGGTCTCATCGCTCGTGGACGGAAGGTCCTGGAGGAGGGCGGACACGGTCTCTCATCGGGAACCGTCGACAAGATCTCCCAGACTCTTCTCGCGGCCGGAGCCGAGGACACCCGGGATCGACTGGTCAGCGGAACGCTCGAGCGGGAGCTGGAATCAACGACGTCGAGCTTCGGCGCGTTCGGATCGTTCGATGCGTCCACCGTCACCTTCGAAAACGAACCCGATACGCCTGATCCCAAGATCGAACGAGCGAGGCGCGAAGCCGAGGCCGCCGAACGGTCGGCCGCCGAGCTCGAGGCGAGCGCCGACGACGCAGAAGCTGTGGCCCGAACCGCTCGGGACGAAGCATCTATCGCTCACAAGAAAGCGATCGCGGCCCGGGAGCATTTCCACAAGCTCGCCCACGATAGATAGAAAGGGAGGGCCCGCCCGATATCGGGCGGGCCCTCCCCTTGATCAGCTGGCTATGGAGCGCACGAGAAGTCTTCGAAGTGCCCCGGCGTCGTCGGGTATGCCTTCCCTGAATTGTTCTTGTTGTCCTTCGGGTACACGAGAGCGACCTCCCGGAACGCCGAGCTCTCCGATGCCTTGACGTCATCGAGGCTGGATCCAACGCCCGACCCATACGACCACCTCTGGATGAAGTCGATCATGATGGGGCTGAGAGCCCGCAGGTCGTTGTAGCCACCGTAATCCGGCTCGCAGTGCGTGTACAGGTTGTAGGCACCATCCCAGTCGAGCAGACGGTCGCCGTCGTTCGGCCCCGTACCGGCCACGTTGGCCTGCATCACGTCGCGGTCCCAGCCCCCGTAGATCCAGTCGACGCCCTGGTGGTGCTGGTTATCCGAGCTATCGGGATCGTCGGTGTCGGTGATCTCGAACCACACCGCGGGATCCGGTGACCCTTCGGACGGATCGTCGGGGTTCGATCCCGGGCGAGGCCGGTAATCGATCACGTCGGCTCCTCCGGTGATGGCTCCTTGGTTCAGGTTCGGGTCGCCACCATGACCACCCCAGATGTAGTCGAGGAACTCGTCGTTCTCACCACGATCCGAAAGGTTGTTCGCATCCGTGCTGCCCTTTCCTCCCCAGATCGCGTCGGCTCCGTCGTCACCGAACAGGATGTCGCCGTCCGAGTCACCGTTCATGACGTCGTCACCGAAGGCACCATGCATGGTGTCGTGGTCGGGACCACCCCGCATGAAGTCCTGACCTCCCGAGGTGAGCCCCGGACTCTCCACCGGGTTCCCATCACCGTCGACGTCACCATCACCATCGGCGAGAAGGTCGAACCGGCGATCCAACGTGCCCGGACGGAACGCGGTGTAGGTGACGAACGGCGGGCTCTTCGTCTCGACCGTGTACTGCGCCGGATCGTCGGGGTCACCGACCTCGATCAGGTCGTCGACGATCACGCCACGGTCACCGAGCATCGCGTCCTCACCGGCCTCACCGAACATGCGGTCGTCGTGGAGCTCACCGAACATGTCGTCGTTCTCGGTGCCGCCGAACTGGATGTCGTTGTCGTCCTGGCCCCACATGTAGTCGTCGCCGGCGTTGCCCTCCATGTAATCGGGCCCGTTGGCCATGGCCGGGCCGCCGACATCGAACCGCACGGCCCGACGGACGTACGTGTTCGGGTTCGCGTCCTCGAACGTCAGGTAGACCGTCTTGCTCGCATCCGTGAACTTGCGCAGAAGCTCTCCGTTGTCACCCAGCTGGAAGTCCTGCGCGCCGTTGCCGTAGATGAAGTCGCCGTCATCACGATGCGCCTTGATGGAGGACCCTCCGATCTGGTCGTCCTGGCCGTGCTCGCCCTGGACGCCGCTCAGCTGAGGCTCGGCGCTGGCACACGCGGCCAAGGCCGGGATCACTGCCGGTATCCCGCCCGGTAGCTCGGCCGGCGGTGCGGCGTTCACATCGGCGAACAGCAGGTCACCCCACTCGTAGTCGGTGTCCCCGTTGCCCTCCATGTAGTCGTTCTCGCTGCCGCCCGACATGAAGTCGCCTTCATCCTGTCCGAACAACACGTCGGTACCGGCTCCACCGGCGACCTGGTCCGGACCGGCCGCATCGGCGAAGTCCGGGTTGGTCAGGTCGAGCAGACGCACCGACCGAGCGGTCGGGATCTCGATCAGGTCGGTCACGTAGTTGTACGGGGGACCAGGAACCGTGTCATCGCGTGTGATGACCGCGTTGTCACCCGTGGCCACGTCGGCCTCACCTCCGCCGTGGATGTAGTCACCATCGTCGGGCTGACCCTCTGCCGGTACGAGCGCGTCGGAGGCATCGGGGACGAAGGACGTCCCGCCGACGATGTCATCCTGCGCGTCGTTACCCTCGAGGAAGTCGCGGTCCTGGTTGCCCTCGACGTAGTCCTCGTGGTCGTTGCCCTTGAGGCAGTCGGTGTCGGCCTCTCCGTACATCCGGTCGTTGGCATCGTTGCCGTACATCGTGTCGGGCCCGCTGACCGGCACCAGTGCATCGCCTCTCTTCTCGGTGTCCAGCAGCCGCACCGTCCGACGAACACCGCCGGTGATGTTGTCGATCAACCATGCCGTCCCAGCCCCGTTGGCATGCCTGGTGATCACCGCGTTATCGCCGGTCATGACGTCTTCTTGACCGTTCCCGAACATCTCCGTTTCGCCCTCGTCATCCGCGCCCGCGGGCGTCGCGGTCAATGGGTTCGCGTGCGATGAACCACCGATCATGTCGTCTTCGCCGTCGAACAGCTGATCGAGAGCATCCGCCGCCTGCTCGATCCCGTCGTCGGCCGTGGTGCTGGCGCCGTACATGCTGTCCTTACCGTTGTTGCCTTCCATGTAGTCGTCGGCATAGCCACCGCTCATGATGTCGGCGGCCGCGCCACCCCACATGTGGTCGTTCGCGGGGCCCCCGTCCATCGTGTCGATCCCACCGTGGTTCGGCGTCTCGTCGACATCGGCTCCAAGACCCAGCACGACATCACGGTTCGGCGCCCCGCCCGGGTATATCGCCGGGTTTCCGGGGGTCTCCGAGATGGTTCCGGAATCGCCCAACATGTAGTCGGGGCCCCCTTCACCGAACATGGTGTCGGCACCGAGGTTCCCGAACATGCGGTCGAACTCACCCGCGCCGCGCATCGTGTCGTTGCCTTCCTGGCCGTACATCCAGTCGTCGTGGGGACCGCCATTCATCACGTCGTTACCGAACGTACCGACGAGTCCCGTGTCGCCGACATCCGGAGGCGAGTTGATCGTCCCGTTGTCACCGATCATGGTGTCGTTCTCCGTGCCACCCCACATGCGGTCGCCGGTGTCGGCCGCCGCATCGCCTGCGCTTCCTCCGATCATCCGGTCGGCTCCGGTCTGACCGAACATCTGGTCGTCGCCGTCGTTGCCGAACATGAGGTCGCCTTCGGGACCGCCCTCCATGAAGTCGTTGTCGTCGTTGCCGAGCATGTGGTCGATGTCGTTCTGACCGAACATGTCGTCCTCGCCGTCATGGCCCTCCATGTAGTCGGCGCCGGCCTCGCCGTGCATCTCGTCATCCCCGCCCTCTCCGAAGAGGTCGTCGTCCTGGGTGCCTCCGAACAGTCGGTCCCCCTGACCCGTGGCCTCGTCCGGCGAAGCGACGCGCGCGGCCGGGTCGGAGTCGTCGATCGTCCCGAGGTCTCCCATCAGGAAGTCCTCACCATCGAGCCCGAACAGGTCGTCGGACCCCGTTCCGCCGATGATGTCGTCGTTCCCGGGACCGCCCGTGAGACCGGCCGTGAAGGAAACACCTCCGAAGGAACCGCTTGCCGATCGGGCGTCGTTCTGGGGCCCACCGTCGATATCGTCGGCTCCCGGGCCCCCCTCGATGCGGTCGGAGTTGCCCTGACCGAAGAGGTTGTCGTCACCCTGCTCGCCGAAGACCTGGTCGAGGTTCGGGCCCCCGTAGATGTTGTCTGCTCCGAGGGAACCGTGGATCTTGTCGCTGCCTCCGTTGCCCCAGATGTGGTCGGTGCTGTTGTCGATGATCGACTCGTCTCCGGCACCGGTCACCTCGTCGTGATCGGCTCCGGCGTAGATGTAGTCCTCGCCGAGTCCACCGGCGATCTTGTCTTGTCCGCCGGTGGATAGACCGATCGTGCCGTTGGCGTTAGCCGTCGAATCGCCCAAGGAGGCGTCTTCCTCGTCACCGTAGATCGTGTCGCCACCGTTGCCGGCGTCGATGATGTCGCCGTCAGCGCCGCCGACGATCTTGTCGCCGCCATCGGCTTCATCGCCCGTCGTCGACTGGCCCGGGACCTGGATCAGGTCGCTGCCACCGAGGATCCGGTCGGTCCCGGCGTCGCCATACAGATGGTCCTCACCGAGTCCGCCGTCGATCGTGTCGTTGTTGTCGCCACCACGGATGACGTCACCACCGCTGCCACCGGTGATGGTGTCGTCACCGGGACCACCGCTGACGTCGTTGGTCGTGCTTGAATCCTTGACGCCGTCGTTCCCCGCGCCGACGTTGATGCTGTCGTTGCCCGAACCACCCTCGACCTGGTCGCTGGCAGTTCCCGTGGTGATGCTGTCGTTGTCGTCACCGAGGTTCGCAACCACGGGCACGGTGAAGTCAACGGTTCCGGCGGCCGAGGTCGTGCCGCTCTGCGGTGTGCCGCCGGTCTTCAGACCCTGGAACAGGAACGTGTCGTCGCCGGCACCCGCGTCCCGGATCAGGAACGAGCTTCCGGTCCGCTCCTCGGTGTGGCCGAAGGCGGTGATGCTGAACTTCTTCATACCGCCGCCGGCATCGCCTACCTGTCTTATGACGAAGTTCTCGTCGGGGCCGACGTCATCATTGCCCCATCCACCACCTCTTGCGCCGGCATCGATGCCGACATTGAGCCGGATCACACCATCGGCTCCGGGGCTCGCGAGAGTGGGCACGGTATTAGGGCAGAAGCCCTCCGAGAAATCGAGCAGGACGACGCGCGCCAGCTCGTAGTCATACTCGGCGCAGAATGGGCACACTCCGACCGAGAGATAGACCTCGAGGAAAGCCTCGAGGCGGCCCTCCACATCGAACAGGCAGAAGGGGACCGCGATCTTGTTGCGGATCTCGCTGATCCTCAACTTGCCGTCCAACACGGGCCCGTCGTGGAGGTTGAGGCCGACCGTCGCCTCGACCCCGCCGCGCGCACCCGCTTCTGCAACCAGGATGCTCAGCTTGGCCCCCGCAGTGATACCTGCGAAGACTTCGAACTCGGCGACATCTTCGCCCGTGTCCGGATCGAGGTCACCGAGGTAAACGCCCTCGAGAAGCCCGCCCACCGCATCGCCCGCGGTAGCGGAGCCCGCGTCGATCTTCTGGATCAGCTCGCGCAGACCCTTGGTGTCGTAACCGACGCTTATGCGGCCGCGCGCACCCGCGAAGCCTCCGACCGTCACGTAGAGCACCCCGAAGAACGGGCCGAACGCCTGCTCGTAGTCGAACCGCACCTCGAAGGGATCCGGTGCGTACAGGAACAGGTCGCAGTCCCCGCCCACGAGCAGATTGAACACACAACCCGGCTCCTCGAGGATCGGGATGGTGATGTCCTTGTCGTCATCCCCAGAGCCGCCGTTCTCGAGGTTGGTCAACGCTTGCTTCTTGGAGTCGTTGTCGATCTCGTCCTTCGTGTCTTCCAGGATGGACAACGTGTCGTTGATCTCGTTGTTCGCGTTCTGGATCAGCGACTTCGCTTGATCGGGCGTGGCAGGAGGCCCGGTCGCTCGGGCCCCGTCGATCGTGAACCCGTCACCGATCGGTACGAAGGTGTTCTGGCCGTCTGCCATCTGCCCGATCGTGTCGATGAACGACAGGATCTGGTCGACGTCCTTGAGCAGCGATAGATCAACGTCGCCGAATATCTCGGCAAGGTCGACGTAGCTGATGTCGTCGCCGCCGAAGAGACGCGACACGTCGGAGATCACAGGGATCGGGGCGAAGATGAACTCCCGGACCGGCTTCAAGGGATCGGTGAAGCGCTTCGTACCCTCGAAGATGGGCCGGAGCACGCCCGAGAAGAACTGACCCGCATCGATCCCCACCTCGGTGAGCGAGATGGCAGGGGACTCGAAGGTCCCCGGGGCGTCACTCGTCCACCCCCACCCGATAGCGAGATCCGCCTGGACCTTCGGGAGCTTCCCGGTGATCTCAGCCGAGTCCCCACCGAACGAGCTCAATCCGGTGGTGATCTGGAGGCCGACATCCAGGTTTCCCGTGAAGACGGGATCGAGGCCGTCCTTGACGTTGAATCCCTGGAGCTCAGCGAGCGTGATGCGTCGCGAGCAGTTCGCCTGCGGGATCCCGGCCCCCTCACACGCGGGGGCTCCCGTTCCGGTCAGGTTCGAGTCGAAGCCGGCGGACAACCGGCTCTCGCCCGGGTGCGAGCCGGCAGCATCCTCGAACTCGATGTCGAGGAAGCCGATCTTCCCGCTGAGCTCGGGCCCGGTTGCGACCTGCTCGAGACCGACTCCGAATCCCACCTTCAGCTCCTCACCGGCATCGTTGGTGCCGTCGTCGGCAGGACCGAATGCCGGCCGGGGGTTGTCGAGGAGGAAGAAACCGTCCTCGTCGTTGACCCCGAACCCGAGCTGCAGGTTCCACCCTGCCTTGGCGGTGGCGGGTTGGTTCGCCTTCAGGTTCAAACCAGGAAGGGCGAAGTCGATCGGTAAGGCCACGCCATCGGCGGGACAGGGTAGAGACCCCGGGTCGCCGGCCGCCGCGCAGTCGCCGTCGACCGGGTCCCGGCTTCCTTGACCGATCTCGAACTCGAACGTGACCTCTTTGAGGTCGGTGATCGGTTCGGCTTCCATGTCGACGGTCGTCTCCGGATCGCCATCGTTGGTCAAGGGGTTGTCGCGGGCGCACGAGTGACGATCCGAGTCGCACAACATCACGAGGCGGATGTCGGTGTAACCCGGAGTCGTGTCGGCCGGGGCCTCGTCTGGTGCGAAGGTGCTGGTGCCTCTGTAGTCGGCGTCACGCAACAGTCCGGCACCGGTGAGCGCGGTGGCCAGAGGCTGGCGGACGTTCTCATCGACCCATTCGACGGATGCATCTCCCGGAACCGCGCCAACCCCGGCGAGCGGATCCTTAACGAAGGTCTGGATCTTCTGGATGACGTCTGCGCCCGCCTGGAGCTCCTCACCGATGAGAGGCAGCTTGGCGCCGAACGTTGCTCCCTTCAGAGCGAGGTCGAGGATGTTCTTCAGCTTGTCGAGGCCGTCACCCATCGATGCGAAGGAGAACAGCGCGTTGGCGAAGGCCGTCTCTAGGTTGGGCGGCACCGTGATCTCGGGGGCGGCCGTGAGGGAGTCGACCTTCACCGTGAGGTAACTGGTGTCGACGTCGCCAGTAACGGGCTCGGTGTTGACGTAGATCGGCAATGCTGCGCAACCGAGCACTGCATCGTCGATCTGGGGCGCACTCGTGACGACGCCAACCGGCGTGCCCTCCGGCTCGGGAGCGCTCGGCGGATGGCAGTCGTACGGGGATCCCGGACCGCCACCGACGTTGGGAGACAACGAGCCAAGGAATTCGCCCCATCCCTGTGCGGTCTCGGCACCCTCGCCGACCTCGGTCCCACCCGGATAGGCGGTGAACGCCGCTCCGAACTGGAAGCGCTGGGGCCCGTCGGGTGTCTGGCCGAGATCGATCGACAGCGGGCCGAGGTTCACGCCGTACTTGCTCGCGCCGGTCTGGTCGGCGATCTCGACCGACAGCGCGAGGCCGCTCGAATCGAGCACCTTCGGGTCGGCATCGGTGAGGTCGGATGCACTGGGCGCTTCGAGTGTCACGGGAATGTTGAGCTTGAGGTTCGACCCCGTCGACAACGCCGCGGTTCCGTTGGAGTTCGCTCCGACGATGTCTCCGAAGCCGAGATCGAGGTTGAGGGGCACCTGTTGGGTGTCGCTGTCGATGAATCCGAGGCGCACGATCAGCTCGGGAGGACCTCCCGCGATGACATCCTTCAGCGAGAAGCGCAGGAGCTGTGCACGGGCACCTGCACCCAAGCCAAGCTCAGTGCCCAGAGCGTTCTGGAACTTGATCTCCATGTCCTGCAGGGTCACCGGCGTCGGCGAGGTGCGGAACTCGTCGATCTCGGCGATGAGGGTGTCTGCGGCAGTGAACAGATCGCGCGCGCTCGACCCCAGAAGGGGGATCTCCTTGCCGAGTAGACCGTCGGGCCCTCCGACCGTCTCGATCCCGGATTCGATGCTGCCTGCAACGTTGGTCAGACGGTCGAGGGTCTTCCCGAGCAAGGACGTCGCGTCACCGTTGGGAGTGATGTCCAACTGCTCGAGCAGTTGTGCGGTGGCGTCGAGGGTCACGTTGTCTGCGGCAAGCGGGGTCGAGATGCTCGGCCACGCGATGGTGACCGTGCCCGGGTTCTCGGTGAGCGAGTAGTCGTCACCCGCCTGCGGGCCGGGGCCCAAGGCGCGGACCTTCAACACGGAGTCGACCTTGGCGCTCGGCGATGCCGGAACCACCGGATCGTCCCCGGTCGAGGAAGTCGGGTTGCCATCGGCATCACGGGTACCGGCAAGGTTCTGCAGCAGGTCCACCACCCGAGGCGTCGCGGTGAGCGGCACTGCGGGTGTCGTGGCGTTGTGGTCGTGGTCGAAGCTCGTGAGGGTGGCATCCACGTCGACAACGAGTACGGGCGTGCTGTCGTCCAGGGGGTCCATGGTGTAGCTGCTCGCGAGGCCATCGGGGCCCCCGATGTTCACGCCGACGAACCCGATCTGGCCCCGGCCCAGGATGGGCGTCTGTACCGCCGCGGTGATCTTGATGTCATCGTCGTTGGCAGTACTCGTGAGGAAACGCTCGAAGACCATCGGGCTCTCGAACTCCGTGATGCCCGATGTCGCAGCGATGTCCTCCGAGGGGGTCGAGTTCTGAAGATCGACGATGAAGGGCATCCTGAATTCGTAGGCGGTCTTCCGGCGGGCTTGTGAAGGTGCCGTGTCCGTCACCGCGCGCAGACCGGTCGTGTCCTTCAGTTCGTCACCGATGTCGGGCAGGCCGGCATCCGACTGGTAGCCCGGTGGAGCCTCGAAACCGGGAGGCAGCGTCGGGAACGCCCCGAAGGCGCCATCGAGCGTCTTCTTGATGTGCATGTCGAAGGTCAGCCTGTCGGTAGCAGCGTCGTAGGCAGGCGTGATCTTGCCGGTCGCATCACCGTTCGTGTCCTGCAGGAAGGTGATCTGCTCGTCCCCAGATTGCATATGGGAGGCCAGCTCGAGGGCGGTGTCGAACTCGACCATCTCGGAGATCGGCGTGTCGGGCGTGATCCCGTCGACGACCTGATCGTCGGCGAACTGGGCGAGCTGCTCCTCGATGTGGACGACGTCGGACAGCTTCCCGTTCAGCAGGGGTAGATCGAAGTCGACGTTGGGATTGGACTGGAGCGAGCGCAGCAAGGTCGCGAACTGAACGAGACCGGAAACGACATCGACCGGCTCGACGTTCGCGAACTGGGCCAGCTCGGCCACGTCGGCCCCCGATGTCGAGGGCACGGGGTCGGCTCCGTCGAGGTTGCCGGGCGCTGCGACCTCGATCGCGGCAGCATCGTTGGTGGTGGTGAACGGTGAATCCAACTCGATCGTTGTCGTCGCGGAACCGGATCGGGATATCTCTACGTTCTGCGAGCGCGCCAGTCGGAGTTCGGCATCGACCAGTTCGCCGGGGTTGCCCGGTTCGCGGAAGGCGAGCTCGTTGTCCAGGTTCGAATCGTTGATGTCCCCGAAGTAATGGGCATGGACCGACAGGATGCTCGATGGCTCGACGGTGACGTCGCCGAAGCCGATCGCAGCTGCGAAGCCCGTGGACGGGAACGTGAAGACGCTTCCGGGGGTGTTGGTCGGGACGCCGGCATCGGCGGTGAACCGCGGCGTGTCGTCCGTCTCCGTCTCGGTTCCATTGCCGTCTTCGACGATGAAGAACTGATCCGTGTCGATGTCATAGCGCACCCGGAACAGAGAGACCATCTCGACTGCGAGTGGGACACCTGCATCGCCGACCGAGCGGAGGCGCACGGCAGGAACGCCACCGGCAGCGGGGGCCGCGATGTCGATCCCGGCAGCAGCGATGGACCTCGATGCGGTGATCGAAAGGTCGAATCCGACGACCGGCAGCGTCCCGTCGACCGCGCTCGTGGCGAACGTCACACCGACGGCGGGGGACCCGAAGTTGCCCGAGAGCGAGTCCAGATCGGCTGCAAGATCGGCAACATCAGTGGACGTCAGTCCGTCGATCGAGCTCCGGACCGCCTGGAAGGTGTCGGACAACGCCAACGCCTCTCCCACCGATGTCTCCAGCAGAGGTATCGGCTGGGCGAATTCGCCTTCGCTCTCCAACGAACCGATCCAGGACGCGAGCTCCTTGAGTCCGTCCTGGGTCCCTCCCTTCAGGCCCTGGACCTCCTCCGGAGACGCAGCCGCTCCCGGGACCGATCCGGGCAAGGCCAATAGTCCAAGGCTAAGGATCGCCGCGATGAACGCCCTCATCGCGCGTGTGAGTGTCCCGTCGGCCCGCATGATCTCCACGATCAGTCCCCTTTCATTCGCAGCTCTCGCCGCAATCGGCGATGAGCCGCTCCATCTCTCGGTTGAGTGAGTCCCAGTTGGTATTGAGTTCGGTCAGGCGCTGGGCCGCTGCCGTGACATCGCCGATGTTCCGGTCCTCGGCCGCGTCGACGAGGGTGGTCAACTCAGCGATCTGGTCGGTGAGGACCTCGACGATCTGCTCGTGCACCGAGGTGAAATCACCAGAGGGTTCAAGCGCAGCGATCTCGTCGCGGGCGGTCCTCGTGGAGCCGAGGATCTCTCGGTAGATCTCGAGAACCTGGTCCACCCCGCCGCCCGAAACGAGCTCGGCACGCTCTTGGATCTCCTGCGTCTGACCGCGGAGATCGTTGGTTACGCGTTGGTACGACTGGGCGAAGGCCGCTCCACTCTCTCCGCTCGATCCGCTGCACCCTCCCGATAGAAGGGCGAGCCCGATCGTGAGTGCGGACAGTCTTCTGAGGACGAGCTGAGGTGAAAAGGACATAGGCCCCCATATGGGGGCCCACTGGTAGGGGATGTCATCCGTAGTAACTACGGATTTAGTCCGAAAGGACTAGGCGGAGGTGGGTTCCTCGAGTAACGCAAGGGCCGCGGTCCCGCCGGAGAAGACGGCTCGGGCAAGCTCCGCACGGGTGCGCAAACCGAGCTTGCGCTGGATGTTCGACCTATGCGTCTCGACGGTTCGCGGGGAGATCACGAGGCGCCGCGCGATCTCGGCGTTCGTATAGCCGGTGGCCAGCAATCGCAAGACCTCTTCCTCCCGACTCGACAGCTCACCGAGCCGACCGGAAAGCCGCGCGTCCGGGCCCGGCACCCATCCTCCCTCCAGGTAGGTTTCGCCGGAAGCGATCGTCCGTAGCGCCGTAAGGATGTCCTCGGTCAGGGCCGACCTGCTGAGATAACCCGAGGCCCCATCGCTCCACCCTCTCTGGATCTTCGGGCTGCCGCCCTCATCTGAGAGCAGGAGGACCCGGGTCCCGGGGTAGGCGTTTTTGATCCGTTGGACCGCATGAGGATCGTCTTCGGCAAAGTTGAGGTCGGTGATAACCACGTCTGGATGCAGCAACCGGACCAGACCTACGGTCTTTGCCAAACCACCGGTTTCCGCTAGGACGACAACCCGGTCGTCGGGGTCGGAGGTCGGTAACACTGCGCTCAACCCCACCCTGTAGATCGGCCCATAGCCCGCGACGATGACTCTTATCGAGCCCACTTCGATTCCCTCCCAGATCCCGCGAAGGACCTTTTCGATCCTGGAGCACAGATAGTAGAGAGGCCACCCATGAATTTCAAGATGCGGAGGGTGTCAGATTGACGACACTGCGGAAGGAGGAGGGGCCCGCCACGTCTCATACGATGCCCGTGGCGTCTATCCAAGGAGGCGAGAGATGGCGGATGACGAGGACGCTTCTAAGCAGGAACGCCGGACTGGAGACGACACGATCTCCGACTCGAAGAAGTGCCCCGAGTGCGGGGAGCCGATCGAGAACGTCCGCGCCTCCTGCCCCAACTGCGGGTACGAGTACGCCGGCAAGGACTACGACAAGCCCGACGCAGGCTCGGACTTCATCACCGGGAGCGAGATCGACGAGTCCGGCGAGGAGATAGTCGACGAATCGGGCAAGGTCGAGTCGGAACGTAAGGAAGAAGCCTGATGGCCAGAATGGCAGCGGCGTACCGGGACAGCCGGACCGGGGTCCAGGAGCTCGTTCGGGACCTCGACCAGGCCACGCTCGACAAGCAGGTTCCGGCCTGTCCGGACTGGACCGTGAAGGATCTCGTCGCTCACCTGTGCGGTGTGGCCGATGACTCGCTGGGCGGCAATGTCTCCGATCTCGGGGGTGCCGAGTGGACCACATCACAGGTGACCGCCCGGAAGGATCGCTCGGTCGCCGCGCTGATCGATGAATGGACGAAGCTCGGCGAGCAGATCGAGGCGGGCCTCGATGACCTCCATCCCACCCTCGCAAGTGCACTGATCGGCGACGCAGTCACCCACGAGCACGACCTCCGAGGAGCGATCGGTGAACCCGGCGCGCGCGATTCCGAAGGGGTCGTGATCTCGACCTCTTTCTATGCGCGCAACTTCGGCAAACGCTTGAAGGATGCTGGGCTTCCGACCCTGATCGTGCAGGGCGGCGAGCACGAGTGGACCGCGGGGCGCGAGGAACCGATCGGTACGGTGCGCGCGCCACTTTTCGAGATGCTCCGCGGCCTGACTGGGCGACGAACGCTCGACGAGGTCAAGGGGTTCGACTGGTCGATCGAGGCTGCCCCCTACCTCGATATCTTCTCGATGTATCCGGTGACCCAGACCTCACACAACGAATAGGAGTTGAAACTGTGGCAAACACTGCAAGATTCGTCACATCGATGGGCTCGTTCTCGGTCAAGCTGTTCCCCGACCATGCGCCGACGACGGTAGCTAACTTCGTCGACCTCGCGACCGGCAAGCGCGAGTGGAAAGACCCCAACGACGGGCAACGCAAGAGCGATCCGCTCTACGACGGAACGATCTTCCACCGCGTGATCCCCGACTTCATGATCCAGGGCGGGGATCCGGCGGGAACGGGCATGGGTGGTCCCGGTTACCGCTTCGAGGACGAGTGCCCACCGGGCAGCCCCAGTTTCGATCGTCCGGGTCTGCTGGCGATGGCGAACGCGGGACCGAACACGAACGGCTCGCAGTTCTTCGTCACCGTGAAGCCGACGCCGTGGCTCACCGGGAAACACACGATCTTCGGCGAAGTGACCGAAGGCATGGATGTCGTCGACGCCATCGCGACCGCACCGACGGGGGCCCAAGACAAGCCCACGACCGACATCGTCTTGGAGCGCGTCGAGATAGAAGAGTCCTAGGGAACGAGCCTTACCGAGATCCTCACCATGTTGATCTCGGAGCCGTCCTTGGCCGACGACTCGTAGACCTCGATCGTGCCGGACTGTTCGTGATCGATGTCGAAAACGAACGGCTCGGAGAAGTCGCCCCGGCATCCGGTCCCGCATGTCGCGGTCGTGAACCCTTCGAACAGGACCTTGCCGTCCTCGCCACGTAGACGCAACGACACGTTCGCTTCGAAGACGTTCGCGGTGCCAGACACGGCGTCGCCGCTGGAGAACTCGTCACCGAAGTTCGGGTCGTCGACCGTGATCGGCGCGACAGGAGCGTTACGGCGCCGCTTCAACGGGTGCTCCTCGTCGATCACGAACCCGTGGCTCATGTAGTAGTCCTTGAACTCACCGTCGATCTTCAACAGCGCCTCGTCGACGGTCGGGAACTGCGTGATCGTGTATGCAAGCTCGGCCAG
>Ga0299913_10001775_pt1 | contig 16414 bp, 15 predicted proteins | sample RVTome_9_FD_201360 | JGI IMG/M metagenome (GOLD analysis project Ga0299913, IMG submission 201360) | Soil microbial communities from uranium-contaminated site in the Upper Colorado River Basin, Wyoming, United States - RVT155D38 (version 2) ...
GGCCGCCAGTTCCGCTTCGAACTGACGCTGACGTTCGGCCTCCTCCGCTTCCTGGCGTCGGCGCTCGTTCTCGAGCCGCTGCCTTTCGATGTCCTCGAGGCGCTTTTTCTCGGCTTCCTGCCGCTTCCGTTCGAGCTCGGCTTCTTCGCGTTTTCGCCGTTCCTCGGCTTCTCTCTGCTGGCGCTGGCGCTCCGCCTCTTCGCGCTTGCGACGTTCGTCGGCTTCCTGCTCCAGCCGCTGTTGCTCGGCAACCTGCTGCTGGCGAATCCGTTCCTGTTCCTGTTCCTGTTCCTCAAGTTGTCTGAGACGCTCCGCTTCCCGCTCCTGTTCGGCCGGATCGGGCTCAGGCGGCTCCGGTTCGGGTTCGGGCTGAATCTGAGGCGGTTCTTCGACCCTTGGTGCCGCTGCCATCTCGGCCTCGCTGACGATGCTTGCGTTGATGGCGAGCGGTACGGCCGGGCGAGACGGACGACTGAAGTCCAGCGCGAACAGCATTGCCGCGGCCAGCAGTGCGTGCAGCAATGCGGCCAACAAGACCGGAACAATATTGGAACCGTTGCGAGTCACTCGGCCTGCCGTGTCATTCCGGAACCGGGTACGTATCCAGCGGGTCTGTAACGAATCCGACATTGTCGGCGCCGGCTTGTTGCAACAGAACCATGGCGCCAACGACGTTTCCGTAGGGCACGGCACGATCCGCCTTCACGAGGATCGGCGTTTCCGGTCTGTTGCGCAGGACCGCGGACGTTTTCGCGACGATTTCCTGACTGCTTGCAGGCTGGTCTTCGTCGTCGCCCAGGTTGATGTACAGCCTGCCTTCCACATCCACGCTGATCACGATCGGCGGGTGGTTCGGCACGTCCTGGATCGGCTCGGCGCCGGCCTTAGGCAGCTCGACCTTGATGCCCTGCGTCAGCAAGGGAGCGGTCACCATGAAAATGATCAGCAGAACGAGCATGACGTCGATGTACGGCACGACGTTGATCTCGCCCATGAGCTTCCGCTTCTGCATCGGAGTTGCCATGTCAGATCCCCTTTCGCTTTGATATCGAATGCCGCTGCAGGATGCTGGAAAACTCTTCCATGAAGCCGTCATAACGGGTTTCCAGCCGCACCACCTTGTCCGCGTAGCGGTTGTACGCCACCACGGCGGGAATGGCCGCGAATAGACCCATCGCAGTGGCGATCAGCGCCTCCGAGATACCGGGAGCTACCTGTGCCAGCGTAGCCGTCTGCACGCCCGCCAGCTCGCGGAAGGAATTCATGATGCCCCAGACCGTGCCGAACAGGCCGACGTACGGGCTGGTCGAGCCGATGGTCGCAAGCGTCGCAAGTCCCTGCTCGATCCGGTCCACTTCGCGCATCATGGAAACGCGCATCGCGCGCCGGCATTCTTCGACCAGTTTGTCCGGCTGTATGCTGCTCTGCTGAATGCCACGATTGAATTCGCGGAAGCCGGATTCGAAAATGCTCGCCATGCCGATGCTGCCGCCCTTGTCGCGGGTGGCGCTGCGATACAACGTCTGGAGGTCGCCACCCGACCAGAAATTACCCTCGAATTTGTCGGACGCGTCCTTGGTACGTCGTATGAGCCCTTGCTTGGCGAAGATGATGCTCCAGGACACAAATGATGCAGCCACCAGAATCAGCATCACGAACTTCACGGGAAGGCTTGCGCCCATGATGAGGTGCAGAATCGACATATCGGCCATTTCAGGTGTCATGATCGGGAGTCCTTGAAGAGTGTCTCGGGCAGTCGCGCGGGCTTCAGGCTGTCGGCGTTCAGATATGCCACCCGCGTTGTGCCCCGGCAAAGCAAGTCACCGTCGAGATCGTTGCGAAAAATCTTTTGTTCAATCAGAAAACTGGCGCGCGCGAGACTGATCAGCCCTGCCGTTACTGACAGCTCATCGTTGAAACGCGCCGGCGCCAGAAAATCCGCCTGCGTGTCGACGACCACGAAGAATCGCTTCCGCTGGTACAGCAGGACGTCCTGTTCCACACCGAGGGCCCGTAGCCATTCCGTGCGCGCCCGCTCCATGAACTTGAAGTAGTTTGCGAAATAAACGAGCCCCTGGGCGTCGGAATCTTCGTAATAGACGCGCACGGGCCATGTGAAAAGTGCACCTGCGTTCTGCAAAAGTCTCGTACTCAGGCTTCGGGAAACAACGGAAGTTCCGGCATTGCTTCACGCGCCGGCGGATTGAGGCCAAAATGCAGGTAGGCATTTCGCGTGGCAACCCGGCCGCGGGCCGTGCGCATCATGAAGCCCTGCTGGATCAAGTACGGTTCCAGTACGTCTTCGATGGTGCCGCGCTCCTCGCCTAGGGCGGCCGCGAGACTCTCTATGCCCACCGGTCCTCCGTCGAATTTTTCGATAATCGTCTGCAGCAAACGGCGATCCATCGCGTCGAAACCGTTCGGGTCGACAGCGAGCATGTCCATCGCGTTGACGGCAACCTGTTCGGTTACGACGCCATCGGCCTGGACTTCCGCGAAATCACGCACTCGACGCAGTAATCTGTTGACGATGCGCGGCGTGCCGCGGGCGCGTCCGGCGATCTGTGCGGCGCCGCCGGGCTCCAGCGGCAGGTTGAGGATGCCGGCCGAACGGTGGGCGATCGCCTCGAGTTCGCCGGTCGAATAGAATTCCAGGCGCTGCACGATGCCGAAGCGATCGCGAAGCGGCGACGTCAGCAGTCCGGCACGCGTCGTGGCTCCGACAAGGGTGAAGGGCGCAAGGTCGAGCTTGATGGAACGCGCAGCAGGGCCTTCCCCGATGACGATATCCAGCTGAAAGTCCTCGAGGGCGGGATAGAGCACTTCTTCGACGATCGGGCTCAGGCGGTGAATCTCGTCGACAAACAGCACGTCGTTCGGCTCGAGATTCGTAAGAATGGCCGCAAGGTCGCCCGGCCGCTCGAGAACCGGGCCGGACGTCTGTCGCAGATTCACGCCCATCTCGTAGGCAATAATGTGCGCGAGTGTCGTTTTACCCAGGCCGGGAGGGCCGAAGATCAGGACATGGTCCAGCGCTTCGCCGCGATTTCGCGCCGCAGTAATGAAGATGTCCATCTGTTGCTTGACGACCGGCTGGCCTACGTAGTCGGCCAGCGCCTTTGGACGGATGGTGCGATCGAACACACGATCCTCGGGCCGCGGCACGGCACTGGTCAGACGATCCCTTTCGATTGCGGTCATCGATCAGCCCACCGCTTGCCGTAGCGCCGAGCGAATGATGTCTTCGGCAGATTTGTCGTCAACATCGAGATGTCCCAGGAGGCGCTTCACTTCCTGAGGCTTGTAGCCCAGTGCCACAAGTGCGTCAAACGCTTCGCTGCGGGCATCCGTTCGCGGGGCAAGCCCGCTCGACACCTTCGACACGGGAGCCGCCTGGTCGATCCGGTCGCGCATCTCGATGATCAGACGTTCGGCAGTCTTGCGCCCGACTCCGGGAATCTTGATGAGCATGCCGCTGTCCTCATGCAGCACACAGCGACGAAAGTCGGCAACGCTCATTCCGGACAGTATGGCCAGCGCCATTTTCGCGCCGACACCGCCGACCTTGAGCAGCCCGCGGAACAGGAGCTTCTCTTCCTGCGTGGCGAAGCCGAAGAGCGACTGCGCATCTTCTCTGACCTGCAAATGCGTATGCAGAAAGACGTCCGCACCGACCTGTGGCAACTCCAGAAAGGTCGACATGGGGGTTTCCATTTCGTAACCGACGCCGGAACACTCGATGATGATTCGAGGCGGCTGCTTCAGCGCCAGGCGGCCGCGTACGGAGCCAATCATCGGAGACTCGCGATGGCCGCCGCGCCGGCCAGTCGTGCATGCAGGCGGCGTTGGTGACCATGACAGAGGGCAGCGGCGAGAGCGTCTGCTGCATCCGGCGATGGCTCACCCTGCAGTTGAAGGAGCGACCTCACCATATGCTGAACCTGCGTTTTGGTCGCTGCACCGTTCCCTACCACGGCCTGCTTGATTTCGCGAGGTGCATACTCGTACACCGCAATGTCGAGCCCGAAGGTCGCGCAGAGCGCGGCGGACCTTGCCTGCCCGAGTTTCAACGCGCTCATGGCATTGCGATGCACGAAAATACTCTCGATGACGACGGCGTCCGGATGATATTCGGTCGCGATTTCCGCAACCGACCGAAAGATCAGGCGCAGGCGTGCCGCGAAGTCCCCGTCGACACTGCGGACTGCGCCGCTGGCGACGTAGTACGCCCGGTCGGCGACGAAATCCAGGACGCCGAAACCCGTTATCCGCGACCCGGGATCAATGCCCAATATCCGCTGTCGATCCGTCAAGGGATGCCTCAAAGTTGCGCCAGCACGTCGCCGCCGATGTCGGCGTTGCTGTAGACATTCTGCACGTCGTCCAGATCCTCCAGGGCTTCGAGCAACTTGACCATGGAACTCGCTTCTTCCAGCGCCAGCGCGGTAGTCGTTGCCGCCCACATCGTCAAACCCGCATCCTCAGGCGGAAAGCCGGCTTCTCGCATCCTGTCCCGGACCGTCTCGAACTCCAGAGGATCCGTGAGGACCTGAATCGATTTGTCGTCGTCGACCACGACGTCCTCGGCGCCTGCGTCGATGGCCGCGGCCATGACGGCGTCCTCATTGCTGCCCGGCGGATACGACAGCAGCCCGACATGGTTGAAGAGGTAGCTCACCGACCCGTCGGCTCCAAGGTTGCCGCCGTACTTGGAAAACGCGTGTCGCACGTCGGCGACGGTGCGGTTGCGATTGTCGGTCATGCAGTCGACCATGACAGCGGTACCACCGGGACCATAGCCTTCATAACGAATCTCCAGGTAGTCCGATCCTTCCATCTCACCGCCGCCACGCTTTACGGCGCGGTCTATGTTGTCTTTCGGCACGCTCTGCGCCCTGGCCTTGTCGACCGCAAGTCGCAAGCGCGGATTGGATGCGATATCGCTGCCGCCCATGCGGGCAGCGATGGTGATCTCACGGATCAGCCGTGTAAAAAGCCGGCCGCGCTTCCTGTCTTGCGCGCCCTTTCGGTGCTGAATGTTCGCCCATTTGCTGTGTCCGGCCATAAACCCCCGTTTCTGTCCTTCAGGTGTCAGCCTCAGTCAATGATCGCTGCGGGATTCGTCGTACCGGACGAAGGATGGACGGATCTCCGGCAGCGTCGGCATTCTCCGCGTCGCAGATGCTGCGGGCGGGCGTATGATAACGGTAATCGGATTGCGGCACACCCTTGAAGACCTCTCCAAATGATTACCACTGAACAGGAAAGCCGGCGCCTTCCGGGAAATCAGGACGACATTGTCACCCTTACGCGACAATGGATCGCCGAGCATCCCGCGGGCGTCGTCGCACCCCAACAGGCCGAAGGCGAAGCGGTGGCGGCAATTCTCGAGCAGCTCGGCGTGTCGCGACCTTTGCTCGCCGCCGCGACGATTTATCCGCTGCTGCGTGACGGGCTGCTTCGCCCGGACGAACTAACGCGCACCCGACTGGCCGGGCTTTCAGACATTGTCTCGGGGCTGGATCAACTCGGCCGGGTTTCGCTCCCACCCGACTGGCGTCCCGGAGAGGCCCTCGCGACCAGCCAGTCCGAGGCCCTGAGACGCATGCTTCTTGCCATGGTGTCGGACGTTCGCCTGGTTCTGATCCGCATTGCCGAGCAGCTTTACCGGTTGCGAACGGCCAGGGATGCTTCCGCCGAGCAACAAAAGGCGCTGGCCGTCGAGACCCGGGAAGTTTTCGCGCCGCTGGCGAACAGGCTCGGTGTCTGGCAGCTGAAATGGGAACTGGAAGACCTGTCGTTTCGATATCTGGAGCCGGAGACCTACACGCGTATTGTCCGGGCGCTCAACGAAAAGCGCACCGAACGCGAGGCCGCAATCGAGAACGTGCGTAAAGTATTCGCGGCGGAACTCGCCGCCAACGGCGTGGAGGCATTGGTCAGTGCACGCCCGAAGCATATCTATAGCATATGGCGAAAGATGAAGCGGAAGGACAGCGGCCTCGAGCACATATTCGACATCCGTGCCGTACGCATACTCGTGGATAGCGTCAGCGACTGTTACGCCGCTTTGGGAGTCGTACACAACCGGTGGTCCTATCTTCGCGGCGAGTTCGACGACTACATCGCCAATCCAAAGGAGAACCGCTATCGCTCCTTGCATACGGCGGTCATCGGTCCCGGCAACCAGGTGGTCGAAGTACAGATTCGTACGCGAGAGATGCATCGCGAAGCCGAGCTGGGTGTCGCCGCTCACTGGCGCTACAAGGAAGGCGGTAACCTCAAGGCAGCTTTCGATCAGAAAATACAATTCCTCCGCCAGCTGCTCGAACCGACGGACCGTGACGGCGATCTCCTGGAGCAGATCCGCGGCGACGTCTTCGAGGACCGTGTGTATGCGCTCAGTCCGCGAGGGGACGTCGTGGAAATGCCCGCCGGCGCTACCGCCCTGGACTTCGCCTACCACGTGCACACCGAGGTGGGGCATCGCTGCCGGGGCGCCAAAGTCAACGGTCGGATCGTGCCTTTGACCTACAAAGTGCAAAACGGCGACAAGATAGAAATCATCACCGGAAAGGAGCCGCAGCCAAGGCGTGACTGGCTGAGCCCGCAGAACGGGTACCTGGCCGCAGCGCGCAGCCGCGCGAAAGTCCGGACCTGGTTTCGGCAGCAGGACAAGGACCAGAACCGAAGCCAGGGCCGCGACATTCTCGATCGTGAACTGGCGCGTCTGAACATCCGGGACCTGGCGACAGACGCGATTGCGAACGAACTCAAGTTCGCGAACACGGACGCTCTGTGCATCGCGCTGGGCGCCGGAGACGTCACCTCGACGGCCGTTGCGAATGCCGTGCAGCGTCTGCGGAAGGACGCGGCGGAGGTGCCTGCTCCCACGAAGCGACGGCGGCGGCGCAAAGGCCTGGCAAACGATCAGGTGGAGATCCGCGGCGTCGGCGACCTTTTGTGCACATTGGCGCGATGCTGCCGGCCGGTACCCCCGGAGGAAATCGTCGGTTACATCACGAAAGGTCGCGGTGTCGGTATACACCGGCACAACTGCAAGAACTTCCGGAGTCTCTACAGCCGGCATCCGGAGCGGGTTATCGAGGTCGAGTGGCTGGATCCGTCCGACGAGAACTACGCAGCGGAACTCGTACTGCAGGCCTACGACAGGCAAGGTCTGCTGCGCGACGTCAGCAGCGTCCTTGCCGACGAAAAGGTCAGCATCGACAGCATACAGACCAGCACGGACAAGCAGAAAATGCAGGCAAAAATGGAACTCAAGTTCTTTGTGCCGGGCCTGGGCGCCCTGAGCAGCATCATCGGCAAGCTGGAACAGCTGCCGAACGTAACGTCCGTTCGCCGCAAGAGCTGAACGTTTCTATTTGTTGATGTTGTTCAGCGCCCGCTTGTCCACGGCAAGTGCCGCTTCATGCATTGCTTCCGCCAGTGTCGGATGGGCATGAATGGTGCGCTGAAGGTCCTCAGTGCTCGCCGAGAACTCCATCGCCAGCACTGCCTCGGAAATCAGCTCGCCGGCCATCGGGCCCAGAATGTGGACACCGAGAATTTCATCGTCGTCGACCGCGGAGATGATTTTCACCATGCCGGCAGTCTGTTCCATCGCCTTGCCGCGTCCGCTGGCGGCAAACGGGAAGGCGCCCGTCTTGAACTTGCGCCCGCTCACCGTGACTTCCTGTTCGGTCTTGCCGACCCATGCGATCTCCGGTGCCGTATAGACGACCGACGGAATGACGTTGTAATTCATCTCGGCAACCTCGCCGGCAATGAGATCGGCGGCCAGGACACCTTCTTCGGAGCCCTTGTGCGCAAGCATTGGACCGCGCACGCAGTCGCCGACCGCGAATACTCCCTTGACCCGCGTACGGCACTCGTGGTCCACGGTAATGAATCCGCGTTCGTCCACCTGTACACCGCAATCGTTGCTCAGCAAGCCGTCGGTATAAGGTTTTCTCCCGACCGCGACCACCAGCTTCTCGACCTCGACCGAATGTTTTCCCGAACCATCCTCGTAATCCACTTTGACTCCGCCGGAGGACGTTGCCGCCGCCGCGACTTTCGCGCCAAGGTGGATAGTCATACCCTGTCGTTTGAACTGCTTTGCTGCTTCGCTGGCGATGTCGCGATCAACGGCGGCAAGAAAGTCGTCCAGCGCTTCGAGGACCACGACCTCGGAGCCCAGCCGGCTCCAGACACTGCCCAGTTCGAGGCCGATCACGCCGGCGCCGACCACGCCCAGAGTCTTCGGCACCTGCTCGAACTCCAGTGCACCCCAGGAGTCGACGATCGACTCCCCGTCGAATGGCGCAACCTTCAGTTCAACGGGCGTCGAGCCGGAGGCCAGAACGACATACCGTGATTCGAGCACCTCGGGTTCGCCGGATTTGGGCGTAAACTCGACCTTGCGGTCGGCAAGGAGCTTGCCGTGTCCGACCAGGCCCTCCACCTTGTTCGCCTTGAACAGCCCCGCGATCCCGCCGGTGAGCTGACGAACGATGTTCTGCTTGCGCTTCTGCATCGTTGCGAGATCGAGTTCCACGCCGGAGACCCGAATGCCGTGCTTGCTGAACTCATGCTGTGTGCGATGAAACAGTTCTGACGATTCCAGCAGCGCCTTCGACGGAATACAGCCCGCGTTCAGGCAGGTACCGCCGAAGGCGTTCTTTCCGTCGCGATTCTCCCATTCGTCGATGCACGCAACCTTCATCCCGTGCTGGCTTGCACGAATCGCGGCGATGTAGCCGGCAGGACCGGCGCCGATGACGATAACGTCGAAATTCCTAGCCATTCCTTTTTCTCATTGCCTGATGCTGTCCTGTTGTTCTGCTATGACGTCCATGGCGGCGGTCAAAACTGCAGCAGCATGCGGCCGGGGTCCTCGAGCGAGTTCTTGATGCTTACCAGGAACTGCACGGCCTCGCGGCCGTCGATGATACGATGATCGTAAGTCAGGGCTACATACATCATCGAGCGGAGCGCGATCTCGCCGTCTACGGCTACCGGCCGCACCTGAATGGTATGCATGCCCAGAATGGCGCTTTGCGGCGGGTTGAGAATGGGCGTCGACAGCAACGAACCGAAAATACCGCCGTTGGTGATCGTAAATGTGCCCCCGGTCAGATCGTCCATGGTCATGCTGCCGTCGCGCGCTTTTTTTCCGAGCGCGGCAATGTCGCTCTCTATCTGAGCAAAGGTCAGATGGTCGACGTCCCTGAGCACCGGAACCATGAGTCCGCGCTCCGAGGACACGGCAATACCGACATCGAAATAGTCGTGATAGACGATGTCGTTGCCTTCAATCGAGGCATTCACGACCGGGAACTTCTTTAAAGCCTCGACGGAGGCTTTCACGAAAAAGGACATAAAGCCGAGCTTGACTCCGTGCTCTTTCTCAAACGGTTCCTTGTAGCGATTCCGCAGGGCGATGACGCTCGTGAGGTCGACCTCATTGAATGTCGTGAGCATCGCGGCAGTGCTTTGTGCCTGCACCATGCGTTCCGCAATGCGCGCCCGCAACCTCGTCATCGGTACGCGCTGTTCGGAACGACTTCGGCCCCCATCATCCCGGGATTCCCGTTCGCGCCCTTGCGGCTGCGGATCGCCGGGCGTCACGTTCTCATCGCTATGGCTCTTCAGGTATTCCATCACGTCGGATTTCGTAATGCGCCCGTCCCGGCCGCTACCGGTTACGATCGTCGCCTCGAGGTCGTGTTCGTCGAGTAATCGACGCACTGCCGGACTCAGTTTGTGTGCGCTTTCCCCCCCGGACGCAGCGCCACGGTCGTCCGGCCTTTCCCATTCGTCGGCGTCGCTCTCCTCCGTCTCCGGGCTCGTCCCGGATTCGCTGCTTCTCTTCTCCGCACTCTCTCGAGCGGCCCCGTCGCGGTCGCTGCTTTCCTCCCGATCCGCGTCGTTGGCGGCGGCGGCACCTTCGCCCTCCTCGAGGATCGCGAGCACGTCGCCCGCAGCGACGGTTGCGCCGTCCTTGACGCGGATTTCCGTCAGACGACCGGAGGCCGGGGCCGGAACTTCCAGAACCACTTTGTCGGTCTCGAGATCGACGAGGTTCTCGTCCCGCGAAATCGAGTCGCCGGCCTTCTTGTGCCAAGCCACCAGCGTTGCGTCGCTCACCGATTCCGGCAAGGCCGGTACTTTGATTTCAATACTCATGCTTTCGTCCGTTCTTTGCCCTTGGGCGAGTCCTTCGAGTCCTTCCGCGGCGATTTTTTTCCGCGTTTGCCCTTCTTCTTCGGTCGGTCGATCGCGCCGTCGGATTCTGTCGCCGTGATTGTGATGCCGAGCGCCGCCTCGATCAGCTCCTGCTGCTGCTGGATATGCAGTTTGACGATACCTGATGCCGGTGCCGCGGCGCCTTCGCGTCCGGCGTAGTAGAGCTGCTGCCCGTCATTGAGCGGTTCCTGCAACCGATGCCGGATCTGGTACCACGCGCCCTGGTTCTGAGGTTCCTCCTGGCACCAGACAATGTGCTCGGCATTCGGGTAGAAACGAATCCGGGCTTCGTACTGGTCGATCGGAAACGGGTAGAGCTGTTCGATACGAATGAGCGCCACGTCCGACAGCTCCTGCGCCTGCCTTGCCTGCAGCAGATCGTAGTAGACCTTGCCGCTGCAGAACACCAGGCGCCTGGTTGCCTGTCGATCAATTTCCTGGATCTCCGGGATAACCGGCTCGAAACGTCCATTGGACAGGTCGGACAGCGGCGAGACGGACAGCTTGTGCCTGAGGAGGCTCTTCGGCGTCATCACGACAAGTGGCTTGCGGTACGGCCGCAGCATCTGTCTACGCAGCATGTGAAACATCTGCGATGGTGTCGAGGGAACGCAGACCTGCATGTTGTTCTCCGCGCAGAGCTGCAGAAACCGCTCGAGGCGGGCGGAAGAATGCTCCGGTCCCTGCCCTTCGTAGCCGTGTGGCAGGAACAGCGTAAGCCCGCAAAGGCGTCCCCACTTCGCTTCGCCGGAACTGATGAACTGATCGATGACAACCTGAGCCGCGTTGGCAAAATCGCCAAACTGCGCTTCCCACACGACCAGCGTTCTCGGTTCCGTCGTAGCATACCCGTACTCGAATCCCATCACGGCCGCTTCCGACAGAAGGGAGTCGATGACGCGAAAGGACGAAGGCCGGTCGGAAATCGTTTGCAACGGGATGAATTCTTCCCGGTTTCTCTGGTTGTGCAGCACCGCGTGCCGGTGGAAGAACGTGCCGCGGGCCGTGTCCTGTCCGGTCACGCGGCAGTCGAAGCCCTGGTCGATGAGCCCGGCGTACGCCATGGTCTCGGCAAATCCCCAATCCATGTCTATTTCGCCGGCACTCATGCGAACACGTTCGTCAATGATCCGTTTTACACGCCCGTGCAGCACGAAGCCGGGCGGCAGCGTCGTGACCTTCTTCGCCAGCTCGGCTACCTTCGCAACGTCGAGCGTCGTGTCGCACTCGTCGTCCCAGGTCGCCTCCAGGTAGGGGCTCCAGTCGACCGTGAATTCGTTACCGATCAGGCCGAGGTGCGATTTCGGCACCGGCTCGCCGCGATCAAGCCGGTCGCGGTAGTTCTCCTGCAAGGCAACTACCCCGTCCGCGTCGATAATACCGGCTTCGACGAGGCTGTCGGCATAGAGTTCGCGCGTCGACTTGTGTTTGCGGATCGTGCCGTACATCACCGGCTGCGTCGCGCTGGGTTCATCGGCTTCATTGTGCCCGTGTCGTCGATAGCACACGAGATCGATGACGACGTCCTTCTTGTACCGTTGCCGGTACTCGAGCGCGAGCCGGGTCACGAATATTGCTGCCTCCGGATAGTCGCCATTGACGTGAAAAATCGGCGCCTCGATCATCTTCGCGATGTCGGTACAGTACGGCGTCGAGCGGGCATCCGATGGCCGGCTCGTGGTGAATCCGATCTGGTTGTTGATGACGATATGTACCGTGCCGCCGGTCCTGAATCCATTCGTCTGCGAAAGCTGGAAAGTCTCCGCGACGACGCCCTGTGCCGCAAATGCTGCATCGCCATGTATCAGTACGGGCAGGACCTCGGAACGCTCGTAGTCGCCCCGCCTCTGCTGGCGTGCGCGAACGCTGCCTTCGACGACCGGATCGACGATCTCGAGGTGCGAGGGATTGAACGCAAGGGCGATGTGCACGTTGCCGCCCGGCGTCTTCATATCGGCAGAAAATCCCTTGTGGTACTTGACGTCGCCCGAACCTTTCATCTGGTCGGGGTCCACATTGCCTTCGAATTCCTCGAAAAGCTCCTCGGGCGGCTTACCGAGAACGTTGACCAGCACGTTGATGCGACCGCGATGCGCCATGCCGATGACGAACTCGCCGATTCCCGACTCGCCGCCGCGTTGAATGAGGTCATCCAGCATCGGGATGAAACTTTCGCCCCCTTCCAGCGAAAAACGTTTCTGGCCGACGAAACGCGTGTGAAGATACCGCTCGATCCCTTCCGCCGATGTCAGTTGTTCAAGCGCCCACAGCCGCTCTTCGGTCGTCAGATCACCGGATACCATGCCCTGTTCGAATCGCTTTCTGAGCCACAGTCGCTCGCGCGAGCGAGACATGTGCGCAAATTCCGCCCCGATCTTGCCGCAATAGATTTGCTCCAGAAGCGCGCGGATGTCGCGCAGCTTCATCCGGCGGTTGCCGGTCCCCGCCAGCCCGCCGGTGAAAAACTCGGTATCCATGTCGGCCTCGGTCAGCCCGAGGTAGTCGAGCTTGAGCACCCCCGGGACTGGCCTTTCCATAAGTCCCAAGGGGTCTATATCCGCGATCTGGTGGCCTCGCAGGCTGTAGACCTGGATAAGCCTCGAGACCGACGCCTGTTTTTCGCTGGCCGCCGAAGGACCGGGGGCCCGTACCCCGAGCGCCTTGCCGTTCCCGCGAAATCGAGGGGAAACCCGGGTCACCTCCTTCAGTCGACGCACCACCGGAGAGTGCGGGACTTCGCCCTGGCGGTCGCCCAGGGCACGGAAATAACGGCCCCAGCTGTCGGACACGGAATCCGGATCTGCGAGAAACTGCTCATACATCGCTTCGACTGCAGCGGCATTCAGGCCGAACAGCGGTGACGAGGCGTATTGCTCTTTTAGCGAACTGCTCATAGCGCCGGTATGGGCTCGTTAAGGTCAACAAAAATCATGCTGAATTGAATCGCCCGACCGGAGGTTGAGCGACAGTGTCGGAAGTCATGTCAGCCATGTGGCTCGGGAGTTCCGGCCATGACGGCCGACCGTAAATCGGCGGATAGTCTATCGTATGGCCTTCGCCTAGGGAAACGGACCAAGAGAAACGGACCTGGAGAAACGGAGGCCCGTCACACAGGTTGCAAGAGAAGGACGAACTGGTAACACACGAGGCACGCGTAAACGACAAAGAACGCGGTCAGGAAGAGACCTGTGCGCACTCGATTAAACAGTCGGGAACGGGAGAGAAAAACGAGCATCAGGATGCCGAGCCCGGTCATCAGCAACTTGCTGGCCGTGAACGCGATCGTGCCATGACGGATGGCGAACGCCATGACCGGATTGACCTCGATCGCGCCGAGCTCGAGTAGCCGTAACGTGAAGAAGGCGTCCAGGCAACTGAGACCCATCGTTCCCACTGCAAGAAAAAACAGCCACGGGTGATGCCAATCGATGAAGATCGGCGCGTCCTCGGTACCGCGACGGTGCTCGCGGCGCCGAGAGCGCAAAAACCCGAAAACGACCGTGCGCCAGCCAAAGGCCCGTCGATCGGCCTGGTCCCGACCCTCGGGCGACGCACTGGTTTCCCTGAAATCGTCCATGCATCCACTTCCCTGCCGAATCGGCCAATGGCTTCCGTTCTTTTGATCCTTATTGAGGCTGTTGGTTGCCTCGCGGGACCGAATCGTCCGTCAGTCGCAGAAGCTCTGCGATCACGGCGTGGCGATCTTCCTGCTGGCGGAGTCCCGGATACGCCATACGGTTGCCCGGCAGGAAGCGCATCGGCTGCGCCAGCCAGGCATCGAGCGCCTCTGGGGTCCAGACAAAATCGGCTTCGCTCAAGGCTCTGGAGTATGGGTAACCGTCCAGGGCGCCCGCAGCCCGGCCGAACACCCCATAAAGGTTCGGCCCGTTCATCGACGGCGCGCCCGGCTCGACGCTGTGGCACGCACGGCATTGCAGAATCAGCCGTGTGCCGGTGTCCCGGTCGGCGCTGCCGTACTCCGGTAACTTCAGGTAGTCGGAGGTCGGCAGGACGACCTGCGCACCCAGCGTTGCGGCCGTCACTCCTCCCGGGTCCTGCGCCGCCTCGAGAGCGCCGCCACCGGATTGAGGATCCCCGCATGCGGCAATCCATGCCGCTACCGTCAGGAGCGCCAGAATTCGTGGACTGAACATCGCGAATGAAAATGTCGCGCCGGGCCAACCGGCGAAGCGGTGCATTTTCTGTGACAAATCCGGATTTATCAAACAAAAAGATGCCGGAGCCCTCAACAAGACATAACACAATCGGGATACGTTTCTCCGCGACACGCGCAGAAACTCGGGACCTGCCTGTACGCAGCTTGCGTAGGCTACGCAATTCAAGCAGTGGCAGCACCAGGGGCTCGCGGAATGACAGCAGAAGCAGCGAGACCGGTATTCCGTGTCTCCATCGGCGCGATCATGGCGTTTCAGATATTTGCGCTTTTCGCGCGAAGCGCGCTGGACGCATCACTTGTCGGAAATGGTGCCGATCCTGCCGTCGCCAACGATCTGAGCTACTTGATAGTACCGCCCATTCTGATGATGCTGATGTACCCGTACCTGAGACAGCACCGGCATCTTCTGGCCGGCTTGCTTGGAACCCATCGCCTTACGCTGAGGCTATGCTTCCTCGCCGTATTGCTGGGGATCCTGCTGCGTGTTACCTGGTGGTCCGTACTCACAGTGCTCATCTGGATGGGGTGGCTCCGGAACGGAGACCCAGACGCAATCGTGGGACCGCACTTCGCCTTCGACTGTCCGCCCCTGTCAGTCCTTGCCCTCAGTTTTTTCGTAATGGCAATCCTCATTCCCTTCATCGAGGAAGTGATCAATCGAGGATTTCTGCTGCACGCCCTGCTGGCGAAGGGGGCTGTGGTCTCCTTGGTGGTTTCGTCCTGTCTCTTTGCAAGCATGCATCGGCCGGAGTCCTACATTCCGGCATTCGTAATCGGCATGTTTCTTGGTGTGCAATCGTTGAGTTCGCGAACCCTGTGGGCGCCCATCCTCACTCACGCCGCTTACAATGCAGCCGCTACCTTTCATTGGGACTGCTTCCAGATCATCTGGAACCCCCCGGAAGCCGATCCCGCGCTCGCAGCGGCAGGGAGAATCGCCGCTCCCATGGCGGTCGGGGGAATACTGATCTGTTGCTTTCTGGTAAGCAAAAAAGCGATCGGGGCGCCTTCGCCCCGATCGCAAGACCAGTCTTCCTGAAAGAGCGTTCCTAAAGAGAGTTCGCCACCCGCTCAATGACGTGGGATACCGCTCTGACGACGCCCTCATAAATGTTGATGAGATCGCTTCCAACCGACGACGTGTTCGACACGCCGCCGTAGGAATTCGCCGGCGTGCATTGTCCGGTACCGCCTGAAACGAAAGACAGTTCTGCTTTGCTCAGTTCTCGCATGACATCAACCTCCATATTGATTTGTCCGTCTGCGTTCGCGCGTCCTGCGCAGATTGACCGTAGCCTGCCCTACGCTCGATCGCGACTCGCAAAACCGGCCGAAAAGCAGGGAAAGTCACCGCGGGCGACTAATCCTTAGCCAAAGGCCATTTTCTTTGGTCCAGGGCGTCCTGAAGGCGGAAGAGAGCCAGTCGCGCTTGCAGGTAGCGGAGTCGCATCGACGCCAGTGGAAACCCCGGTGTGATGCCGCGCATCATGAGCGGCACATCATCTCGCAGGCTGTCTCTCCCCGGGCCTGCTGCGACGATCGCGTTCGCAAGCTGCCTGCCGCTCCAGGTCGCGGTGTTGATTCCGTTGCCGTGGTATCCATAGGCAAACAGAACCGAAGGATCGTCGTCGAGCCTGCCGATCGCCGGGGTCAGGCGCATGGTGATGCAGATGAGCCCGTGCCACCGATACTCGACGGGAATGTCCCGCCAGCGCGGCCACAGCGCTGCCATCCGCCGGCTGAGCGAGGCGAACGTCCTGTTCGCGCCTTCCTCGCTTCCGGTCGCGTGTCCCCGGCCGCCGAAAAGCAGCCTGTTGTCCGCAAGCAGCCTGTAGTAGTTCAGTATTCTCTTCGAGGTGATCGCCTGATCCTTCGTCTGCCAGTTGTGCGCTGCCAGTTCGTCGGCAGTCAGAGGACGTGTCACGATGATGGCGCTGATCATCGGCAGGGAACGTCCGTAAAACCCGGCGTGCAGGTGCTCCGGCA
>Ga0299913_10001776_pt1 | contig 16412 bp, 16 predicted proteins | sample RVTome_9_FD_201360 | JGI IMG/M metagenome (GOLD analysis project Ga0299913, IMG submission 201360) | Soil microbial communities from uranium-contaminated site in the Upper Colorado River Basin, Wyoming, United States - RVT155D38 (version 2) ...
TCAGTTTGAGGTCGGCGCGTGTCGCACCGTCGCGGTGCATCTTGAGAGCGGTTGTGACGATCTCGGCGATGATGTCCTGATTGGGGTTCTCGGAGGCGGCGGCGACCAACTCGCGGACGCGCTCATCGAGGTCGGGGTTGCCTAGGTCGTAGGGCATGGGGGGAGGGTAACCCGCTACTTGAAAGGCTTCTTGGCCGGACCCTTCCGGACGACCGCGTTCCAAACGGTCTCGTAGTGATCGCGGTCGAAAACGTCGACATGGGGAAGAACGAAGTCCTCCCAGGCCGAGCGGAGCGGGTCATCCTGGTCGGCGTGGATGAGCAGTCCCATCGGCAGCCGGTCCAGGATGGATCGAAGCGAGAGGGGTGTCTCGACACGGACCCCGACGTCCTCGGCCTCGAAGGACGCATTGACCTCCACCGCCAACCGCGAGATGGCCTCTACGAACTCCGGCTGCAGGCCGGGATAGCGGGTCGTGAGCATCTCCTGGATCTGCTCAGAGCCGGGGAACTTCTTCTCCCAGATGACCCAGCGGTCGGCGAAGGCCTTGTTGAGAGTCTGAGTGCCGGCGTAGTCGCGGAGGTCGGTCGGATTCATGGTGCCGAATATCCGGACGTCTTCCCGAAGCGAGATCGTCTCCCCGTTGGGTAGATCTAGCGCGGCGTAGCGGTCGAGAAGGCCGTGCAGCGCGAACAAGGTCTCGGCGCCGGCTGCATTCAGCTCGGAGAGATTGAGCAGGGCCGGGCCTCGCAAGGCACGGGTGATGTCCCCGTCCTCCCATCTGCTCTCGGTGCCGCCCTTCCCGTCCCCGTGGAGGTGAGTCGAGCCGATCAGGGTCACGTCGCGGACCTCACCTGTCAGCGGGATCCGGAAGTAGGGGAGACCCATCGCGGCGGCGAACTGCTCGATGTCGTGGTCCTTACCCGTCCCCATGTGCCCGCGGACCGCGACATGGAGCGGCACGAGGCCTTGGGCACCCTCCGATCGGGCCTTCTCGATCTGGGCAAAGCGGTAGAGCATCCCGAGATCGACATAGTGGGGGTCGGGCTCGGGGATCTTCCTCATGCGTAGGTCGTAGTCGTCGAGCTTGTTGTCGACCTCGACGGTCTCCAATGTGATCGGCGCCTCCTCACCGGTTGGGTCTTCGAAGACTGCTTTGTCAGGCAATGGCTTTCTCCTCTTGGTCCTTGTACTCCGAGGCCTTGATCCACCAGGTGTCCATCCCCGACAGGGCCAGAGACCTGCGGAGCGCCCCACGGGTCCCGTCGATCATCGCGCGGGTGAGATCTTGTGGCTCCTCGACGACCTCGTGACGGCGATAGGCCTCGTCGACGGTGTGATCTCCGACTCCGATCCCGATGACCGTTGTCCCACCCGACTCGACGGCCTTCACCGACCGAGCCAGGGCTTCGACCGAGCCCCGGGTCATCCCGTCGGCGAGGACCATCAGGACGCGCACCTCGGCGCCGAGACGCGCCATTCGCTCGGCGGCGTGGATGACGTTGAACTCGTCGACGTTGGCGGCCTTCTCGAATAGCGAGACCGGTGGCCCGCTCGTCGGATCGCGCCGCGCCGCGGCCGACGCCTTCACCGGTTCCCGGGCGGTGTAGAAGAGACCCGCCAGGGCCGGTTCCGCCTCGCGCCACTTCCTGTCGAACGGCTTGACGATGTAGTGATTGACGGTCGTGATGAGGCGATCGGCCGCGGTGCCCTGGGTCTGCCGGAGCCCCGATGTGGCTGCCGAGCGTCGTCTTCGATAACTCGTCTCGGTGTCGTCCGGCCGCGCCGCGAAACCCCGGTTGAACAGAGCGACCTCGAAGTCGATCTGAAGCTCGTCACAGAGGTGCGCCATGGTCCACGCCCCGAGCATCGCGGCAGGCATCGCCCACGAGGTGTTCCTGCCTCTTTCGCGGCCCGGGCTGAGCATCGAAGCCGAGGCATCGACCAGCAAGGAAACGGCATAGGTCCTCCGGGTCCGAGCCGCCCTTCGCTCATAGAGACGCTGATATAGCCCGGCTCCGATGAAGAGAGCGGCGTGTGGCGAGACGTCCCCCTGGTCGAACCCGGAGCGGAGGCCGCGGCGTTGGTTGGCCGCGAAGAGTGGGAAGAGCTCCCCGGACACCCGCCTTTGGGCGACACCCCAACGCGTGGCCGTCTCGCGGAGTGAGGCCTTTCCCTCTGCGCCGAGACGCGAGAAGGCGGCCGGCACCGGGCCCACCACCAATTTCCCGCCTTGCCCCGTGGGGAGGAAGACCTCCGGCGCCTGGCTGATCCGAAGCAGTTGATCCGTGGACTCGTCACCGGCCATGTCCGAAGGGCCGGTGCGGTCGGACTCACCGGATCGGGCATCGGCCGATCGACGAGTGTCCTGATAGGACTCGGAATCGGTGACGATCGGTGACGTGACCCTCACGGTGTCCACTCCCTCGGCCGCCTTCTCTGCTTCGCTTTTCTTGATCGCCGATGCCTGCTGGCGGTTCGCCGAGTCGGGGATTTCGTTGATCAGTCCGTTGGCGCGGGCGATCGCCTCCAACTCGAGCGCGAGTTGCGCCACGTCCCATGGGTCCTCGGAGTGGCCGGCATCCTGGCAATGTTGTGAGCCGTCGGCGAGCGCCACCGCGGCCCGGGCGTCCAAACGCTTCTCGAGGACGTCGCGCTCGATGTAGTCGCCGGTGAGAAGGAAGCAACCTAGGACGAATTGGCTGAGCTCGCCCGACTTGGAGATCGCCTGGCTCAATGACGACATGTAGAGGTCGGCGAGCACCGAGCGGGCCCCCGGGTAGACGGAAAGGCCCTGCAACTCCTGGCGGGCATCCTCGAGGGCGAAAAAGAGCACCTCGGCCACCGGGCGCTCGGTGCGCTCCAGGGCGGTGATGACGTCGACCGATATTTGGGGATCGGTCTCTCCGTCCGTCGGCCAGTCGGGGGGGAGGGGCCGGGATTCGTCGAGTTTGGTGGAGACGAGATGCATCACCTCGTGGAGCGCGGAGGCCAGGGCAACCTCGTCGGGGGTAACCGGAGCGTTGCGGTGATACGCGGCTTGGAAGATGCGTGGATCGCAGACCACCTCGTCGTCGGAAGCGGCGGCCTCAGCACCGAGCCGAACCTTGAGATGGGGGTTCTTGGAGAGGGTGCGGGCGAACCGGGTCACCGCGGGGGCGACCCGCTGATAGCGGCTCACCACCGACTCGATTGCGGTGTCTTCGGGCCGAATCAGGTCCGAGAGGAAGGTCTGCTCGCGTGCGCGCATAACGAGTCATTGTCTCACGGGTGTCAAGTCACAGGTTGCCCGGTCCTGGGGTCCGCGCCCGCGCACACCGGTGTTGTAAGGTGGGGTCCAGCTCGATTCGATATGACAGGAGGAGTCGTGAGCACTACCGGTTGGATCATTCTGATAGTCGTCTTGCTGATCCTTTTCGGAGGCGGCTTCGGCTGGAGCAGACGCCGGCGTTGAGCAGCCAGTTGGGGCACGTAGCCCTTTCTATCGGGGCGAATAACGAGCATTCCGCGTTGGTGCCCGATATCGGCACATAATCGCTAGGTCAGCTCCGCAACCAAGCACTCCAAAATATTCTTGAATATTCTCGTCAACCCTCTTGAATCTGTCCCTGCTAGAACGTATGTTCGAGGGTATGGGCATCGGGTACGCCACCGCCGACCAGTTGGAGCAGCAGTTGATTGCCAACGAGTCGATCCGTTCTCGGCTGGCTGGAGTGGACATGACGATTTTGGAGGAGTTGGACCGGCGTCAGGTGGCCACCGCCGATGGTTCCCGGTCGTTGTCGGAGTGGGTGTCGTCACGGGTGGACGTGTCGATAGAGACCGCCCGTCACCGGGTGAGGACGATGCGGCGGACCACCGGTCGCTCCGATCTTCGGGAGGCTTTGGCCGCCGGCGAGCTGAGCTTCGATCGGACGGCTGAGCTTGCCAAGCTTCCCGGAGAGGCCGGGGAACTCCGCCACCTCGATATCGGAGGGGTCCGGGGTGAGGTGGCGAAACGGGTCCGGGTCACCGCCGAGGACGAAGCCAAGAGCGGGGATGACGCTTTTCTGGTGATCCAGCCCAGTCTCGATGAGTCGTGGTGGAGGCTGTGGGGTGGTCTCGACGCTATTCGGGGGCGATCGTCGACAAGGCGTTGAGCGAAACCGTCGACCAGCTGCCCGCGCTTCCGGACGACAAGAGAATGAGCACCGGCTGGCGCAAAGCCCAGGCGCTCCGTGAGATCTGCACCTCCGATGAGCCGCCACCGGCCCAGGTGACGGTCATCGTCGACGCCAAAGAATCTGCCGCCACCAATGGTGAGGCCGGGGTGATGCTCGAAGCCGGCCCCCGAGTAGGAGCCCAGGCCCTCCAGGCCGTCCTCTGCGACGCCACCACCGAGGTCATCGCCAGGACCGACGATGGTCGCTATCTCGACTACGGGCGTAAGGAGCGGACGGTGCCCCCGGCCCTGAAACGGGCTCTGATCGACAAGTTTCATGGACGCTGCGCCGCCGATGGCTGCAACGCACGACATCGGCTCGAGGCTCACCACAAGACCCCGTGGTCGGAGGGCGGACGAACCAACCAAGACGATCTGGTCCTTCTCTGCTGGTTCCACCACCATGTCGTGGTCCACCAGTGGGGCTACCAGCTGTTCGCACATCCCGACCACGGCCGGATCCGATTCCGCCCACCGCCCCGAACTAGCTAGGGGTGGTCTTCCCCCCACCCCGGACCTGCTCCAAGCTCATCTGAGTACCGAGTACCAAGTACCAGGTACATAGACTCACCGACCCGTGTACTACGACCTCACCACCTTGCCCAACGGGCTTCGGGTCATCTCCGAGACCATGCCCTCCCTCCGTTCCGTGGCCCTCGGTTGCTGGGTCGACACCGGAGCTCGTGACGAGGAGTCCAACGAGCACGGAGCCAGCCACTTCCTCGAACATCTTCTCTTCAAAGGCTCGGAGAAACTCTCCGCCCGGGAGATCTCCGAGATCTTCGACGCGATAGGCGCTGAGTCGAATGCATTCACCTCGAAGGAAGCCACCTGTTACTGGACCAGGCTTCTCGACCAGGACCTCGGCACCGGTCTCGACGTCCTCGCCGAGATGCTGCAGAGACCGGCCTTCCGGCAGAACGAGATCGATGCCGAGCGTCATGTGGTGATCGAGGAGATCAACATGAACGAGGACGACCCCAACGATGTGACGTTCGAGAACTTCACCACGAGCCTCTTTGCCGGCCATCCCCTCGAGGCCCCCGTGCTCGGGACCAAGGAGTCGATTCTGGCGATGTCCCGCGACGACATCGACGGCTACTGGAAGCGTCGTTACGGAGCCGGGTCGATGGTCATCGCCGCGGCGGGCTCGGTCGACCACGAAGCGTTGGTCGAGATGGTCTCGGAGCGATTTGGCGGCTGGTCGGGAGAGGCGGTCGAGCACCACCGGATGGAGGCCGCCTCGGCCACGGCGGTCAACGTGACCGAGCGGGACACCGAGCAGGCTCACATCGTCCTCGGCGGCAAGGGGATCAACCGCGCCGACGAGAGACGATGGGCGTTCGAGATCCTCAACCACGTGATGGGAACCGGGATGTCATCCCGCTTGTTCAGAGAAGTCCGGGAGGAGAGAGGTCTCGCCTACGCGATCTACTCGTTCCGTCTCGCCTACACCGACACCGGTGGTTGGGGCGTGTACGTCGGGACTACTCCGAGTCAGACCGAGACCGCGATGAGCCTGATCATCGAGGAGTTGGACAAGGTCATGCGCGAAGGCATAACCGAGGATGAGCTGGTCCGTGCCAAAGGTTCAATGCGAGGGGGTCTCGCCCTCTCCCTCGAGGACGCCAACAGTCGGATGGTCCGATTGGGTAGGGATGAGCTCTCTGGTCTTCCCCACTTGTCTGTCGACGAGCGGCTCGAGCGGTTAGATCGAGTGTCGCTCGCGGATGTGCAGAAGGTTGCGCAAGACCTCTACAGCGCGGAACGGGTGATCGGTGCCGTAGGGCCGTTTTCGGCGTCCGACTTGGATCGTTACGTCTAGCCACCAACCTCGAACGTCGCCGTCATCGGTGCTTCGCCGAGGTTGATCGTCCCCGCAGTCGGGTCCTCGGGTCGTTCCATGACGAGCGCGCCTCCCAGTTCGACGTCGCCATTCACCACAGGCCATCCCTGCACCGTTATCTCGGTGACGGGTCCTGCCAGAGAGGTCCACAACAGGGCTCCGTTGGACTGAAGAAGGTCCACCAAAGCCTCCGCTCCTCCCACCGGGGCCAGATCACGACCCGGCGCGCTCGACTGGAACATTGCCGTGCCTGCCGTGGTGGCGGCCAGCAGCGCCAGGGCGGCGAGGGCGAGAGAAGTCTTGGAACCGAGGGTTGTTGTCACGGACTGCATGTAACCACCACGCTAAGTGGGGAAAGTGGCAATCACACCGTCAATTCGACGAACTGCGAAAGGACTAGTCCGTAGACCACGGCGACACCGATGAGCAGCACGGCGATGGGGAGGACCGCGGTGTCTCGGCGATGGGCGATTCGGGCCGCCCAGAAGCCGGCGACCACCCACAGCGTGGTGTCCAAGGGCCAGGCGATCACGACCGAGTCGGTGAAGATCCCGAATACCGCCGAGATCGGGCCACCGGCATAGAGCAACGTCAGCCCCGTGGTCTCACAGAGCCCGTCACAGACCTCCCGGTTGACGAGGGTCAGGCCCACGGCGAAGAGGGCAATTGCGAAGAGAAGGACGAACCCGGTGGCAATGGTGGCATCCCGGCAACCCGGGGCATCTGCTGGCTGGCTCACGGCTTGGCGATGGTATGGCGTGGGTGAGGGGGTATCGAATCGGGTGCCGGGCCTGACAGTCAATCAGCGTGACCCGTCCTGACGTCGGGTGCTCCCATGCGCGCCGCGTCGGCCGTCTGGTCGTCGGGCCGGGTCTGGGAATCTCGCTCGGCCGCGACCCGCGCCCGGTAATGCCCAACCTCCCGATCACGGGTGGCTGCATCCCACCCGAGGAGATCACCCATCAGTTCGGCCACCTCCGGGGCGACGTCCGTGCCCCGCGCCTGGGTCTCGATGGATATTCGGGTCCGCCGGGTCAGCACGTCGTCCAGATGGAGAGCGCCCTCGTGAGTGACGCCGTAGACCACATCCGCGTGCCGAAATCGGGACTCCCCGAGCTGCGACCCGAGATCTAACCGCTCCTTGCTGAGACGGTCGATCTGGTCGGGACGATCGGCTCCCACGAGTGTTATCTCATGGGTCCTCGATCCTGGCACCTCTCTTCCGATCGAGGGGAGGGCGGCGTCAACGGCGTCGCGCGCCATGATCCGGTAGGTGGTGAGCTTGCCGCCGGCTACCGCGACCAGCCCCGACCCGGAGGTCATCACGGCGTGCTCTCGACTCAGACGGGAGGTCGAGTCGGTCTCCCCGGCCAGCAACGGCCGGAGCCCGGCATAGACGCCGACGATGTCATCGTGGGTGAGAGACCGACATAGCACTCGGTTCACTTCCTCGAGCAGGTAACGGATGTCGGAGGCACTGGCGGCCGGATGGGCCCGATGCAGCGCCCAGGGGGTGTCGGTGGTGCCGATGATCCAGTGATCGCCCCAGGGGATGACGAAGAGGACGCTCGTGGCGGTGCGGAGGATGATCCCGCTGCTCGACGCGATCGTCTTCCGGGGCACGACGAGATGGATCCCTTTCGATGCGGTGACGTCCTGACGCGGTTCGCCGGCCAACATCTGGAGATCATCGGTCCAGACGCCGGCGGCGCTGACCACCGACCGGGCAGAGATATCGAATTCGTAGCCGGTCTCGAGATCCAGGGCACGTGCCCCGGAAACCCGGTCACCCTCGCGCAGCAACCCGACGACTCTGACGCTCGAAGCGAGCAACGCTCCATGATTCGCCGCCGTCCGAGCCAGCGTGACCGTGTGACGGGCGTCGTCGACGACGGCATCCCAATATCTGATCCCACCGACCATCGCTGAAGGGCTCAGGCCCGGCGCCACCCCGAGAACGCCTTTCCTGGTCAGGTGCCGATGACGGGGAAGTGGGGACCGGCTGAGCGCGGCGAGGATGTCATAGAAGAGGACACCGGCGCCGACGTAGGCGCGCTCCCAGACTCGATGCCTCAGCGGGTAGACGAATGACGCCGGCTCGACGAGATGGGGGGCGATCGTCTCCAGCATCAGGTTGCGCTCAGCCAACGCCTCTCTCACCAAACCGAATTGGAGCGTCTGGAGATATCGCAGCCCCCCGTGGAAGAGCTTGGACGACCTGCTGGACGTCCCTGATCCGTAGTCGCGTTGCTCGAGCAGGCCGACTGCCAGCCCACGTGAGGCCGCATCCAACGCTATCCCACACCCGGTGACCCCGCCTCCGACGACCACGAGGTCCAGATGAGAGCTGGTCATCTTGCCGAGATGGTCCAGCCGTTGCCCGGCGTTCAGGGCCGACCTGTCGTCGAGCGGGAACCTGCTCACCCGATGCAGTGTGGCAGCCCGGGTCACACCCACTTACTGTCCCCTCATGAAGATTGGCATCCAGCTGCCCGAGGTCGAACGGGAGGTCTCCTGGCCCGAGATCCGCGAGATCGCGATCACGGCCGAGGAAACCGGGTTTGATTCGATCTGGGTGGGCGACCACCTCTTGTTCCGGGATGAGCTGACCGGGACACGCGGGCCTTGGGAGGCCTGGACGATGCTGGCAGCGCTCGCCGAGGCCACCAGCAGAGCGGAGCTGGGCCCGCTGGTCGCCGCTACCTCCTTTCACTCTCCGGCGATGCTGGCGAAGATGGCCGCGACGGTCGACGAGATCTCCGGTGGGCGGCTGGTGCTTGGTCTCGGCGCAGGGTGGAACCGTGCCGAGTACGAAGCGTTCGGATTCCCGTTCGACAATCGGGTTTCGCGGTTCGAGGAGGCCTTCACGGTGGTTCGCACCCTGCTTCGAAGCGGTGAGATCGACTTTCAGGGCACCTATTACACGCACCGGGATTGCGAGCTTCTGCCCCGGCCGGGCCGGGCGATCCCGTTGATGGTCGGCTCCAACGGCCCCCGAATGCTCCGGATCACCGCGCCCCACGTCGATCAGTGGAACAGCTGGTTCGTTTGGTTCGAGAACGACCCTGCAGGTCTCACCCCCTTGATCCGCGAGTTGGAGAAGGCTTGTCACGAGACGGGGCGGGACCCGGAGGAGGTGGCGAAGACGGCCGCGGTCTACGTTCAGCTGGCACGTGGCGAGGGGCGGGTCGGCGGATCGAAGGATCGGCCCAAATCATCCCCGATCTCCGGTGACTCCGAGGAAATCGCCCGGCGACTCCACGAGTTCTCGACCGTGGGGGTCGAGCACCTCCAGCTGGTGGTCGACCCGATCGACGCCCGGGCGGTCGAGGAACTGGGCGAGGTCCTGGCTTTGATCCCGTCCTGGGGTCCGGAGTAGGTTCGACACATGGAACTGAAGACGACCAGCTTCGAAGACGGAGGGGTGATCCCCGATCGTCACGGCTTCGCCCGCCCCGTATCACCGGGGCCGGTCGAGCTGAGTGAGAACGTCAACCCCCACCTGGTGTGGGCGGATGTGCCCGATGGGACCAAGTCGTTTGCATTGGTGTGCCATGACCCGGATGTGCCCTCGAGCGGCGAGGACGTCAACCAACCCGACCGCGAGGTCCCGGCCGACCTGCCTCGTGTCGATTTCTACCACTGGGGTGTGGTGGACTTGCCCGCCGACCTCCGGGAGATCGGTGAGGGCGAGTTCGCGTCGGAGCCGGTGGCGGGAGGGCAACAGGTCGCTCAGGGCCCCTACGGGTGTCGCCAAGCCCTCAACGACTTCACCGGCTGGTTCAGCGGTGACTCCGAAATGGAGGGCCGCTATTACGGGTATGACGGCCCAGCTCCGCCCTGGAACGACTCAATCGTCCACCGCTACATATTCACGCTCTATGCGTTGGACGTGGAGAAGCTCGCGCTCGAAGAAGGATTCACCGGTGAGGACGTGATGGATGCTATGGAGGGCCACGTCCTCGACGAGGCGTCCGTGTTCGGGACGTACACCCAGAACCCGAGACACCGCTAGCGATTCAGGCCATCATCAGACGGTGTCGGTCTAGCGGCGTCGATCCTCGCGGGGCCGGGCCTCGTTGACCTTGAGGTTGCGACCGCCGTAATCCTTGCCGTCGAGCTCTTCGATGGCCTTTCGGCCACCCTCGTCATCCATCTCCACGAAACCGAAGCCACGGGAGCGGCCAGTCTCGCGGTCGTTGATGACCGACGCCGAGTCGACCGAACCGTACGCCCCGAAGAGCTCTTCGAGGTCGTGGGTGCTGGTGTTGAAGGGAAGGTTCCCTACGTAGATGTTCATCTGCGACTTCTTTCCTTTCTCACAGCGGCCCGTGCCAACCGTGATCTCCAACAATCATTCTGCTCTCAGTTCGTCGCATTGAACTGTGGGAACAAAACGGGTGCTGCCATCAGCGGGCGCAAAGCTAGTGGTTATTCGCGTCTTGCGCACGGAGTTTGGCGCGATCAGGACTCGGTGATGGTCACCGAGTTGATCGTGGCGTCCTCCTGCGGTCGATCCGAGCGATCGGTCTCGGTCGAGGCGATCGAGTCGACGGCGTCCATTCCCGCGATGACCTTGCCGAAGATGGTGTAGGAGTGGGGGAGCCCGGCGTCTGCGTGACAAATGAAGAATTGGCTTCCATTGGTGTTGGGGCCGGCATTGGCCATGGCGACCGTCCCCCGGCTGTAGTCGCCTTCCCCTTCCAATTCGTCACGGAACTTGTAACCCGGGCCGCCTCTTCCGGTGCCGGTCGGGTCGCCGCCCTGGATCATGAAGTTCTCGATCACCCGGTGAAAGCTCACTCCGTCGTAGTAGCCGTCTCTTGCCAGGAAGACGAAGTTGTTCACCGCCACCGGTGATCTGACCGGGTCGAACTCGATTTCGATGACGCCGTGGGTGGTGTCCAGTGTCGCCGAGTACGACTTGTCGAGGTCGATGATCAGGTCCGGGGCAGAGTCGTATTGGGTCATGGCTCGCTTTCTGTCGATCTGGTGTTGTCTAGCCGAAATAGGCGGGGACGTTGCCCGGCTTCCACTTGATCGAGCAACCCATCGAGGGCCACTGCTCATCGGAGACCGGATCGTCGCTGAGCACGGCATCTATCGCCGCTCGCAGATCCGAGCCTGTGGGAGGAGTCTCCGAACGGGGACGGGACTCATCGAGCCGGCCCCGATAGACCAGCGACCTCTCCGGCCCGAAGAGAAAGAAATCGGGAGTGCACATCGCGGTGTAGGCGGCCGCCACTGACTGGGACTCGTCGTAGAGATAGGGGAACTGGTAGCCCTGGGCGATCGCCTCCCTCTTCAGTTCCTCGGGTGAGTCGTCGGGATAGGCGTCGACGTCGTTGGGCGAGATGGCCACGATGCCGAGATCCGAATCGGCGTAATCGCGGCCCAGCCGGGCCAGCTCCGGTCGCACATGGCGGACATAGGGACAGTGATTGCAGATGAACATGACCAGCAGGGCCTTCTTGCCGGCAAAGTCGTCGAGGGAGACGGTCTCGCCGGTCACAGTGTCAGGCAGGGTGAAGTCGGGGGCGCGTGTGCCCAAGGGGAGCATGGTGGAGGTAACAGCCACGAGCCGAGTCTATGTCGTCCCCAGATTTGCGATGACATGCCCGAAGCTCTCGATGCTCCCGTCGAGATGGACGTCGGGGATCGCCACGATGGAATGGCTCGCCCCGGCTGTGGCGTAGGCGGTGAAGAGGGCCACTTGGTCCTCGATCGTCCCCGCATTGTTCCGCTTGACGAAATCGTCGGCGCTCTGATTGCGCCCTCTCAGCTCTTCAACCCGGGCCCGCAAGCTCACGCGGTCGTCCGCGGTCAGAACGGTGACGAGATGGGTGACTGCGATGGCCGCGGGATCCCGGCCCAGATCGCGGCAGTGACCCTCGAGGACATCGACCTTGTGTCGAACCCGGTCCGGTGGGCCGAAGACGTTGCAGGCGTCGGCGTACTGAGCGGCGAGACGGAGGGTCCGCCTCTCGCCCGAGCCCCCGACGAGTATCGGGATCCTTTTCTGGATCGGACGGGGGTAGCAGGCCAGGTTCCGGGCAGAGATGTGCTCGCCGGCGAACTCCGGCGTGCCCTTCCCCCAGACGAGGGGGAGGATCCTGAGGGTGTCCTCGAGGATCTGGTAGCGCTCCGAGGTCGATGGGAAGTCCCAGCCGTATCCGGCGTGCTCCTCGGCATCCCATCCCAGCCCGAGGCCGCAGCGGGCGCGGCCCCCCGAAAGCACGTCGAGCGTCGCGACGATCTTCCCGAGGTGTCCCGGGTTTCGGTAGGTGACTGCGGTGACGAGTGCCCCCAGCCCGATGGAAGTGGTGACGCCGGCGAGGAATGACAGAGTCGTATAGCTCTCCATCATGTCCTCCCAAGGACGGCCCACGCTCGGGATCTGGCGGAAGTGGTCCATGACCCAAAGATCCGTGAAACCGGCGCTCTCCGCTCTCTGTGCGATTTCCCTGAGCTGTGAGGCACGTTCGTCGGCTCCACCGGGCCAGTTGAAGCGGCTCAACAGAAGGCCGAAGGTATGTGTGGTCGGACGCGTTGCTTCCGTGAAATCCTGGGTCGGGGTGACGAATTGGGGTGACACCACCGCGACCGGTTGCTCATGCAGGAGGGAATCGAAGGCCTCCTCCTCCACTTCCTGCTGTACGACGCGGAATCGGCTGAATTGCCGGCGGAGGACTTGTCTCGGGACCGGCCGGGCCCGGGCTGCGTTTCTCGTCTCACAGAGCTCTGGCCCGGTATCGAACAAGACCGCATATATGGGCATCCCCGTGGAATGAGCGGCCTCGATCCACGTGGCGCGGCGAGAGGCGTCGAAACCGAGCGTGTCGATGACTGTGGTGAGCCCGCGGGTGATCCTCATCGCAACGATCCGCTCCAGCAGGTCGAAGGCGTCCTGGCTGGCCGTCTGGTCGTCCTCGCCGGCCCCGACGGTCGCCCGCAGTGCATCCGAGCTCACCACCTCGTGGACGCCGAAGTGCTCTTGTGCCCAGGAGGACTTGCCCGACGCGCTCGGGCCGATCAACACGACGAGGCACGGCGCCGGGAGTCTGGTCTCCATGAGGCCTGGGTTCTAGTCGTCGATCGGTAACCTTGCACCGTGACCACTTCATCAGGACTTCCGCTGGGACGGGTCGCCACCGCGATGATCACTCCTTTCGAGAAATCGGGAGCGGTCGATCACGAGGCGGCCTGGAACCTCGCCCGTCATCTCTCCGATACCGGCACCGACACTCTCGTGGTGGCCGGCACGACCGGCGAATCACCCACCCTCAGCAATGCCGAGAAGCTGGCGCTGTTCAAGACCGTCGCCGATGCGGTCTCCGAGCGCCAGACACGGGTAGTCGCCGGAACCGGCACCTACGACACCGCAGACTCGGTCGAGATGACGGAGAAGGCGGGGGAGCTGGGCGCCGACGGTGTGCTCGCCGTGACGCCCTACTACAACCGGCCCAGTCAGGAGGGGCTCGCCCGGCATTTCTCGGCCATTGCGGATGTCGGGCTCCCCGTCGTCCTCTACAACATCCCGGGTCGGACCGGCACCCTCATCGAGCTGGAGACCCTCGCCCGACTCGCCGAGCACGAAGCGATCGTTGCCGTCAAGGACGCCGTGATGGACATCGACTTCACCTCGGGGACGATCAACCGGGTACCCGGTCTGCCCGTCTATTCCGGACAGGACTCCGAGACATTCCCGATGATGGCCGTCGGAGCGGTCGGAGTGGTCTCAGTCATCTCCCATTTGGCCGGCCCGGCCGTGGCCGCCATGGTCAAGGCGGCTGCCGGCGGCGATCTCGACGAGGCGCGCCGGCTCCATCACCTGCTCCTCCCGCTGTGTGACGCCTGTTTCCTCGAGACCAACCCAACTCCCGTGAAAGGGGCGGTCAACCGCATGTGGGGCCCGGTGGGTGAGGTCCGCCTGCCGCTGGTGGCCGCGTCCGAAGAGACCTTGATCGCAGTGGAGAAGGCGGTGGGAGCCGTTCCGGGCCTGTGAGCGTCTCAGTCACGTTTCTAGGTGGTCTCGGTGAGATCGGGCGCAACTGCGCCGCCGTCGAGATCAACTCCCGGATCGCCCTGATCGACTGCGGGCTGATGTTCCCCGAGGAGGACATGCTCGGCGTCGACCTGGTCTTCCCCGACTGGTCATGGCTGATCGAGAGGGCCGACGACGTCGATTGTGTGATTCTCACCCACGGGCATGAGGACCACACGGGAGCCCTCGCCTATTTCCTCCAAGCCATCAACGTCCCGGTATACGGGACCCGTTTCTCGGTCGAGCTGGCCCGAGGCAGGATCGACGAGCTCGGTGTGAAGGCCGACCTCCGCCCCACCCCGTACAAGAAGTGGACCGACCATGGTCCGTTCCGATTCCAGCTGATCCCCGTCAGCCATTCGGTGCCTGACGCCGCAGCCGTCGCGTTGGAGACACCGGAGGGAATCGTCCTCCACTCGGGCGATTTCAAGCTGGACCCGACTCCGATCGACGGACGCCCCACCGATCTTCCCGCCTTGGCCTCGCTAGGTGGCCGCGGAGTCCGGCTTCTGCTCTCCGACTCGACCAACGCCGAGAAGCCCGGGTTCGAGCCCTCGGAGAGCTCGGTCGGCCAGCCCATCGCGGACCTGATCCGCGACGCCCCCGGGCGGGTTATCGCCGCCTGTTTCTCCTCACACATCCACCGGGTCCAGCAGATCGCATCCGCCGGGATCGCGTCCGGCAGGACGGTCGCCTTCTTCGGGCGCTCGATGCACCGCAACACCACCCTTGCGGCCGACCTCGGCGTCCTCGACGTGCCCCAGGATTCGGTCGTCGACGTCAAAGAGTTGGGCGACCTGCCCGAGGACAAGCAACTGCTGATCACCACGGGCAGTCAGGGTGAGCCGTTCGCGGCGCTCTCCCTGATGTCCCAGGGTCGTCACAAGTTCGTCGAGCTCGGTGAGAACGACACCGTCCTGATCTCGGCGAAGCCGATCCCGGGCAACGAGACGGCCGTGTCCAAGGTCATCTCCAACCTGATCCGCCGCGGGGCGACGGTCGTACACGGGCAATCGAACCACGTCCACGTGTCGGGTCACGCCAGCCGTGACGAGTTGCTGACCTTCCTCAACATCACCCGTCCCCGTGCCTTCGTGCCCGTCCACGGCGAGTACCGCCATCTGCACGCCCACGGCGAGCTTGCCTCGAGGATGGGGGTGAAGACGGTCGAGGTCCTGGAGGACGGTGATCGCATCACGATCCAAGGCAAGAAGACGACCGTCGAGCGCAGGGTGGTCCCGGCCGGCTATGTCTATCTAGACGGCTCATCGATCGGGGACGTCCAGAACGCGGTGTTGCGTGACCGCTCCCACCTCGCCGACGACGGCGTCGTCGTGGTGACGGTCGGGATCGACCATGACACCGGTGAGATCCACTATGGGCCGGACCTCGACAGCCATGGACTCATGGACGACCCGTCCTCGATCCTGAAGAAGGCGGGTGAGCAGGTCAGGCTGGCCATAGAGAAGCACCCTTCGGGTCGAACCGACATCGGCGACCTCCAGAAGACGGTGCGCCAGGCCGCCGGCCAGGTGATCCGCGCCGAGACGGCGAAGCGTCCCGTGATCGTCCCGGTCGTCATGGAGCTCTGATGGTCTTGTCCGCCAACCGGGAGCGGATCACGACCGATCTCGAGACGTTGGTGGCGATACCGTCGATCACCGGCGACGAGTCCGAAGTGCAGGACGAGATGACACGGCTGATGGCCGCAACCGGGCTCGATGTGATCTCTTTCGACGCCGATCCCAACGAGATGGCCCGTGACCCGGCTTGGCCCGGATCCGAGATGCCGAGGGAGATCCTTCCCGTGGCCGCCGGTACCTTGCGCGGCGCCGGCCCGGGGCCCCGGCTTCTCCTCATCGGCCACGTCGACGTGGTCCCGCCCGGCGACCTGCGGACATGGACCACGCCTCCCTTCGAACCCGCAATACGCGACGGCAAGCTGTTCGGCCGGGGAGCCTGTGATATGAAAGGCGGGGTCGTCGCCGCCCTGGAGGCGGTGCGGATGATCGGGGAGGCGGGCGTCGAGCTCGCCGGTGAAGTCGTCCTGGCCACGGTGCCCAGTGAGGAGGACGGCGGAGGAGGCGCCCTGGCAGCCGTGCGGGCCGGGCTGACCGGTGACATGGCCGTCATCATGGAACCTACCAGGCTGGAGGTGGTGGTGGCTCACGCCGGCGCCATCACCTTCACACTGGAGATCCCCGGGAAGGCGGCTCACGCGTCCACCCGACGGGAAGGGGTTTCGGCCTTGGACAACCTCTTCGACGTGATGGCCAGCCTGGCAGCAGACGAAGAGGAGCGAAACGAGTCGGAGACGGACC
>Ga0299913_10001777_pt1 | contig 16412 bp, 13 predicted proteins | sample RVTome_9_FD_201360 | JGI IMG/M metagenome (GOLD analysis project Ga0299913, IMG submission 201360) | Soil microbial communities from uranium-contaminated site in the Upper Colorado River Basin, Wyoming, United States - RVT155D38 (version 2) ...
GCACCCTGGACGAGTTGATCGAGCAGATCGGGCGGGGCGCGGAGGACGCGGAGCGTCGCCGTCCCGGCGCGCACGTCGTCGATGCCGCCTTCGACGACCGCGTCGACGCGTCCGTCCCGCAGTGCGGCGTCCGCCTCGCGAGGGTCGTCGAACCCGATCACCGCGACCTCGAGGCCGGCTCGGTCGGCGAGCGCGGCGACACGGTCGGCGACCGAGCGGTCCCCGACGGAGCCGAGCTCGAACGAATCGGGACCCCCCGAGTACGCCCTGAGCAAGATGAAGACCGAGAGGACGGTGAGCGTGATCATCGTCGAGATGACGAATCCCTTGTCGTGGAGCCGCACAGAGAAGTCTCGGGCCGCCACGACGCGCCACATGCCACGGTCCGTGGCTGCCGCGCGCTCGCCGCTCACGACGCCACCACCTCGCGGAAGAGCTCGGCCAAGGTCGGTCGCACGAGGCTGAAGTGCCGAACCTCGCCGACCGAACGGGCGAGGTCGAGCACACGCTGATCGTCCGTGCCGTTCGCCAGCTCGAGGATCACGCCTCCGGGCACCTTCCCTTCGGGCCGGACCCCCGGGATCGATCCGAACCAGTCCTCGGGTGCGCCTTCGATGTCCACCCGGACGAGCCGGCGTGCCCTGGAGGCGCGCAGCTCGTCGATCCCGCCCTCCGTGACGATCCGACCTTCGACGATCATCGCGACGCGATCGCACACTCGCTCCACCAGCTCCAGCTGGTGGCTGGAGAACACGATCGGCACGCCCCGCGTTCTCCGCTCGTGATCCAGGACCTCGATGAGGACATCGGTACCGACCGGGTCGAGTCCCGAGAACGGCTCGTCCAGGACCAGGACGTCCGGCTCGTGCACCAACGCAGCGGCCAGCTGCACGCGTTGCTGGTTGCCGAGCGACAAGCTCTCGACCCGGTCCTTGGCACGAGGGGCCACGCCGAGGATCTCGAGGATCTCCTGGCCCCGGCTTCGCGCGGCTTCACGGCTGACGCCGTGCAGCCGCGCCAGATACACGAGCTGTTCGAGCACTCGCATCTTGGGGTAGAGGCCACGCTCCTCGGGGATGTAGCCGAACCGGCGCCGAGCGGTCCCGTCCACGGCCCGCCCTTGCCACCGGACCTCTCCTCCATCGGCTTCGAGCACCCCCAGCGCGATCCGCATCGCGGTCGTCTTCCCGGCGCCGTTCGGGCCGACGAAGCCGACCATGGATCCCTCTTCGACATCGAAGCTGACCCCGTCCAAGGCGACGACATCGCCGAAACGGCGTCGAAGATCGATCAGCTGGAGACCGGGAGACACCCGGTCAGGATAGGCAACTGATCATGCCTACCCGGCAGCCCCGAGCCAAGGCCACAGGTCCTACGCGGCGGTGGAACGCTGCTCGACGACCTCTCCGGCTGCCGGCCCGAGGGCGATCGTGAGCACGTCACCGGCCTGCTCAGCGAGATGGAACGTCATCTCGTCCCGCACCTGCTCCGGCACGTCGTCCAGATCGCCCTCGTTCCGCGACGGGAGGATGACCTCCTTCAGACCGGCCCGGTGCGCGGCCAGGACCTTCTGCTTCACCCCGCCGATCGGGAGCACACGGCCCTGCAGCGTCACCTCGCCGGTCATCCCCACCTCGGCCCGGACGGGGCGCCCGGTGAGCAACGACGCGATCGCGGTGGTCATCGCGACGCCCGCGCTCGGCCCGTCCTTGGGGACGGCGCCCGCGGGCACGTGGATGTGGAACCGCCCACGGAGGCGCTCCGCCGGGATGTCGAGCTCGACGGCGTGCGAGCGGACATAGGAGAGCGCGATCCGAGCGGATTCCTTCATCACGTCACCCAACTGTCCGGTGAGCGTGAGCCCGTCTTCGGCCACGTCTTCGCGGGTCGCCTCGATGAACAAGACGTCGCCGCCGGTACCGGTCACCGCGAGACCCGTCGCGACGCCGGGGACGGCGGTGCGCTCGGCCGCCTCGAAGAAGAACTTCTGACGTCCGAGATACGCGCGGAGGTCCGTCGGATCCACGACGACCGGTGCGGCCACCTCACCCGAGGTGAGCTTGGTCGCCACCTTCCGCATGACCTTCCCGAGCTCCCGCTCGAGGTTGCGAACGCCGGCCTCACGCGTGTAGTCGCCCACGACCCCTCGGAGAGCGTCGTCGGTGACCTCGACCTCCTCGGGGCGAAGCCCGTTCCGCTCGATCTGGCGCGGGAGCAGATGCCGCTTCGCGATCGCGACCTTCTCGTCCTCGGTGTAGCCGTCGATCCGGATCACTTCCATCCGGTCGAGCAGCGGTCCCGTGATCGTCTCCGCGACGTTCGCCGTCGCGATGAACAACACCTCGGACAGATCGAGGTCCACGTCGAGGTAATGGTCGCGGAACGTGTGGTTCTGGGCGGGGTCGAGGACCTCGAGCAGCGCGCTCGACGGGTCGCCGCGCCAGTCCGCGCCGACCTTGTCGACCTCGTCCAGCATCATCACGGGGTTCTTCGTGCCCGCGTCCTTCAACGCGCGCACGATCCGTCCCGGCAGCGCGCCGACGTAGGTCCGCCGGTGGCCTCTGATCTCGGACTCGTCGTGGACGCCACCGAGCGAGACGCGAACGAACTTCCGCCCCAGGGCGCGCGCGACGGACTCGCCGAGCGACGTCTTGCCGACGCCGGGGGGTCCCACCAGGGTCAGGATCGCTCCCGAACCGCGACCGCCCGTCTCCACGAGACCGCGCTCGGCGCGGAGCTTCCGGACCGCGAGGTATTCCAGGATCCGGTCCTTCACGTCTCCCAGCCCTTCGTGGTCGGCATCGAGCACCGCCCGAGCTTCCGAGATGTCGAGGTTGTCATCCGTCTTGGCGGACCACGGCACGTCGAGCAACCAATCGAGGTAGGTGCGGATCCAGCCGTACTCCGGGGACTGCTCCGACATGCGCTCGAGCCGGCCGAGCTCCCGCTCGGCCTGTGTGCGCACGTCCTCCGGCATCCCGGCCTCCGCGATCTTGGCGCGGTACTCCTCCGCAACGTCTTCGGTCCCGTCTTCCCCAAGCTCCTTGCGGATCGCGGCCATCTGCTCGCGCAGCAGCATCTCCCTCTGCCGCTCCTCCAGGCTGCCGGCGACCTCGTCTCGGATGCGCTCTTTGACCTGCACCTCCGCCAACGTTTCCTTCGTCCATCCGAGGACCTTCTCGAGCCGTGCTTCGACGTCGAGGGTCTCCAGGACCTCGACCTTCTGCTCGAAGGAGAGATCGGGTGAGTACCCGGACGTATCCGCAAGCTGTCCGGGATCGGTCACGCCGCGCAGGAACTCGGCGACCGCCGGGATGCCGCGAGCGTCGGTGATGGCCTCGACCGCACCTCGATACTCCTTGCCGAGCTCGTGGGCTCGATCGCTCACGGGCTCCTCGGCCGGCTCGATCTGGACCCAAGTAGCCTCCCCGGTCCCGGGAACCCCGAGGCCGACGGTGGCGCGGCGGAGCCCGCGGATGACCACCGCCTCGGTCCCGTTGCGCATGCGCCCGACGTCCTCGATCTTCGCCACCACGCCGACGCGGGCGTAGCGGCCCTCCACGCGGGGCACGGTGAGCAGGAGCGCGTCGTCGCCTTCGGCGGCGGCGCCCACCGCCGCCCGAGCCTCGTCGGACTCGATGGTGAGAGTCACGACCATCCCCGGCAGCACGACGCCGGTGGTCAGCGGCAAAAGGGGCAGGGCCTGGATATCGAGCTCGTTCACGTCTTCAGTCCTTTCCACGCCATTAAGGAACGGGTCTGCGGGTCCATGATATTCCAGGTCAGTAATCACGATTACACCCTTTCATCTTCTCTTTCATCTCTTGGCCTCCTTGTGCCCCCACCTGCTCGGATGGCGATGTCCGGGTCCCCCGATAGTCTCTGCCGCGATGGAAGAAGCGATCATCCGAACCGAAGGGCTCAAGAAGTCATTCGGAAAGGTCCAGGCCGTCAAGGGCGTGGATCTCGCGGTCGAGCAGGGAACGGTGTTCGGCCTGCTCGGGCCGAACGGGGCGGGGAAGACGACCGCCATCCGGATCCTCACCACCCTCCTCGAACCCGACGAGGGCTCGGCTGTGGTCGCGGGCTTCGACGTGGTCCGCGATGCGGCGCTCCTGCGGCCCGTGATCGGCCTGGCAGGCCAGTTCGCCGCCGTGGACGAGAACCTCTCCGGCCTCGAGAACCTCGAGATGGTCGGTCGGCTCTACCACCTCCCGAGGGCGGAGGCCCGACGGCGGGCCGAAGAGGTGCTCGAGCGGTTCGATCTCACCGAAGCAGCCCACCGGATGGCGAAGACCTACTCGGGCGGGATGCGGCGACGCCTGGACGTCGGCGCGAGCCTGGTTGGCCAGCCCAGGGTCTTGTTCATGGACGAGCCCACGACGGGACTCGACCCCCGCAGCCGTCTGGTCTTGTGGGAGCTGATCCGTGACCTCCAGAAGGAGGGGACCACCCTGTTGCTCTGCACCCAGTACCTCGAGGAAGCCGATCAGCTCTGCGATCGGATCTCCGTGATCGACCTGGGGACCGTGATCGCCGAAGGGACCTCGGAGGAGCTGAAGGACAAGATCGGAGGCGAGGTGCTCGAGCTGCACGTCGAACAGGAACACCTCACCCGGGCGGCGGAGACTCTCAAGGGACTCGGCGCCGGCGAACCCAACGTGAGCGAAGACACGCGCCTGATCAGGATCCCCGTCGGCGCCGAGGGGCCCACCGTGTTGCTCGAGACGGTGCGTCGGTTGGACGACGCCGGCATCCCGATCGAGGACATCGCGCTCCACCGGCCCACGCTCGACGACGTGTTCCTCTCGCTCACGGGCCACGCGGCGGAGATGGCGATCGAGGAAGCGGAGGAACCCGAGCCCCAGCCCGAGAAGCGCCGGGGGAGGAAGGACCGATGAGCGCCGTCGCCCTGCAACGCCCGACGTTCACCACCCGCGCGATGCTGTCGTTCTTCGACAGCCTTGTGGTCGCCAGGCGGAACCTGATGCAGATCGTGCGGATCCCGGCGGTGCTCGTGTTCGAACTGGTCCAGCCGGTGATGTTCGTGCTGCTGTTCCGGTACGTCTTCGCGGGCAACATCCTGATCACAGACCGGGAGATCCTGGCGCTCGGTGGCTACGTGGTCTTCTTGATGCCGGGGATCATCGTGCAGAACGCGATCTTCGGTGCGACCACGACCGCGATCGGGATCGCCGAGGACCTGAAGTCGGGGCTCGTCGATCGGTTCCGCTCGCTTCCGATGGCGCGATCGGCGATGCTCGCCGGCAGGGCGACGTCCGACTTGATCAAGAACTTCATCCTCCTCATGATCGTGATCGGGATCGGCTACTTGGTGGGCTTTTCGTTCAAGAACGGCTTCCTCGGAGCCATCGCGATGATCGTGCTGGTGATGGCCGTCAGCTTCGCGTTCTCGTGGGTGATGGCCGCGATCGCCTTAGCGGTGAAGAAACTGGAGGCCGTCCAGGCGGCCGCGTTCACTGGGATCTTCCCGCTCGTGTTCATGAGCTCGGCCCTCGTGCCGATCGCAGGGATGGACGGTTGGGTACAAGCGATCGCTCGGAACAACCCCATCTCGCATTGGGCGAACCTCGCCCGGTACTTCGCCTTGGGCGAATACTCGCAGATGGGAGGGACACCAACGGAGTTGGTCATCCTGTCCTCGGTCTGGATCGGCATCCTCCTCGTGATCTTCATGCCTCTGTCGATCCGGCTCTATTCGAAGCTGACCTAGGGAGAAGCTGACCTAGGGAACACACCCGAGCCCTACGGCGTTGCGTTCTGGGTCGACCCGGAGGGGAACAGGTTATGCCGCTGCTGGGATTCAAGGGTGAGAACGCCCGCGAGAAGGTCATCGTCCTTCTCACCATGTGCTTCGCCCTGGCGATGGCGATGCTGGACAACACCGTCGTCAACATCGCACTCCCCACGATCCAGCGGAGGCTGAACGCCACCGTCTCGGATCTCCAATGGATCATCGACGGATACGTCCTCGTGTTCGCGTCGTTGCTGCTCACGGGTGGCATCCTGGGCGACCGCTACGGGCGGAAGAAGATGTTCCTCACCGGGCTGGCGATCTTCACGCTCGCCTCGCTCGGGTGTGGGCTCTCCGGATCGGGCACCCAGCTGATCGCGTTCCGGGCGCTCCAGGGCGTCGGAGCCGCACTGCTGATGCCCGGCACCCTCTCGATCCTCACGGTCACGTTCCCGCCGGAGGAGCGCGCCCGCGCCATCGGACTGTGGGCCGGCGTCAGCGGCTTGGCCCTCGCGCTGGGGCCGACCCTGGGCGGCTGGATCGTCGAGCAGGGTGGGTGGGAGACCGTGTTCTTCATCAACGTGCCGATCGGCGTGATCGCCTTCGCGGTCGCGTGGAGGACGGTGCGTGAGTCGATTTCGGCCGAGACGCGGCATCTCGACCTCCCCGGACTCGCGCTCGGCACCGGCGGGCTCTTCACCCTCACCTACGGCCTCATCGAGGCGAACCAGCGTGACTGGAGTGACGGGCTGATCGTCGCCTCGCTCGTGACCGCCGCCATCCTGCTCGTCGGATTCGTCATCTGGGAGCACCGCAGCCCAAGGGCGATGATGCCGTTGACCTTCTTCCGGATCCCCGCGTTCAGCGCAGGCAACGCCGTCGCGTTCTCCGTCTCGCTGGGGATGTTCTCGATCTTCCTGTTCGTGACGCTGTACATGCAGGCGATCCGCGGCTACACGCCGCTCCAGGCCGGTGTCCGGTTCCTCCCGATGACCCTGATGATCATCGTGTCGGCGCCGACGGCGGGCCACATCGCCCAGCGGATCGGTCCGAGGATCCCGATGACGTACGGACTCACGATGGTGTCGGCTGGCCTGTTCGGATTGACGTTCATCCAGCCCGACACGCCGTTCTGGGTGCTCGCGATCCTGTTCGTGATGATGGGGAACGGGATCGGGTCGACGATGGCGCCGATGACCGCCGCGGTGATGGGTGCGGTCGGGCCACAGCGCGCGGGTCTCGGCTCTGCGATGACCAACACGAGCCGCGAGGTCGGCGGCGTCCTCGGGATCGCCTTGTTGGGAACGGTCCTGTTCGATCGTCTGGGTTCGGTGCTCGTTCCCAAGCTCACCGCACTCGGACTCGACGGGTCGCAGGCGAGCGCCATCTCTCAGGCGGCCTCTCACGGGTTCGTCTCTCCCCGCGATCTCACGGCCCTGGGGCTCTCGCCGGACCAGATGGAGGGGTTCGCCACCGCGTTCCGGGAGGCATACATGAGCGGCTTCCACCTGGCGGTGCTGATCGCCGGTGCGATCCTCCTGATCGCTGCCGTCGTCGCCAACCGGTTCATCCCGGGACGGGCCCACGCCGATGAGATCCACGCGGCCGCAGCCCGCGAGCGGGTGCCCAGTACCGCCGAGTAGCGGCCCGCCCATCGCATCCGGTGGCTCTACGAGGACGGGTTCGCCGCGTCGTATCGGCGGTAGCGGGGCAGGATGACCGCCAGGACCCCGGCGCCGATGATGCAGGCGAACCCGCCGGACACGATCGAGAACCTGACACTGGTCACGGACGCGAGCAGACCGGCCTCGGCGTTCCCGAGCGACGGCCCGGTGCCCACCACCGAGAGGCTGATGCCCTCCAATCGTCCTCGCATCTCGTCGGGCGTCACGGTCTTGAGGATCGCGTCACGATAGAGACCGCTCACCATGTCGGACGCACTGGCCAGCATCAGGAACAGCAGGGCGAGCCACAAGGTTCCGGCGAGCCCGAAGCCGACGATGCCCGCTCCCCAGCACATGCAGGCGACGATCGTCACCAGACCCTGTCGCCGGACGTGTTTGGCGCGGCCGCTCAAGAGCGCAACGACGAGGGCGCCGAACGCCTCCGCGGAGTAGAGAAGCCCGAGCACCGCCGGCGACGCGTCCAGGACGTCCAGCACGAACGCCGGGTACAGGGCGACCGGAAGACCGAAGATCATCGCGTTCAGGTCGATCCAGAACGTCCCTTGCAGGATCTGCTTGCCTCGGAGGAAGCGGAAGCCGTCCTTGATCGCGGACCAACCGATCGAGAGGCGCTCCGCCGTCGGCGGCGACGGTCGCATCCGGGATAGCGCGACGATCACCGCCAGGTAGCTCACGGCATCGAGGACGTAGGCGTACTCGATCCCGACCGTCGCGATGAGCACTCCCGCCAGAACGGGACCGGTCAGCGCCGCCGACTGGTAGTAGACGACCTCCAGAGCCAGCGCGGACGTGTACAGATCCGGCGTCAGCAGCCGAGCCGGCCACGCTCGAAGGGCCGGCGAGTAGAGGAAGTACGCCGACGCCCACAGGAACGAGAACACGAACAGGATCCAGATACGGGCTCTGGGAGGAAGGCGTTCACGGCGAGCGCGACCGAGAGGATCGCCGTGACCGCATGCGCGATCATGAGCAGCCTGCGGCGCTCGACGGCGTCGGCGATCGTGCCGCCCACGATCGGCAGCACGACGAGCGGGATCAACTCCGTGAGTGCGAGCAAGCCGACCATCGCGGTCGACCCCGTGCGCTCGTAGACCTGGAAGGGCACCACCACGAACGTGATCTGGGTCCCGAACTCCGAGATCGCCTGCCCGACGAACAGCAGCCGGAAGTCCTGGGAGACCTTGAGCGGCGTGAGGTCCATCCGGTGCCCCCGGAGCCGGACGAGGGAGCGCGCCACCAGACCGGGAGGGCGTGCCTCCGGGGGCACCGGCGGCGGGAGTGGGTCGTCGGGCCCGCCGGGTCGATCGATGTCGTCGTCCGTCACGGCGCCGGACGCTAGCGGATGAGGCGAGACAGACGCCGGTCGGCGAGAACCTTCCCCTCCGTTTGGCAGTCCGGGCAGTACGTGACCTCGTGGGACTCGTAGGAGACACGGCGGAGGTCGGCGCCGCAGCGGGGGCAGGGCTGACCCCAGCGCCCGTGGACGGTGAAGTGATCTCCGAGTTTGGTCGGGAGGCCCCCGCTGCGTCGCCGCTCCACCTCCAGGGCCTCGGTGAGGATCGCCCGCAGGGCCCCGACGAGACGGTCGCGTTCACCCGCGTCGAGCTTGCCCAGCGCCGCGTACGGGGAGAGCTTCGCGTGATGCAGCACGTCGTCGGAGTACCCGCGACCGACGCCGGCGACCGTCCTCTGGTCCCGAAGCACCGTATGCACGCGACGGGCCTCGGAGCTCTCGAGGAAGAACGCCGTGGCCTCGTCCGAGAGCACCTCGGGCCCGAGGGCCGCCAACGGGCCCTCGTCGCCGGCCGAGAGCGACCAGACGCCGGCCTTCCGCTCCTTCCCGAACTCCTTCACGAGGAGCGAGGTCCCGGCGCCGAACAGGAACCGCGCGACCGCGCCACGCGGCTTCGTCGACTTCGGCGGCGCCTCCACGTCGAGCCGGCCGCCCTGCGAGAGATGCACCAGCATCCGGTCACCGCCCTCGAAGGAGAGGACGAGGTACTTCCCGCGCCGACCCAGGCCTTCCAGCACACGTCCCACCAGCTCCGCGGGCCGCGGCGTCACGGTCTTCAGCGAGGAGAACTGCAGCAGGTCGAAGCGCTCGAGCGTCGCTCCCCCAACGGCTCCGTCCAGCCGCTCGGCGAGCGCCTGGATCTCGGGCATCTCGGGCATGCGCCTCTGATCAACTCCGCGGCCGGGTCGTGACGCCACGGGCCGCGGCGCCACGGATGATCTCGATCGCCTCGTCGATGCGGTCGCGGTGCGTTCGGTGGCTCACGATGCACGCGCGGATGATGTGCCGCCCGTCGATCGTCGTGCTGGAGAGATAGACCCGCTTCGGCTCGTTGATCTTCGCCAGGAACGCACGGTTCTCGTCATCGCTTGCCCCCGCCAAGCGGAACGGAACGACGGAGAGCTGGGGTGACCACGGCAGCTCGATCTCCGGCATCTCGGAGAGCGCGGCGTACAGGTGCTCCGCGAGGTCGAGCTTCTCGTCCAGCGCTTCGCGGAACGCGTTCACGCCGTGAAGCACCAGCGGGAGCCACACACGGAACCCTCGGTGGTCCCTCGAGAGCTCCGGCGAGTACTCGTTCCAGTTGGGCAGCTCCGCCTCGGGCGCGCGGTCCTGGAGGTACTCCGCACCCACGTAGTGGGCGTCGCGCAGAGCGGCGCCGTCCCGGACCACGAGGGACCCGGTCCCGTACGGGAGGAACATCCCCTTGTGTGGATCCAACGTGATCGAATCGGCTCGCTCCATCCCGGCGAACCGCTCCCGGCCACGATCGGTGAGATGGAAGAAGCCGCCGTAGGCGGCATCCACGTGCATCCAGAGGCCTTCGGCCGCGGCGATGTCGGCCACCGCACCCATGGGATCGATGGCACCCGTGTTGGTGGTTCCGGCGGCCGGGACGACGAGGAACGGCCGGCGGCCGGCCGCGCGATCCTCGGCCACCATCGACTTCAGCGCCTCCGCGTCCATCCGAAGCTCGGCGTCCACCGGTACGAGCCGCATCGCGCGGCGCGGGAGCCCGGCGATCGCCGCGGCTTTCGGCACCGAGGCGTGGGCCTGCTCGCTCACGTAGTACGTCCCGTCGGCGAAGTCCTCGCCGAGCTTCACGTGGCGGGCGGTCACGACGGCAGACAGGTTCGCGATCGAGCCGCCGGTCGTGAGGATCCCGCGGGCTTCTTCGGGGAAGCCGAACAGGTCGCAGAGCCACCGGATCACGTTCTGCTCGATCTGGGCCAATCCTGGCGCAACCTCCCAGAGGTTGGGGAAGCGATTGACCGACATCGCGAGGAACTGCCCCAGGGCGGAGGCGTAGAGACCACCACCCGGGATGTACGGCAGGTAGCCCGGACCGCAGGTCTCGTACGCCCGGGCGGCCGCATCGCGGAACTGGGCGAAGACGTCGTCGAACGAGCCGCCCTCCTCGGGCGGCGACGCCTTCAGCTTCAGCGCTTGTTCGAGCGCTCCATCCACGTTCTGCGCGGGCGCGTCGGTGAGGCCGTGGATGAAGTCGATCACGTACTCGACCGCGGCCTCACCCATCGCCCGCATCTGCTCGGGCGACGGGTCGAGGGGGTACCCGGTCACGCAGTGCTCCGCAGGGTGGCGTCGATCGTCTCGAGGAGGCGCCGTGAAGAATCCGTGACCTCGTCCACGGCCGCCTCGAACGCCTCAGCGTGGCGCGCCGAGGGCTTCCCGAACCCGCTCACCTTGCGGACGAACTGGCGCGCGGCCTCGCGGATCTCCTCATCCGAGGCATGCCCCTGTCCGTGTGGTTCCCGCAGTCGCTTGATGCTTCGGCACATGAGCCGAGGGTACCGCGCGACGCCCGCTCAGCCCTTCTTCCTGGCGAGCGCGCTGATCGCCTCCATCACGCACCTGAGGGCGAGCATCGAAGTCACCTCAGCGTGGTCGTACGGGGGGGAGACCTCGACGATGTCCATCCCCGCCAGCTCGACCCCGCCCACGATCCGCCGGATCGCGCGCAGGAGCTCCCGGGCGAGCATCCCGCCCGACTCCGGCGTCCCCGTGCCGGGCGCCATGCCGGGGTCGACGACGTCGATATCGATCGAGAGGTAGATCAGGTCCGGGCCGTCGAGGGCTTCGGCGATCGCGTCGTCGACGACGGCATCCAGGCCTCGCTCCTCGAGCTCGACCTGGGTGTGCCACCGGAACCCCTGCTCGCGCATCCAGGCGAACGTGTCTTTGTCCGGCCAGTAACCCCGGAGGCCCACCTGGACGAAGTTCGCGCCCGCGACCCAGCCTTCTTCGATCAGGCGCCGCATGGGCTCACCGTGGCCGATCAGTGAGCCCCACTGGTCGGCGCCGGCATCGGCATGGGCGTCGAAGTGCACGATCCCGATCGTCCTCGGATCCTGCACCCTGGCCACGGCCGCCGCCGACGGGAACGTGATCGAGTGGTCACCGCCGAGGACGACGGGGATCGCGCCCCCGCGGGCGACGCGCCGGACCTTCTCGTGGATCACCCGGAGGCTGCGTTCGGGCCGGCCCGGCACCACCGGCGCGTCGCCCGCGTCGACGACCGTGATCGACTCGAACGGCTCGATATCCAGCTGGATCGACCAGGCGTCCTGGTTGCCCCAGTGGTACGGGGCGCTCCGGATCGCCTTCGGACCCATCCGCGCACCAGGCCGCGCGGAGACACTCTCGTCGTAGGGAGCGCCCACGATCGCGACGTCGGCGCCCGCCGCTCGCACGTCGGCCTCGTCGATCGCCCACGGGAACTTGTGGAACGAGCCGCGGAAGTCCGCGTAGTAGGGGAGGTCGGTCCAGTCGTACTCGTCGAACTCCTCGGCCTCCGGGGCGTAGAGCGTGCTCTGAGGGATCCGGAACGGGCGGTCGGCGTGGGACATCGCGCGCAGTCTGCCACCGCCGACCCGTCGGCGCTAGCGGCGACCGCTGTCCTTGCGGATCTGCCTCGCCGCGTTCGCCCCCGGGCCGCCGGTGATGCCCCCGCCGGGGTGCGCGCCCGACCCGGCGAGGTACAGGCCGTCGAGCACGAATCGATAGCGTGCCTCGCCGTTCAGCGGACGCCACGCGAAGAACTGATCGAGACCGGGCTCGGCGTGCTGCACGTGCCCACCGGTGAGTCCGTAGTCGGTCTCGAGGTCCTCCGGCGTGATGACCCGGCGCGCCTCGACCAACTCGCCGAGGCCCGGCGCGAACCGTTCGAGGGTCTTCACGGTGACGTCCCCGAGGCGTTCCCGCTCGCTCGCCCAATCCCCCTCTCGCAGGTCGCGGGGCGCGGCCTGGACGAGGGCGCTCATCACGTGTCGCCCCTCGGGCGCGAGGGAGGGATCCATGAGCGACGGGATCGTGGCCTCGATCCACGGCTCCTCCGCGAGAAGGCCGTACTTGTTGGCATCCGACGCCTTCTCGACGTAGTCGGTCGACGGTCCGATGACGATGCGCCCGCGCAGCCGCTCGGGGTCCTCGTGGAAGGCAGGCAGGCCGGAGAGGGCGAGATCGACCTTCGCCGTCGCGCCGGGTTGGCGGATGTTGCTCGCCCGCCAGATCGTCGTGGGCCCGAGCTCCACAGGGTCACACAGGGCGAGGGTCCGCTTCGGATCCGCGGCGGAGACCACGAGACCGGCGTCGATCTCCGTACCGTCCGCGAGCGTGACGCCGAGCACACGCCTGTCTCGCGAACGGATGCCGGTCACCTCCGCATCCGTCCGTATGTCGGCACCGGCCGCGCTCGCGGCCGACGCGAGCGCGGCCGCGAGAGCCTGCGTCCCGCCGCGGGCGAAGACGGCGGTGCCTGCGGCTCCGCCGTCATTGCCCGCGGAGTCGTTCAGGAACATCGCCGCCGTGCCGGCCGACCACGGACCGCACGCCGTGAAGAGCACCCCACGGGTCGAGAGCGGTCCTCGGATCGCCTCGTCCTCGAACACCTCCTGGACGAGATCGGCGACCGCCATCGGCATCGCGCGGATCGCCTCGCGACCGATCTTCGCGCCGAGCCCTCGGAAGGCCCAGCCGACCTTGAGACCCGAGATCGCGTCGGCGATCGTCGGCGCGCTGATGTCGGGCGGCGTCGCCACGTTGATGTAGGCGAGGAACGACGCGACCGCTCGCACCTTCCGATCGAAGGAGACGAACGCGTCCGCGTCGCGCGGGTTCCGCTGCCGGAGCTCTTCCGCCGTCCGACCGACGTCGCCCCAGAAGGTGACCGACGAGCCGTCGGGCTGCGGCGCGAACAACCGAACGGCCGGGGTGAGCATGTCCAGCCCGTGGTCGGCGAGCTCGAGGTCCTCGACGACCGAGCGGCGCAACCGGCCGACCGTGTGCGCGATCCCGGGTGCGGTGAACCCGGGCGCGATCTCGGCGCCGCGGAGGATCCCGCCCACCTCGGGAGACCGCTCGAGGACGGTGACCCGGCGGCCACCTTTCGCCAGGGAGGCGGCCGCGACGAGCCCGTTGTGACCGGCACCGATCACGACGACGTCGGATCGTGCACCCATCGCTACGCGACCCTCCGCGCGCGCTTCCGCCCCTTCAAGACCTCGAGCGCCGCGATACGCCCGGGGGCGCCCATGATGCCCCCGCCGGGGTGCGTCGCCGACCCGCACATCCACAGGTCGCGGATCGGCGTCCGGTAGCGGGACCAGCCGGGGACGGGGCGGTTGAAGAACAGCTGCTCGAGCGAAAGCTCTCCCTGGAAGATGTTCCCCTCTGTGAGGCCCGTGACGTCCTCGATGTCCTTCGGGGTGATGAACTGCGACCCCACGATGTGCTCGCGGATCGTGGGCATCCGTTCCTCGATGGTCTCGATCACGGTCTGGCCGAACGCCTCTCGAGCCGCGTCGTCCCAGACGGCGTTCCCGGCGAGTCGGTACGGCGCGTACTGCACGAAGCAGCTCATGACGTGGCCTCCGGGCGGTGCCATCGTGGGATCCAGGAGCGTCGGGATGATCATGTCGATGTAGGGACGCCTCGACGGATGGCCGTACTTCGCGTCGTCGTATGCCCGCTCCATGTAGTCGAGCGAGGGCGAGAACGAGATCGCTCCCCGGAGCCACTCCCCCGTGCCCGGCTTGCACGCGAGCTCGGGGAGCCCGTCGAGCGCGAGGTTCACCTTGCCGCTCGAGCCCCGGTACTTGTAACGCAGGACCTCTTCCTTGAACGCGGGATCGAGGACGCCATCCTCGAGCAGCTTGATGAACGTCCATCGCGAGTCCAGCGACGAGAGCACGATCCCCGCTTCGATCTGCTCGCCCGTCTCGAGGGTCACGCCGGTGGCGCGATCGCCGTGCACGTCGATCCGCGCCACCGGCGCTTCCAAGCGGATCTCGGCACCGTTGGCGAGCGCGGCGCTGCCGATCGCCTCGGAGATGGTCCCGGTCCCGCCGCGCGGCACACCCCACGCGCGGAAGGCGCCGTCGATCTCCCCCATGTAGTGATGGAGCAAGACGTAGGCGGTGCCGGGCGAGCGCGGGCCTTGGAACGTCCCGATGATGCCCGACGCGCTCATGGTGGCCTTGAGTGGCTCCGTCTCGAACCATTGGTCGAGGAAGTCGGCCGCGGACATCGTCATCAGCTGGATGAACGTCGTCTGCAGGCGCCTCGGCAGGTCCTTGAACGTCTTCGCGAGCGGCGTGAGCGGGAGCCAATCCCTGACCGACACCTTCCCCGGGTCCGGTGGGACGATCGACAGGATCGGCTTGATGAACCGCGCCATCTCGGCCATCAGCGGCCCGTATTCCTCGTAGGCCTCGGCGTCGTTCAGGGACCAGCGCCTGAGCTCGCGGACGGTACGCCCGTGATCGTTGACGCGCCAGAGGTAGTCGTCGTCGAGCGGCGTGATCGTCCCGTCGAGAGGCAGGATCTCGAGGCCGTACTTCGGAAGCTCGAGCTCGCGGATGATCTCCGGGCGGAGCAGGGAGACGACGTAGGAGAAGACGCTGAAGCGGTACCCGGGCACGATCTCCTCGGAGACCGCCGCCCCTCCCAACACGTGCCGGCGCTCGAGGACGAGCACCTTCTTGCCGGCCTTCGCCAGGTACGCCGCGGTCACGAGGCCGTTGTGACCTCCCCCGATCACGACCGCGTCGTAGCGCTCTGGCATGGCTCGCTTCCTCTCGGCTGGGATCCTCCTGCGAAGAAGGCTATCCGAACACCTGGCGGCGCCGGTCGCCGATGCTAGCCGTGGTCACGTGACCACACCTCGCACGCACTTGACCTGTAGTCAGGACGTCGACCCAGCCCCGAAGACCCGCCGACGATACGCTTGGCCTCGATGAGTGTCGGCACCGCGTTCTTCGAACGCCAGCGCGAGCTGAACACGAAGCTCTCGTGGGGCGATTGGTCCGGCTACCACGCGGCCGCGGTCTTCGCGGACTTCGTGGACATCGAGTACAACGCGATCCGCGAGGCGGCGGCCGTGATCGACGTCACTCCGCTCTACAAGTACGAGGTGAGCGGCGCCGACGCGGCCACGCTCCTCGACCGCGTCGTGACGCGGGACATCTTGCAGGTCGCGCTCGACCAGGTGATCTACACGCCGTGGTGCGACGAGGAGGGCAAGGTCATCGACGACGGCACGGTGACCCGTTTGGCACAGGACCGCTTCCGGGTGACCGCGGCCGATCCCTCGTACCGCTGGTTCGCCATGAATGCGACGGGGCTGGACGTGCGGATCGATGACATCTCCCAGGCGACGGCGGGATTGGCGCTCCAGGGGCGGCTGTCCCGCCATGTGCTGGAGAAGGCAACCGGTCAGGACTGGTTCGACCTCCGCTACTTCCGGCGTCGACCGACGACGATCCATGGCGTCGACGTCGACGTCACGCGGACGGGCTATACGGGTGACCTCGGCTACGAGCTCTGGATCCCGGTCGAAGGAGCCCTCGCCGTCTGGGACCGGCTCTTCGACGTCGGCGCCGACTACGGCATCCGGCCGGCCGGCATCCAGGCTCTGGACATCTGCCGCCTCGAGGCGAGC
>Ga0299913_10001778_pt1 | contig 16409 bp, 14 predicted proteins | sample RVTome_9_FD_201360 | JGI IMG/M metagenome (GOLD analysis project Ga0299913, IMG submission 201360) | Soil microbial communities from uranium-contaminated site in the Upper Colorado River Basin, Wyoming, United States - RVT155D38 (version 2) ...
TGCCGGAGGCGATCTGAGCGCGTCAGGCCGCCGGCTGCGCGTGTGGGCGCCGGATGCTCGCACCGTCAGCGCCGTCGTCGCCGGCAACGGTCGGGCACTCCAGCGCAATGAGGACGGCTGGTGGGCAGGCGCCGATGGCCTCCGGGCAGGAACCGATTACATGTTCAGCGTCGACGGCGGGCCGCCACTGCCCGACCCACGCTCGCCGTGGCAGCCCGACGGCGTGGATGGTCCGTCACGCATCGTGGATCCGGCTTCCTTCGCCTGGACCGACGAACCCTGGCAGCCGCCCGAGCTCGCCGGCGGTCTGGTCTACGAGGCACACGTCGGCACCTTCAGTGCTGCGGGCACGTTCGAGGGCATGATCGAGCACCTCGACCACCTGGTGCGGCTGGGCGTGACTCACCTCGAGCTGATGCCGGTCGCCCAGTTCGCCGGGCAACGCGGCTGGGGCTATGACGGCGTCGACCTGTATGCGCCGCACAGCACCTACGGTGGGCCGGGCGGCCTGGCGCACCTCGTCGACGAATGCCACGCGCGCGGCCTGGCCGTGCTGCTTGACGTGGTCTACAACCATCTCGGGCCGGCCGGCAACTACCTCGCCCGCTTCGGCCCGTACTTCACCGATCGCTACGTCACACCGTGGGGCGACGCGGTCAACCTCGACGGTTCGGGCAGCGACGAGGTGCGCCGCTTCTTCATCGACAACGCCCTGATGTGGCTCCGCGACTATCACGTCGACGGCCTGCGCCTGGATGCCGTGCATGCCATCTTCGACACGTCGGCCGTCCATTTCCTCGAGCAGCTGGCAGCCGAGGTGCACGCGCTACAGGGAGCGCTCGGGCGCGATCTGGTGGTCATCGCCGAGAGCGACCTGAACGACCCGCGCCTGATCCGCAACGTGGCCGTCGGCGGCTACGGCCTGGACGCCCAGTGGAGCGACGACTTCCACCACGCACTGCACTCGGTCCTGACCGGCGAGCGGAGCGGCTACTACGAGGACTTCGGGACGCTTGGCGACCTGGCCACCTGCCTGACCGATGGCTATCGCTACGCCGGAGACTACTCATCTTTCAGGCGCCGCCACCATGGCCGGCCGGCGCCTGGCCTCGACGGTCGGCGGCTGCTGGGCTACCTCCAGAACCACGATCAGGTCGGCAACCGCGCGCTGGGCGAGCGCTCGTCGATGCTGGTCAGCACGGAGCGTCTGCTGATCGGAGCCGCACTGGTCCTGACGGCGCCCTACGTGCCCATGCTCTTCCAGGGCGAGGAGTGGGGCGCGAGAACGCCCTTCCAGTATTTCACCGATCATGACCGAGACCTGGGACGGGCGGTCAGCGAGGGCCGCCGCGACGAGTTCGCCGCCTTTGGCTGGGATCCCGCCCGAGTACCCGATCCCCAGGCGCGCGAAACGTTCGAGCGTTCACGCCTTGACTGGTCGGAGCTGTCACGGCCCGAGCACGCGCGCGTGCTCGACTGGCAGCGGCGCTTGACCAGCCTGCGGCGCACATATCCGGAGCTGGCCAACGGCCGGCTCGAAGCCGTTGCCGTGCGCTTCGACGAGGGCGCCCAATGGTTGACCATGCAGCGCGGTCGGATCCTTGTGGCTGTCAACCTGGGCGCCGAAACCAGGCGCATCGCGCTCGAAGAGGAGATGCATCCGCTGTTGGCGTCGCGCGACGGCTTGGGCGTGGACGGCGTGCTGGTGCTGCCGCCGGAGTCGGTCGGCGTGCTGACCGCCCGCTAGTCGGTCTCGGCGACCAGCTCGGCCACCTCCTCGGGCGGCGCCTTGTTGCTCAACGGGACGGGCTGGTCGCGCGCCTGGAGGCGCTCCACGACGACGAGCAGCGCGGCCGCAAGCGGGACCGACAGAAGCGCGCCGGGGATGCCCGCGATGGCCGCGCCGGCGAGGATGCTGGCGAACACGATGAACGGCGGCACGCCGATGGTGTTGTGCATTACCAGCGGCACCAGCACGTTGCCCTCGACGGTCTGGATGATGAAGTAAACGACGGCGACGATGAGTACCGTCTCGATGTTGCCGGTCATGGCCGCCACGAGCAGCGCGGGCACGGCACCCAGCGCTGGCCCGATGAGCGGGATGAGCTCGGCCAGGGCCGCGATTAGGCCGAGCAGCAGCGCCCCCTCCAGCCCGATCAGGAAATACGCAATCGTTGTCGCCACGCCGATGGTCAGCATCAGGATCAGCTGGCCGCGGACCCACGAGCCCAGGCGCAGTTCGATCTCGTTCCACGCCTCGCGCGCCCCGGCGCGCCGATCGGCCGGCAGCAGCGCCAGCGCAAAGCGCTGCAGGTAGGCGCGCTCGGTCAGCCAGAAGTAGACCAGCGCCATGACCGAGACGACGCTGACAACCACCTCGGCGAAGGTGACGCCAAGTGCGATCAGCTCGTCCGGATCGGGTCCCGTCGGCGCCGAAGGCGCGAGCGCGCGTCGGATGGTGTTGATCAGCCCGACCAGGCTGGTCGACAGGGCACGTGGCACGATCGACCTGGCCCACTCGCGCGCGCCATCGAGCAGCGGCGTCAGCCGCGTGCCGAGGTCGTTGAACTGGTTGATGGCGCCGGGCACGATGAGCAGCACGAGAGCGGCCATGCCCAGGAAAAAGACGGCGTAGACGAGCAGCAGCGTCACCCCGCGACCCAGCCGGCTGTGCGCGCGGACGCGGTCGATGAGCGGCTCCAGGCCCGACGCCAGGAGCAGTGCGATGAACACGAGCACGACCACCTTGGCACCGATCACCAGCCCATAGACGATCGCCACGGCCAACGCTACGCCGAGGGCCATGCCGGTGCCGCGCACGAACCAGCGGAATGCCTCAGCGCGCATCTGTGCTCACGAGCGCATTGTGCGGCGCGCCGGCTGGCGCCCGACCTGTAATAACCATTTCATTTTGCAAGGCGCTCGATACGCTAGATGGGGCCCGGGGTCTTAGGGGGCGCGGTAATCTGGGATGGACCATTTAGGAGGATCCGTGAACAGTCAACCACTCGTACTCGTCGCTGACGACGAGCCGCGCATCACCAAGCTCGTGGCCCTGACGCTGCACGATGAGGGTTTTCGCGTCGTGACCGCCAGCGGCGGGGAGGAGGCGCTCAAGAAGGCGGAAGAGATTCGGCCCGACATCGTGCTGCTCGACATTGTCATGCCCGACCTCGATGGCATCGAGGTCATGCGCCTGCTGCGCGAATGGCGCCCCGTGCCGGTCATCCTGCTGACCGCCAAGGGCTCGAGCAGCGACAAGGCCAAAGGCCTCGACCTGGGCGCCGACGACTACATCGCCAAGCCGTTTCACCCGGATGAGCTGGCAGCCCGAGTGCGTGCCGTTCTGCGTCGCGCGAGCGGTGTTTCGCCCGGCGCAGGCATCGTCGCATTCGCCGACATCGAGATCGATCTCGAGCGTCGGCTGCTGACCAAGGGCGGCGACCTGGTCTCGCTCAGCCGGACCGAGTGGCTGCTGCTTCAGCACCTCGCCGCCCACGCCGGCAAGGTCGTCTTGCACACTGAGCTCCTGACCAAGGTCTGGGGGCCGGAATACCGCGACGACCTGCAGTACCTGCGCGTGTGGATCAGCCGCGTACGCCGCAAGCTGGGCGCGGCTCCTGGCGAGGCAGGGCCGATCAAGACCTTCCAGGGCATCGGCTACGTGCTCGACGTCGAAGGCAACCTAGGCGACCCGAGCACCCATTCCGGGTCAGCGGCGGCCACCAAGGCCAAGCAGCAGGAGGAGAACGACCAGGCGGCTGAGCCGGCGCGCGTCTGACGCGGCACGCCGCGACGCGGCGCCTGGGGCCAGGGGCCTACTGCGCTCTGGCGTTGCTCCGGCGGCTGGCGCTTGAGCTGCTGCTGGAGTCGAGCGAGCCCTCGTCGCGACCCATGAACGTCACCGCCATCGCCCCGGCGGGGGCGAGCGCGAGCGCGACCAGCAGCCTGTTGGCGCCGCTGACGAACAGTCCGATGCCCAGGCCCAGCGAGAAGCTGGTGCCGATGATCAGCGCCTGGTTGGGCATCGACTCGAGCGTCCGCTGCGTGTCACGTGCGGCGACCTGCGCTCCGGCTACCGCTTCCGGCAGGCGCGCCGCGGCGCGCTCGACGGTGACGCGTGCCATCTCGGCCACGTCCTGGGCGCCACTGACGACGGTCGCGCCAGTGCGGCGCAGGCCGTTCTCGGCATCCTCGAGCTGCGCTTCGGTCTGATCCTGTGCCTGGGTCATCGGAAATCTCCTCAAAATCAATATCTGACGGAGTCCATGATCCGCGCTGGGCGCTGCGCTGCGCTCGGGTGCTCGGCCAAGCGCCCTATCAGCCTGCTTACAGGCTTCGCCCAGAGCATGAGCGGCGGCACCGAAACACTATGTGGGTGGCGGCTGGTCCTCGGGCGGTGGCTCGGGGTCCGGCCGCGGCTCGGGTTCGGGCGCTTCGGTCGGTGACGACGTCGCATCCGGACGCGGCGTCGGCTCGCCGTCCGGCGGCGCGTCGGTCGGCCCGGGCGCGCCCGTCGGCACCGGCTCACTGACAGGTGGCGGCGAGGGCGTGGGCGCCAGGGAGCAGTCGATCGGGGCGATGAAGCCGCCCCAGTCGGTGCGCCCGTACAGGCGCGCCGTTCGACTGCCGTACTCGCCGCGCACGTTGTTGCCACGCCGGGCGCGCTCCATCCACCCTGTGTCGGCCAGGATCCAGCGGTCGGGCGCGCCCTCCTCGACCTTCAGCACGTCGACGAACCAGCCGCCGCACATCTGGCGGTAGAGCAGGCCCGCTGGATCGACCTCGTTGGCGCCGCCGGGCTGCGTGCCCTCGATGAAGTACTCGACCTTCGTCTCTCGTGTCCATGGCCCGGGGCGGCCGCCCGACCACATGTCTATCGTCGCCGACACGATGCCCGGCGGCGGCGACGGGAAGGCGGCCATAGGCCACTCGCGACTCAGCTCGCGCAGGAAAGCCGACCAGATGCGCCCCGGGCCGTCGGCGGCGATGATCTCGATCTCGCCGCCGTTCGGCGGGCTGTGGTCGCTGTTGCCCATCCAGACCGACGCGACCACGTGCGGGATGCTCGGATCGGCGGGCGGCGCCAGGTAGCCGTACACCGACAGGTCGCGCAGGTCGTTGGTCGTGCCTGTCTTGGCCGCCGCCGGGCGCCGCTCGCTGCCCGGCACAAGTGGGTCCTCGACGCCGTTCACGATCTCCAGCCGCGGGCCGAAGATGGTGTTGATCAAGGGATCGGTGCTGTCCTTGAGGATGTCGGTCATGAGCCACGCTGCCTGCTGGCTGATGACCTGCCGGGGCGCGTTCTGGCCGGTGCTGGGCACGATGTTGCCGCTGCTGTCGCGGATCTCGAGGATCGTCCGTGGCTCGACGTGGATGCCACTGTTGGCCAGCGCACCGTAGGCCGACGTAAGCTCGACCATGTTCGTCTCGGCCGTCCCGATAGCGCCGGCCAGGCCGGCCTGGATGAGGTGGCGGTCACCGCGCGCGAAGGTCAGGCCCATCTCACCAGCCAAACCGGCCACGGTGTCGACGCCGATCCGGTCGAGTGCGCGAATGACCGGGATGTTGAGCGAATAGCTGAGCGCCTCGCGGACCAGCACCGGGCCGCGCTCGCGCAGGTCCGAGTTGCGCGGCACCCAACCGCGCGCGAACTCCGTCGTCACGTCGAGCAGCAGTGTGCCGGGCGTGATCTCGCCGGTGTCGAAGCCGGCCGAATAGACAAGCGGCTTCCAGGCCGAACCGGCCTGCCGGTAGCCGCGTCCGGCAACGTCGAATTTCGGATCGAGCTTGGACGAGGCGAGATCGTCGCGGTAGTAGCCGGCGCTGCCGACGTAGGCCAAGATGTCGCCGCTGCGCGCGTCGAGCGCGACGAGGGCGCCGTTGCGTATGTCCATCCCGTGAAGCGACTCGATCCAGGCACGGTCCGCTTCCAGTCCGTCGGCCTCGATGGCTGCGTCGAGCTGGTTGAGCGACATGTTGGTGTAGACCGTGCCGGCGGTGATGAAGCGCTCGGCCAGGCCCTGTGCGCGCATGTCGATGCTGGTGATGACGTGATAGCCGCCACGCTCGGCTGGCGCGCGATCGGCAAGCAGGCGGTCCAGCTGGCTCTTCATGTACCACACGAAGTGCGGCGCCTTGAAGATCACCGGGTCGGGCTCGATCAGCACGATCGGCTCGTTAAGCGCCTGGTCCAACTGCTCGGTCGTCAGGCGGATGAAGTGCCCGTGACCCTCCTCCAGGGCGCCGAGGATGAAGTTGCGTCTCTCCACCGGCGGCGGCAGCTGCTCGCCGACACGCGACCGGGTGGGGACCACCAGCCGGCCAATCGAGTCGCGCTGGGCCCATTTGTAGAGGTCGTACGTGTCGGGAGCCTGTGGCAGGCCGGCCAGCAGGGCCGCCTGGGCCGGCGTCAAGAGCTTGAGGTCGGTGATGCCGAAGTAGACCTCGGCCGCGGCGGCGATGCCGTACGCCTGGTGGCCGTAGTAGATCTGGTTGAGGTAGGCGGTCAGGATGCGCTCCTTGCCCGCGTCGCCGGGGAAGGCACGGGTCAGGTTGCGCGCCAGCAGGATCTCCTTGACCTTGCGGATCCACAGGTCGCCGTCGAGCACCTCCTGCGGCAGCAGCCGCGAGCGGACGAACTGCTGTGTGATCGTCGATGCACCGCGGTCGCGCACGCCGGTGACGCTCTCGACTGCCGCCGCGGCGATGCCGTTCGGGTCGAACCCCTCGTTCTCCCAGAAGGTGCGGTCCTCGACGGCGATCGTTGAGTCGAGCAGCACCTTGGGGATCTGGTCGTAGGTCACCACCCGCCGGCGCTCGACCTGGAAGCGGGCCAGCTCCACTGTCCCGCTTCGGTCGTAGATGACCGACGGCTGGGCGAAGTCGAGCGCCTCGAAGGTCGACACCGGCGGCAGCTCGGCCTCCATCCGCGCCAGGAAGGACAGCCCGGTAGCGATGCCGGCGGTGACCATCAGTCCCATTGTGGCCAGCAGTCCGGCAAAGACGAAGACGCCGGTCAGCGAGTAAATGCCGGCACGACTGCGCGGCTTGGGCTTGGCGCGCACGCGCGAGAGAGCCAGCCGACGAAGATTAGCGTTCGACTGGCGTCGCCCGTTGCGCGCCTTGTTGCGTACTGGTTGTCCGCGATACACCGTGATGAATTGTCCGTCAGGCGCTCGATGCGTGCTCAGGCGGTGCGCTTGCGACGCCGCTGCAGCAACGCCAGCACAAGCCTCTCGTCGGCCCGCAGACGCCTCACCACCGGCCGATGTGACGCTGCGTCACGCGCGCTGAGCAGTGTCAGCGGGGTCGATGACCAAGCGCCCCATCACCGTTGCATGGTGCTTGCATGGTCAGCGGCCCGCGCCGCGCTTGACCTGCAATCGCGCGCTCATGGATGCTCCCGGCGGGCACCGCACGACGGCGAAGCGGGCCCGCACTGCCGTGCCGCAACCACCCGACCAGAGGTCCGCATTGACGACACCTGCCGCCCCATGGTCGCCAGCCCCTGCCCAGGCACCCGAGGCCGCCCCCGCCGCGGTGGCGCTCGACCGGGTCAGCCGCCGTTTCGGCGATGTATTGGCCGTCGACGACATATCGCTCAACGTCGCGGCGGGCAGCGTGCTCGGCATCATCGGCCCGAGCGGTTCGGGCAAGACGACGACCATCCGCATGATCTCGGGCGCGCTCAACCCCGACACGGGCACGGTGCGCGTGCTGGGCGAGGACCCGCGCCACTTCCAACGTCGCACGCGCGAGCGGATCGGCTATATGCCTCAGCTGTTCGTGCTCTACCCGGACCTGACCGCGCGCGAGAACCTCGACATGATGGCCGCCCTGTTCGGTATTCCGCCCTGGCGACGTGGAGCGCGGGTCGACGAGGTGCTGCACCTGGTCGAGCTGTGGGACGCCCGCAACCGGCGCGCGTCGGCCATGTCCGGCGGCATGCAGAGGCGGCTGGAGCTGGCCTGCGCACTGGTCCATCGGCCGTCGTTCTTGATCCTCGACGAGCCGACCGCGGGCATCGATCCGATGCTGAGAACCAAGGTCTGGCAGGAGCTCGACCGGTTGCGCGGAGAGGGCGTGACGATCCTCGTAACCACCCAGTACGTGAGCGAGGCCGAGTACTGCGACTCGGTGGCGCTCATATCCGAGGGCCAGCTGGTCGCGCACGCCCCGCCTGATGAGCTGCGTCGCCGGGCACTCGGCGGCGAGGTCATCGAAGTCGGTACGGCGGCGCCGTTCGACGTTCGCGCGCTGGGCCCGATCGAAAATGTGGTCGCGCTGCGCCAGACCGGGCCGGCGCAGATGATCGTGGTCGCCGAAGACGCCGGACTGGCCAGCCCGCGCGTCAACGATGCAGTCGAGCGTGCCGGTGGCAAGGTCGAGTTCAGCCGCGAGTACAGGCCAAACTTCGACGAGGTCTTCACCGCGCTGGTGACGGTCCACGCGGAGCGAAATCAGCCGGGCGCCGGGGCGCCGGCAGGCTCCCTGCCCCTCGCCATGCGACCCCGATGAGGGAGCTCGTCGTCGGTCCGTTCAAGTCGCTCGTTCGCGTCTCCGCACAGGTGCGCAAGGAGCTCATCCAGGTCCGCCGTCGCCCGGCTGCGTTCTTCAGCCTGGTGCTCGGCCCCTTCCTGATCATGGCCGTCTTCGGGCTGGGCTACACCGGGGTCAGGCGACCGCTGGAGACGGTCATCGTAATTCCCAACCAGCTGGCCCTGCCCCACGACGCCGCGTATTACCAGGACTTGGTCGGCCCGGCATTGATGATCATGGACGTGACCGACGATCCGTCACCGCCCCGCGCGGCGCTGGCCGACCAACAGCTCGACCTGGTCGTCATCGCACCACCCGATACGACCGAGAGCTTCCAGAGCGGCCGGCAGGCGGAGATCCTGGTCGAGATCAACGCCGTCGACCCGGTCAATGCCGCCTACGCTGAGTTCATCGCCCAGGTCCTCAGCCAGCGCATCAACGAGGAGGTCATCCAGCGCGCCGTCGAGGAGGGTCAGTCGTATGCCGTCAGCAACCCTGGCGGCGTGCGCGAGATCCCGCCCGCGGTAGTCGCCAAGCCGACAGTCGTGCGCGTGGTCAACGTCGCCCCCAGCCAGCCCACCGTGGTCGCCTTCGCCGCTCCGGCGGCGCTGGCGCTGATGCTCCAGCACATGGCCGTCACGCTGACGGCGCTATCGTTCGTGCGCGAACGCATGAGCGGGTCGCTCGAGCTGTTCAAGATCTCACCGGTCACCTCGCTCGAGCTGGTGCTGGCCAAGTACATCGGGCTGGGCCTGGTCAGCGCCATCATCGCCGTGATCTCGGCGGTGCTGCTGGTGGGCGTGCTGGGTGTGCCGCTGCTGGGTGACCCGTGGCTTGTTGCCGGCGTCATCGCCCTGCTCGTGCTGTCGAGCCTGGGCATCGGTCTGATCATCTCTGTCATCTCCGACTCCGAGCGACAGGCCGTCCAGCTGGCGCTGCTGCTGCTGCTCGCCTCGGTCTTCTTCAGCGGCTTCGTGCTGCCCGTGAGCGAGTTCAGCGAGGGCGTCCAGGTCGGCGCGCACGTCCTGCCGGTCACTCACGGAATTCGCCTGCTCCAGGATCTGATGCTGCGTGGCGGCACGACGGCGTGGTGGCAGCTGGCCGCACTTGGCGGCCTCGCACTCGCGTTCTTTATCCTGACCGTCGTGCTGCTGAGACGAACCCTGCGTAGTGCCTGAGCGAGAGCCGGCCGACCGGAGTGTCGGGACGGCGGCCGGTGCGGCCATGGCCCAGCGCGCTCGCCGTCGCGGCCGACGGCTGCAGCTGCTGGGCATGGCGGTGGCCGGCTACGGGCTGGTCGGCATCTGCCTGTTCGTGATCGTCGCGCTCTCGATCAGTCGCCCGCTCGAACGCGCGCAGCGGCTCTCGTCATCGGTCGAGACACAGCGCGCGGAGCTGGTCGAGGCGCTCGAGCAGGCCGAGGAGACGGTCAGCCAGATGTCCGGGGCCGTCGGCCAGATGGACGACAGCCTGTCGCAGGCCAAGGCGGCCACGGATCGCGCCTCGACCATTGCCCAGGGCGTGGCGGCGAGCATGTTCCAGCTGCGCGATGCGATGGGCCTGTCGATTTTCGGCGCCCAACCGTTGATCGGGCTGGCCGCCGGCTTCGACAACAGCGGCCAGCAGCTCGCCCTGCTCGGCCAGGACATGACCGCCATCGGCGTGGCTCTCGACATCAACCGGGCCGACGTCCTGACCACCTCGACCAACCTCGAGCTGCTCGCCGATTCGGTGGCCGACCTGGCCACTGCCGTGCGCGACGGCCCGGGCGTCGAAATCTCGACCGCCACGCTCGATGCAGTCCGGTTGGCCGTCTACGCAATCGCTGGCTGGATGATGCTCCTCGCTGTCGGGTGCGTAATCCTGGGCCTATACCTGATCGCCGTCGGCCGCCGCGCCCGCGCGGTCTAGACCGGTTTCTGCCTCGATCTCATTCGTCGTCATCCTTCCTGGGCTCGCCGGCGACCGTACCCTTGACGTCCTCCTCGGTGGCCAGCCCGATGCGAACCAGGAACTCAGGGCGCACGAACTGGAGCAGCAGGAAGACGAAGATGGCGGCGCCGATACCGAGGATGTACAGGCCGCCCCCGACAGCCATGCCGACTGCCGCCGCGACCCAGATGCCGGCCGCCGTCGTGAGGCCGACCACGCGCCGGCGCATGTGCAGGATCGTACCCGCGCCCAGGAAGCCGATGCCGGTCACGATGCCCTGTCCGATGCGCGACGCAGGGTCACCGTCGCCGAACACCTGCAGGCCGACGACCGTGAATGCGGCCGCGCCCATGCCCACCAGCCCGTACGTGCGGATACCTGCGGGCTTGCCCACGATCTCGCGCTCGAGGCCGATCATCCCGCCCAGCACGCCGGCCAGCAGCACCCGCAGCAGGCCCTCGACCTGGGGGTCCTGCAAGAACGAGCGCAGATCGAAATCGAATGGCATCGCTGTCTCCCGAGCGCAGTATCGCTGTCGCGTTGGCCCTCGCCCCATTCTGAACAGTCGCCGCGCGTTGCGAAGTCGTGCGACGATCAGCGCCGATGCGCGTCGTCGATGAGATCCTGCCCGCCGCCGATCCACTCCTGGCCGACCCGGCACTCGACCTGGACGCTCTGGCGGCGCACTGGGCCGCGTACAGCGCGCGGCGGCCGATGACCGCAGAACAGATGCGCGGCGCGGACCGCCGCGCACAGCGCATGGGCGTACCCGGGCGCGAGCTGATGGAGCAGGCCGGCACGGCCGTCGGCGCGGCCGCGCGGGCGCTGCTCAACTCGATCGACCGGCGCTCGTCGGAGCTGTTGCTGGTGCTGGCCGGCTCGGGCAACAACGGCGGCGACGCGTTCGTGGCCGCACGCTGGCTGGCCCACCACGGCGTGCGCTGCTACGTAGTCCTGGTCAGCGGAGGATCGCGTCCGGGCACACCCGACGCTGCCGCCAACTGGGACCGCCTCGACGGCCTGGGGAACGTCCAGCGTATGCATGCCGCGGCGGCGCACGACGTTGCGCTGTTGCTCAACGGCCTCGAGCGGGCAGCGCTGGTGATCGACGGGCTGCTCGGGACCGGCGTGCGTGGCGCGCTGCGTGAGCCCGTCGGCGAGGCGGTCGACCTATGCCTGGCCGCCCGCCGCCACGGTGTGCCGGTACTGGCGATCGACACGCCGACCGCGCTCGACCTGAGCTCGGGCGCGCCGTCGCAGCCCAACGTCCGAGCCGACGTGACAGTCACCTTCCACCGGCCCAAGGAGGGGCTGCTGACGCGCACCGGAGCAGCGCTCGCCGGACGAGTCCTCGTGGCGCCGATCGGCATTCCGGCCGAGGCCGACGTTGGCTGAGCCACGCCCGCGCTCGGTGCGCGACCGCGAAGTCCTGATCGCCGCAGCCCTGGTCGTCATCGGCGTCGTGCTCTTCGCCCAGCTGACCGGGCTGGTCCCCGCGCTGGGTGACGCGATCGGCCTGGCGCCGCTGGTCATCGTGGGGCTCATCGTGGTTACCGTCGCGGTCCTGATCCGCGCTCTGCGTCCCCGTCGCTAGGACCGCGCCGCCAACTAGTCAGTGCGCGAGAAGAGGTCGAACTTCCGCTCCTCGCCACGCAGCAGGCGGCCGATGTTGTCGTGGTGGGCCAGCCACACGACGCTCGTGCCCAGCACACCGAACAGGAAATGCGCCGGCTCGTTCCAGCCCAGGAGCACGAAGCCGCCGATCGCCGCCGCGCCCGCGGCCGTGCCCAGCAGCGAGCCGAGCGAGACGTACCTGGTGAGAAGAATGGTGCCGAAGAAGAACGGTGCGGCGAGGAGGACGGCGAGCGGCTGGACGAAGAGTGCCGCGCCGATTCCCGTGGCCACGCCGCGGCCGCCGTGGAAGCGCAGGAAGATCGATGCCCACGCGCCGACCACCGCCGCGACTCCCGTCAGCGCGACGCCGAGCGAGGACGCCCCGAGGAGGCTGGCCGCGGCGACGGGTATGAATCCCTTGGCCACGTCGAGCGCGGCAACCGTCACCGCCCGCCCCGCACCCATCGCGCGCAGCGCGTTGGTGCCGCCGGTCCTGCCGCTGCCCACCGTGCGTGGGTCGCGCGCGCCGGTCAGGCGGGCGACGATGACGCCCATCGGCAGCGAACCGCACAGGTAACCCAGCGCGATCAGGACGAGGTCGAGCCAGGGTTGGGCGAGCACGAACGGCAGTATCTACGTTTCTTGCGCCGTTCTGGGGCCCCGCGTACCATCGGCCGCGATGATCCCCGCCCTCCTGACCGGCTGACGACGCGTGGCGGTCGGCTCCTCCAACAGCTTTGACCTGATCGTCCTTGGCGGTGGCACCGGCGGCTACTCGGCCGCCTTTCGGGCCGGCCAGCTTGGCCTCAAGACCGCGCTGATCGACGACCAGCCCAAGCTCGGCGGGACGTGCCTGCACTGGGGCTGCATCCCGACCAAGGCGATGCTCGAGTCGGCCGAGCTGTTCGAGCGCATCTCGCACGCCGCGGATTTCGGAGTCAACGTCAGCGGCGTGACCTTCGACTACGGCGTCGCCGCCAAGCGCCGCCAGCAGGTCGTCGATCGCCTGGCCAAGGGGCTCGACAGCCTGGTCAAGAAGAACAAGGTCGAGCACATCCGGGGCCGAGGCACGTTGCAGGGCGGCAAGAAGGTGCGTGTCAAGACGCTCAACGAAGAGGGCAAGGCCGATGGTGAGCGTGTGCTTGACGCCAATGACGTCATCCTGGCCACTGGCAGCCGGGTGAAGTCGCTGCCCGGCCTTGAGCCCGACGGCAAGCGCATCATCACCAGCGACGAGGCGACCACGGGTGACACGCTGCCGGCCAGCATCATCGTCGTCGGCGCCGGTGCAGTGGGCGTTGAGCTGGCCAGCTTCTACCACGACGCCGGCGTCGAGGTGACCCTGCTCGAGTACCTCGACCGGGTCACGCCGCTCGAGGATGGCGAGGTTTCCAAGGAGCTCGAACGCTCCTTCCGGCGCCGGGGCCTCAAGGTCATGACCGGTGCCCGCTTCGATACGGCGTCGGTCAAGGCCGACGACAGCGGTGTCACGATGATGGTCGGCAAGGAGGGCGAGGAGCCCAAGGAGATGCGCGCCGAGCAGCTGCTCGTGGCCACCGGCCGCGCGCCGAACTCGGACAACGTCGGACTCGAATCGACACGGGCCAAGCTCGACAAGGGTTTCGTCCAGGTGAACGCCCAGATGAAGACGGCCGAGCCGCACCTGTACGCCATCGGCGACGTTATCGGCGGCCTGCTGTTGGCCCACGTGGCCGCGCACGAGGGCATCGCGGCCGTCCACGCCATCGCCGGGGCAGAGGCGGAGACGGTCGACTACCTCAAGATGCCGCGCGCGACCTACTCCCGGCCGCAGATCGCGTCGATCGGCCGCTCGCAGGAGGAATGCGAGCGCGACGGCGTCGAGGTGCGCGTCGGCAAGTTCCCGTTCCAGGCCAGCGGCAAGGCGCTCATCCGCGGCGAGCACGAGGGCTTCGTCAAGGTCCTCGCCGACAAGAAGACCGACGAGCTGCTGGGCGTGCACATGATCGGCGCCCAGGTGACCGACCTGATCAGCGAGGCCAGCGTGGGCATGCTGCTCGAGGCAACGGCGTGGGAGGTTGGCTCGGCGGTCCATCCCCACCCGACGCTGGCCGAGGCGCTGGCCGAGGCCGCGCTCGCGGTCGACGGCAAGTCGATCAACTTCTAGGAACAACCGGCAGGGAGGCCAATGGCAACGACGAAGACCGCGCCCAAGGCCGATGCAGACCTGGGAGCCGAGCTGGGCCTGTCGCGCGACGACCTGCTCGAGATGTACAGGCTGATGGCCATCACGCGCGCCGTCGACGAGCGGATGTGGATCCTCAACCGCGCCGGCAAGATCCCCTTCGTCATCAGCGGTCAGGGCCACGAGGGCGCGCAGGTCGGACTCGCCTTCGGCTTGCGCAAGGGCCACGACTGGATGGTGCCGTACTACCGCTCGGTCGCGTCGCTGATCACCTTCGGCATGAGCCCGCGCGAGATCATGCTCGCCCAGTTCGCGCGCGGCGTGGACCCCTCGTCGGGCGGCCGCCAGATGCCCGGCCACTACGGCATCGTGGAGCGCAACATTCTGTCTGTCTCGTCGCCGGTGGCGACGCAGATCCTGCACGCGACGGGCATCGCCTGGGCGGCCAAGCTGCGCAAGACCGAGCAGGTGGCCATCACCTACCTGGGCGAGGGCTCGTCCAACCAGGGCGACTTCCACGAGGCGCTCAACTTTGCCGGCGTGCACGCCTTGCCGTGCATCTACGTGGTTGAGAACAACGGCTACGCGATCAGCGTGCCGATGAGCCTCCAGTCGGCGGTCGAGGACATCGCCATCCGCGCTGCGGGCTACAACATGCCCGGCGTGATCGTCGACGGCGCCGACGTCCTGGCTTGCTACAGGGCTGGCAAGGAGGCCATCGAGCGTGCTCGTTCGGGTGCCGGGCCGACACTCATCGAGGCCAAGGTGACGCGGCTGACAGCGCACTCATCGGACGACCAGCACACCAAGTATCGCTCCGCGGAAGAGCTCGAGTCCGAGAAGTCGCGCGACCCGCTGCCGCTCTTCCGCGATCAGCTGCGCGCGGCCGGCCTGATCGACGAGCAGTCCGAGGAGAAGATGGTGGCCGAGTCACGCAAGGTCGTCGAGGACGCGACCGACTGGGCCGAGGCGCAGGCGGAGCCGGATCCGGCGACCGCGCAGCGTCACGTCTATTCCGATTCGCCGCCGGCCCGGATGGACGATCCGCTGTGGGAGGGCGCGCGCTTCATGGGCGATGGCGGCCCGTGGGGCGCGCTGACCGGCGACGGCGAGCCGGGCGGGGAGGGCTAGGCCGTGGCAGTCATGACCTACATCGAATCGGTGCGCTCGACCCTGGCCGAGGAGATGCGCCGCGACGAGTCGATCGTGTTGCTGGGCGAGGACGTGGGCAAGAAGGGCGGCGTGTTCCTGGCCACCGACGGGCTGTACGACGAGTTCGGCGGCGATCGCGTGCTCGACACACCGTTGAGCGAGTCGATGATCGTGGGCGTCTCGATCGGCGCCGCCGTCAACGGACTGCGCCCGGTGCCGGAGATCCAGTTCGCCGACTTCATCTTTCCGGCCTTCAATCAGATCCTGTCCGAGGCGGCGCGCATGCGCTTCCGCTCGAATGGCGCGTACGCCTGCCCCATGACACTGCGCGCTCCGTACGGCGGGGGAGTGCACGGGGCGCTTTACCACTCGCAATCGGTCGAGGCCTTCTTCGCCCACATCCCGGGCCTGAAGATCGTCATCCCCTCGACGCCGTACGATGCGCGCGGCCTGCTGCGTGCCGCCATCCGCGACGACGACCCGGTGCTCTTCTTCGAGCACAAGAAGATGTATCGCTCAGTGCGCGGCGACGTTCCCGACGACGACTACACCGTGCCGCTCGGGTCCGCGCGCGTCACCCGCGAGGGGAGCGACGTGACGGTCATCGGCTATGGGCTGATGGCCCACTACGCGCTCGAGGCGGCCGAGCTGCTGGAGGGGGAGGGTGTGTCGGTCGAGGTCGTCGACCTGCGCACCCTGCGCCCGCTCGATGGCGCGACGCTGCTCGAGTCGGTCACCAAGACGGGCAAGGCGGTCGTCGTCTACGAGGACAACCGCTTCGGCGGCTACGGCGCCGAGGTATCAGCCATCCTGGCCGAGGAGGCGTTCGATTCGCTCGACGGCCCCATCGTCCGCGTGACCGGCCCGGACGTGCCCGGCGTCCCCTACAACCACGTCCTGGAGGACTGGTTCATGCCTTCGCCCGACCGCATCGCCAACGCCGTGAGGCGCCTCGCCGCCTACTAGACGCGCCGTGTCGCGCCGTGTCGCGCCGGGCGTGGACAGC
>Ga0299913_10001779_pt1 | contig 16407 bp, 14 predicted proteins | sample RVTome_9_FD_201360 | JGI IMG/M metagenome (GOLD analysis project Ga0299913, IMG submission 201360) | Soil microbial communities from uranium-contaminated site in the Upper Colorado River Basin, Wyoming, United States - RVT155D38 (version 2) ...
GCCGGATCGTGCAGGCGCCCGCCGCCGCCTGAGGTCCCGCGCACGTCGCGCCGTCGAATCGAAGGTCGGGGCGACTGGATTCGAACCAGCGACCGCTCGGCCCCCAGCCGGCTGACTCTGAGCGTCAATATGTCCGGACCCGTCCCGCGCGTCCCATGCCTCCCCCGCGGCTGGACGGATCTGGATGGATCGGACACAGCAGTCGGTACCAAAGCGGTACTCACGATGATGCGCACGGGCTGGACGCGGTTCGCGATACTCGCGCCGTGATTGCGTACCCGCAGTACGGGGACGGGCGATCGACGGCGGCCCGCGTCAGATCCGGCGGCGCGCGGCGGCCGCGGTTCGAGCAGACGCTCGCGGTAGTCAGCCACGTCCCGCACTGGCCGCAGGACGGAGCCCAGCCCCTCGCATATGAGCCCTACGTCCGCGAGATGGAGGTATGGGCCCAGCTATTCGCTCGGGTCAACGTGTGCGCGCCCGTCGCGGAATGGCCGGTGCGCGGCAATCAGGCGCCGTACTCAGCCGAGAACATCAGGTGGGTCCCGGTGCGTTACTCGTTCGGGCCCGGAGCGCGCCTCCACCTCCGCCGTCTGCGCCAGCTGGCGGTCCTCACCCGAACGCTCGTTCCGCTCCTCCGGTCGAGCGACCTCGTACTCCTGCGCAGCCCCACACCGGTCTCGATGGTCGCGCGGCCAATGGCGACGGCGCTCGGCGCACGGACCATCACGAAGTGGGCGGGGCCGCTCGAGGGCGTCACGGGCGAGGAACCGCTGACGCGGGTCGAGCGCTTCCTCCTTAGGCGAGCCCATGACCCCGCGCTCGTCTATGGGCGCGCGGACCGGCCGCACCTGATCTCGTTCATCCCCGCGTTCATGTCGGACGCAGAGCTGGAGGAGGCGGGCAAGCTCGCCATGCGACGGAGCTGGAAGCCGCCCTGGAGGCTCCTCGCCGTCGGCCGCTTGAGCCCCGAGAAGGGCTACGACCTGGCGCTGCGCGGGCTCGCCGAGCTCCGTCGCGTTCGTGGCGACCTCACCTGGCATTTCACGCTGGTCGGCGACGGCATGGAGGCGCCGGGGCTCAGGGACCTCGCCGATCAGCTCGGGATCTCCGACCGCGTCACGTTCGCCGGCGCGCTGAGCTTCGCCGACGTGCGGCAGCGCTATGGACAGGCTCATCTGGTGCTGATGCCGGGCGTGAAAGAGGGCTGGGGAAAGGTTGTCGCCGAAGCCTGGGCACACGCGGCGATCCCCGTCGCCGCGGCCGCCGTCCTCATTCCAGAGCTGATCGACGGAACCGGTGCCGGAGTGACGTTCGAGCCGACTCCGGAGGCGCTCGCGGGTGCGCTGGCCGGGCTCCTCTCCAACCCGGACGAGATGAGGGCGATGGCGGGGCGGGGGCCCCGCCAGTGCGAAGGCCTCTCCCTCGAGACCTTCGCCACCCGGCTGGAGCGCGTGCTCGTCGAATCGTGCGGGATCCGATGACGGCCGACGGGCGGATCGGCGTGGCGTTCGTGATCGTGCGCCTCGGCCGCGGCGGCGCCGAGGGCGTCCTCGTCTCGCTTGCGAATGGGCTCGACGCCGAGCGCTTCGCGAGCCACGTCATCGCGATCCGCGACGCGGGCGAGCTCGCGGGCGAGCTGGCGGATCACGTGGCCGTCCACACCCTCGACCGGCGCAGGCCGTGGGATGTCGGCTCGTTCCTGCGCTTCCGCGCGATCCTTCGCCGATCCGGGATCGACATCGTCCACACGCATAGCCACATGGCGGCCTACTTCGTGCGGATCGCTCGAGCCCTCGGCGGATCGCGTTGGGTTCACGTCCTCCACGAGCACTTTCCTCTCATCGCGCAGTCCCGGCTACGCTGGGTGGACCGCCTCTGCCTCTCCCGCGTGGACTACTGCTTCGCCGCGTCGCCGCAGCTCACCGACTACGCCCGGCGGTGGGTCGGGATCCGTCCGGACCGGTGCGAGACGCTGACCAATGGAACGGACGCGCGGGTTGTCGCGGTGCGCCCGAAGCCCGACGCCTTTACGGTCGTGCAGGTCGGTCGGGTCGCGCCGCAGAAGGATCAGCTCATCGCTCTCGCCGTGGCGGCGCGGCTGCGCGACGAGCTGCCGTCGCTGCGCTGGCTCGTCGTCGGGGAGGCGGACTCGGCGTACGGCAGGCGATGTCGCGAGACGGCGCGGGCGATCGGCCTGGACGGCGTGGTCCGCTTCGTGGGTGAGCGAGCGGACGTGCATGAAATCCTCGCCGGCGCCCACGTCGGGGTGTCCACCTCGAGGGCTGAGGCGGCGGGTCCCCTCGCGCTCCTCGAGTACATGGCCGCCGGGCTGCCGGTCGTGATGATGAGCGCCGGCGACGCTGACGAGCTGGTCCGGGCGAGCGGGGGCGGCCGTGTGGTACGGCCCGGAGACGTCGAAGGCTTCGTCGAGGCGCTCCGCGCGTACGTCGCGGATCCGCCCGCCGCCGCGCGCGCGGGCGCGACGAACCGGCGCTACGTGCACCGCAACCATGGCGTCCAGGCCATGGTGAGCCGGGTCGCCGAGGTCTACGCGGACCTGCTCGCGACAGGCGGGGTCGAGCGCGCTCTCCGCTGATGCGCATCCTCTACCTCGTCTCCGACCTCCAGAGCGGGATGGGCGCGTCGCTCGTCAAGTGCGTCGGTGGGCTGCGCGGTCGCCACGAGTTCCTGGTCTGCGAGCTCACGCCGCGCCGGCCCTCCGGCGGAGAGGCCGTGCAGGCGACCGGGGCGCGGCTGGTGCGAATCGGCAAGCGCGGCGTGAACGCGACGATCGTCCTCGACCTCGTGCGCGTCGCGCGCGGCTTTCGGCCGGACGTGATCCAGGGTTTCCAGATCGAGACCAACTTCTACGCCTGGCTCGTCGGCCGTGCGGTGGGCGCACGCGTCGTTGCCAGCTTCCACGGACTGGAGAGCGCGTTTCGCGGGTCCATGAGGCCCTTCCTCTACTGCGTGCTGACCGGGGCGGATCGGCTCGCGTGCGTCTCGCGGGCCGTGGCGCGGAAGTGCCTCGGCCGCGTGCCGCGCGCGGCGAACCGGCTCGTCGTGATCCCGAACGGCGTCGAGCCCCACGGGTTCTCCCAGCCCCGGCGGGCGCCGCGACCCGGGAGGACGACGGTGACGTGCGTGGCGAACTTCTACTCGGACGTGAAGGGGCATGAGCATCTCGTCAGGGCGGCGTCGCTGCCGGGCAGCGACGGATTCGACCTGTGGCTAGTCGGCGACGGCGCGCGCCTCCCAGCGATCCGGGACCTCGCGCGAGACCTGGGGATCGCAGATCGCGTGCGCTTCTGGGGGCACCGGGCAGACATACGGGAACTGCTCGCGCGGACGGACGTCTTCGTTCTGCCCTCCCTGTCGGAGAGCTGCCCGCACGCCCTGCTCGAGGCCATGGCCGCCGGAGCGCCGGTGATCGCGACGGGCGTGGGCGGCGTGCCCGAGATCGTCAGCCACCGATCGACCGGGCTGCTCGTGCCGCCGGCGCGGCCCGCCGCGATCCGCGACGCGATCCGCGAGCTGGCAGGGAACTCCGGCCTCTACGAACGACTCAGCGCGAACGCGCTCGGACACGTGCGGGCGCACTTCCGGGCCGACGCGGCGGCCCGGCGCTACGCAGAGCTGTATGAGGGTCTCGCCCCGCGTACGTAGGGGCCTCGCCCCGCACGTCGTCCGGCTGAAAGACGCTGCGCTGGGCCGGGACGTACTCGGGCTGCTCCGCGAGCTCCGGACGACGGAGCGCCTGCCGGAGGACCAGCTTCGCGAGCTGCAGGCGACCCGGCTCGGCGCCGTCCTCGCATGGGCCGGCGCGCACGCGCCCTACTACCGCGAGCTGTTCCGGGAGGGCGGCATCGATCCGCGCGCGATCCGCGACCCCTCGGATCTCGCTCGCATCCCGGTGCTGACGCGCAGCCTCGTCCGCGCGCGCAACGCGGAGCTCGTCGCGCCGAAGTACAGACGCGGATTTGTGCAGACAGTCCACACCAGCGGGAGCACGGGCGAGCCGCTGTCGGTGCAGTGCGACGCGCCCGCTATGTCCCACCACCTGGCCAACCGGCTGCGTGGACGGGCGTGGCACGGGATCGCTGTCGGCGATCCCGAGCTGCGCGTCTGGGACGATCCGCGAGCCTATGTCGGGCAGTCCCTCGCCAAGCGTGCCTTCTGGACCGCGGACGCCGTCAAGGACCGTTTGCTGAACGTCCGCAAGGTCGCCGCCACGGACCTATCCGAGGGGGCGTTGGCGTCCTGGGAGCGCGAGCTGCGTCGGGTGCGACCAGCGGTGATCTACGGCTACGCCTCGAGCATCTGCCTCTTCGCGCGCTACCTCCACGACCGAGGCACCGAGTGCAGAGACCTGCCGGTCAGGGCGGTCGTCCTGACCGGCGAAAAGGCCATGCCGGATCAGAAGCGGCTCGTCGCCGACGTGCTCGACGCCGCCGTCGTCGAGGAGTACGGCAGCGCGGAATGCGGGATCATCGCCTTCGAGTGCCCGGAGGGCCGGCTGCACACGAGCGACGAGAGCGTCGTGCTCGAGATCGCCGAGCCCGATGCCGACGGAATGGGGCCGCTGCTCGTGACGACCCTGTCCAACAGGGTCATGCCGCTGGTGCGATACGAGATCGGCGACGTCGGCTCTCGCTCCGCCGAGCGCTGTCCATGTGGGCGCGGGCTGGGGATAGTGAGGGAGGTTGCCGGGCGGAGCACGGACTTCCTCGTGGACTGGCGGCGGCAGCGCGTGCACGCGTTCCGGCTGATGCACGTACTGCAGAGGTTCTCCAAGATCGTGCGCTACCGGATCGTGCAGCGCGCCGTCGGAGCGGTCGAGCTGGTGGCCCACGTGACCACCGCCCTGGACGAGTCAGAGACCGCGAGAATCGTCTTCGCCTTCCGGGAGGCCCTAGGCGAGGAGACGGACGTGCGGATCCGGTACGTGAGCGCGATCCCGGTCGACGCCAGCGGCAAGCATCGCTTCCTCGTCAACCCGAAAGGGGAGGCGCTCGCTCAGGCGTGGCATTCGGACCGGCCGGCAGATCACTCGTGAGCGCCTGCGCGACTCGCCTCCGGCGCAGCAGGGCGTGGCAGAGGCCGGCAGCCACGCCGACCCCCATGACCAGGCAGTCGAGGAACGTCAGCGCCGTGGCCCTTGCGGCGAAGGACGCTCCCTTCGCGCGCGCGATGAACGAGAAGAAGCGCGCGTTCAACGCCAGCCATGCCGCGACGAGCCCGAGCGCGACGAGGAGCATGCCCGACCACACCGCGCCCGCGGCCACGGCGGGGACCGCGGCGCACGCGAGGAGGATCGTCAGGAGCTGCCGCCACGACGCGTGCGCGAAGGCGGTCCGCCGGCGGCGAAGGCCGCGCCAGCGCCGGAACGCGACGAACACCTGCGCCCACTGGAACGGGATATCGAAGTCGTTTCTCATGAGCGATAGCAACGAGTAGTCCTTGAGATGGACGACGGGCAGGTCCTTCAGCAGGGCGATCGTGCCTCCGTGAAGGGCGATGCGCTGGCCCCAGGCGGTGTCGTGCGCTCCGAACGACACCTCCTCCAGCCGGTAGCGATCGAACGCGCTTCTGCGCAGTACGAACAGTGACCCGTACAGGAACTCGACGTACGGCGGCAGATCGCGAAACACGTAGTGCATGTACAGGTTCTTGTACTCGGCGAAGAAGCGCGGCCGCGGGTGCTCGGGAGCGAGCGGGGCGGTGGCCGCGTCGACGTCGGCGTGCGCTGCGAAGTACTCGTGGAGGCGACCCAGCGCGTCCGCGGGGAGCACCACGTCCTGATCGAGCTGGACGACGATGTCCCCCCGGGCCCGCCTGATGCCTGCGCAGCGAGCGGCGTGCCGTCCCTCGTTGATCCGGTGCTCGATGACGGTGTCGGCGTAGCGTTTCGCGATGTCCGCCGTGCCGTCGCCGCTGCCGTCATCGACCACGATCAGCTCGTGGTCGCGCAACGACGAGCTCCGGACGGACCGCAGGCAGTCCTCGATGAACGCGGCGCCGTTGAACGTCGGGACGACGACCGAAGCCAGCGGCACGGCGGCTCAGGTGGCCCGGCCGAGGGCTCGCAGCAGCTGGGCGTACGCGGCTCCGACAGCGCCGGCGCCGAGGAAGAGGACCGTCGCCGCAATCACACCGGCTGCGCGCATGCCCACGGCGCCGCGGTCCGCGAGGCTGTCGCGGACCGCGCGGAGAAACGAGAGGCCCGAGACGCTGCGGTCGCGAAGCCGGGCGTTTCGAAAGAAGCGCACCAGCAGGCCGCCGAGTGTCACGCCGTCGTAGGCATGCACCACGCGCATCGCCGGGTGGTAGGCCACCTCGTGCCCCTGGCGCACGAGGCGGGCGCCCAGCTCCCGGTCCGACGAGCGCCGAAACCGGACGTCGAACCGCACCGGGTCAGGTGACGCCGCCGGGTTGACCATGAGGTTCGCCGACCAGGCATAGCGCAGGCCCCCGTCCGCGCAGAAGTAGTGGCGGGCGAAGTACACCTCGGAGTTCACGGCGAGCGCGAGTCCCAGGACGCTCCGCGCCCGGCTCTCGACGTCGCCTTGCACCAGGACGGCGTGTGGATGGATGGCCAGCGCACGGCGCGCCTCGTCGAGCCAGGCCGGATCCGCGACGCAGTCGTCGTCGATAAAGACCGCGACCTCCCCCCGCGCCTGCGTAAGCGCCACGTTGCGCGCGCGCGGGATCGACGGCGCGGGCTCGAACAGGTACCGCACCGGAAGCCGCTCCTCGTAACTCCGGATCACGTCGCTCGTCTCATCGGACGACCCGTTGTCGACGACGATGACCTCGAATGGCGGGCTGGACTGCGTGCGCAGCGACTCGAGGCAGCGACGGAGCTGCCCCGCGCGGTCGCGTGTGACTATGAGCACCGACGTCGTGGGGCTCGGGGGCGTGCCGCTGGCCGCCTGCTCGCCGGCCGCCCGACTCTCCGCCATGGGCCCGAGCATATTCCGAGCGTGCGCGGCCTGGCGGCCGCAGACCGAACTTTCGTCACGGCAGAAGGGGCGAAAGCCGGCTTTCGAAGGCGGGCTTTCGAAGAGTCGGGGCGACTGGATTCGAACCAGCGACCGCTCGGCCCCCAGCCGACTGACTACCGGTGTAGATCCATCCGCAGGCGTCCCGCCCGTCCCACCCGTCCCCGCCGCTGGACGATCTGGACACATATGACGCAGGAGTCGGTACCAAAGCGGTACCACACCTGAGAACAGACGCGGCTCAATAGTCACTTCAAAGCCGCCTTAGCGCATCCGGCGGAAGCAGCAGGTGCCGATGAACTGCTCGGGCACGACGGCGCGTAAGTCGGGAGGTGAAGGTGAGCGACACGCCCCTAGCCGGCTGAGTGGGTGTCGAGCGGCTACGACAGTTTGCGCGCCTCGCGAAACTGAGCCAGCCCCGACATGATCCGGCCCTCCTTGATCGAGCGCCAAGCTGAATCGGCCGCGTACGTCGCGTATCTCGCGCGCGCCCTCCGGGTCACTTCTGCCGCAATTGCCGGGTCGAGCATGGGCTCGGACAGTTCGATACTCCGTCGTATCTCGGCGATGTTCGACCCTGATCGCATGAAGCCGACGGACGCGGAGCCAGAGTGTCGTCGATAGCACGCGAGCTCGGTGGGCTCGTACCAGAGCCGGTGTGTGGAAGCGATTCGCTTCCACATGTCCCAGTCGAGGGCGTACTGAAGATCGGGAGAGAACCCGCCGAGCGTCTCGTACACGCTCCGTCTAACTACGACCGCCGGGGCACGCAGATGCAGCTTTACGAATACGTGCTCGATCCAGTCGTCGATCAGGCCAGGCGTGTCGCGGACCAGCACCTGCGCCGCCTGCTCCTGGCCGTCCGCGTCGATCACCACGTCGCGGCAGAAGGCGGCACCCACGACGGCAGGCGCCTTGCCGATCCCATCGCGCAGGCGAGCGTAAAAGCCCGGGCGCACCATGTCGTCTTGGTGGAGGATGTGAACCCACTGGCCTCGAGCGGCGGTGATGCAGGTGTTCCAGTTGCCGGCAAGCCCGACATTTGTCTCTTGACGAAACCACGAGATGCGATCTCGGAGGGACGGACTCACGCAACCCCGCGGGTCGACTTCGCACGAATGGTCGTCAATCACCGCGATCTCCATCTCCGCGCGGCCTGGGTCCTGCGCGAGCACGCTCGTGAGCGCCTGTGCCAGAAACTCGGGACTCGGATCGAAGGTGGGAATCATCACCGACCAGAACGGCCGCGGAATGCCGGGCGGGACGGGGCCTATCCGCGGGTATGCGGTCATCGCCAGGAGTCCTCGAGGTACGGACGGCAGCTCAGCCCGTTCAAAAACATCACGTGACCGATGTGTCGGGCTGAGAGCAGCAGGCGGCGCAGGCCCGAGGTGCGCGCCACCGGAAGCAGGAGCAGGCCGATGAGTCCTTCCTTGATCGCGCTTGCGAAGGGGACCGTGCTTCGCAAGCGGTCCCACTGCGGCGGCGCGTCCGCCGCGGCGAGGCGGTGGGTGTCGATACCGGTCCGAACCCGCCGCTTCAGCAGCCAGCGCATGGTTGTCCGTCTCGGCGTTAGGTGCTCGAGGACGATTGCGGAATCGACGGCGACGAAACGGCACCCGGCGCCGATCAGCCGCGTAAAGACATCGCCGTCCTCGCCGCCGGTGAAGTTGTAACGCTCGTCAAACGGGCCCGGCAGCGCGATCAACGGGCGCCGCGCGACGAGGGCGTTTCCCATTCGGGTCATTTTCGCGGTTAGGGGCGTGCCGGTCGGAAGCCGTTCACGCTCGAAGAACCCGCCCTCGACAAGCCAGCGGGGAGCACCCGGGGAGAACACCGGGAGGACTGGCCCGATTCCACCCTCCGCCCCGCTGCGAACCACCTCCCGCCAGAGCTCGAGAAGCCATCGAGGAGCGGCCTCCTCGTCATCGTCGATGAACGCGATGTACTCGCCGGCTGCCAGCTCGAGGGAACGGTTGCGTGCTCGCGCGATTCCGCGAGCGGGCTCGATCGTGTACTTCACCTCCATGCCTTCCAGGCGAGCGGCTTCCACGACAGGCTGCGCCGACGCGTCGGCGTCGTTGTCGACGACGATGACCTCGTGAGACGGTGACGCGGGGTCCAGGCTGCGCAGCGACCGAAGCAACCGAGCCAGGCCGGCCGGTCGTCGAAAGGTGGAGCAGCAGATGCTGACCTCGATCCCGTCCGTCGTCTCCGCGCGGGGTTCAGCCGCCGCCATGCTCAAGTGCAGCAGATTCCGTCTCGACGAAAGCCATGTCGTGCCGTGCCAGCTGCTCGCCGTACAGCCGCAGCAGGAGCTTGCGGGCAACGAGCTTGGCGTGCATGTCTTGCGAGATGCCTGTGCTCTCGTGGTAGCGCACCAGCGGGACGGGTAGGTGATGAAACGCGAAGCGCTCCGACAGGCGCACGAAGAGCTCCAAGTCCTCGAGCGCCCGCAACTCCTTGTTGAAGCCGCCTACGGCGGCAAGGCACTCACGCCGTATGACCGTCGACTGAATTCCGAGGTTGCATACCTGGTAGAAGCCGGTCGCAGGGTCGATCAGTCGACCACGCACCACGCTCGGCGACCGGTGGTACTTGCAGGTCCCGTCCCGCGCAATCCTCTCCATGTCGGAGTAGACGACTCCGACCTCGGGTCCACATGTCTCGAAGACCCGCATCTGGCACGCGAGCTTCTCCGGCAGCCACTCATCATCCGAGTCGTGAAATGCGACGAACCGGCCTATGGAGGCTTCGATTCCGGCGTTGCGAGCCGCAGCCGCTCCGAGGTTTCGGTCCAGGCGAATGCAGCGAATGCGGTGATCGTCGATACACGCAACGCGCTCTAGCGTCGCATCACTCGATCCATCGTCGACGACCACGAGCTCGAAGCTTCGGTACGTCTGATCGAGCACGCTTCGAATCGCCCTGCAGATCACCGGCGCCCGGTCGTAGGTCGGGAGGACGACGCTGACGACCGGGGCTACCGACATTGCAGCGCCCGGCGGTGGGTACGCGAGGCTTCGAACAGCCAGCCAGCGCTCAGGGATAGGTGCCAGCGCGCAGCAAGCCAGCGATCAGCGCGACTCGTGCGAGCGAGCGGCAGGGCGGCGAGGTTGCGGACGAGATACCTGTGGATGCTCACCGGCCGCCGGTGGACAGGGGACTCGCGCGCCGCCCCTCTTTGCCTGGATTCGCGAAAGAGACATCGGCCTAAGCGGAACGAGCGCCGCAGGACCCAGCCCCTCGTCATCATCGCCGGCGTCACGATGTGACGAACGCGGGCGTCTGCGCAATGCCAACACTTCAGCTGCTCAGCGATCGCCAAGCGCAGGGTGAGCTCGGTCTCCCCACCCATGGCGTACGTCTCGGAGCCGTCCGGCCCGACGTCTTCGTCAAACCGAAAGCCCTTCTCGAACGGAGCCGCCCTGATCGCCATGTTCGGACCCCACACGCGAGCGGGATCGCAGGGCCCCTCTTGCCACGTCGGCTCCGTCAAAGCGAACATCGGACCCAGTCGCACGCAGCGGAGAATCCAATCCTCCGGCTCGCGACTCCATAGTGGAGTGATGGCCCCTCCGAAGACCGCGTACTCGGGATGGCTGTCGGCGGCGGTACGAAACCGGACGAGCCAATCGTCGTCCGGCAAGCAGTCGTCATCGCTGAAAACCGCGAGGTCTCCGTCCAGCTCGCGCAATCCGGCATTGAGCGCTCCGTTCTTCCCTTTCCGTGGCTCGGAGAAGAAAACCAGCGGCAGTCTCTCGGAGAAGGATCGCGCGACCTGCACGGAGCCGTCGTCGCCGCCGTTTTGGATCACCACGACCTTCCAGCCGCCCTCTGGCGGAACCAGCTGTGTGTACGCGCTCAGCACTCGCTCCAGCGTGGCTGGCCTGTGCGACGTAGCGATGAAGACGGTCAGCACACCGAACTCACATGCCTCGGCCGCTTCCGGCCGAGTTCGGGATCACGTGCGGCGAGCGGTTACTTTCACGGGAAATCACCCTACGACATGGCCGATTGACCCGTCTAGACGTCAGCGTTGTGGTCCCGGTACGCAACTCGGAATGGGTTGAACGAGCGTGGCGGTCGCTCTACCTTTGAGCGCGCTCCAGCACGCGCGCCCACCCGTGCGCGGTGCGATCCCAATCCGCCCGATGCTGGGGAGGCAGCCGCCCGGATCCGCGACCACCACGGCCAGTACGTGCGAGCGGCCCGCCGCGGCGAGCGCGCCCATCGCATCGCGCAGTACGGCGAGGTTCTTGCGGGGGTGCAGCGAGCCGACGAAGAGCACATACGGGCGCTCCGGAGTCGCGGCTTGCCGCGCGACGAGCGCGTGTCCGCCGCGTGCATCGGGACGGAACACGGCGGAGTTCACGCCGTACGGCACGGCGTGCACCCGGTCGGGCGCCATGGTCGAGCGGTCGAGGACCTGGCGTCGCGAGGACTCCGACGGGACGATTACGTGCGAGGCCGACCCGACTCCGGCCGCGGTCCGGGTCGCCAGCGGTTGGCCACTACTTTCTTCCAGCCCGCGAAGCTGGGCCGGCGTCCAGGCCATCTCGTGCACCACGGCCACCACTGGCGCGTCGGTGATCGGCCTGCCGCCGTGGCCGTCCGCCAGCCAGACGTCGAAGCCGTCCCCGGGGACGGAGTAGTCGGTCGTCGCCGGCCGGTCGACGTGCACCGCTCTGACACGGACCCGCGCGCGCAGTGCGGCCAGCGTCGATGACCAGACGCGTCCGTGGCCGCTGCGCGCATCGGCCTCGATGAGCGCGGCCGACACGCCGACGCGAAGTGTCACGAGCCGGCCGTGTAGGCGGGCAGAGATTCGACCTGTCGCATCAAATGCCCCACAAGCTCAGGCGGAGGCGGAAGCCGCTCGCGCCGACTTTCGTCCAGCGCCGCACAAGCCTCGGCTGCGTCGGCGTCCAGTCCCGGGTGACGCGCGGCGAGGGCCGCCGGAAGGTTGCTGAACCTGAGAATCAATTCAGGGCTACCCTCCTCGATGCTCTCAAGGAACAAGGCCGAGCGCGCGGCCGACAGCAGCAGGCCCAGAGTGGCCGCGGTTGGCGAAACGCTCGCCGGCCTCAGTCCCATCCACCGGTGAGGACTCGGGTGCTGCTGGTTGCGGCCTGCGAACAGCCAGGCGCGGTGCTCCGCCACGGCCCGCCGTGCCCAGTCACGAGCTGACCATCCCGGGACGTCGGGAAAGGCAGCGTAAGCGCTCCCGTCAAGCAGCCCCGCTGAGACCGGATCCGACGCGCGGCACTGCACGAGCCGCAGGCGTCCATGCCCCCAGACATCGAAGGTGGGTTCGATGAGCAGCGAACCATGGCGCAGCGCCGGCATTCGGCAGGTCTCGTCGCAAGCGGCAGCGGTCATGAGCGCAGCGGGATCGGTTGGATCGTCGTCGATCCTGACAAGCCGTTCCTCGACCACGCGCGTCAACCCCGGGATCGACGGGTCGAGCGGCGGCAATGCGAGCGCGCGCCAATCGAGGAGCGTCACTTCACGAGCAGATGGAGCGGCCCCGAGCAAGTGGACCTGGGTGGCCCCGGCGCGGAATGCGGTCTCGTCGACGAGACCGGCGATGGCATCGGAAATGCGTACGAAGCAAGGGACCAACCTCTCGACTGCCACGGTCGGTGACCGATGCACCGCTCGATGCACCTCCAGTGCGTAGCGCAGGCCCTCTTCTTCCGCATCCATGAAGCACCGCGCGCGCTCGAGGGGGGCCCGCCTACCGTCATGGCGCTCGTCGTGGGCCAGCCAGAGCCAGATGCGCGCCGCCTCCGCAACGAGCCCGACCGCGAGCGCCGGGCGATGCACATCCGCTTCTTCACCACAAACGCGAAACGCGTACCGCCACCGGTGCTGGAGCTCGAGCCAAGCGGCGTGAAGCCGGGTTTGCGGATCAGGGGGCCGGGCGACCCGGATGCCGCCCCGCAGGCGGCGCCAGTCGGGAGCACCGTCGAGCCCGGGGCGCTCGAGCAGGCCGCCCTCCTCGCCAACTGCGTCCGCGGCGAGAAACACGGCGCGCCCGTCACTGAGCCCATTTACCAGGTACGAGCCGGCGAGAATCCTTGCTAGACCGCGCGCGTCGTACGTCCAGAAGTGCGGGATCAGCCCGCGCAGCGGCGGCAGCGCGCGGCACAGCGCTTCGTAGCGCCGTCGTACACGTCGGGCTTCGCCCTCGTCCTCCGCGACCGCGACGAGGTCGATGTCAGACAACCCGTACAGGGGTTCACCGGACGCCACGCTGCCCGAGAGGTAAACGGTCGTCCGCGTGCGGTGAGGCGCGACGATCAGCGCGACAGCACGCGCGATCACCGCGTACAGGCCCGCCCATAGTGGCTTCAGCGGAGACCGCGCGGTCCGCAGCATGATTCCGCGCAGCACCAGCGCAGCCCTGTCGGCGATCGTCACTGTGTGGGCGGGGATGCTGAGCGCCTAGTTCCGGCTCGCTGTGCGCGCGACCGCTCCTCCTCGGTGGGCGTGCCGCCCAGGGCGTCGCTCAGCTCCTCGGCCAGACGCACCGCGGTCTCTGCGAGGATCTCGAGCGGCTCCGGATCGGGCGGCAGGTCGTACTGCAGGTCGACGTCCGTTGGGACAGGGTCGAACTCGATCTCCTGGCCCCGTCGTCCATTCGGCTCTCGCGTTGGGTAGTCGAGCGCGAACGCTTGCAGCTGTCGCGAAGTCAGCCGCCCGGACACGGTCGCGTCGAAGATGCGCTTCCACTGGAACGCCCCGCTCTGCGGTCCGTCGGGGCGGGCGACATGCGCTGGCCAGCCTCCCAGCACCTTGCGCGCAAGCTGGCGCTTCGACCGAACGGGAAAATGCGCCAATACCAGCCTGTCCGTGAACGACGCGGGTACCACGTCCCCCGTCCGCATATCCACCAGCCCATGGCTTCCCTGGGAGAGCGAGCGCGGCCGGCTGCGGGCCCGAGCCGCCGGCACGATCACCTTCCTCGTCCACCAGGTGCTATCGCCGACCCAACAATGCCGAATACGCCTGAGAACGTTGTCGTCCACCGGGTCGTCCGGACACGGCACGTAGTAACGGAGATCGACTGTCCAAGCGCGATCGCCGGCCAGTGTCCCAAGCACGCCGCGCGCATCGCCGTCGGGGGCAACCAGAAATTCGTCCGCGTCGAGCGGTACCACCCAGTCGGCCCCGCCATCGGCGGCCGCCTCGCGCATCAGCGCGGTCAGGATGACGTCCTGTCGGTGCACGAGCGAACGCTCCTTGCGCACGGACAGCGGTAGACCTTCGGCCGCGAGCGCGTGCAGCAGCTCGTCGGTTCCGTCGCTGCTGCAGTGATCGACCACGATCATCGCGTCGAGCACCTCGGCGTGATGACGAACGAACGCCTCGATCACATCGGCTTCGTTCCGCACCATACTGATCCCCGTCACCCTCACGGTTGGCGCACCCTAAGGCATGGCTGACGCCATTATGCTCGCGCGTCATCGAGTCCCCTACCTTGCGATTGCCGCAGGCCACAACGACGGATCCGAAGACGGGGCCGATATCGCGACATGTGCCTGCCGCGATATCGGTCGAGAACCTCGAGAAGACGTTCATCATCCCGGACGAGCCCTATACCTCGTTCAAAAGCCGGGCAGTAGAGCTCTTCCGGCCTCAGAGGTACAGGACGCTTCAGGCCCTGGACACAGTCAGCTTCCAGGTCGAGCGTGGAGAGTTCTTCGGAGTCGTCGGTCCGAACGGGAGCGGAAAGAGCACTTTGCTCAAGTGCATCGCGGGGATCTACGGCAGCGACTCGGGATACGTGGCGGTGACGGGACGGTTGTCGCCCTTCCTCGAGATGGGTGTCGGATTCAAGGACGAGCTAACGGCACAGGAGAACGTGGTGCTCAACGGGACCCTGCTCGGCCTTAGCCCGGCACAGATCCGCGAGCGGATGGACGGGATCATCGCTTTCGCCGACCTCGAGCAGTTCGCGGATCTGAAGCTAAAGAACTTCTCGTCGGGAATGAGGGTGAGGCTCGCATTCTCGTTGGCGATCCAGGTGGACGCCGACGTTCTGCTTCTGGACGAGGTCTTTGCGGTCGGGGACGAGGCATTCATGCGGAAGTGCTTCGAGGAGTTTCGGCACTTCAAGGAAGAGGGGCGAACCGTGGTTCTCGTCACGCACAACACCGGCTTGATGAGCCAGTTCTGCGATCGAGCACTTCTGCTGGACACCGGGAAGGTGGCGACACTCGGGGACCCGGCTCGGGTGGCCGAGGGCTACATCGAGCTCAACGCCCGGCTAGCAAGGGAACGCGAGGAGGCGCAAGCCCGCCGCGATCGAGATCGGATCCAGCGCCGTCTTCCCCGGCGAGGCATCGCGTTCACGGGCTTCGACCGCCCGACGACGTACAGCCCCTCCGCGTTCGGCGACGACCGGCGGCGGTTGGCTCGCGTCACCGCGACGCTGGCCAAGACGGAGTTCAAGCTCCACTACCGCGGTTCGGTGCTCGGTTACCTGTGGTCGGTGATGCAGCCGCTGATGATGTTCGCCGTTCTCTACGTCGTGTTCTCGGCCATCGTGGGGCTCGACGACATCAAGTACTACCCGGTGTACGTGCTTTCCGCCGTCGTGCTCTGGACCTACTTCTCCGAGGCGACCACCGCGGGGGTGAATTCGTTGATGCAGGGCGAGGGCCTCCTGCGCAAGATGCGCTTTCCTTCCGTCGCCATACCGCTGTCTGTCTCGCTGAAGGCCCTGTTCAACCTGGGGGTCAATTGGCTGGTGGTCCTGGTATTCGCGCTTGCTAGTGGTGTCCGGCCTCGCCTGAGTTGGCTCGAGCTGCCGCTGCTGGTGGTACTGCTGGTGGCGCTGGGCACGGGTGTAACCCTGATGCTCTCGAGTCTGTACGTCCGCTACCGGGACACACAGGCGATCTGGCGTGTATTCGAGCGCGCCCTGTTCTTCGTCTCGCCGATCTTCTACACGGCCACCCAGTACCCGGAGGCGATCAGGGAGATAGCGGGGATGACACCCATCGTGATGATCCTCACCGAGATGCGCCACGCGTTCATCGACCCAAGCGCTCCCAGCGCGGCGGACCTCGTCGGCGGGGCGCCGTGGCTGCTGGTGCCGATCGTCCTCTCGGTGGCGTCCTTCGGACTGGGGATGCTGGTGTTCAATCGGCAGGCGCCCCACATTGCCGAGCGGCTTTAGCGGCTGCGAGTGCTCTGCCTCTGATGCGGATCACGCACATCTCCATCATCCACGTACCGTTCGACACTCGCATCTTCGCGAAGCAGTGCCGGACTCTCGCCGCGGCGGGACATGACGTGCATCTGGTCATCGGCGGCGCGCCGGACGAGGACATCGACGGCGTACAGTTTCACGCGATCTCCAGGGAGCCGGAGCGCCCGCCCGCCCGGCGGC
>Ga0299913_10001780_pt1 | contig 16407 bp, 15 predicted proteins | sample RVTome_9_FD_201360 | JGI IMG/M metagenome (GOLD analysis project Ga0299913, IMG submission 201360) | Soil microbial communities from uranium-contaminated site in the Upper Colorado River Basin, Wyoming, United States - RVT155D38 (version 2) ...
CGCCGCCCAGCTCCTCCAGGATCACGTAGTTCTCGGGGCCCTTCATGCCGCGGCCGCCGGAGAGCACGATCTCCGCCTCGGTCAGCTCCGGCAACCCCGTCGCGGCCTCCTCCCGGCGCTCGACGAAGGTGAGCTGCGCGGCCGGGATCGACAGCGACGGGCGCTCGACCGCCGGGCTCTTGCCGGCCTGGGCGTCGGCCGGCTTGAACACGTTGGGGCGCAACGTCGCCATCCAGGGCTGTCGGGCCCACGTCACCTTCGAGAGCAGCTTGCCGGCGTACACGGGCCGGGTGGCCACCAGGGCGTCGCCGTTCATCGCCAGCCCGACGGAGTCGGCCGACAGCCCCACGCCGAGCCGCGCAGCCAGGCGCGCCATGAACTCGCGCTGGCGGCTCGTCACGGGCGCCAGGATCGCCTTCGGCGACTCCGTGGCGGCCAGCTCGGCCACCGGCGGCACCCACACCTCGCCGCGGTACGGCGCGAGCCCGGCGTTCTCGAGCAGCCACACCTTGCCGGCGCCCCAGGCCGCCAGCTGCTGCAGCCCCTCGTCGGTGGCCTTGTCGGTCAGCCACACCGCCTCGACCGGGCCGCCGAGGCGCGACGCCTCGCCGATGACCTCGGCCATGACCTTCTTGGGCAGCCCCTTGCGATCGTCCTCGACCACGCACCAGAACGCCCCTGCCATCGTCATGTCTCCTTAAATAGCCTTCGCGTCCTCGCGCAGGGCGCGGACGAGCTCTTTCACGGCGTCCTTGGTCTCGCCGGGGATCACCCGGCCCGGCGGCCGGGCGGGCAGCGCCTCGAGCGCGGCGACGCTCAGCTCGGGCGTCGTGGACGTCAGCCCGAGGTCGGCGGCCTTCAGGTCCTTGATCTCCTTCTTCTTGGCCCCCATGATCCCCTTCAGCGTCGGATAGCGCGGCTCGTTCATGCCCTTCTGGGCCGAGAGCACGGCCGGCAGGGGCAGCTCCAGGATCTCGAGCCCGCCCTCCACCTGGCGCCCCACCCGCACGCTCCTGGCGTCGCCGTCGACCGCTTCCTCCATGATCCAGGACGCGCACGGCCAGCCCAGCACCTCGGCGAGCTGGGCGCCGACGGCGCCCATGTCGTCGTCGATGGCCTGACGCCCGCACAGCACCAGCCCGGGCGTCTCCTGCTTCACGACGGCCGCCAGCGCCCGGGCCGTCGTCAGGGTGTCGGCGGCGGCCAGCGCGGGGTCGTTGACGTGGATCGCGCGGTCGCAACCCATCGCCAGCGCCGAGCGCAGCGCCTCCTTGGCGCGGTCGGGGCCCAGCGAGACGGCCACCACCTCGCCCTGGCCGCGCTTCTCCTTGATGCGCAGCGCCTCCTCCACGGCGAACTCGTCGTAGGGCGAGACGATCCAGGTGATGCCCGCCGTGTCGATCTGCTTGCCGTCGCTCCCGATCTTCACCTGGGTGGCGGTGTCGGGGACCTGCTTGACCATGACCAGGATCTTCATGTCGTTGTGGCTCCTCGGAGTGGCGGCTGGGAGTCGTAGTGCAAGTCGCGGGTGATCCGGAAGCGGTCTCCCGGGATGAAGACGCGATCGAAGACGACCGGCTGGCCGGCCGCGTCGAAGGACACGCGCTCGGACTCGAACGCGGGGGCGCCGGCGGCACACGTCAGCTCCCGCGCCTCGCGGGGAGCCAGGCGCACGGCCGAGACCGCCTCGTGCGCGTGGGTGATCACGATGCCGAGCTTGAACTCGAGCACCTGGCTGAGCGGCGTCTCGGCGAGGTCGGAGGTGAGCACCTCCTCGCCGATGCGGGCCGGCAGGAACGAGCGCTGCAGGCTCATCGGGTGGTCGTCCACCAGGCGCAGCCGCTCGACCATCACCACCCGTGCCCGCGCGCTCACGCCCAGCGCGGCGCTCACCCGACGATCGGCGACTGCCGGCCGGGCGTCGAGCACGCGCGTGGAGACGGACTCGCCCTGGGCCGAGAGGTCGCCGGCGAAGCGGCGCAGCTTGGTGATCTCGTAGTCGATGGTCGGCGCGGCCACGAAGGTGCCCAGGCCGTGCCGGCGGCTGATGAGGTGATCGCGCTCGAGCAGCTCGAGCGCCTGGCGGAGGGTCATGAGCGTGACGCCGAAGTCCTGCGCGAGCCGGCGCTGGTTGGGCAGGGGCGCCCCGGCCGTCCACTCGCCGCCGCGGATGCGCTCGCGCAGCGACTCGGCGATGCGATGGTATCGCGGCACGCGTCCGTTCACTCGACTCCTCTGCCGGTGTTCTAGAACTCTCGGTCGCCACCGATGCCACGAACCGCGCCGGATTCGGAGACGTCAGGACAACGCCGAAGGGACGTGGGCGCGACCGCGACGACCGGCCTCATTGTAGATCGCCGCCCCCGGCCCGGCAACCCGATTTCGGGCGCCGGGATTCAGGATGCCGGCTCGAACAGGTGGCAGGCGAGCTCGCGCCCGTGGGCGGGACGCAGCCGCGGCACCTCGGGCGCGCAGCGCGGGAGGACATACGGGCAGCGTGGGTGGAAGCGGCACCCGGACGGCGGGTTCACGGGGCTCGGCACCTCGCCGGTCAGGATGAGCTCGTCGCGTGACTCGTCCGGGTGCGACGGCAGCGCGGCGGAGAACAGCGCCTGGGTGTAGGGGTGGCGGGGATCGGTGGCCACGGTCTTGGCCGGCCCGTACTCGACCAGCTGGCCCAGGTACATCACCGCGATGGAGTGGCTCATGTGGGCGACGGCGGCCAGGTCGTGGGCGATGAACAGGTAGGCCAGGCCGAGATCGCGCTGCAGGTCGACCAGCAGGTTGAGGATCTGGGCGCGGATGGACACGTCGAGCGCGGACACCGGCTCGTCGAGCACGACGAGCTTGGGCGACAGGGCCAGCGCGCGGGCGATGGCGATGCGCTGGCGCTGGCCGCCCGAGAACTCGTGCGGAAAAAGATCGGCCGAGCGCGCGGGCAGGCCCACCATGTCGAGCAGCCTGGCCACCCGCTCCCTCACCTTGGCCTTGTCGATCCGCTCGTTCGTGACGAGCGGCTCGGCGATGATCGACCCGACGCGCATGCGCGGGTTCAGCGAGGCGAACGGGTCCTGGAAGACCGCCTGCACGGAGCGGCGGTACTGGCGCAGCCCGTCGGCGTCCAGCGACTGCAGCGAGCGGCCCTCGAAGCGGATCTCGCCCGCCGTGGGCTCCTCCAGCTTGAGCACCAGCTTGGCCGTCGTCGACTTGCCGCAGCCCGACTCACCCACCACGCCCAGCGTGCGGCCGGCCTCGATCGCGAACGACACGCCGTCGACCGCGCGGACCGCGCCGGGGTCGGCCCCGAACAGCCCGCGCCGCAGCGGGAAGTGCTTGGTGAGGTTGTGTGCCTCCAGCAGCGTGGTCATGGCCGGGCCAGCCAGCAGCGGGCGGAGTGCTGCGCCGCCACGTCGAACACGGGCGGCGCCTCCTCCCGGCAGTGGTCCATCACGCGGGGGCAGCGCGCCTGGAACGAGCAGCCCGGCGGCAGGACCGCCAGGTCGGGCGGCTGGCCGTCGATGGCGGTCAGCCGCTCCGGACCCCCGCCCATGCGGGGAATGGACTCGATCAGCGCCCGGGTGTAGGGGTGCAGCGGCGCGTTGAAGATCTCGCGCACGGGCCCCGCCTCGATCACGCGCCCCGCGTACATGACCGCCACGCTGTCACACATGCGCGCCACGATCCCGAGATTGTGGGTGATGAAGATCAGGGCCAGCCCGTGCTCGCGCTGGATGTCCCGCAGCAGCTTCAGGTACTGGGCCTGGATCGTGACGTCCAGGCTGGTGGTCGGCTCGTCGGCGATGAGCAGCTGTGGCTCACACGAGATGGCGATGGCGCCCACGATGCGCTGGCGCATGCCGCCCGACATCTGGTGCGGATACTCGCGCAGCCGCTGGACGGCGGCCGGAATCTTCACCGACTTCAGCAGCGCCCCCGCCCGCTCGCGTGCGCTCCGGCGCGAGGCGTTCTCGTGCACCCGCAGCGTCTCGCCCACCTGGTCGCCCACGGTGAAGAGCGGGTTCAGCGACGCCATCGGGTCCTGCAGGATCATGGCGATGCGCTTGCCCCGGATCCTCCGCATCTCGGCCGGCGACTTCGCCAGCAGGTCCTCGCCGTCGAACCGCATGGCGCCGCTCACGATCTGGGCGGCCGTGGGCAGCAGGCGCAGGATGGCCAGCGCCAGCGTCGTCTTGCCCGAGCCCGACTCGCCCACGACGCCGAGCGTCTCGCCCTTGCGCAGCGTGAGCGAGACCTCGTCGACCGCCTTCACGACACGGGTGCCCCGCCCGGTCACGTAGTGCGCCGACAGCCGATCGAGCTCGAGCAGGGCGTCGCTCATTGTAGCGGGCTCCGCCAGCCCGGCTCGCACCGCGGGTGGCTCATCACAGCTGGCGCAGCTGCGGGTCCAGCTTCACGCGAAGCCAGTCGCCGAGGAGGTTGGCGGCGAGCACCATCAGCACGATGCAGACGCCGGGGAACACCGTCAGCCACCAGTAGCCGGCCATCAGGCCCTTCTTGCCGTCGGCCAGCATCAGCCCCCAGGCCGGCTTCGGCGGCGGCACGCCGACGCCGAGGAAGGACAGCGCCGCCTCGCTCACGATCACGACGCCCAGCATGAGGGTCGCCAGCACGATGGCCGTGTTCGCCACGTTCGGCAGCAGGTGCCGGCGCATGATCGTCCACTTGGAGCAGCCGGCCACGATGGCCAGGCGGACGAAGTCGCGCTCCTTGAGGGAGAGCACCTCGCCGCGGATGACCCGGGCGTAGCGGGTCCAGTAGACGGCGCCCAGGATGATCACGATGTTCCACTCGCTCGGGCCCACGATGGCGGCCAGGAAGATCGCGAACGTCAACGCGGGCAGCGCCAGCCAGGTATCGGTGACCCGCATGACCACCTGGTCGACCCAGCCGCCCAGGTACCCCGAGAGGATCCCCAGGGTGCTGCCCAGCACGCCGGCGATGACCACGGCCGTGAAGCCGACCATCATCGACACCCGGGCGCCGAAGATCAGCCGGGACAGCACGTCGCGGCCGATGTGGTCGGTGCCCAGCAGGTACTCGGTGCTGCCGCCCGCGACCCACGCCGGCGGCTTGAAGCGCTGCGCCAGCGAGCCGACCTCCGGGTTGTAGGGGGCGACCACGTCCGCGAAGACGGCCAGGACGACCAGGACCAGCAGGATGGCGATCGGCACCAGCGGCAGGCCCTCGGTGCGGATCCTGGGCAGCCGGAAGACCGCTGGCGTTCCTGTCGTGGCGCTCGGGCTCGCTGGATCAGCGCTCATAGCGGATCCTCGGATCGATGACGGCGTAGAGGAGGTCGATCACCAGGTTGACGACGACGATCATGGTGCCGCCCAGCAGGACGGTGGCCTGCACCACCGGGAAGTCGCGGAACGCGATCCCCTCGTAGAGCAGCCGGCCGATGCCCGGCCACGCGAAGACGGTCTCGACCACGACCGCCACGTTCACCATGAGCACCAGGTTGATGCCGGCCAGGGTCAGGACGGGGATGAGGGCGTTCTTGAACGCGTGCTTGGCGATGACCCGCGCCTCCGGCAGGCCCTTGAGGCGGGCCAGCTTGACGTACTCGGAGCCGAGCACCTCCAGCATCGACGAGCGGGCCAGCCGCATGTGGGCGGCGGCGAAGTACCAGCCGAGCGCGAAGGCCGGCATCACGAGGTGCAGGGCCGTGCCGGAGCCCGACGAGGGCAGCCAGCCCAGGTAGACCGAGAAGAACAGGATGAGCAGCAGCCCCACCCAGAACGACGGCATCGAGAGGCCGAGTAGCGCGAACATCTTGCCGGCGCTGTCCCACCAGCCGCCCACCCGCACGGCGGCCATGATGCCGCTCGGGATGCCGATGAGCAGCGAGAACACCATCGCGGCCAGGGCCAGCAGCAGGGAGTTCGGCAGGCGGGAGACGTACAGCTCGAGCACCGGCGTGCGGTAGTAGAAGGAGCGGCCGAAGTCGCCCTGCACGACGTCACGCAGGAACGTGCCGTACTGCACGAGCAGTGAGCGATCGAGGCCGAGCTCCGTGCGCAGCGCGTCGAGATCGTCCTGGCTGGCGCCCGGCTCCACCAGCAGGACGGTGGGGTCGCCGGTGACCCGCACGAACAGGAAGATGGTGATCGACAGCAGGAACAGCGACACGGCGGCGTACGCTGCCCGCCGGAGGACGAATCGACGCATCGCTGCCTCCTACTTCTTCTTGACCTTCAGATCCTCGTACGGGGCCGAGTAGGCGAACCCGGGGATCACGTTGAGGCCGTGGACCTCGACCCGCGGCCCCACGCCGTTGAGAAAGGCGGTCTCCATCACCGGGAGGAACATCGCCCGCTCGTGGACCATCTGCTGGATCTTCGTCAGGATCTGCTGCCGCACCCGGGCGTTCGTCTCGTTCACCTGCTCGGCGAACAGCCCGTCGATGTCGGGATGGCTGCCGTACACGTAGCGGCCGCCGGCGACGATGTAGTTCTCCATGCGCGTGGCGGCGTTGCCGAACGCCGCGCTGCCGGTGTAGAGGATGCCCCGCAGCTTCTTCTCGCCGTACTCCAGGTAGTAGGCCGCCCGCTCCATCACCCGCAGGCGCACCCGGATCCCGGCCGCGTTGAGGTAGTTGACCGCGGGCTCGCCGATCGCCGAGCCATAGACCGTGTCGCCGCTGAGCTCGCCGGCGTCGAAGCCGTTGGGATAGCCGGCCTCGGCGAGCAACTTCTTGGCCTGGGCCGCGTCGTACCTCGGCGGCGGCGGCCGCCAGAAGTACTCCATCTGGCTCGGGACGATGCTGCTGGTGATCTTGGAGAGCCCCAGGTACGCCGCCTGGTTGATGCCCTCCCGGTCGATCGCGAGGTTGGCGGCCTGGCGCACCTTCAGGTTGTGCCAGGGCGACTTGGGGTCCCACTGCTCGACGGGAACGAGCCAGGAGGTGAACGGCAGGTAGGTCGGGGTGAGCGTGAGGCCCGGCGTGCGCTTGAGCTCCTCGGCCAGCGGCCCGGTGATGCTGTAGGCGATGTCGACCTCGCCGCGCTTGAGGGCCGCCAGCCGGGTGGCCTCGTCCGGGATCACCCGCAGCACGAGGGTCTTGACGTGGGGCGTCTTGCGCCAGTAGCCGTCGTGCGCCTCCAGCACCAGGTCGATGCCGGGCCGGAACGCCTTGAACCGGTACGGGCCGGCGCCCACCGGCGCCTTCTTGAAGCCCTCGTCGCCCACCTGCTCGACGTACTTCTTCGGCACCACCCAGGCCGCGCCGGTGGCCGGCGTGGCGTAGAAGGTCATGAAATCGGGCCAGGGCTGCTTGAGCCGGAACCGCACCCGGTGCGGGTCCACCACCTCCACCGCACCGACCTTGTCCTTCAGGATCTTGGCGCCCGAGCCCCGGTAGCGCTCGAACGAAAACTTCACGTCCTCGGCGGTCATGGGCTCGCCGTTGTGGAAGCGCACGTTCTTGCGGAGCACGAACTCCCAGACCAGGCCGTCCTTGGACTGGGTCCACGACTGCGCCAGGCTGGGCGCAAAAGCCTGGCCGGGCATCGGCTTGGCCACGGCGTCGTGCATCGCGTAGAGGATCATGAACGGCGTGATGAGGCCCGGCGTCTCGGCCGGATCGAAGAAGGTGGGCGCCAGCGAGATGTGGACGGCCCAGGTGAGGCTGCCCTCGGGAGCCGCTGTCGCCGGCGAGGCAGGAGCCAGGAGAGCCAGGACGAGGCCGGCGAGGAGCGCCCTTCGGAGCGATCGCGTCATTGAGCCCTCCGCTCGCTGCTGAACGGTGTGACCGGGTCGAGAAGGTAAGGGATTATCTCCGACTAGCGGCCGCTGTCAACATTCGGTAACGCATTGCAGCGCGTCCCATCCGCTCGACGCCGGAAACGCCAGCCCTTTCGAGATCGGTACGGTGCTTGCTACGTGGAGCGAGCGAGCTCAGGCGGGTCGAGAGAGGCAGAGCCGGTCGCGCAGTGCGGCCGGGCCTCCGTCGCTCGACGCCCGCCCGACTCGACCGCGCCCATCCGCCCCTGTGGGCGCGGTCTTATTTTTCCTGGGCCAGCGCCTGGCTCAGTGCCACCAGCGCCTGCAGCTTGCCGCGGGCCGCGCCGTCGTCGATCGACCGAGCGGCCAGGCCCACGCCCTCCTTCAGGTCGCGCGTCCGCCCACCCGCCACCAGGGCCGCCGCGGCGTTCATGAGCACGATGTCGCGGCGGGGCCCCGGCTCGCCGTCCAGGAGCGAGCGGATGATCTGCGCGTTCTCCTCCCGGTCGCCGCCCCGGAGGTCCACGATGTCCGCGCGCGGCATCCCGAAGTCCTCCGGCCGCACCGTGAACGTCCGCACCATGCCCTCGCGTACCTCGGAGAGCTGGCTCTCTCCGGTATTGGAGATCTCGTCGAGGCTGTCCGCCCCGTGCACGACGAACGCCCGGACGGTGCCCAGCTCGGCCAGCACGCGGGCCAGGGGCTCGGTGAGCGCCGCCGCATAGACGCCGATGATCTGGGCATTGGCGCCGGCCGGGTTGGTGAGCGGGCCCAGCATGTTGAACACGGTGCGGATGCCCATCTCGCGGCGGGCCGGCATCACGTGCTTCATCGCGGTGTGCAGCAGCGGCGCGTACAGGAACCCCAGGCCCACCTCGTCCACGCAGCGGCCCACCTTCGGCGGCGACAGCTCGAGGTTGATGCCGAGCGCCTCCACGACGTCGGCCGAGCCGCACAGCGACGACACCGAGCGGTTGCCGTGCTTGGCCACGCGCAGCCCCGCCCCCGCGACCACGAACGCGGTGGCCGTGGAGACGTTGAAGGTCCCGGTCGCGTCGCCGCCGGTGCCGCAGGTGTCGATGAGCATCTCGCGGTCCGTGCCCGTCAGCGCCGCCACCTCGTCGCCCCGGGTGCGGATGCGCACGACCTTCTGCCGCATCACCTGCGCGAAGCCGATCAGCTCCTCGACCGTCTCGCCCTTCATGCGCAGGGCGGTCAGGAAGGCCGCGATCTGGGCGTTGGTGGCCGCGCCGGACATGATGGCGTCCATGGCGGCCGCCGCCTCGATGCGCGAGAGGTCGCGGCGGTCGACCAGCCGGCGAAGCGACTCCGTGATGATCGGAGAGGTCATTGGCGCCATAGTGTACTCGGTTCTCCGGCGCTCGAAAGGGCCCCGGTGGGCCAGAGGAGGGTGTCATGCGGGGGATCGTGTTCCTGGGCAATCGCAAGCTCGAGGTGCGGGAGTTCCCAGACCCCACGCCGGGGCCGGGCGAGGTCGTGCTGGCCATCAAGGCGTCGGGGATGTGCGGCAGCGACCTGCACCCCTACCGGGCGACCGGCAACGCCGCCGGCGGCCTGGGCCTGGGGGGTGGCGGCACGCCGGTGATCGGCGGCCACGAGCCGTGCGGCGTGGTGGAGGCCGTCGGACCCGGCGTCGACCCGGGCCTGGTCGGCCAGCGCGCGATGAATCACCACTACAAGGGCTGCGGGCGGTGCAAGCACTGCCGCCTCGGCTGGTCGCAGCTCTGCCGGGCCGGGATCACCGTCTACGGCATGACCGGTCACGGCGCCCACGCGCCCTTCATGAAGGTGCCCGCCTTCACGCTGGTGCCGATGCCGGAGGCGATCTCCTTCGAGGAGGGCGCGGCCGTCTCGTGCGGCACCGGCACCGCCTACGGCGCCCTCAAGCGCCTGGACGTCTCCGGCCGCGACACGCTGGCGGTCTTCGGCCAGGGCCCGGTGGGCCTCAGCGCCACCATGCTCGGCCGGGCCATGGGGGCCCGCGTCATCGCCGTCGACGTCTCCCCCGAGCGGCTGGCCCTGGCCCGCGAGCTCGGCGCCGACCACGTCATCGACCCCCGCCAGACCGACCCGGTGCACGCCATCCACGATCTCACCGACGGCGAGGGTGCCGAGACGACGATGGACTGCTCCGGTAACCCGGAGGCCCGCGCCCAGGCCGTGCGCAGCGCCGACACCTGGGGCCGGGTGGCCTTCGTCGGCGAGGGAAACAGCGTCACGCTCGACGTGAGCCGCGACCTGCTCCGCCGCCAGATCACGCTGCACGCCTCGTGGACCTTCTCGAACACCGGCCAGGAGGAATGCGCCCGCTTCGTCGCCGAGCGCCGGCTGCCGCTGGGCCGCCTGTTCACCCACCGCTGGCGCCTCGACCAGGCCGAGGAGGCCTACCGGCTCTTCGACACGCAGACGACTGGCAAGGGGGTGTTCGCGCTCTAGCGCGTCGAGGACGCTCGCCCCGCCACCCGGCGTCGCCGTATGCGCGCGCAGGCTGAGACCCGCTGCGTCATGTCGTGTCGCCGGCTCACCGCCCCAGGTACGCCCGCCGGATCCGCTCGTCCGTCAGGAGCGTGGCGCTCGGCCCGGCCAGGGTGATCGTGCCGCTGTCGAGGACGTAAGCGCGGTGGGAGAGGCGCAGGGCGCGCAGGACGTTCTGCTCGACGAGCAGGATCGTCAGGCCCTCGCGGTTGATGGCGGCGAGGTTGGCGAAGATCGCGTTGACGACGACCGGGGCCAGGCCCAGCGAGGGCTCGTCCAGCATGAGCAGGCGGGGGCGGGCCATCAGGGCGCGGCCGATCGCGACCATCTGCTGCTCGCCGCCCGACAGCGTGCCGGCGAGCTGACGCGTCCGCTCGGCCAGGCGAGGGAACAGCTCGAAGGCGCGGGCCAGCGTCTCGGCCCGGCGCGCACGGCCCTCGGCGGTGCGGGCGCCCAGGTCGAGGTTCTCCTGCACGGTCATGGTCGGGAAGAGCTGGCGGCCCTCGGGCACGTGGGCGATTCCGGCGGCGACGACGGCGGCGGGGCCGAGCCCGCTGATGCGCCGGCCCTCCAGCTCGACGTGGCCCTGCCGCAGCGGCAGCAGGCCCGAGATCGCCCGCAGCGTCGTCGTCTTGCCGGCGCCGTTGGCGCCGATGAGGGCGACGATCTCCCCTGCTCGCACCTCCAGCGAGACCGCGCGCACGGCGGTGACATCGCCGTAGCCCGCCTCCACCGCGTCAAGCCGGAGCACCGGCGACGTCCTCGTTGCCCAGGTAGGCCTCGATGACCTTCGGATCTCCGGCAACGGCCTCCGGAGGCCCCTCGGCGATCCGCTCGCCGTGGTTCAGCACGACGATGCGCTGGGCCAGCGACATCACCGCGCGCATGACGTGCTCGATCAAGAGGATCGCCACGCCGCGGCGGTTGATCGCGCGGACCAGCTCCAGGATGCGCTCGGTCTCCGCCTCGTTGAGACCCGACATCACCTCGTCCAGCAGCAGCAGCGCGGGCTCGGTCCCCAGCGCCCGGGCCAGCTCGAGCCGCTTGCGCTCGGCCAGGGTCAGGCTGCCCGCCAGCGCGTCGGCCTTGTCGGCGAGGCTCAGCTCGGCCAGGACGGCGCGCGCCCGCCGCTCGGCCTCGGCCGGGGCGGGATGGTGGCCGAGCGTGGCGATCATCACGTTGCGCACGACGGTCAGCCGCGGGAACGGACGCATGATCTGGAACGTGCGCGCCACGCCGAGCGCGTTGACCCGGTGGGGCTTCAGGCCGGCCAGGTCGCGGCCGCGGAAGGTCACCCGGCCGGTGTCGGGGGCCAGGAAGCCCGAGATCAGCGCGAAGGCCGTCGTCTTGCCGGCGCCGTTGGGGCCGATCAGCGCGACGATCTCGCCCTCGCCGACGGTGAACGACAGATCCTTCACGGCCTGCAGGCCGCCGAAGCGCTTCGAGAGGCTCTGAACTTCCAAAAGGAGCGGTGGGACGGCTTGAAGCGTGGGTGGCCTGTTCGAGGCAGTGTCCGGCTCCGTCATGCGCGTTTGAATAGCCGGCGGAGGTAGGGGTAGGCGCCGTGGGGCAGGAAGAGTACGACCGACACGAGGAGCAGGCCGTAGACGATCAGGTGGGCGCCGTGCAGGCCGCTCTGGCCGAAGTACTGGCGCGAGAGCTCGGCGAGCGGCGTGAGGATGAACGAGCCCAGGATGGGGCCGAGCAGCGTGCCGGCGCCGCCGATGATCGGCCGGATGATGATCTCCACCGACAGGGGGATGCCGAACACGGTGTTGGGCTGCAGCGAGAACAGGTAGAAGGCGTAGAAGGTGCCGCCGAGACCGGTCAGGAACGACGACACCACCATCGCCAGCATCTTGTACCGGAACGTGTCGACACCGAGCGCCTCGCAGGCGCCCTCGTCATCGCGGATCGCCGTCAGGTAGATGCCGAACCGCCGGCGCTCGATGAGGGCCGCCATGCCGGTCGCCAGCAGCGTCAGCGCGAGCGCCACGTAGTAGTAGACGCGCTGGTCCTGGAACTGGAACTGGCGCGGGTCGCCGGTGAACGTGATGTAGAGCCCCAGCGCGCCGCCCAGGGCGTCGATGTTGGACACGAGGATGCGGCACACCTCGGCGAAGGCGACGGTGAGCAGCACGAAGTAGAAGCCGCGCAGCCCGAAGCGGAAGCCCAGGTAGCCGATGATCGCCCCGAGGACGGCGGCCAGGCCAGCGCCCACGAGCATGCCGAGCCAGGGTGTCACCGCCCAGTGGGCCGCCAGCATGGCCGAGGTGTAGCCGCCGACGCCGACGAAGGCCGCGTGGCCGACCGAGAGCTGGCCGGCGTAGCCGCCCAGGATGTTCCAGGCCTGGGCGAGGAAGGCATAGAAGAGGATGAGGATGAAGATCGTCAGCGCGTAGGCGTTCAGCACCGCCGGCAGCGCCAGCAGGACCGCGACGGCGACGAGCGCGGCCGCGGTTCTCATGCGGCTCGCCTGCCGAACAGGCCGGCCGGGCGGAGCAGCAGGATGAGGATCAGCAGGCCGAAGCTGAACAGCTCCTTGAGCGAGGGCCGCAGGAACACCGCGCCGAGCGACTCCGCCACCGACACCAGCAGGCCGCCGACGAAGGCGCCCACCAGGCTGCCCATGCCGCCGATGATCACGATGTTGAACGAGGTGACCGACAGCGACAGCCCGGTGGTGGGCTGGAACGGCAGGATCGGGGCCACCAGCGCCCCCGCCGCGCCGACGCAGGCTGCACCGATCCCGAAGGCGGCGGCGTAGATGCGGCGCACGTCGGCGCCGATCACGCGGGCGCCGTAGGGGTTGTCGGCGGAAGCACGGATCAGCCGCCCCAGCTCGGTGCGGAACAGGAACAGCCACAGCGCCAGGGTGAGGACGATGGCCACCACGAAGGTCACCAGACGCGCCACGTCCACGTAGAGCGGGCCCACCTCCCAGGTCAGCCGGGCCAGCGCCGAGCGGATGCGCGCGGGCTCGGGGCCGAACACCGCCAGCGCCAGATTCTCCAGCACCAGCGCCACGCCCAGCATCAACAGAATTTGCATCTCGTGGGGAGCGTCCACGATCCGATCGACGAGCCCCCGCTGCACGGCCACCCCGAGCACGAACAGCGCGGCCGCGCAGAACGCGAACGAGAGGTAGGGATCGATCCCGGCCCGGGTGGCGAGCACGAACGCCAGGTACATGCCCCACACCATCATGTCGCCGTGGGCGAAGTTCACGACGCGCATCACGCCGAAGATCAGCGTGAGCCCCACCGCCATGAGGCTGTAGACGCCGCCGAAGAGCAGCCCGTTGAGCAGGCCCTGAGCGACGAGGACCGGGTCGATCGCTCAGCCGCCCTTCGGCCGCGGGAACACCAGCTTCTGGACGGCGGCCTCCTTCGGCCACACCGCCACCGGCTTCTGGCCGAGGATCTGGATCATGGTGGGGATCGCGTTGGGGTTGTCGCCGAGCTCGTTGAAGACGATGGGCCCGCCGTACTGCATGAGGCCGCCCGTGTAGCTGGTGGCCCGCAGGGCCGCCACGATGGCCTCGGGGTCGTCGAGGCGGGCGGCCCGCTCCAGCGTGTCGGCGATGAGGAGGACGGCGTCGTAGGAGTAGCCGGAGTTGGTGTCGAAGGTCTTGCCGTTCGAGCGCTTGCGGTACTCCTCGGCCACCGCGGCGGTCCGGGGGTTCTTGAAGTTGGCCCACGGCACGCTGGTGAGCACGTACTCGAGGTCGTCCCCGAGGGCGGCGATCTGGCCCGCCTCGTAGAGGCCGGGGCTGCCGGGGCCGACGATGCCCAGCGACTCCACCCGCTGCTTGCGGATCTCCGGCAGCAGGAGCTGGGCCGAGGCCGGCCGCGTGATCGGCGCGATGACGTCGGGCTTGAGCGACTTCAGCCGCGAGACCTCCGTGGACAGGTCCGTCGGCGGCTCCGGCCACGCGATGATCTCGTCCTCCAGCACCTGCCAGGCCGGCCGGGCCGCCTTGTAGGCGGCCATGAAGCCACGCGACTGGTTCTGGCCGAAGAGATCGTTGCAGTACATCACCACCACGCGCTTCGGCGTCACCTTGGCCTGGGCGAAGATCTCGGTGAAGTACCGCACGGCGCCGCGCCCGAAGCCACTGCCCGTCGGGAAGTTGCGGTAGACGTACTGCACCTTCTGCTGCCCCTCCCGCACCGACTTCGCCACGTTGGCCGTGATGGGATCGGCCGCCGCGATGTCGATGAGGAACGGCACCCGCCGCTGCTGGGCGACCGACACCATCGCGTTGGTGGAGCCCGAGTCGAAGGAGCCGAGCAGCATCTGCGCGCCCTGGGTGACCACGCGCTCGGCCTCGACGCGCCCGTTCTCGGGCTTCGTCTGGGTGTCGCCCAGGACGAGCTCGAGCTCGAGCCCGCCCTTGCTCTTGATGCCGCCCGCCGCGTTCACGGCATCGACCGCCATCTGAGCGCCGAGCCGGCACGCCTGCCCGGGCTCGGCCAGCGGCCCGGTGACGGGGTGCACGGCCCCGATCTTGAACCTCGTGGGCTGAGCGCGCAGCGGCAGCGGGAAACCCGCCACCGCGGTGCCGGCGGCGGCGGTCGTGAGGAACCTGCGGCGGGTCAGTCGCGTGGTCATGCGAGTCCTCCTGAAATCGAGTTCGGCGACCGCCCCACCCCGAGGACGGCGCGCGCCGGGATGTCGCTGCGGATCGGGTGGTCCGTCACGCTTCCAGCAGCTCCTTGGCGATGATGAGCCGCTGGATCTGGCTGGTGCCCTCGTAGATCTGCATGATCTTGGCGTCGCGCATGTAGCGCTCCACCGGGAACTCGCGCGTGTAGCCGTAGCCGCCGAACACCTGCACGGCATCGGTGGCGACCTTCATGGCCGCGTCCCCCGCCCAGCACTTGGCCATCGAGGCCTCGTAGGTGTTGCCGAGGATGCCGGCGTCGACCTGGCGGGCCGCGTGGTGGACCATGAGCCGGGCGGCGTGGGTCTGCATGGCCATGTCGGCCAGCATGAACTGGATGCCCTGGAAGGCGGCGATCGGCTGGCCGAACTGCTGGCGCTCCCGGGCGTAGGCGACCGCGGCGTCCAGCGCGGCCTGGGCGATGCCGACGGCCAGCGCGCCGGTCGCCGGCCGCGTCACGTCCAGCGTGGCCATCGCGATCCTGAACCCCTCGCCCTCGGCGCCCAGCCGCTGGGCGACCGGGATGGCGCAATCGGTGAAGTGCAACGCCACCGTGGGCGAGGCGCGGATGCCCATCTTGCGCTCCTTCTTGCCGATCTCGAACCCCGGCGTGCCCTTCTCGACGAGGAAGGCCGTCACGCCCCGGGCGCGCCTGGAGGGGTCGACCGTGGCGAAGACCGTGAGGACGTCGGCGTGGTCGCCGTTGGTACACCACTGCTTGGAGCCGTTCAGCACGTAGTGGTCGCCGCGCCGGGTCGCGGTGGTCTTGAGTCCCGCCGCGTCGGAGCCCGCGCCCGGCTCCGACAGCGAGAAGGCCGACAGGATCTCGCCGGTGGCCAGACCCGGCAGGTACTTCGCCTTCTGGGCCTCGGTGCCGGCCGTGAGGATCGGCAAACCCCCCAGCGCCTGGTCGAGGTACTGGGTGCCGCTGGCCGCGCAGGCATAGGCGATCTCCTCGCAGGCGAGCGCCAGCGCCAGGGTCCCCATGTCGGTCCCGCCGTAGGCGTCGGGCACCCAGACCGCGTGGAGCCCGGTCTCCGCGATGGCGTGCATGGAGTCGTCGGGGTAGGTCTCCGTCTCGTCGTAGCGGGCGGCGTGGGGCGCCACCCGCTCGCGGGCCACCTTGCGGGCCAGGTCGCGGATCATCCGCTGGTCGTCCGTCAGGTAGAAGAGGTCGTGCATGCCCCGTATGGTATAAGACGCGCATGAATCGTGCCGAGCTGGAAGACCTGGTCATCCGGTTCACCGAGGCCTTCAACCAGAACGACCTCGAGGGAGTGATGGCTCTCGTGGCCGAGGATGCCGTCTACGAGGAGTTCACCGGCACGATCAACCGGGGCCGTGCCGCCATCCGGACGGCGTTCGTGCCCCAGTTCCGGGGCGACTTCGGGAAGATGCGCTTCGAGACCGAGGACCTGTTCGTCGACGCCGCCACCGGCAAGGCGCTCATCCGCTGGGTCTGCCGGCTCGAGACGCGGCACGGGCCCGGGGGCTGGCGG
>Ga0299913_10001781_pt1 | contig 16406 bp, 10 predicted proteins | sample RVTome_9_FD_201360 | JGI IMG/M metagenome (GOLD analysis project Ga0299913, IMG submission 201360) | Soil microbial communities from uranium-contaminated site in the Upper Colorado River Basin, Wyoming, United States - RVT155D38 (version 2) ...
ACCGGCAGCACTTGGAGGCCGGTCAGCCGCGTCGCCGCGACCTCCGGCTCGGCCACGGTGGCCGAGGCGAGCACGAACGTCGGATGCGCGCCGTAGGACGCGCACACCCGGCGCAGCCGTCGGAGCACGTGTGAGACGTGTGCACCGAAGACCCCGCGGTAGTGGTGGCACTCGTCGACCACGACGTAGCGCAGCGTGCGCAGGAACGCCGCCCAGCGCGCGTGTCCGGGCAGCATCGAGCGATGCAGCATGTCGGGGTTGGTGAGCACGTAGTCGGCGTGGTCGCGGACCCAGTCACGCTGGTCGAGCGGGCTGTCGCCGTCGTAGGTGCCGACCCGCAGGTCCAGCCCCAGGCCGAGGAGCGAGGCGAGCTGGTCCTGCGCGAGTGCCTTGGTGGGCGCGACGTAGAGCACGGTGGCGCCCCGCTGCCCGCGCGGTCCCCGGCCGGCCTCGACCGCGGTGAGGGCGGGGAGCTGGTAGGCCAGCGACTTCCCGGAGGCCGTGCCGGTCGCGACCACGACGTGAGTGCCGGAGTGAGCCGCATCGGCGGCCGCGGCCTGGTGCGACCACGGGCGGGCCACGCCTCCGCCCGCGAACGCCGAGACCACGCGGGGCGACGACCACTCCGGCCATTCGGCGTACCGCGCCGGCCGGGGCGGCAGCACCTCCAGATGGGTGAGCCGGTCCTCGCGGCCGGGCACCGAGGCCAGCCGCCGCACCAGGTCGGAGACCCGGGATCCCGGCTGTTGGGCCACCTGAGTCACGCTCCCGATCCTGTCAAAGGCCACCGACGGCCGGGTCTCCCGACGCCTCCATGGACACACATCTTGTGCAGTGTGCGCCGAGGCGTGGTTTCATATTCCCGCCGGGTGTCGGGGTGAAGTGTGTGCTTTCCGGCGATCCGGGCCTCGCTAGCAATTCCTTCCAGGAGAGAGCACGTGGACCTGACTCTTGAGACGCGCGACGTCGATGGGCGCACCATCGTCTCGGTCGGCGGCGAGATCGACGTCTACACCGCTCCCAAGCTGCGCGACATGATCACCGAGCTCGTGGCCGGCGGGACCTACCACCTGGTGATCGACATGGCCGGGGTCGAGTTCCTCGACTCCACCGGGCTCGGGGTGCTGGTCGGCGGCCTCAAGAAGGTGCGCGCCCACGACGGTTCGCTCGAGCTGGTCTGCAACCAGGACCGGCTGCTCAAGATCTTCCGGATCACCGGCTTGGCGAAGGTCTTCGTGATCCACGAGACCACCGACGCCGCGTTCGCCTGAGGAGCAGGCGTCCTAGGACGGCTCTCGGGTTGCGTGATCCGAGACACACCTCCCGTGTCGCGCGCGTCGCGCCGTGCGTAGACTGCGCCGCGTTCCATGACCTGAGCCGGTCCCCGCAACGCGGGCGGCTCTTCCTTTGAACTCGCAGGAGGAAGCACATGACCGGGATTTATCCCGCTGTCGTGGAAGTCTCCGGCGGCAATCTCGTCCTGGTCATCGTCGTCGCACTGATCGCGCTGGGCGCGCTCGCGATGGGTCTGATGTTCCGCCAGGAGGTTCTCGCCGCCGGTGAAGGCACCGACAACATGAAGAACATCGCCCAGGCGGTGCAGGAGGGCGCCAACGCCTACCTCACCCGGCAGTTCCGCACCCTCGCGATCTTCGCGGTGATCGCCTTCCTGGCGCTGCTGGCGCTGCCGGCCGACGACGCATGGGTGCGCATCGGCCGCTCGCTGTTCTTCCTCGCCGGTGCCGGCTTCTCCGGCGCTGTCGGCTACCTCGGCATGAACCTCGCCGTACGCGCCAACCTGCGGGTGGCGGCCGCGGCCAACGAGCAGGGCCGCGACCCGGCGATGAACATCGGCTTCCGCACGGGCGCCATGGTCGGCATGCTGACCGTCGGACTCGGCCTGCTCGGTGCCAGCGTCGTCGTGCTCCTCTTCCAGGAAGACGCCCCCGACGTCCTCGAGGGCTTCGGCTTCGGCGCCGCGCTGCTCGCGATGTTCATGCGTGTCGGTGGCGGCATCTTCACCAAGGCGGCCGACGTCGGAGCCGACCTGGTGGGCAAGGTCGAGCAGAACATCCCCGAGGACGACCCGCGCAACGCCGCGACGATCGCCGACAACGTCGGCGACAACGTGGGCGACTGCGCCGGGATGGCGGCCGACCTTTTCGAGTCGTACGCCGTCACCCTGGTCGCCGCGCTGATCCTCGGCTCGCAGGCGTTCGGCGACGCCGGCCTGGTCTTCCCGCTGCTGGTCCCGGCCATCGGCGCGCTGTCCGCGGTCGCAGGTGTCTACCTGATGAGGCCGCGGCCCGGCGAGAACGGCCTGGTCACCATCAACCGGGCGTTCTACATCTCCGCGGCCATCGGCGCGGTCGCCAGCATCATCCTGGCGTTCGTCTACCTGCCCTCCGAGTGGAGCGACCTCGAAGGCGCGACCGGCTCGGGGATCGGCTTCCTCGCGGGCGACGTCCCCGACCTCGGTCCGGCGGCCTTCGCGGCAGGCGCCGTCGTCATCGGCATCGTGCTGGCCGCGGCGATCCTGGCGCTGACCGGCTACTTCACCGGCACCGAGTACAAGCCGGTCCGAGACGTCGGCCGCACCTCGCTGACCGGCCCGGCGACCGTGATCCTGTCGGGGCTCGCCGTCGGCTTCGAGTCGGCCGTCTACACCGCCATCGTGATCGGCGCCGCCGTGTTCGGGGCGGCGCTGCTCGCGGGTGCCGGCGGCATCTACGCGCTGTTCGCGGTGGCCCTTGCGGGCACCGGCCTGTTGACCACGGTCGGTGTGATCGTTGCGATGGACACCTTCGGGCCGGTCTCCGACAACGCCCAGGGCATCGCGGAGATGTCCGGCGACGTCAGTCCCGAGGGCGCGCAGATCCTCACCGAGCTCGACGCCGTGGGCAACACCACCAAGGCGATCACCAAGGGCATCGCGATCGCGACCGCGGTGCTCGCCGCGAGCGCCCTGTTCGCGTCGTACGTCACCTCCGCCCTGGACCGGCTGGCCGAGTCGGGTGCCACTGACGCGGAGAGTGCCGACGTCGCGCTCGGGTTCCTGGTGTTCGACGCGAAGCTCCTGGTCGGCGCGCTGCTCGGTGCCGGGGTGGTGTTCCTGTTCTCCGGCCTGGCGATCAACGCCGTGGGTCGGGCCGCGGGCGCGGTCGTGTTCGAGGTACGGCGCCAGTTCCGCGAGATCCCCGGGATCATGGAGGGCACCGGTCGTCCCGAGTACGGACGTGTGGTCGACCTGGTGACCAAGGACTCGCTGCGCGAGCTCGCCACCCCCGGCATCCTCGCCATCCTGGCGCCGGTCGCCGTGGGCTTCGGCCTCGGTGTCGGGCCGCTCGCGGGCTTCCTGGCGGGCGCGATCGCGACCGGCACGCTGATGGCGGTCTTCCTGGCGAACTCGGGCGGCGCCTGGGACAACGCCAAGAAGCTGGTCGAGGACGGCCACCACGGCGGCAAGGGGTCGCCGGCGCACGAGGCCACCATCATCGGTGACACCGTGGGCGACCCGTTCAAGGACACCGCCGGCCCGGCCATCAACCCGCTGCTCAAGGTGATGAACCTGGTCTCGCTGCTGATCGTGTCCGCGATCGTCTCGCTGTCCTACGGCGACGACGAGAACGACGTGATCCGGATCCTGATCGCGGTCGTGGCCGCGCTCATCATCGCCGGCGCGGTGTACGTCTCCAAGCAGCGGTCGGTGGTGATCGGGGACGACGACGCGGGCACCCCAGCCCCGCCGCCCAGCCCGACCCAGCCGATGGACACCCCCACCGCCTGAGCCTCAAAACACGCTGCCCCGTCGCAAACTTTGCGACGGGGCAGCGTGCTTTTGGCGAGGTTGGAGCCGGGTCAGCGGATGACCAGGCGGAGCACCTTCGACCTCGAGCGGGTCAGCGCCTTGTTGCCGAGGTAGATCGCGCGGATCTTGTGCGTGCCCTTGCGGAGCTTCGGGAGCCGGACGGTGCGCTTGCCGTTGTCGGCGGCCCGGATCTTGTAGGTCTTCAGGGTCCGCTTGCCGTCCTTCATCCGCACCTTGCCCGTGGGGTGTGCGGCGGCGGGGGACACGCGGATCGAGACCAGCCGGCCCTTGACCCTCTTCAGCCGGGTCTTGCTCTTGGCCTTGGCGACCTTCACCACGTTGGTGACGCTCAGCCCGCTGAGGTAGCCGGTCGCCGTCGCCGTCACCGTCGCCGCGAGCTGCTTCCCGGCGTCGGCCAGGGTGGGCACGTACTCCCGTGCGGTGGCGCCCGGGATCGCGCCCGAGGTGTTGTACCACTGGTAGGCGAAGACCGGGGTCACGACGCCACCGAGCCAGGTGCCCGGGTTGATCGCCAGCACGCTGCCGGCCTTCGGGGTGCCCGAGATGCTCGGTGCCACGGTGGCGACCAGCTGCTGGACCGCCTCGTTCGAGATCAGCAGCGCGTTGCTGACCGAGGTCCCGGACAAGCCGTCCTTGGTGCCGGTCACCTTCGCGGCGACCTGCTTGCCCGCGTCCTGGGCGGTGAGCTGGTAGGTCTTGGCGCTGGCGCCGGGGATGGCCACCCCGTTGCGCAGCCACGCGTAGGTGTTGGTGACACCGTCGGCGTCCCAGACCGGATCGGTGATGGTCAGCGTCTCGCCGACCTTCGGCGTACCGGAGATCGTCGCCGGGGTCGTCGCGCTCGGGGCTCCGACCACACCGCCGGGGATGTTGATGATGTTCGTGATCAGCGTCAACGGCAGCACCCCGAGGAGCGAGCTGATGGTCTGCACGGCCATCTCGCAGCCGGCCTGTGCCTCGGTGGGCACGAACTCGAGCACGTTGCCGACGCCCGGGATCGCCTCCCCGTCGCACAGCCAGGTCACGTCCGTGGTGACGAGGCTCTGCAGCAGCGGTGTGAGCAGCCCGAAGACCGGCTCCACAACGGTGAGTGGGTCACCGACGTTCCCGGTGCCCTGGAGCAGCGGGTTCGCGGTGAGTACGTCGAGCAGGCTCGCGGGCAGGTCGTCGTCACCGCCCGCGATCGGGATGATGTTGGTGACCAGGCTCAGTGGCACCAGGCCCGCCAGGGAGCTGAGCGTCTGGGCCGCCATCTCGCAGCCGGCCTGCGCCTCGGTGGGCACGAACTGGAGCACGTTGCCGACACCCGGGACCTCCTCGCCGTCGCACAGCCAGGTCACCTCGGTGGTGACCAGCCCCTGCAGCAGCGGCGTGAGCAGGCCGAACACCGGCTTGACCACGTTCAGCGGCTCACCGAGCTCCCCGGTGCCAAGAAGCACGGGGTCGGCGGTGAGGAAGTCGAGCAGCCCATCGAGAGCCTGCGTCTGGACGATTCCTGGATCGGGGGCGGCGGGTTCGGCTCGAGCGCCGGCAGTGGTGCCGACGAGCAGGCCGGACGAAACGACGGTGGTGATGACGGCGGCGCTGAACGCGCGCGCCACAGAGCGCTTGTTCATGGTTTCCCTCCCATGGCGCGCGATCCCTCAATCGCACGATCCTGGCGAGGCTAGGCCGACCGCGCGGCCGCCGAACCGGATATGCGCCGATGGGGCCCACTGGTCCAAACCAGTCGCGCGGCCCTGCGGCCGGTCGGCTGCTCAGCGGATGACGATGCGAATCCGGTTAGAGGTCGAGCGCTTCAGGGCCCTGTTGCCGACGTAGACCGCACGGATCTTGTGCGTGCCCTTGCGCAGCTTCGGCAGCCGCACGATGCGCTTACCGTTGTCGGCAAGGCGGAGGCGGACCGTCTTGAGGGTCTTCTTGCGCTCCTTCAGCCGCACCTTGCCGGTGGGGTGAGCGGCGGCAGGCCCGACCTTGACCTTGACCCTCTTCGCGCGCAGCTTCGTGAGCTTGGTCGTGCTGCGGGCCTTGGCTGCGTGGACCTCGTTGGTCTGCAGCCCCAGGGGGAGCAGGTCCAGCAACGTGCTCACGGTTCGCACGACCATCACGCAGCCACCCTGCGCCGCCGTCGGCACGAACTCCGTCACGTTCCCGACACCGGGGATCGGCACCCCGTGGCAGAGCCAGGTGGCGTCAGTGTCGACGAGGCCGAGCAGGTTGACGGGCAGCAGACCGAACACCGGCTTCACCACGGTGAGCGGCTCGCCGATCGCTCCGGTGCCCTGCAGCAGCGGGTCCGCGGTGAGCACCTCGGACAGGCTCCCGGGCAGCGGCGGCTCCTCGTCGGCCCCGATGATCGAGACGAGATTGGTGACCAACGACAGCGGCAGGAAGCCGGCCAGGCTGCTGACGGTCTGCGCGGCGACCTGGCAGCCCTCCTCAGCCTGGGTCGGCACGAACTGCGTCACGCTCCCGATGCCCGGGATGGGGATCCCGTCGCACAGCCAGGTCACGTCGGTGGTCACCAGGCCCAGCAGGTTGTCCGGCAGCAGCCCGAAGACGGGCTCGGCGAGCGTGAGCGGGTCACCGACGACGCCGGTGCCCGTCAACGCGGAGTCCGCGGTGAGGCAGTTGGCGAGGTCCAGGGACAGCACGCACTCCAGGAGGTCCTTCTCCGCCAGCGGCGCGGGTTCGGCCCGAGCACTGGTGCTCTGACCGACCAGCAGCCCGGACGAAACGACGGTGGTGATGACGGCTGCGCTGAAAGCGCGCGCCACAGAGCGCTTGTTCATGGTTTCCCTCCCATGGCGCGCGATCCCTCAATCGCACGATCCTGGCGAGGCTAGGCCGGGGCGGTGACACGCCGTGGCGTACCGCGACATCCTTTGCTCACTGGTCCAGACCGCGGTGGGACCGCGGTGGATACGCTGCGCCGGGTGAACAGCGACCTCCCGGCCCGGCTCCGCTCGGCGCTGGTCGCCTCTGGATTCACCTACCCGGCGGTCGCCGAGCTGCTGGGTCCGCGGGCCCACGAGGCACTCGGGCGCAACGAGACGACCCCTGCCCGGCGGCGTACGACGCGGGGCTCAGCCCTGGAGACGCTGGTCCGGCTTTTCCTCCTGCAGACGCCGGTCCCGATCGACGCGGCCGAGCGGGCGCTGCCCGGGCTCGTGGACCGGCTCGCCGCCGAGGGCATCCTGGAGCGCACCGTGGGGGAGGTCGCCGCGCGCCTCGACTGCCGGCCGTACGCCACGGACGACGCCGAGATGTGGATCGTCAGCGACCTGACACCCGGCCTCGACGGTCGGCCCCAGCGCGTCGGCCCCGACCATGTCCTCGGGATCAGCGGGGCCTCGACGTCACTGGCGCAGATGACGGTCCGGGAGCCCGTGGCGACGGCGCTGGACCTCGGCACCGGCTGCGGTGTGCAGGCGCTCCACCTGGCCGGCCACAGCAGGCAGGTGGTCGCGACGGACGTCAACCAGCGGGCGCTGCGGATCGCGCGCTTCAACGCCGCGCTCAACGACGAGGTGCCTGGCGAATTCGGCGGGATCGAGGTCCGCGAGGGCTCCTTCTTCGATGCGGTGGCCGGGGAGCGTTACGACCTGATCGTCACCAACCCCCCGTTCGTGATCTCGCCCGGCACGGCCGACCGCCTGGTCTACCGCGACTCGGGGCTGCCGGGTGACCGGGTGGTCGAGCAGATCGTGCGGGAGGCGCCGGCCCACCTCGCCGACGGCGGCTGGTGCCAGGTGCTCGCGAACTGGGCGATCGAGGCGGGCCGGCCGTGGGACGAGCGGCTGGCCGGGTGGCTGGACCCTGACTGCGACGCCCTCGTCGTCCAGCGCGAGGTCGTCGACCCGGCGGTGTATGTCGAGCTGTGGCTCAAGGACTCCGGCCACCACGGCGCGGACGACTACCTGACCCGCTACGACACCTGGCTCGGCTGGTTCGAGGACCAGGGCATCGAGGGCGTCGGGTTCGGCTGGGTGAACCTGCACCGGGGCGGCGGTGTCGTCCCTGGCCACCACCGCCTGCTGGAGTGGCCCTACGACGTCGAGCAGCCGATCGCCCCCGCGATCGCCGAGTGGGGCGCCGCGGTAGGGACCGACGTCGGGCCGGAGGCGCGGCTGGTGGCCCGGTCCGACGTACGCCAGGAGACGGTGGGTCCGGTCGGCGCCGAGCATCCGGAGACGATCGTGCTCCGGCAGCAACGCGGGTTCCGCCGGGCCCGGACGGCCGACACCGTGGTGGCCGGACTGGTCGGCGCGTGCGACGGTGAGCTGTCCGTGAGCCAGATCCTCGCCGCCCTGGCCGACCTCCTCGACCTGGACCCCGCCGAGTCGCTGGCCACCTACCTGCCGGTCGTCGCCGAGCTCGTCGAGGAGGGCTTCCTGCTCCCGGCCCGCCCCTTGTAACGCACCGTTACATCGTCCATCGAACCCGTTTTCCGGTGCGATGGACGAAGTAACGGTGCGTTACATGTGCGCGGTCGATGACCTGCGAGGTCATGGGCACGGCTACGTCGCGCCGCTAGCGTCGGGCGGCATGAGTGAACCCCCGGGAGCGCTGCTCCGTGAGTGGCGGCACCGAAGGAACCTGTCCCAGCTCGAGCTGGCCAGCCGTGCCGGTGTGTCCACCCGGCACGTGAGCTTCGTCGAGAACGGACGGGCCCGGCCGACCCCGAAGATGATCCTCCGGCTCTGCGACGAGCTGGCGGTGCCATTGCGCGAGCAGAACCGGCTGCTGCTGGCCGGCGGCTTCGCGCCCGCCCATCCCGAGCACCGGCTGTCGGACCCCCCGATGGCCGAGGTCGCCGCCGCGATCGACGCGATCCTCGAGGCCCACCTGCCCTACCCGGCGCTCGTGATCGACCCCGGCTGGGACCTGGTCGCCGCCAACGACGCGGTGTACGCGATCCTCGGCGGCGTCGCCCCGCGGCTGCTCGAGCCCCCGGTCAACGTCATCCGGCTCAGCCTGGACCCCGAGGGGCTGGCGCCGCTGATCCGCAACCTGGAGGAGTGGCGTGGCCATCTCCTGGCCCGGCTGCGCCACGAGTACGAAGCGAGCCGCGACGAGCGGATCGCCGCCCTCCTCGACGAACACGGGTCGGCGCCCGTGGACCTCACCCGGTCGCCGGGACTGGTCGTGCCGCTGCGGTTGATGGTCGGCGACGACGAGCTGCGCCTGCTGTCGACGACGACGGTGTTCGGCACCCCGCGCGAGGTCACCCTGTCGGAGCTGGCGATCGAGGCGTTTTACCCCGCCGACGCGGCGACCCGGAGCCGTCTGACGGCGAGGGCATCGGGATAATCTTCGGTGTGGCCACTCCAGGTTGGTACCCAGACCCGTCCGGTCAGCCCCAGATGTTTCGCTACTGGGACGGCCAGGCGTGGAGCGAGCAGGTCACCTCGGACCCCTCGGCGCCCCCTCCCGGTCAGGGGCCCGTGTCTCCCGCGCCGCCGACCCAGGTCGCACCCGGACAGCCCGGTCAGCCCGGACAGCCCGGTCAGTACGGCGGCCAGGACCCGTACCAGCAGCAGTACGGCCAGCAGCAGTTCGCGCAGCCGCAGCCGGGCCAGTACGGCGGGGGCGGGTACGGCCCGCAGGACCCGTACGGGCAGGGCTACCCCGGCGGTCCGGGTGGCGGCGGGACCGGCAAGCGGGTCGCGCTGATCGCGCTCGCGGTGCTGCTGATCGCCGGCCTGGCCGTCGGCGGCTTCTTCGGAGCCCGCGCGCTGACCGACGACGGCGACGACACGGCCGGTGACGACACGTCCCAGACGGAGGAGACCGAGGAGACGGAGGAGACCGAGTCCCCGACCGAGGAGACTGAGAGCCCGTCCCCCACCGAGGAGTCGCCCACGGACTCGCCGACCGAGAGCGGTCCGACCGGGCTGGAGTGCACCGGCGGCCAGCCCAGTGGCGGCCAGCTGTCCGGCGACGGGACGATCCGCGGTGGCGGCCTGGAGCTCCCCCCGGTCCGTGGCTACGAGGGCGTCGCCCAGGAGGCGGCGTTCACGATGGCCGACGAGGTCGCCACGGTCGGCCGGCAGATCGAGGAGCAGTGGATCGCGCTGTACGCCGTCGGCGGGCTGCCGAAGGCCAACGGCTACACCGATCTCGAGGCCTCGGTCGACCAGGTGATCACCTGCATGACCGAGTCGCCGAATTTCTACCGCAACTTCACCAACCGCAACGACCTGGACCGGGAGTCCATCGACGTCGACGGCCACGATGCCTACTCGGTCACCACCGAGCTCCGGATCGACGATCCGGACGTCCAGGTCGACGGCGACGTCGCCCGGGTGATCGTCGTGGACCTCGGTGACGAGGAGTCCTACGGCCTCTACGTCAGCGTCGTCCCGATCGGCGACCAGGGGCTGATCGACCAGCAGGACAAGGCGACCGCGAGGCTCACGGTCCCCTGACGCTCCCGGGTCGGGTAGTGCGCCGCGCACGGCACCCAACTCTGGCCGATATGAGGTGCCGAACGCGGCGGAGTATCCCGAGTCGGCTCGCGCCCGCCGAGTCGGCGCGAACGCAGGGAGGGCTCGCTGCGCTCGCGTGGGGCCGCGTTTCCGCCGACTCGGCTCCGGCGACGCCGGCTCGCTGCGCTCGCCCGTCGCTGGCCCGCACTCGTTCCGCGCGCGACTCAGCGCGCGCTCACCACGGGCGGCGAACGCGGGAAGCTGGACGCCACGCGCTACCGTGTTCGGCCGTGACCCCCCGACGGCGGGTCTCGCAACCCCCATTTCGTAGGAGACAGCAGCAACGTGGCGCACAAGTTGGTGATCGTCGAGTCCCCGGCCAAGGCCCGCACCATCGGCGGGTACCTCGGCAGCGGGTACGTCGTCGAGTCCTCCATCGGCCACATCCGTGACCTGCCCCAGAGCGCCGCCGACACCCCGGCCAAGATCAAGGACAAGCCGTGGGGCCGGCTGGCCGTCGACGTCGAGAACGAGTTCGAGCCGTACTACGTGGTGCCCCGCGACAAGAAGTCGCACATCTCCAAGCTGAAGTCGCTCCTGAAGGACGCCGACGAGCTCTACCTCGCCACCGATGAGGACCGCGAGGGCGAGGCGATCGCCTGGCACCTGCTCGACGAGCTGAAGCCGAAGAACATCCCGGTCAAGCGGATGGTCTTCCACGAGATCACCAAGGCCGCCATCCAGGCCGCCGCGGAGAACCCTCGCGAGCTCGACATGGACCTCGTCGAGGCCCAGGAGGCGCGCCGGATCTTGGACCGCCTCTACGGCTACGAGGTCTCGCCGGTGCTGTGGAAGAAGGTCATGTCCGGCCTGTCGGCCGGCCGGGTCCAGTCGGTGGCCACCCGGCTGGTCGTCGACCGGGAGCGCGACCGGATGCGGTTCCGGGTTGCGTCCTACTGGGACCTCGAGGGCACGTTCGATGCCGGCGACAAGCACGACCAGCGGATGTTCCCGGGCAAGCTGCACTCGATCGACGGCAAGCGCGTCGCTCAGGGCGGCAACTTCGGCGAGAACGGCCAGCTCAAGCCCGGCGCCGACGTGGTGCACGTCGACCGGTCGCGCGCCGAGGCGCTGGTGACCGCGCTCGCCGACACGACGTACGACGTCCGCTCGGTGGAGGCCAAGCCCTACCGGCGCTCGCCGTACGCACCGTTCCGCACCACCACCATGCAGCAGGAGGCCAGCCGCAAGCTCGGGATGAGCGCGTCGGTGGCGATGTCGGTGGCCCAGCGGCTGTACGAGAACGGCTTCATCACCTACATGCGCACCGACTCGACGACGCTGTCGGGCTCGGCGGTCAACGCGGCACGGTCGCAGGTGCGGGAGCTGTACGGCGCGGAGTACCTCCCCGACGCGCCCCGCACCTACGCCTCCAAGGTCAAGAACGCACAGGAGGCGCACGAGGCGATCCGCCCGGCCGGCGAGTCGTTCCGGACGCCGGCGCAGACTGGCCTCACCGGCGAGCAGTTCCGGCTCTACGAGCTGATCTGGATGCGCACCGTCGCCTCGCAGATGAAGGACGCGACCGGGCAGAGCGTGTCGGTGCGGCTCGGTGGCGCGTCGTCCGCGGGTGAGGACGTCGTGTTCTCCGCGTCCGGCCGGGTGATCACGTTCCACGGGTTCCTCCGGGCGTACGTCGAGGGCACCGACGAGGGGGCCGCCAAGGACGACGCCGAGACTCGGCTGCCGGCGCTGGCCGAGGGCGACCCGGTGTCGGCCGCCGCGCTGTCGGCATCCGGCCACGAGACGAAGCCGCCGGCGCGCTACACCGAGGCGACGCTGATCAAGGAGCTCGAGGAGCGCGAGATCGGCCGCCCGTCGACGTACGCCTCGATCATCGGCACCATCCTCAACCGCGGCTACGTCTACAAGAAGGGCACCGCGCTGGTGCCCGCCTGGCTGGCCTTCTCGGTGATCCGGCTGCTGGAGGAGCACTTCCCGCGGCAGGTGTCCTACGAGTTCACCGCGGTGATGGAGGACGTGCTCGACCAGATCGCCAAGGGCCACAAGGACCGGATCAGCGAGTTGAGCGAGTTCTATTACGGCACCGACACCGTGCCGGGGCTGCACACCCTGGTCACCGAGCTCGGCGAGATCGACGCCCGCGAGCTCGCGACGTTCCCGATCGGCGGACCGGACTCGGGCATCAACCTGCGGGTCGGTCGCTACGGGCCCTACCTCGAGGGGCCCGACGACGAGGGCAACCCGGCCGGCAAGCGCGCCAACGTCCCCGAGGACCTGCCACCCGACGAGCTCACGATGGAGAAGGCGCGCGAGCTGTTCGCCAACCCGGCCGGTGAGGAGATCGAGCTCGGCGCACACCCCGACACCGGCCTGCCGGTCGTGGCGAAGAACGGGCGGTTCGGGCCCTACGTCACCGAGGCGCTCCCCGAGGACGCGCCCAAGAGTGCCAAGCCGCGCACCGGGTCGCTGTTCAAGTCGATGTCGCTGGACACGATCACCCTCGACGACGCGGTCAAGCTGCTCTCGCTGCCTCGCGTGGTCGGCGCCGACCCCGAGAGCGGCGAGGAGATCACCGCGCAGAACGGGCGCTACGGTCCCTATCTCAAGAAGGGCTCGGACTCCCGGTCGCTCACCTCCGAGGAGCAGCTCTTCACGATCACCCTCGACGAGGCGCTGAAGATCTACGCGCAGCCCAAGCAGCGGGGCCGGGCGGCGGCCGCGCCGCCGCTGAAGGAGCTCGGCAACGATCCCGTCTCCGGCCAGCCGGTGGTGGTGAAGTCGGGCCGGTTCGGCGAGTACGTCACCGACGGCGAGCACAACGCGACCCTGCGCAAGGACGACACCGTCGAGGCCATCACCCTCGAGCGGGCGGCCGAGCTGCTCGCCGAGCGCCGAGCCCGGGGCCCCGCGAAGAAGTCGGCCAGGAAGACCGCCAAGAAGACAGCCAAGAAGTCCACGGCGAAGAAGACGGCGAAGAAGACGACCAAGAAGAGCTCGACGAAGAAGAGCTGAGGCCGCCGGTGGTTGCGCGTTTCCGCGCAATTGTCGGGAAAGCCACGCGTCGAGGGCCGGGGGACGGTGTCTTCGGGCGCAATTGCGTGGAAACGGCGACCACAGGTGGACCCGTGTGGCAACGGTCGGTGCCGTCTCGTAGGTTCGGCGCGTGAGCCCGACCTACCTCACCCCGGGGGTGTACGCCGACCGTGGCGTGTTCGTGTGCTTCGAGGGCGGCGAGGGCGCCGGGAAGTCGACCCAGGCGAGGCTGCTGGCCGAGTGGCTGGAGGGCGAGGGGTACGCCGTGGTGCCGACCTTCGAGCCCGGCGACACCGAGGTCGGCAAGGAGGTGCGCCGGATCGTGCTCAGCCCGGAGACCGGCGACCTGTCCCACCGCACCGAGGCGCTGCTGTTCGCCGCCGACAAGGCCGAGCACGTCGACACGGTCGTGCTGCCGGCGCTGGAGCGGGGCGCCGTGGTGATCACCGACCGCTACGTCGACACGTCCCTGGCCTACCAGGGCACGGCCCGCGACCTGGTCTTCGCCGACGTGGAGCGCCTCAACCGATGGGCGACCGGTGATCTCCGGCCGCACCTGACGGTGGTCCTCGACGTCGAGCCGGAGCTCGGGCTGGGCCGGTTCGACGAGCGCGACCGGCTGGAGGGCGAGACCGCGGAGTTCCACCTGCGTGCCCGGCAGGCCTTCCTCGACATCGCCGCCGCCGACCCCGACCACTACCTCGTGCTCGACGCCCGGCGCGACGTCCATGAGATCACCGCCGCCGTGCGCGGCCGGGTGGAGCCGCTGCTCGGGCAGGCCACCCGATGACAGTGTGGGACGACCTGGTCGGCCAACGGCGGGCGATCGAGGCGCTGCGGATGGCCGCCGCGGGCCAGGGCATGAGCCATTCCTGGCTGTTCACCGGGCCGCCGGGTTCCGGCCGGTCCAACGCCGCCGTGGCGTTCGCGGCCGCGCTGCAGTGCGAGGACGAGGCGACCGGCCCCGGGTGCGGGGAGTGCCATTCGTGCCGCACGGTGCTCGCCGGCAGCCACGCCGACGTGGCGGTGATCCGGACGGAGAAGCTCTCCATCGGTGTCGACGAGGTGCGCGACCTGGTCCGCCGCTCCGCCCTGACCCCGGTCGGGCGCCGCTGGCAGATCCTGATCGTCGAGGACGCCGACCGGCTCACCGAGCAGGCCTGCAACGCCCTGCTCAAGGCGATCGAGGAGCCGACGGCGCGCACCGTGTGGATGCTCTGCGCCCCAACCGTCGAGGACGTGCTCCCGACCATCCGGTCCCGGTGCCGACTGCTCACCCTCGCCACGCCGACCGCAGAGGAGGTGGCGGCCTTCCTGGTCCGGCGGGACGGCATCGACGACGCGCTGGCGTCGTACGCCGCCCGCGCCAGCCAGGGCCACATCGGCCGGGCCAGGGCGCTGGCGCGTGACGAGGCGACCCGCAACCGGCGTCGTGAGGTGGTGTCGATCCCCTCGCGGCTGACGACGCTGGGCGCCTGCATGAACGCCGCCGCCAACCTCGCCGAGGTCACCAAGGAGGAGGCCGACCTGATCACCGGGGAGCTCGACGCCCGGGAGAAGGCCGACCTGGACGTCTCCTACGGTGTGGTGGAGCGGGGCCGCCGACCGCGTGAATACGCACCCGCTCTGGGCGCCATGGAACGCGCGCAGAAGACCCGGGCCAAGCGACGGCAGCTCGACGTGGTCGACCGCGGCCTGATGGACCTGGTGTCGGTCTACCGCGACGCCATCGCGATCGCCACCCGCGCTCCCGGCCCGCTGGTCAACGAGGAGATCCGCGGTGACGTCGAGACGGTGGTCCGCACCTCGACCCCCGAGCTGAACCTGCGACGGATCGGCTGGATCTTCGACGCCCGCGAGCAGATGCTCGAGTTCAACGTGCCGGTCGCCTTGGCGCTGGAGTCCATGATGGTGGCACTCAAGGTGCCCGAGGGGAGTGGCCGGTGAACGCCAAGCAGATCGTCGCACTCGTGGTGGCGGCCGTGCTCGCGTTGGGCGCGGGGGCCGCGGCGGCCCTCGTCTTCACCGGCGACGACGGCGACGACGGCGGGTCCGAGCGGACCTCCCGCCCGCCGGTGTCCACCGGGCCCGTGGACCCGTCGGTCACCGAGCCGCCGTCGCCGGAGCTGGCGGAGTTCTACTCCCAGAAGCTCGAGTGGAGCGACTGCGAGGGTAGCAAGGAGTGCGCGACCCTGACGGTGCCGATCGACTACCGCGAGCCCGGTGGCGAGACCATCGACCTTGCGCTGCTGCGGGCGCCCGCGGAGGATCCCGGGGCACGGGTCGGATCGCTCGTGGTCAACCCCGGCGGTCCGGGAGCACCGGGCACCGAGACCGCCAAGGACGCCGACGCCTACTTCGGCGACCCGCTGCGGGAGTCGTTCGACGTCGTCGGGTTCGACCCGCGCGGCACCGGCTCGTCGTCACCGGTCGACTGCCTCACCGACGCGGAGCTCGACGAGTTCATCGCGGCCGACCCGGCGCCCGACGACCCGGGCGAGGACCAGGAGTTCGGCCGCTCGCTGGAGGACTTCTTCGCCGGGTGCAAGGAGCTGTCCGGCGGGGAAGTCGGCCACGTCTCCACCAACGAGGCCGCCCGTGACATGGATGTGCTCCGCGCCGCGCTCGGTGAGGAGCAGCTGACCTACCTCGGCTTCTCCTACGGCACCCGCCTGGGATCGACGTACGCCGAGCTGTTCCCGGAGAAGGTCGGCCGGTTCGTGCTGGACGGCGCGACCGACCCGTCGCTGACCCTGCGGGAGAGCACTCTCAACCAGGCGGGCGGGTTCCAGGTGGCGCTCGAGGCCTACATCCAGGACTGCGTGGACGGCGGGGAGTGCTTCCTCGGCGACAGCGTCCAGGAGGGGCTGGACCGGATCAGCGAGCTGCTCGAGCAGATCGACGACGAGCCCCTGCCCACCAACGAGGATCGCGACCTCCGGATCGGCAACGCCTTCTACGGCCTGGTGCTGCCGCTCTACAGCAAGGAGAACTGGACGTTCCTCACCCAGGGCCTGCAGCAGGCCTTCGACGGCGACGGCTCCACGCTGCTGTTCCTCTCGGACTTCTACGGGTCCCGGGAGAACGGT
>Ga0299913_10001782_pt1 | contig 16405 bp, 13 predicted proteins | sample RVTome_9_FD_201360 | JGI IMG/M metagenome (GOLD analysis project Ga0299913, IMG submission 201360) | Soil microbial communities from uranium-contaminated site in the Upper Colorado River Basin, Wyoming, United States - RVT155D38 (version 2) ...
TGGCCGCACGGGCCCACCGAGGCCGGGAACCTCGGATCGCTGTGCCGACGACACCACCGAATGAAGACCCACGGCGGCTGGCAGGTCACCAGCCCCGCCCCCGGAGTGTTCGTCTGGACCAGCCGCTACGGCCACCGCTACCTCCGCGACCACACCGGCACCACCGACCTCACCGACTGGCCCCCACACCGCATCGACGACCTCGCCGAGCACGCCGAGCCCGGCGTGGGCCGGCCCGGGGACCGCGGCGACCTGCCACCCCCACACCGGTAGCGACCCCGCCCCACACCCCGCCCCCGGGCGGGGTCACAGGCATGTCCAGGGACGGACGCGAGGCAGGTCCACGGCGCCGAGGGCCCCGTCGGACGGGCGGACATCCGGGGCGTCGCGTCAGCGTCGCAGTGGCGTGGCGCGCCGCCACTCCCGAAGCGTCGACCGGTCCGCAAAGGGTGCCCCGGGTGGGATTCGAACCCACACTGACGGTTGTTTGAGAACCGTGCCTCTGCCTTTGGGCTACCGGGGCGGGCAGCGAAGAAACCGTACCGGACCGCAGTTCGAATGAGCCCGCCGACGTGAGGTTTCGGGCGGAACCCCATTAGCCTTGCCCCGTGACCGAGAGCCCCACCCCGTCCACCCTCCGCCGTGTCGTCATCGCCGAGGACGAGGCCCTGATCCGCATGGACCTCGCCGAGATGCTCGCGGAAGAGGGGTACGACGTCGTCGGCCAGGCCGCTGACGGCGAGCAGGCGATCGCGCTGGCCGAGAGTCTGCGGCCGGACCTCGTGGTGCTGGACGTCAAGATGCCCAAGCTGGACGGCATCGCGGCGGCCGAGCGGATCGCCGCACAGCGGATCGCCCCCGTGGTCATCCTGACGGCCTTCTCCCAGCGCGACCTGGTCGAGAGCGCGCGCGACGCCGGTGCCATGGCCTACCTGGTCAAGCCGTTCTCCCGCACCGATCTGGTGCCGGCCATCGAGATGGCGGTGAGCCGGTTCGCCGAGCTCGCCGCGCTCGACCGCGAGGTCGCCGACCTCTCCGAACGGCTGGAGACCCGCAAGGCCGTGGACCGCGCGAAGGGCGTGCTGCAGAAGGACCTGGGACTCAGCGAGCCGGAGGCCTTCCGGTGGATCCAGAAGACGGCGATGGACCTGCGGCTGTCGATGCGCCAGGTCGCCGACGGCGTCGTGGAGCACGGCCCCGGGGGAACCTCGGCCTGACCGGTCGGCGCGGATCCGGAGAGCAGTCGGATGGCAGGTCACAAGTTGACAACGTCGTGCTTCGGAAGGGTGACCTGTGGCACGGACACGTTACGTTCAGGGGGCCGGTGGTGTGGTGCCCCGGTGTGTTTTCCCTGATTACCCGGAGGTTTGATGAACCGCCCACAGAAGATTGCGAGGCTCGGCGTTGCTGCCGTGGCTGCCTCGCTCGTGCTCGCGAGCTGCGGCAGTGACAACGGCGACGATGGCGATGAGGCAACCACGGAGAGTGGTGTCCAGCTCTACTTCGTCGATGGCAATACTGCCGACTACAGCGAGGACTTCGAGGCCGGCACCCTGGAGGGCGTCCGGGCGACGTATCCCGGCCCGGCGATCGCCGACGACTTCAAGAACCGGCTGCTCGAGGTCGACCCGACCCTGAAGGACTTCACCTACGGCCAGGAGTCGTACGACGCGGTCATCGTGTCCGCGCTCGCCGCGGTCGCCGCGGGTAACGACTCCGGCAAGGCGATCGCCCAGGAGATCCCCGGTGTCACCCGCGAGGGCGAGAAGTGCTCGGACTTCGCGACGTGCGCCGACCTGCTCGCCGACGGCCAGGACATCGACTACGACGGCGTCTCCGGTCCGATCGAGCTCAGCGACAGCGGTAGCCCGCTGCAGGCGACCATCGGTGTGTACGAGTACGACGCGGAGAACACCTACGCCGCGGAGGACTACATCGAGCAGGAGATCCCGGCCCCGACCGACCTCAAGCCCAACCAGCTGGTCTCTGGCAACATCCCCCAGGGGGACGGCACCTTCACCGTGGGCACGCTGCTGCCCGACAGCGGTGACCTCGCCTTCCTCGGCCCCCCGGAGTTCGCGGGTGTCGACCTGGCGGTCAAGGAGATCAACGACGCCGGAGGCGTGCTCGGGAACCCCGCGCGCCAGGTGAAGGGTGACTCCGGTGACGGCACGCCCAACATCGCGCCGTCCGAGACCGACAAGCTGCTCCAGCGCGGTGCGGACGTGATCATCGGTGCCGCGTCGTCCTCGGTGTCGCTCAGCGTGATCGACCGGATCACCAGCGCCGGCGTCGTGCAGTTCTCGCCGGCCAACACCTCGACCGCCTTCGACACCTACGCCGACCTGGGCCTGTACTTCCGTACGGCGCCCTCCGACGTGATGCAGGGCTCGGTCATGGCGAACACCGTGTTGAGCGATGGCTACGACAACGTCGCGCTGTTGGTCCGACAGGACTCCTACGGCGAGGCGCTGGCCGACAACATCACGAAGTTCTTCGAGGAGTCGGGCGGCACCGTGGTGTCCACCCAGCTCTACGACCCCAACGCTGCCAGCTACAGCGCGGAGGTCAACGAGATCAAGTCGCAGGACCCGGACGCGATCGTCCTTATCGCCTTCGACGAGACGAAGAAGATCGTGCCCGAGCTCATCAAGGCGGGTCTGGGCCAGAGGTGACCCACCGCCGCCACTGAGCGCGACACGACGAAGGGCCCCCGGGAAACCGGGGGCCCTTCGTGGTCTCGACCAGCGCGGCTGCAGTCAGCCCTTGTTCTGCTCCGCCAGGGTGCCGAGGTAGAGCTCGATGACCTTGGGGTCCTTGGCCAGTGCCTGGCCGGTGGCGGTGTAGGCGTTGCGTCCCTGGTCCAGGACGTAGCCCCGGTCGCAGATCTGCAGGCAGCGCCGGGCGTTCTGCTCGACCATGATCACCGAGACCCCGGTCTTGTTGATGGTCCGGGTCCGGACGAACACCTCGTCCTGCAGCACCGGCGAGAGTCCGGCCGACGGCTCGTCGAGCAGCAGCACCTGCGGGTCCATCATCAGGGCACGGCCCATCGCCACCATCTGGCGCTCGCCGCCCGACAGTGACCCGGCCCGCTGGTTGCGCCGTTCGCCGAGGGTGGGGAAGAGGTCGGTGACGAAGTCGAACCGCTCCTTGAACTTGCCTGGGGCCTGGTAGCACCCCATCTGGAGATTCTCCGAGATGGTCAGGCTCGGGAAGACATTGTTGGTCTGCGGGACGAAGCCCAGGCCCTTGGACACCAGCGCGTCGGCGCGCTGGTTCGTGACGTCCTCGCCACGGAGCAGGACCTTGCCCGTGTTGACCTTCACGAGGCCGAAGAGAGCCTTGAGCAGCGTCGACTTGCCGGCACCGTTGGGGCCGATGATCCCGACCAGCTCCCCTTCCTGGCAATAGAGGTCGGACCCGTTGAGGATGTTCACCCCGGGCACGTAGCCCGCAATGAGCTCATCGGCCCGCAGGACCGCGCCTTCGGCGTGGGCGAGATGCGTCTCGCGTGCCTGGTCGGTCACTTGCCGTCCTCCTCCATGAAGGCGTGGCCTTCCTCGTGCTCGTGCTCGATGATCTCCTCCACCTCGGTGATGTCGGCGTCGTGGTGCGCGCCGAGGTAGGCGTCGATCACGCGTTCGTCCGCCATGATCGACCCGGGGCTGCCCTCGGCGATCACCTTGCCCTGGGCCATCACGATGACCCAGTCGGAGATGTCGCGGACCATGTCCATGTCGTGCTCGACGAACAGCACGGTCTTGCCCTCGTCCCGCAGCGACTTCACGTGGCCCAGGAGCGACTGCTTGAGCGCGGGGTTCACGCCCGCCATCGGCTCGTCCAGCATGACCAGCTCGGGGTCCACCATGAGTGCGCGCGCCATCTCGAGCAGCTTGCGCTGGCCCCCGGACAGGGAGCCCGCGAAGTCACCTTCCTTGGCGTCCAGCTTGAACCGGGCGAGCAGCTCTCGTGCGCGCACCGTGATCCGATCCTCCTGGCCGCTCCACAGGAAGCGCAGCGGAGCGATCCAGAAGGCCTCGCCGCGCTGGTCGGTGGCGCCCAGCCGCATGTTCTCCAGCACCGTGAGCTTGGAGAGCACCTTGGTGAGCTGGAAGGTGCGGACCATGCCGCGGCGCGCCACCTTGTGCGGGGGCACCTTCTTCAGTGACTTGCCGTTGAACGACCAGTGCCCGGAATCCGGCTGGTCGAAGCCCGTGAGCAGGTTGAAGAACGTGGTCTTGCCCGCACCGTTGGGCCCGATCAGGGCGGTGATCACTCCGCGCTGGATCTCCACGTGCTCGACGTCGACCGCCTTGAGGCCTCCGAAGCTGCGGCTGACGTCGTCGACCACCACGATCGGGTCGGGCTTGGCGGCCCCGGGTTCGGCCTCGACGCCGGCCAGGGGGTTGGCGGAGGTGCTGGTCTGGTCAGTGGGCATCGAGCGCGATCTCCTTCCGGTCGCCGAAGATCCCCTGGGGACGGAAGATCATCAGCAGCATGAGCGCCACGCCGGCCAGCATGAATCGGACGTTGCTCACCTGGTCGGGTCCCATGAGGTTGGGGGGAATGAGCGGGTCGGTGCCGCTCGCGAGCCGGGCCAGCGTGCTGCCCACCCCGCTCAGCATCGCCCAGAAGAGCACGGCTCCGACCACCGGGCCGAGCACGCGCGCAGCCCCGCCGAGGATCACCATCGTGAACGCGAGGAACGTGAAGTCGGTGTTGAAGCTGTCGGGCTGCACCGAGGCGAGCCCGAGACCACCGATGAAGCCGCCGAACGCACCGACGACACCACCGAGGATCAGCGCCTGCATCTTGTAGGCGTACACGTTCTTGCCGAGCGAGCGGACCGCTTCCTCGTCCTCGCGGATCCCCTTGAGGACGCGACCCCAGGGGGAGCGCATGAGCAGCCACACGAGGATGCAGACCAGCACCACCACGGTCCAGCCGACGATCATCACCCAGAGGTCGTTGCGGCTGTAGGTCAGGAACCGGCCGCCCTCGAATGCCGGGAGCGGGTTGAGCTCGCGGAAGCCGGCGGTGAAGGCGCTCACGCCGTCGCGGGCGTGGAAGTAGTCCTTGAAGGAGGTCGAGAAGATCAGGCGGAGGGACTCCGCCGCGGCGATCGTCACGATGGCCAGGTAGTCCGCCCGCAGCCGCAGCGTCGGAACACCGAGGATCAGCGCGAGGATCACGGCCGCCACGACGCCGATCAGCAGGGCCAGCGCCAGGGGCAGGTCGAACGACGCGATGGAGACGCCCATGGCGTAGGCCCCCACCGCGGCGAAGGCCGCCTGGCCGAAGTTCAGCAGCCCGGTGTACCCGAAATGGATGTTGAGACCGATCGCCGCCAGCACGAACGAGAGTGCGAACGGGGAGAACCCGTCGTGGAGGGCGCTCTGGATGATGTCCATGTCTTCCTTCCTCCCGCCTCAGCCGATCCGTTCCTTGCGCCCGAGCAGACCCTGTGGCCGGACGAGGAGGATGATGATCAGGAGTGCCAGCGCTCCTGCGTTCTTGAGCTCGGAGGGGATCAGGAGCGTCGAGACCTCGATCAGGACGCCGATGATCAGGCTGCCGATCAGGGCGCCCCACACCGAACCGAGCCCCCCGACGCACACGGACGCGAACATCAGCAGCAGCACCAGCTGACCGATGTTGAACGTGACGCCCAGGGTGTAGCCCATGAAGACGCCGGCGAGGGAAGCCAGCGCGGTGCCGACGATCCAGACCCCCGCGATCACCCGGTCGACGTTGATGCCGGTGGCCGAGGCCAGCGCCGGGTTGTCCGCCACCGCCCGGGTCGCCCGGCCGGGCCGCGTGAACGACAGCGCCAGGGTCACCGCGACGATCACCACGATCGCCACGCCCGCCATCGCCAGGTCGCGCAGCGTGTAGGAGAACGGGCCCGCGTCGATCCCGCTCGGGGTGACGTAGTCGTCGTAGTTGAGGGTCCGGCCGCCGGTGAAGTACTGGAACAGGTTCCGCAGCGTGAACATGAGCCCGATGCTCACGATCATCATGGCGATCAGTCCGGTTCCGCGGCGTCTCAGTGGTCGCCACAGTCCGGTGTCCTGCACCCAGCCCAGGACGAGGCCCGCCAGCACCGTCAACGGGACCGCCGCGATGAACGGGATGCCGATGAAGACGTTGCACATGTAGGCGAACATCGCGCCGAAGGTGAGCAGCTCCCCGTGGGAGAAGTTCGTGAGCCCCGTGGTGCCGAACACCATCGAGAGCCCGAGGGAGCCCAGGGCGAGGATCAGGCCGAACAGGAGGCCGTTGTAGACCAGCTGGGGGGCGCGGTCCAGACCGCCCGTGATCTCGCGGGTGTCCGGACCGATCGGGAACAGGAAGACCGCCCGCTGGCCGGGGGTCAGCTGTCGGGTGATCGAGCCCCTGTCCGGGTCGCGCAGCCCGACACCCTCGGGCAGGGTGTCCTGGTCGAGCGTGACCGTGAACTGGCCGCCCTCTCCCGGTACCTCGATCTCGAACACACCGTCGGAGTCGCTGGTGTCGACGTACTCCTCACCGTCGGGGGCGACGACGGTGATCTCGACTCCCTCGACGGGCGCCCGGTCTTCAGCGGTGTTCACGAGGGTGCCGCTCACGATGTTGCTCTGCTCGTCCTCCTCGGCCGCCAGGGCGGTGCCGGGAAGGGCGAGTGCCCCGAGGAGGGCGAGGAGCAGGGCGACGAGCAGCGGGACTCTCGGCCGTGGGACGTGCATGGAGCTCCTGTCAGTGTGGCCCCGGGGGGTCTCCGGGTTTGACGGACCAGCGGGACTATAGCGTGACCCGGATCACACTCGTGAGTGCCCGGTGCCGAGTTTCACACACCCTAGGTGGCTGGTCACCCCCAGGACGGTCATGGTCGGCAACAAGACGACAACGATCCGGGATCCGGGGGGCTGGCTCACACGAGGTGAGCGGCCTCGACGAGCAGCGGCGCCACCAGCAGGGCGGGCAGCAGGTCGGCGACCGGGACCTCCCTGATCCGCAGCAGCCGGAGGGCCACGCCGACCAGCAGCAGCCCCCCGCTCGCCGTGATGGCGGCGAGGTGGGCGTCGGGCAGGATGTCGCCGAGGGCAAGGCCCAGCACCGTCAGTGACCCCTGGACCGCGACGATGGTGACCACGCTCACCGCCACCCCCCACCCGAAGGCGGCGGCGAACGCGATCGCGGCGAAACCGTCGAGCGCGGACTTGAGGAAGAGCTGGTCGGCGCCGTTCCCCAGGCCGTCGTTCAGCGCTCCCAGGATGGTCAGCGGTCCGGTGCAGAAGACGAGCGACGCGGTCACGAACCCCTCGATGAACCGCTGCCGGTCCGGCCCCGAGGCGGCTCTCTGGAGCCGTCCCTGGACGCGGTCGGCGAACGCCTCCAGGCCTGCCTCGATGCGCAGCAGGGAGCCGGCGATCGCGCCGAGCAGCAGGGCGCCGAGCACGATCAGGAGCGGCGCGCTGGAGCCGACGTACGCCGCAAGGGCGGGGTCGAGCACGGCGACTGCGCTGGTGGCGGCGATGAGCAGGGTGACCAGGCCCAGCGCGTCCGTCACCAGCTCGCGGGTCCGGGTCGGCAGCCGGTTGCCCAGCCGCGCTCCGATGCCTGCGCCGACGAGCACCGCGACGACGTTGACGAGCGTGCCGATTCCGGGCAATGGGGGGACTCCTCTGCGGACGGGGCAGGCCGAGCGTAGTCTCCTCCCCACGGGGAACGACGGCCGGAAGGGCACGTGATGACTCGTCCACCCCTGACGATGCGGCAGGCCACGATTGCCGACGCGCCCGACCTCGCGGCGTTGTGGGCGGACCTGGTCCGCCGCCCCGCATCTGCCTCGGCCATGGACCTCGAGGCGGTGATCACCGCGGCGTCAGCGTCCGACGACGACCGGATCGTCGTCGCCGAATGTGACGGGCAGTTCGCGGGCGCCGTCTTCCTCCGAGCGGCGCCGCTGAGTCCCCTGCTCCCGGAACCCGTCGTCCAGGCCATCTCCCCGCACGTCGTACCCGCCCATCGGCGGCACGGCGTCGGTCGCGCGCTCATGGAGGCCGCCGTCACGTTCGGTGACGAGCGGGGGATCGGGTACCTCGCCTCGGCGTCGGCGAGCTCGTCGCGGGAGGCGCACCGATTCCTTGCCCGACTCGCGCTCGCACCGCAGGCGGTGCTCCGGATCGCCCCGATCCACGTGGTCCGCGCGAAGCTGAGCGCGCAGCGCGCGGACACCTCCACCCGGCACCTCGGCCAGGTGCTCGCGGCGCGCAGGGGCCAGCGGCGACGCCGCGAGCAGGACGAGGAGCCGGCGCTCAGCTGAGCTTGTCGGCCGGGACCAGCGCGCAGGTGATCCGCGAGGTGCACAGCCGCTTGCCGCGCTCGTCGGTGATCACGACCTCGTAGGCGGCCATCGTGCGCCCCCGGTGGATCGCGGTCGCGACACCGGTGACCGTGCCCGACGTGGCGCTGCGGTGGTGGGTGGCGTTGATGTCGACCCCCACGGAGAGCCGGTCGGGGTGGGCGTGCAGCGCCGAGCCCACCGAGCCGAGCGTCTCCGCCAGCACGACCGACGCGCCGCCGTGCAGGAGCCCGTAGGGCTGGGTGTTGCCCGCGACGGGCATCGTGCCCACCACCCGGTCGGGGGAGACCTCGAGCAGCTCGATCCCCATCTTCTCGTTGAGTGCCCCCATCCCCTCGGGCATGGCGGCGACGTACTCATCGATGGTCGGGTGCTGCTCCGGCTGCTCGGTCATGCGCCACATTCTGGCCCACACCTGACGCGGGCCCGGCCGCGGGCCGACCGTCGGAGGCGGTCGATAGAGTCGCTGTGTGCCTGCGACCGATGCCCGACCGCGACTGCTGCTGCTCGACGGACACTCCTTGGCCTATCGGGCGTTCTTCGCGCTCCCGGTGGAGAACTTCTCCACGACGACCGGTCAGCACACGAACGCGGTGTACGGCTTCACCTCGATGCTCATCAACGTGTTGCGCGACGAGCAGCCCACCCACATCGCCGTCGCGTTCGACCACTCCAGGCAGACGTTCCGGCTCGCGGAGTACGCCGAGTACAAGGCCAAGCGCAACAAGACCCCCGACGAGTTCAAGAGCCAGCTCCCGCTCATCCAGGAGGTGCTGGACGCGTTGCGGATCAGCTGGCTCTCGGTCGACGGCTTCGAGGCCGACGACATCATCGCCACGCTCACCACCGAGGCGCTGGCGGAGGGGTTCGAGGTGCTCGTGCTCACCGGCGACCGCGACGCCCTGCAGCTGGTGACCGACCGCTCCACGGTGCTCTACCCGATGCGCGGCGTCTCCGACCTGGCGCGCATGACGCCGGCCGCGGTGGAGGAGAAGTACGGCGTCCCGCCGGGCCGCTACCCCGAGCTGGCGGCCCTGGTGGGGGAGTCCTCCGACAACCTGCCCGGCATCCCGGGGGTGGGACCGAAGACCGCTGCGAAGTGGATCACCACCTACGACGGCCTGGACAACGTGATCGCCCGGGCCGACGAGGTCAAGGGCAAGGCCGGGGAGAACCTGCGGGCCCACCTCGGCGACGTTATCCGCAACCGGCGGCTCAACGCGCTGGTGCGCGACCTGGCCCTCGAGGAGTCGCCAGCGGGCCTCGCGGTGCGTCCGTGGGACCGCCACGAGGTGCACACACTCTTCGACGGCCTCGAGTTCCGGGTGCTCCGCGACCGCCTCTTCGAGACGCTGGAGTCCGAGGAGGAGATCGACGACGCGGGCTTCGACCTGACGACCAGCCGGCTCGGCCCGGACGAGGTGGCCGGCTGGCTCGACGCCCATGCCCGCACCCCCGAGCGGCGGGTCGGCCTGGTGGCGCAGGGGGAGTGGGGCTCGGGGACCGGTGAGGTGCGCGGAGTCGCGCTGGCGGCGGCGGACGGCACCGCCGCGTGGTGCGACCCGGCCGAGATCACGCCCGACGACGACAGCGCGCTCGCCGGGTGGTTGGGCGACGCCTCGCTGGCCAAGGTGATGCACGACGCCAACGGTCAGCTGCTCGCGCTGTCCGCCCGCGGGTGGCCGGTGCGGGGGCTGACCAGCGACACCGCGCTGGCGGCGTACCTCGTCCGCCCCGACCAGCGCTCCTACGACCTCGCGGATCTCACCCTGCGCTACCTCAAGCGTGAGCTGAAGTCCGGCGCCGATGCCGGCGCGGACCAGGGGCAGCTGGCGTTCGACGAGCTGGACGACGGGGGCGCGGCCGACGAGGCCATGCTGCGCGCCCGCGCGGTGCTGGATCTCGCCGAGGAGCTCGACACCCAGGTCGCGGACCACGGGGGGACCCGCCTGCTGGCCGACGTCGAGCTGCCGCTCGTCGACACCCTCACGCGCATGGAACAGACCGGAATCGCCGTCGACCTGGCCCACCTGGAGGGGCTGGAGGCGCACTTCGCGGGAGAGGTCCGCAAGGCCGCCGACGAGGCGTTCGCGGTGATCGGCAAGGAGATCAACCTGGGCTCTCCCAAGCAGCTGCAGGTGGTGCTGTTCGACGAGCTCGGCATGCCGAAGACCAAGCGCACCAAGACCGGCTACACCACCGACGCCGACGCGCTGCAGGCGCTCTTCGTGAAGACCGAGCACCCGTTCCTCTCCCACCTCCTGCGGCACCGCGACGTCAGCCGCCTGCGGCAGACCGTCGAGGGCCTGCTGAAGACGGTGGCGTCCGACGGGCGCATCCACACGACGTTCCACCAGACGATCGCCGCGACCGGGCGGCTGTCGAGCACCGACCCGAACCTCCAGAACATCCCCGTCCGGACGGAGGAGGGTCGCCGGATCCGCGAGGGCTTCGTGGTGGGCCCGGGCTTCGCCTGCCTGATGACCGCCGACTACAGCCAGATCGAGATGCGGATCATGGCGCACCTCTCGGAGGACGAGCAGCTCATCCAGGCGTTCCGGTCGGGGCGCGACTTCCACTCGATCACCGCGGCCAAGGTGTTCGAGGTCGAGGCTGACGCCGTCACCAGCGAGATGCGGGCGAAGATCAAGGCGATGAACTACGGCCTCGCCTACGGCCTGTCGGCGTTCGGGCTGGGACAGCAGCTGCGGATCGAGCCGGCTGAGGCCCGCGTCCTCATGGAGGAGTACTTCGAGACCTTCGGCGGCGTCCGCGACTACCTGGCCGGCATCGTGGAGGAGGCGCGCCGGAGCGGGTTCACCGAGACGATCCTGGGGCGGCGCCGCTACCTGCCCGACCTGACCAGCGACAACCGCCAGCGGCGCGAGATGGCTGAGCGGATGGCGCTGAACGCCCCCATCCAGGGCTCGGCGGCCGACATCATCAAGGTGGCCATGCTCGACGTCGAGCGCGCGATCCAGGCGGCCGGGCTCGCCTCCCGGATGCTGCTGCAGGTGCACGACGAGCTGGTCTTCGAGGTGGCCGACGGGGAGCGGGACGCGCTCGAGGCGCTGGTGCGCGAGCACATGGGTGGCGCAGCCGAGCTGGCGGTGCCGCTCGACGTCTCCGTCGGCACCGGACAGAGCTGGCACGAAGCCGCCCACTGAGCCGCCACTGAGAGGCCACCGAACTGTCCGGCGAACGCTCAGGGGGCGACGGGCACGGGCTTGCGGACCAGCAGGTAGCTCACGATCACCAGGGCTGCGAGCAGGCAGACGTCCACGGTGATCACCAGGGCGAGCAGCGCCTCGAGGGTGGGGGTCATCGCGCCGATCGTCACGAGCACGGCCAGGGCTCCCCAGACCAGGAACACCGACCGCTGTCCGCGGCGGGCCAGCACGGCGTACACCAGCAGCTGGAGCGCGGCCAGTGCCGTACCGAGGATCGCGAAGAGCCACAGCAGCCCCTCGATCTCGCGGTATCCCTGACCGCCGACGAAGATCATGGCCACGCCGGAGAGCAGCCAGGCGCCCAGCACGGTGCAGGCACCGAGCAGGGCGACCAGCACGAGGCTCCGGGTGAGCGCTCGCCTTCGTTCGGTGGCCGAGGCCATCGCGGGGAAGGCCAGCACCACCACGAACTGGGGGAGGAACAGCACGGCCTTGGTGAGGATCAGGCCACCTGCGTAGAGGCCCGCATCGTGGCCCTCGAGCACATTGCGGGCCACCACCACATCGGCGTTCGTGAGCGCGAAGAACGCCAGCAGCGCCTGGGAGTTGTGGGCCACCTCCCGCAGCACCGGCCGGGCCGCGTGGTCGGCACTGACCTGGCCCGGGGCGCGTAGCGACCGAAGCGCCCGCCAGCCCACGAGCACCGGCACGAACTGCCCCAGCACGACGCCGAGGATCGCTGTGAACTCGTCGGGCCGCCACACGATCAGTGCGGTGCCGAAGACGACGCGGGGCACGCCGTTCGCGAGGTAGACCAGGGCCAGCGGCAGCCAGCGGCGCTCGCCCTGCAGGATGCCGGCCTGGCCCCCCATCACGGTCATGGGTACGGCGGCGACCGCGACCAGCAGCGCCACCGGAAGGCTGTCGAGCCGAAGCAGCCGGTCCAGGGCGGGGGAGAGGACGACCAGCAGCATCCCCACCACGAGAGCCGCCCGGTAGGTGACGCGCATGATCGAGACCTCGATCTGGCCCACGTGTCCCGGATCGGCCGCGATCCGCCGGGCGGCGGTCGCCTGCAGGCCCAGCTGCAGCACGCTGATGACCATCAACGTGGCCATGACGGCCGCGACCGCGCCGTACGCCTGCGGGCCCAGGATCCGTGCGCAGATCATCGTGAACCCGTAGGTCGCGACGTTCATGGTCCCGATCGCCATGGCGATGGCGCCGCCACCGACCAGCCAGCGTGGCAGGGTCCTCCACGTTCGCGTCACGCGGGGAGTCTGCCATGGTGATTCGGCGAGTGGCGGGCACATAAGTTACTCTCCGGTACGTCAGTTCTGGAGGGGCTGACCGGACCGGCTCTGGGAGGGCCGGGGAGGGCGTCTCGCCACACGTGTGGCGCGCCCACGCTTTGGGAGGAGCGAAGTGGCATGCGCAAAACATTTCTGACGGGGCTCGCCGTGCTCCTGGGCGGCGTGGCCGTCCTGGTGCTCGGCTCGGCCCTCGACCTCGAAGTCGCGTCGACCGCACTGGTGGGCGTCGCCCTGGGCGCGGTCGTCGCGCTCGTGCCCGACCTGAGTGCGGCGGCTCGGCTCGCCGGCTTCGTGGGCGGGGTCCTGGCAGCCTGGGTCGGGTACGTCGTCCGGGCCGCCCTGCTGCCCGACACCACCGGTGGCCACGCGGTGTCCCTGGCACTGGTGATCGCCCTGTGCCTGGTGCTGGTCCTGGCTGCTCGTCACCAGGTGAGCCTGTGGACGACCCTGACCGGCGCCGCCTGCCTCGCGGGCGGCTACGAGACGGTCTACGCGGCAGCCCCCGCGGAGGTGCTGGACACCTCCGTCACGGCGGTCACCACGGTCCTGCTCGCGGCGGCCGCCGGGTTCCTCGCGGCTTCGGCCCTGACGTCCCCGAACCCGGCCACGGGCGCACCGGCGGAACCGGCGTCGACACCCGAGGAGCACGACAGCCTCGACTCGATGACGGAGGTGGCTCGATGAGCGCCCGCACGCGCCGGACCGCGGCCCGCACCGGAGCCGGGCTTGCGGCGCTGGCCGTCGTGGGCGTATTCCTGCCGACCGGACCCGCCTCGGCGGCGGCCGACTCGGAGGTCGACGTGATCAACACCGAGACCGTGCAGGTCTACACCGATGCCGACGGGAAGATCCTGACTCAACGGGTGTACGAGCAACTGACGCTCACGGGCTTCGGCTCGGCGACGCTCGCGAACCCGGTCGAGGAGAGCGGTCTGCGCAATCTCGACGGCTTCGGTGGGTACGACGTCTCCGACGGGATCCAGCGCCTCGACGTCGAGGTGGACGGCGTACAGCGCGTCCGGACCGTCAGCGACTACAGCGGGGACCTGCCGCTGGACGTCTCCATCCGTTATCTGCTCGACGGCGAACCGGTCGAGGCGAGTGACATCGTCGGGGAGGAGGGCACGCTCGAGGTCACCTACACCGTGAAGAACGTCACCGCCCGGAGCCAGGAGATCACCTTCCCGGACGGCAAGGGTGGCACTGTCACCGAGATGGCCGAGGTGGCCGTGCCGATGGTGGGGTCCCTGAGCACGGTCCTGCCGGCCAGCTTCACCGACGTCACGTCCGGCCAGGCGAACATGGCCGGCGACGGCAAGGGCGGCACGAAGATGTCGTTCACGATGACCCTCGTGCCCCCGATCGGCTCGGACACCGCCACCTTCGGCTACACGGCGACGATCAAGGACGGCATCGTCCCGCGCGCGACGCTCAGCGCCCTCCCCGTGAACCCCTTGGAGAGCCCGACCTTCAAGAACGCCGCGACCAGCTATCAGGGCGGCGCGGAGACCGGAGTGGCCCTCGCCGAGGGAGCCACCGAGATCGACGGGCACCTGCTCGAGATCCGCGACGGCGCGAGCAAGCTTCTCGGCGGACTGATCCAGCTCCGTGACGGCTCGCAGGAGCTGCAGGCAGGGCTCGCCGGTGAAGCGGCCCCCGGTGCGCGGCGACTGGCCGACGGCGCCGGGCAGCTGGACGCCGGCCTCGTCCAGCTCGACGACGGCGCGGGCCAACTGGCTGATGGTGCCGGCCGCCTGGACAGCGGCGCCGGCGAGCTCGCCGACGGAGCCGGCCAGGTCGACGACGGTGCCGGGCGGCTCGCCGACGGCGCGGGACGGGTCGACGCGGGCGCCGGCCAGCTTGCCGCGGGTGCGGGGCAGTTGGCAGGCGGCACGGGTGCCGCGCTGACCGGCAGCCAGAAGCTGCATCTCGGGCTGCAGCAGATCAGCGCCGGACTCGCCCAGCTCGCCGATGCGCAGAAGGGCCTTCCGGCCGCCAAGGACGGGGTGGCCCAGCTGCAGGCGGGCGTGGACCAGATCCTGGCCGGCTTCGGCGCGGTCGACGCACCGGGCACCCTCCTCCACGGACTGCACAGCCTCGAGCTCGGCGCCGGCCAGCTCGAGGGTGGGCTGCAGCAGCTGCTCGGCGACGGAAGTGAGGCGAACCCGGGCCTGGTCGCGGCCAAGGGTGGCGTGGACGCGTTCAAGGTCTACATCAAACAAGTCCTGGATAGCCTCAACGCCAGCGAGGAACAGCTCAAGGGTGCTGAAAGCGGACTCGACGAGATCTCGGGTGGACTGGGCGACGCCATCTCCGGGCTGGAGAACCAGTTGATCCCCGGTGCCGGCCAGCTCGAGGCCGGGGCGGGTGCCGCGAAGAACGGGGCGCTTCAGCTCAAGGGTGGCGTCACGCAGGTCTCGGGCGGTCTCGACCAGCTGGCGACCGGTCTGGCCGCGGCCGTGACCGGCGTGCTCCAGCTGTCCGCCGGGGTGGACGCCGCCACGGCCGGCGCGGGCGACCTGTCCGACGGCCTCGCGCTGCTGGACGGCGGTGCGGGACAGCTCTCGGACGGCGCCGACACGCTGGCTGCGGGTGCCGGCGAGCTCTCCGACGGCGCGGGGACCCTCGCGTCCGGGACCGGGCGCCTGGCTGCGGGCGCGGGTCGGCTGGCCGACGGTGCGGGTGAGCTCTCCGACGGGGCCGGGCGGCTGTCCACCGGCACGGGTGAGGCCCGGGCCGGGTCCGGCCTGATCGCCGGTGGCGCGTCCGAGCTCGCTTCCGGGCTCCAGGACGCTGCCGAGGGGTCCGGCCGGCTCGCGGACGGGCTGGCCGAAGCCGCGGAGGGCGCTCCGGCGCTGCCCGACGGCGCGGACCGCCTCTCCAGCGAGGGGATGGCGAAGCTCATCGCCGCCGGCAAGGGCACTGCTCAGGAATACGGTCAGCTCTACGCGATCGTCGACGCCGGCTCCCAGCGGGCCCAGGCCGAGAGCATGGCCCTCGGCGCACCGGAGGACGCGACCGGGCTGACGGCGTACTCCTTCGAGATCAAGGGCGAGGACGGCGAGCGCGGGCGCAACACCGTGCGTGCGCTCGGCGCCGCGCTGATCGGCGGCCTCGGCCTCGGAGCCCTGGGGCTGCGCCGCCGGTTCGTCTGAGCTCGGCGACCACGGTCCCGGACCGGCCCAGGCCGGTCCGGGACCGACCGCTGTCGTCCGGTGCCTACGGGCGGTGCGGCTTGGCGGCGAGCGCGACGAGGCTGATGCCGGGGAGCTGGTCCACGGGCAGGCGTGACTCGACCGCCAGGATCGAGCGCAGGACGGCGTTGAGCAGCCGGCCGGCGTCCTCCATCTCGCTCTCACTGGTGACGCGGCGACGTCTCCGGACCCGAGCCGCGGGACGCAGCAGCACGTTCCAGTAGTGCATCTCGACGACCTCGAGTCCTCCGGCGCCCATGACGGCCGCGAGGTCGTCCTTCTCGTAGCGGCGCTCGTGGCCCAGCGCCACGTCGTGCCCGCTCCAGAGCTTCATGCTGCAGGGCACGGCGACCAGCGCCCTGCCCCCCGGACGCAGCACAC
>Ga0299913_10001783_pt1 | contig 16397 bp, 11 predicted proteins | sample RVTome_9_FD_201360 | JGI IMG/M metagenome (GOLD analysis project Ga0299913, IMG submission 201360) | Soil microbial communities from uranium-contaminated site in the Upper Colorado River Basin, Wyoming, United States - RVT155D38 (version 2) ...
CGGCGCCGGCTGGCTCGCGCTCGCGCGGCTCAGGTGATGCGAGCGGCAGATCGGGCGACTTCGAAATCCACGTAGGCACGCTCGAAGCGGGCAAGATTCTCAGCGGTATAGGCGACGTAGTCGAAGTCGACCGAGAGGTGGATCTCGGAGACCATGCTCCACATCGCCTCGCGCAGGAGCGAGGCGCACTTCATGGCATGGTAGCGGGCGCGCAAGTCGTCCGTGACGGGCGTATCGAGGTAGAGCTCGAGCAGCCGCTCCTCCTGCTCGGGCGACAGCTGGTTGTTGGAGGCGAGGCCGCCGAGATCGAACAGGGGGCTGTTGAAGCCGCCATACTCCCAGTCCACCAGCCAGAGCCGGGAGCCGTCGTCGATCAGGTTGGCGGCGAGCAGGTCGTTGTGGCCGAACACCGGCTCGATCGGGCCGACCGCCTGCTCCAGCCGGTCGGCGGCGGTCATGAGGCGCGGCAGCTCCGGCGCCATTCGGCTTTTGTCCTCGCGCAGGCGCGCCGCATAGTCGCGCACCACATGAAAGACCCAGAACATCGGCGCCGGCCCGCGCAGGTACTTCGGGATCCCGTGGTGGCAGCGGCGGATCAGCGGCACGAGCCGCTCGAGCGTTTCGGGCTGCCGAACGTCCTCGGGGGCAAGCGTTCGGCCGTCGATGTGGAAAAAAACGATGGCGCCGGGCTCGGCGTGCACCACCTCGGGCGAGATGCCGGCGGCGTGGGCGGCGCGCGAGGCGGCGAGCTCAAAGCGTCGCAGGACGTTGTGCACCTCGAAATCCTCGCCGATCCGCACGAAGAAGCGCTTCCCGCGATCCTCGACCAGGAAGTTGTGGTTGGAGATGCCGCCGCCGAGCGGCACAGGCTCGACTCTGCTCTTCCAGCAGGCAAGGCGCGAAGCCTTCTGCTCGGCGGCTCGGCTCATGATCTCCCCGCTCATCCGATCCCGAGCCTGCGCTTGCGGGCCGCGGCCCAAGGCGCAATCAGGCGATCGGCGGTCATGGCGATGCAGGCGACGCAGATGCCGGCCACCAGGCCCCGGCCGACGTCCGCCTTGGTAAGCGCGATATAGACCTCCTGGCCGAGCTCGCGCGTGCCGACCAGCGCCGTGATGACCAGCATCGAGAGCGCCATCATGATCGTCTGATTGACGCCCAGCATGATCTCGGGCAGCGCCAGCGGCAGCTGAACCTTCGTCAGCAGCTGGCGGCGGGTGCAGCCGACCGCCCGCGCCGCCTCGATCAGCGAGGGATCGATCTGGCGGATACCGTGGTCGGTGTAGCGGATCGCAGGCACGATCGAGTACGCGACCACGGCCAGCATGGCGGCGAAATCGCCGACCCGGAACAGCATCACGGCCGGGATCAGATAGGCGAACGCCGGCAGCGTCTGCAGGGTGTCGACGATCGTCCGGACGATCCGATGAGCGCGCTCGTTGCGGGCGGCGAGGATGCCGGTCGGGACGCCGATCGCGCAGGCGATCAGCACCGAGATGCCGCAGAGATACACCGTCTCCGTGGCGTTGAGCCACTGGCCGTTGAGGGCGATGAACAGCCCGAAGCCGGCCGTGACGAGGCCGAGGCGTGCGCCGCCGATCTGCCAGCCGGCGAGCGCCACCGCGGCGATCACCGCCGGCCAGGGCAGGCCGAGCAGGAGGCGCTTGAACGGCACCATGAGGTTGATCAGGAGCCAGGCCTTGATAGCCTCGATGGTGTCGAAGAAGTGGACGTTGATCCATTCCATGGCGTCGTTGACGGCGGCGCCCGTGGTGATCTGCCATTCGTTGGGATAGCTCTGGATCCAGGGAATCAGCAAGCCGAGCAGCCAGCCCGCGGCCAGCAGACCGACGGTCATGACCAGATAAGGATGTTGGCGGACGAAGCTCGCCTCCGCCTCGCCATGGGCAGGCGGCGGCCGGTTGGCGAACGCCTGCGAGAGCCGGTCGAGGGCGATCGCGAGCAGGGTGATGGCGATCGCCGCCTCGAGCCCGGCGCCGAAATCGAGCCGGCGCAGGGCCGCCAGCACCTCGTGGCCGAGGCCGCCCGCGCCGATCATCGAGGCGATGATCACCATGTTGAGCGAGAGCATGATCACCTGGTTGACGCCGATCATCAGGCCGGGCCGGGCGGACGGGATCAGCACCTTCCACGTCATCTGGCGGCGCGTGCAGCCCGCCATCCGACCGAAGTCGCGCACCTCGGCCGGCACGCGCTGGAGTGCCAGGACCGTGTTGCGCACCATGGGCGGCGTCGCATAGACGACGGTCGCGACCATTGCCGCCACCGGGTTGAAGCCGAAAAACCAGAGAATCGGCACGAGATAGGCGAACACCGGTACGGTCTGCATGAGGTCGAGCACCGGCGTGATCGCGCGCTCGAGGCGCGGATGGCGGTAGGCGGCGATGCCGGTGAGCAGGCCGAGTCCGACGCCGAGCGGCACGGCGATGACGATCGAGGCGAGCGTCACCATAGCGCTTTCCCACTGCCCGAACATCGCAAGGTACAGAAAACAGGCGCCGACCAGCAGCGCCAGGCCGGGATCCGCCGCGTAGCGCGCCATGAGCATCAGGACGCCGATCAGGGCGATCCAGGGTATGCGCGGCCAGACCTGAACGGCGTCCTGGCCGATGCCGATCAGGAACCCGCTCGAGAGCAGGCTGCGGGCGAGCCGGAAGGGCTGCTCGATCAGGAAGGAGATCGCGCGGGTCAGCTCCTGGAAGGTGAACAGGCCGAAGCTCGCGTCGTCGCGCAACCAGCCCATCAGGCCGTTGATCCAGACCTTCAGCGGCACGACCCAGGCACGCGGATATTTGAAGGCCCAGGGAACGAGGTCGCTCGCGACATAGAGGGCAACGGTCAGCGCGAGCAGCAGGACCCAAGGCAGGAACGAGCCGCCGAGCCGGGCGGCGGGCAAGGCGGGCGCGAGAGATGCCGGAAGCGGCCTAGCCATGGCCCGCTGGCGTCCGGTCGCCGAGCAGGACCGCGAGCACCGCCGCCCGATCGAGCTGCCCGATCACCCGGCCGTCGCCGTCCCTGACCGCGAGCGGGCGGTCGGCGTCGATCGCGCGTCTGGCGATCGTCTCGACCTTGGCATCGGCGCCGACCTCGCCCGCGAACCCATCGCCCGCCGGCGACGTCATGATGGCGCGCGCGGAGAGCACCTTGGCACGCGGGATCTCGCGCGTGAACTCGGCGACGTAGTCGGTTGCCGGGCGCGTCACGAGATCTTCGGGGGTGCCGATCTGGATGATCGCCCCGTCCTGCATGATGGCGATGCGATCGGCCAGGCGGATCGCCTCGTCGAAATCGTGAGTGATGAAGGCGATGGTCTTGCGCAGGACGCTCTGCAGGCGGAGGAACTCGTCCTGCATCTCGCGCCGGATCAGGGGGTCGAGCGCCGAGAACGGCTCGTCCAGAAACCAGATCTCCGGCTCGACGGCGAGCGAGCGGGCGATGCCGACGCGCTGCTGCTGGCCGCCCGAGAGCTCGCGCGGGTAGTACCGCTCGCGGCCTTTCAGGCCGACCAGCTCGATCATCTCGAGCGCTCGCGCCTCGCGCCTGCGGCGCTCCATGCCCTGGACCTCGAGCGGGAAGGCGACATTGCCGAGCACGGTGAGGTGCGGCAGGAGCGCGAAGTGCTGGAACACCATGCCCATCCGGCGCCGGCGGATCTCGATCAGCCGCTGCTCCGAAGCCTCGAGCAGGTTTTCCCCTTCGAACAGGATGCGCCCGGCGGTCGGCTCGATGAGCCGCGACATGCAGCGCACCAGCGTCGACTTGCCGGAGCCGGAGAGGCCCATGATGACGAAGATCTCGCCGGTGCGGATCTCGAGGCTGGCATCGCGCACCGCGCCGATCACCCCGGCGGCCGTCAGCTGCTCGGGCGTCGGCCGGTGGCCATGGCCTGCGAGGAAGCGGTCGGGCTCGGGGCCGAACAGCTTCCAGACCCCCTCGCAGGCGAGCTTGACCTCGGCGCTCATGGGGGTGCGCCGCCGCGCCGAGGGTCCCGCCTCAGCTCGCCGCCCAGAAAGTCCCGCCTCAGCTCGCCGCGCAGAAAGTCCCGCCTCAGCTTCGGAATCGTGCTGATTACTGGAGACGTTAACGTTCTCTTCTCCAGCTCGAGGCATGCTGAGGCCATGCCGCAGGCTATGGTGGGAGTCCGTGCCGCGCCCAAACCTTGGCCGGCGCACGCACTCCCACCATGACACGCTTCGCCGGGAATATCCCGATGCCGTTGATGAAGGGTTAATCCGGACAGCAGTGGGTCGAGCCCGCGCATGACACCCGGACGTAAGATCTTCGTCGCGCTTGCTTCTACCTGTGCTGCTGAACCGCACAGCAACGGGTCGAGCCCGCGCATGACAATCAGAAGTGAGGCCTCCGTCGCGCTTCCTTCCTTGATTGCCGCTGAACCGAACAACAGCGGGTCGAACCTCACCATGGCACCACTACGGGAGGTCGGCGCGGCGCCGCAAGCGCATCACCCGGCGCAGGCGGTCCACGCCTTCCAGGTCTCCTGGTTACCGTCCAGCCATTCCTGGACGACCTCGGACACTTCGCGACCCTCCAGGTCGACCTCGGCGATCAGATTGCCCATGGTCTCGTTGTCGATCCGGAACGCGCGGATCGCCTCGTAAGCGCAGGGCCAGGTCTCCTCGCCCGCTTTCCAGCCGACCTTCTTGATCCAGCCGCGCGGCTTGCCGCAGTCGTAGGCCATGTCGGGGTTGGTGCCCCAGGCCGGGTCCTCGTAGCACTCGTCGGTGTACTCCGGAAATTCGACCCACTCGCCCTTGAACTTGATCGGCGCCCAGTGCGGCGTATAGATCCAGCCGAGCCATGGGGCCTGGCGCTGATAGGCCGATTGCAGCTCGGCGAACAGGGCAGCGTCGGTGCCGGCGTGCACGACCTCGTACTCCAGCTCCAGGGACTCGGCGCGCTCGTCGTCGTAGCCGCCCCAGGTCACCGGCCCGCCCAGGTAGCGCCCGCGTGGCAGGGTCTCGGGCGTCGCGAACGCCTCGGCGCACTCGTTCAGCGCCTCCCAGTCGGGCAGGCCCGGGCATTGCTCCTTCATGTACTCCGGATACCACCACTCCTCGATGGCGTGCATGCCGGTCTCGCCGAGGTCGACCGTCTTGCCGGTGGCGAGCGAGGCCTCCATCGCGTCCTTGCCCGTGGTCTCCCACATCTCCATGGCGACGTGCAGATCGCCCGATTCCAGGCCCGCGAACTGCGCGATGTAGTCCGCCTGCACGTACTCGATGTTGTAGCCGACCTCCTCCAGCACCCGGCCCATGATTTCGGTCGTGATCAGCTGGCCGGTCCAGTCGTGCAGGGTGAGCTTGATCGGGGCCTCGGATTCCGGCACCTGCGCCGCCGCGGGCTGCCCGAGCCCGAGCGCCGCCAGAAGCGCCGCCACACACCCCAGCACGATCCTCGTTCTTGTCATGGTTCTTGTCATTGTCGTGCCTCCCAGGTTTCACGCCATCGTGGACGCGCATTGTCATCCGGCACCCAGCGCGGATCAAGCTTGCCGGCCCCGCGGGGGTGCCCGCCTTCGGCAGCTGAGGCGGCCCGGACGAGCCAGAGACGCAGCCGACGCCATTGCCCGGCCGCGCCGCGCGGTCCGTCGCCATGCCTCACGTCATGCCCGGGCTCAAAGCCGATGTGACCCGGTTAACCTCTCCGCAACCCATCGGCCGGTAGTCTGTTCTGATCGGATGGTCCATGCGACCCTGGGAGTCCGCCGCGCGGCCCGGGCGGATGCGGGCACGGATTTCCACGGTCGCATCGACCATCCGAAGACATCATGAGGCCGGGAGGTTGATGTTCGGTTAACGTCGCGAGGCAGGCCGGACGACACCCTCGAACCTCGCCGTCGAGCGTATGCCGCAGCCAATGATGCCGGGCTGAGCCGGACAGCGCTGGGCGTCATAGGCGGCATCCGAGGGGACAGGATCACCGCGTGCTCGCAGGCATTGTTGCCTGCGGTTCCGTTCGCCCGTTACTCGGTCTACGCGTCCCAACCGTCGGGATCGCTCGCGGGCTCGATGTGGCGGGCGATGCCGCGGAGGTTGGCGCCCTGGCGGATCAGCTCGTCCTGCACCTCGATGACCGGCACGGCGCGCGGCATGAGGCCCTGCTGCGCGGCGAGCGCGGCGCAGACCCCCGCCGCCTGGCCGGTCGCCATGACGATCGGCATCACCCGATAGGACGAGTGCGCCTCGTGGCTGCCGGAGAGGCAGCGCCCGGCCACCAGCAGGCCCTCGATCCCCTGGGGGAGAAGGCAGCGCAGCGGAATGTCGTAGGCCTCGCCTTCGGGCAGGCGCCTCAGGACCGTGCCGCTGCCTTTGGGATTGTGGATGTCGACCGGATAGGATCCGCGCGCGATCACGTCGTCGAACTTCTTCGCCTGCAGCACGTCCTCGGCGCTCAGCCGGTAGTCGCCGGTGATCCGCCGCGTCTCGCGCACGCCCGCATGCACGCCGCTCTGGGCGATGTAGGCGTCCTCGAAGCCCGGGACACGGCGGCGCAGGAACTTCACGATCTGGCGCAACTGGCGGCGGCTCTGCCACTCGGCGCAGCTCCAGTCGAACACGTCGGTGCCGAGCACCCGGGTCACCCGCGTGCTGTTGACGCTGACCTCGTGCTCGTGCGGCGTGCCGAAGAACAGGATGTCCTCGCGCGGCAACTGGAGCTCGCCTGCCTCTGTCGCCTTTCTGATCAGGTCCCAGAGGCCGTGCACGCCGCGCCACTGGTCGGGATGCTCGCGGACATAGGCCTCGAACGCCCCCCGCTCGAACTGCACGATGCGGAACATCAGGGTCATCGGCTGGACCAGGCCGTCCTCCTCGCGCCCGATCTCGAAGCGCGCCCCGGCGCGGGCGGCCACGTCGCCGTCACCCGTGCAGTCGACGATCGCGCGGGCGCGGATCACGATCGGGCCGGATTTGGTCTCGAACACCACGCCGCGTGCCGGGCCGTCCTCGACCACGCCGCTCGCGAACGCGTGGAACAGGAACCGCACCCCGGCCTCGTCCAGAAGCTCGAGCGCGGCGAGCTTGAGCTGCTCGGGATCGAACGGCACGGTGTAGCCGGTATCGAGCGAGGGCTTGATCGCGCCGCCGGTCGAGACCAGCCGGCGCAGGAGGCGCGCGAGCACGCCCGCGACCACCGGCTCGCCCGGCCCGTGGTCGCTCGGGAACAGCTTCGCCCCGTCCGACCTCTCGAGCTCCGCCCGCTGGGTGTGGAAGGACATGAGCGGCATCACTAGTGCCGCGGTGGCGTTGCCGCCGAGGAAGCCGTAACGCTCGGCGAGGATCACCTCGGCGCCGGCATCGGCGGCGCCGATGGCCGCCCCGATTCCGGCCGGGCCGCCGCCGACCACCAGGACGTCGGCCTCCGCCGCGAGCAGCGCCTTGCGCGATGGCAAGGTGAGCGTGTCGGGATTCGGGGGACGGGTCAGAGACGGCATGCGGTCATCCCATGGGCTGGGCTCACGCCGCCCCGCGGGTCCCGGTCACCGACTGGGTCAGGAGCCGGACCGCCATGGCGTTGGTCTCGAGAGCGCGCTCGCGCAGAGCCGGCAGCGCCCGCTTGATGCGGCCCTGCAGCTGGCGGCGCCGGTCCCAGGCATTGTCGATGTAGGCGATCAGCCGGCCGGCGCTGACCTGCATGAGCGGCGGCATCTCGATCTTGAGATCCTCGAGAAAGCCCCCGACCTTGGGCGCGTACGGCAGGGCCACGAACGGCACGTTCTGAAGGCTCGCAAAAATCAGGAAATGCAGGCGCATGCCGACCGCGAAGTCGAAGCGCTTCATGAGCGAGAGCAGCTGGCCCGAGGTGTACTCGCCTTTGAGCACGGTCGCCCGCTGGGGGCGCAGCATCTGGGCAACGACGGCATGGCAATGCTGCACGTCGAGCATCTTCGGCTCCATGGGCACGAACGCGATGTCGGCGTCGTAGCGATCGACCATGAAGTCGGCGGCATCGGCCAGGAGCTTGTGATAGGCCTGCTCGCTGATGTCGGGGGCTGCGGCGCCCGGCTCGCGGACCGACATGCCGATCAGGTGACGGCCCGTGTCCAGGCCCTCCCGCTTGAGCGCTTCCTGAGGCAGCGGCTCGGGCTCGAGCAGAAGCGCCGGGTCGGCAGTGACGACGATCTCTCGCTGCAGGTCAATGTCCTCGAGCACCTGCCGGGCGCCGCGCTCGCGCACCGTGACCACGGCGGCGCGATTGAGCCCGTCGCGCACCACTTTCTGGGCTGCCGGATCCTTGAGCGGCCCGGCGCTGATCGCGTAGACCATGACCGGCACGCGGTGCTCGTGGGCCAGCCCGACCTCCCGCAAAAAGATCTGCGCCTCGCCGTCGAACAGGATGCCGCCGCCGCCGAGGACGAGGAGGTCGAGGCGTTGGATCTCCGGCAGCACCTCGTCGCGCGAAAGTTTGCGCACCGGCACGACGCGCTCCACCTCATGCCGCTGCTTGGTGTCCTCGGCATCGCGCGAGAATACCGTGATCTCGACGGGCAGAGAGCGCCTCAGCTCCTTGACGATGCCCTTGAGGATCGCCTCATCCCCGAGGTTCAGCCCGCCATACGACCCCGAGATGCCGATCTTGAAGCTCTGCTTGGACTTGGCCATCGCAGTGCGCGCCCGCGGAGAGGTCGCCCGTCGACCCCGGCATGCCGCCACAACGGCCGGGCCGAAGCCGGAGTTCCAGACCGCACCTGCGCCTCGAGCAGGCGATGAGCGCGCCCGCGGGTTCGGCCGGGTCGCTACCTTGCTGGCGACATCGCGCCGGCGCGGATCTCGCCGATCGAGAACTTGGGCGTGATCGCCTCCGGGTCGACGCGCAGCTCGATCAGCGCGAAGGTCCCGGATTCCCGCGAGCGCCGGAAGGCGTCCGGGAAGTCCGCGGTGCGCTCGACCACCTCGCCATGGCCCCCGTAGGCCCGGGCGAGCGCGGCGAAATCCGGGTTCCTGAGGTCCGTGCCCGAGACCCGGCCCGGATAGTCGCGCTCCTGGTGCATCCGGATCGTGCCGTACATGCGGTTGTTGACCACGATCCAGATCACCGGCAGCTCGTACTGCGCGGCGGTCGCCAGCTCCTGCCCGGTCATCAGGAAGCAGCCGTCGCCCGCGAAGCAGACCACGGTGCGCTCCGGGTGGACCAACTGCGCCGCGACCGCGGCGGGCGTGCCGTAGCCCATCGAGCCGCTGGTCGGGCCGAGCTGGGCCCCGAAGCGGCGGTACTGGTAGTAGCCGTTGACCCAGACGCAGTAGTTGCCGGCGCCATTGGCGACGATCGCGTCCTCGGGCAGGTTCTCGCGCAGCCAGACCACGATCTCGCCGAGCTGCACGTTGCCGGGCACGGGCTTCGGCTCGATCGAGGCCAGATACTGCTCGTGCGCGATGCGGGTTTCTTCCCGCCAGGCCGAGCTGTCCACCGGCTCGAGATCGCGCGCCGCCGAGGCGAACGCCCGCATGCTGGCGTTGATGGCGAGATCCGGGCTGTAGACCTGGCCGAGCTCCTCGGGGCCGGGATGGACGTGGACCAGCATCTGGCGAGGCTTGGGGATGTCGACCAGCGTGTAGCCGCGGCTCGACGCCTCGCCGAGCCGTGTGCCGATGAGAATCAGAAGGTCGGCGTCGCGCACCCGGTCGCTGAGCGGTGGTGCTACCGAGATGCCGACGTGGCCGGCGTAGCAGGGATGGGCGTTGTCGAAATAGTGCTGGCGGCGGAACGAGACGCCGACCGGCAGCTCGAACCGCTGGGCGAACGCCTGGATGTCGAGGTAGGCCTCGGGGCTCCAGCCACCGCCGCCGAGGATCACGAACGGCCGCCTGGCCGAGGCCAAAAGTGTGCGCAGGCGCGCCATGTCGAGCGGCGCCGGATAGGCCTGCACCGGATGGTACGCGGTCGCATCCGCGCAGGCCGCGGTCTCGGTCAGCATGTCCTCGGGGAGCGAGATCACCACTGGCCCGGGGCGGCCCGAGGTCGCGGTATGAAACGCGCGGGCGACCACCTCGGGGATGCGGGCCGGATCGTCGATCTCGTGCACCCATTTGGCGATGCCGCCGAACATCTGCCGGTAGTCGATCTCCTGGAACGCCTCGCGCCAGCGCGTCTCGCGCGCCACCTGGCCGATCAAAAGGATCATCGGGGTGGAGTCCTGGCGCGCGATGTGCACGCCGTGCGCGGCATTGGTGGCGCCGGGGCCGCGCGTCACCATGGCGATGCCGGGCTTACCGGTCAGCTTGCCGTAAGCTTCGGCCATCATGGCGGCGCCGCTCTCGTGGCGACAGATGATGTAGCGGACCGGGCTGTCGTGAAGCGCGTCGAGCAAGGCGAGATAGCTCTCGCCCGGCACGCCGAACGCCATCAGGGCGCCGTGGATCTCGAGCTGGTCGACCAGGATCTGGCCGCCGGTGCGCTGGTTGCTGTGCTGGGTCATGTCTCGTCGATCGGGCCAGGAAAGAAGTCGTCGTCGAGGAGCTGGTCGGTCGCGTATGGGCAATCCGCTGGAAAGGCTCTTGCGGGCAGACTGGTTTCCTCAGCGGCCGTGGTCACTGCGTTCCGGTACTTCCTTTTCGATATTGCAGCAACGTCACCGCGCAGGCTGGGGCTATCGACCAAGAGATCGGCCATCTGATCCCGCTGATCTCGGATGGTTCCACGCCAGCTGGCGAAACGCTGCGCAGGCTGGAACTGCCGTTTCAGAAGATGGGCCATGAGGACCTTGAGCCGGCTCGCCAGCTCCCTGCGCTCGCCCTTGCCCAAGCTCTCGGTCTCCCCGGCCACGTTCTCCCAATCCACCAGGTCGATCCAGCCGGCGCGCATCAGCTCGGCCTGGTGCCGGGTCCAGAGCACGAAGTCCTCGTCGTAGCCGGGGCCTCGATCGACCTGGGTCGCCAGGCGCGCGGCGCCGTCGTCTGTGCCATCGCTTCCCTCCGGATGGTGGCAGGTGGCATCATGCAGAGCAGGGCCCGCCTTGGCAATCGTACCAGGCTGGCGGACAGGAGCGATGCCCCACGATGACATCCCTGCCCTCCCATGCGCGCGCGGTGATCGTCGGCGGCGGCATCGTCGGCTGCTCGGTCGCCTATCATCTCGCCAGGCTCGGCTGGCGCGACGTCCTGCTGCTCGAAAGAAAACAGCTGACCAGCGGTTCGACATTCCACGCCGCCGGCCTCGTGGGCCAACTGCGGACCAACGCCAACGTCACCCGGCTCCTGACCTACAGCGTCGAGCTCTACGAACGCCTGGAGGCGGAGACCGGCCAGGCTTCGGGATGGAAGATGAACGGCGGGCTCCGGCTCGCCTGCAACCGCGACCGGATGATCGAGATCCGGCGTCAGGCCACGACGGCGCGCAGCTTCGGCCTCGAGATGCATTTGCTTGACCCTGGCGAAGCGAAAAGGCTTTGGCCGCTGATGGACGCATCGGATCTGGTCGGCGCCGCGTTCCTGCCGACCGACGGCCAGGCCAACCCCTCGGACATCACCCAGGCGCTGGCGCGCGGCGCACGGCAGCAGGGCGTGAGGATCGTCGAGGGCTGCACCGTGACCGGCTTTCGCATCGAGGGCCGGCGGGTCACGGCCGTGATGACCGACGGGGGCGAAATCGGCTGCGAGGCGGTGGCGCTTTGCGCCGGCCAGTGGTCGAAGGCGCTCGGCCGGCTCGCCGGCGTGCGCGTGCCACTGCAGTCGGTGCAGCACCAATACATGATCACCGAGGCGATCGAAGGCGTGACGCCCGATCTGCCGACCCTGCGCGATCCCGATCGCCTGATCTACTTCAAGGAGGAGGTCGGCGGGCTGGTGATGGGCGGCTACGAGCCCAACCCTAGGCCCTGGGCGGAAGACGGCATTCCCGAGGGCTTTCACTTCACCCTGCTCGATCCCGACTGGGACCACTTCGAGCAGCTGATGGTTCAGGCGCTGATCCGGGTGCCGGCGCTCGAGACCGCGGGCATCAAGCAGCTGATCAACGGCCCGGAATCCTTCACGCCCGACGGCAACTTCATCCTCGGCGAGGCGCCCGAGGTACGCGGGCTGTTCGTCGGCTGCGGCTTCAACGCGTTCGGGATCGCGAGCGCCGGCGGCGCCGGCAAGGCGCTCGCCGAGTGGATCGCGGGAGGCGAGCCCCCCTTCGACCTCTGGGCCGTGGACATCCGCCGGTTCGGGCTGCCGCACGGCGACGACGCCTGGGTGCGCGCACGCACCCTCGAGCTGTACGGCAAGCACTACACCATCGCCTGGCCCGCGGAGGAGCACGCGAGCGGTCGCCTGCTGCGGCGCTCACCGCTTTACCAGCGGCTAAAGGAAGGAGGCGCGGTTTTCGGGGAGAAGCTCGGCTGGGAGCGGCCGAACTGGTTTGCCAACCCCGGCGAGGAGCCGCGCGACGTGTACGGCTTCGGCCAACCGAACTGGTTCGAGGCGGTCGGCCGCGAGCACGTCGCCTGCCGCGAGCGGGTGGCGCTGTTCGATGCCAGCTCGTTCGCCAAGTTCCTGCTCGTCGGGGCCGGTTCGGAGCGCGCCCTGTCCTGGATCTGCGCCAACCGGGTCGACGTCCCACCCGGCCGGGTGGTCTACACCCAGATGCTGAATGCGCGCGGCGGCATCGAGTGCGACCTCACCGTCACCCGCCTGGCCGCGGATGCCTTCTACCTCGTCACCGGCACGGCATTCGCCACGCACGACTTCGACTGGATCGATAGAAACGCCCCCCAAGGCCTTGATGCAAAGCTGATCGACGTCACATCGGCCTTCGCCGTCCTGCCCCTGATGGGCCCGCGCGCCCGAGACCTGCTGCAGTTGGCCACCGAGGACGACGTCTCGAATGCCGGATTGCCGTTCGGCAGCTCGCGGGAGGTCCGGATCGCCGGCGCGCCGCTGCGAGCGCTGCGCGTCACCTATGTGGGCGAGCTCGGCTTCGAGCTGCACGTGACATCCGAATTCTCGCTCACCGTGTTCGATGCCCTGATCGAGGCGGGCGGGCGGTTCGAGCTGGCCCTTGCCGGCTATCGCGCGATCGAGAGCCTGCGCCTGGAGAAAGGCTACCGGGCGTGGGGCTCGGACATCGGCCCCGACCACACGCCGCTCGAGGCGGGCTTGGGCTTTGCCGTAAAGCTCGGCTCGGATCAGCCTTTCCTGGGGCGCGAGGCGCTCGAGCGCCAGAGACGGGAAGGGCTAAGAAAACGCCTCGGATGCTTCACGGTCGACGACCCCGGGGTGGTCCTGCTCGGCCGCGAGACCATCCTGCGCGACGGCGCCCCTGTCGGCTGGCTGACCTCGGGCGGCTTCGGCCACACGCTCGGCAGGCCGATCGGCTACGGCTATGTGCGCAATGCCGAGGGCGTGACGCCCGAATGGGTGCGCTCAGGCCGCTACGAGCTCGAGGTCGCGACCGAACGCGTCCCGGCGACCCTCCATCTGGGTCCGCTCTACGACCCTGAGAGCGAGCGCATCCGAAGCTGACTTCGAAGGCCCGGGCCGGCGCGGCATGGCCGCGGAGCCCGCTTTCCCGGGGCGGGAAACTTTCGCACGGTTTGCAGCGTTCTTTAATGATCAATCGCCGGCATGGACCGGCTCGCGGTGGTGCCGGCTCGGTGGCGGGGCGCTCGAGCATAGTCCCTCTGCACGGTGGAGTATTAACCATGATCGATCCGCCACAATGCCAAGTGAAGGTAAAGACAAGTTAACCATACAGTGAAGCGAGATTGACAATTGTCTATGAATTGATTGAAAATTTGCGTCGAACTCCGGTCATCGGAGGAGAGGCACTGTGATGACTTGGGCGCGACTCTATGGCACCACCATGGTGCTGATGCTGACGTTAGCCGGGGCGCGGCCCGCGCTCGCCCAGGAGAATGTGATCACGCTCTGGGACCAGCACATCGCCGGCGCCATGAACGAGATGCTGATCCGCGACGATCAGTGCCGGCTCGGGCCTTACTTCCTGTACCGCCAGACCTGCATCACCAACCAGCTCAACATCACGCTCGAGCGCGACCCGTTCGAGCGCCTGACCCTGCTCGATCGCGTGGCGATCCTGGTCTACAAATACCGGGATCTCAATCTCGACCAGCAGCTCGCCACGAACACCGAGCTCAAGTTCAAGCTGAGCCTGGCCAACATCTACCAGCAGGAAGCCCGGGCGCATGTGACCCTGCGCTTCACCTTCTGAAGGCCTGCGCGGCGCCGGGGCCCTCGGCCAGGGCTAAACGTCACGCCTTCGGCTCGATCTCCTGGGTGAAGAGCACGGCGCCAGTGAGGTCCTTGAGCGCTACGGTCATCACCTCGCTCGCCCCGTCGATGTCGACCTGGCCGAAGAACTGCAGCCCGGCCGACGGCGGCAGGTTCGCCTGACCCTCGGGCGGCGCCTTCTGGTACAGCACCTCCGGTCCGAACGTATTGTCGAGCTTCCCCGGGCCGAAGGTGCCGGCGTTGAGCGGCCCGGAGACGAACTCGAAAAACGGTGCGAACTCCTGAAACTGCGCCCGGTTCGGGTCGTAGCGGTGGGCCGCGGTGTAGTGCACGTCGGCGGTCAGCCAGACCACGTTGCGGATGTTGCTGTCGCGGATGAAGCGCAGCAGTCCCGCCATCTCGAGCTCCCGGCCGCGCGGCGGGCCGTCGCCATTGGCGAGGTTCTCGAACAGCTCGCCGTCCGGGACGATCAGCCCGATCGGCATGTCCGATGCGATCACCTTCCAGGTAGCACCGGAGGCGAGCAGCGCTCCCTTCAGCCAGCGCAGCTGATCGGCGCCCAGGAACACGGTCTCGGGGCCGGGTTCGGCCTGGTCGTTCCTGGTGTTGGGCCCGCGATAGGGCCGCATGTCGATGCGAAAGATCTCGAGCGAGGGGCCGTAGCGGAAGTTGGCGTAGAGGCGGTCGCGCTCGAGCGGGTGCTGGCGCACCGGCATGTAGTCCATGAACGCGCGGGCGGCGCGCGCGGCCAGGAGGTCGACGCTGGTCTCCTTGTAGTCGGCCTTTTTCGGGTCGCCCGAGAGGTCCTCCCCCGGATACCAGTTATTGGTGACCTCGTGGTCGTCCCACTGGGCCAGCATCGGCACCACGGCGTTGAACCGCCGAAGATTGGCGTCCGTGAGGTTGTAGGCGTAGTTGCCGCGGAACTCGGCCAGCGTCTCCGCGACCTTGGACTTGGCCTCGGTGGTGACGTTCTTCCACTGGCTGCCGTCGGGCAACGTCACCTCCGCGGCGATCGGCCCGTCGGCATAGATCGTGTCGCCCGAGTGGATGAAGAGGTCGGGCTCCACCTGCCGCATGGTCTCGTAGATCTTCATGCCGCCCCATTCGGGGTTGATCCCCCAGCCCTGCCCCGCCGTATCGCCCGACCAGACGAGGCGGATGTCACGCCCCGCCGAGGGCGGCGTGAGCAGGCTGCCGGTCACCGGCTCGCTTTTGAGGGCGCGGTCGGCGAGATCGACCATGGTGACGCGGTAGAAGATCTTCTGGCCTTGCGGCAGGCCCGCGAGGTCGAGCTTGGCGGCAAAGTCGGTATCCTCGAGCGCAGCCGGTCCCTCGATGCGCTTCGCATCCAGGAAGCCTTCCGTGGTGGCCCACTCGACCGTCATGCGCGCCGGCCGGTCGGCACGTGCCCACAAGACCGCACGATCCCCGAGCAGATCCCCTGACTGGACGCCGTAGGGCAGGTTCGGGCGCATCCGCTCGCTCGTGATCACCGCCGGCGCAGCCGCTTGAGCGAAGGCGCGCACCGGCACGAGCGAGCCCGCCGCGAGGCCACCGCCGGCCAGCGCCGAGCGCCGCAGCAGCGCTCTCCGGGTGATCGCCATCCTGCCCTTCGGAACTCGCTTCATCGCCGCTCTCCCTGGAACGTTCTCAACCGGGCGCTGTGTAGGCCGCGGATGTGACAGCCTTTCTACGATGATATGAGGCTTCGGCAACAGGCGTCAGGGTCCGGATGACAGCCACCATCGGTCGTAGGCAAGATCCAGCGCTGTCCTGTCGGAGGCTGCATCGAACAGGCTCGGCTGGCGGCCGTGGACGTGCTCCAGGAGGCGCCGCTCGGTGGCAACCTGCTCCTCGATGCTGCCGTCGTGCAGGATGTGTCGGATCGGCCCGACCATGTCCCGGAGGTAGCGGCAGACCAGATGGAGGCGGTGGCAGTCGAGCGGGTCGCGCTCGCGGCAGAGCAGCGCCGTGGGGCGGGTCCTTGCGGCCTCGAGCAGGCGCTCGATCCCGTTCCCGAACCCTGGATCACGAATCCGAGCCTGGTAGTCGGGGGCGAAGCGAGCCGGGTCGTCCCGCGGCGGCTTGCCGCCCAGCTCCCGGCCGAGAAAGAGATAGTCGAGGCCGCTATCCGCCAGGATGCGCTCCAGCTTTTCCTTGCCGAAACGCGGCACAAAGCGGGAA
>Ga0299913_10001784_pt1 | contig 16395 bp, 14 predicted proteins | sample RVTome_9_FD_201360 | JGI IMG/M metagenome (GOLD analysis project Ga0299913, IMG submission 201360) | Soil microbial communities from uranium-contaminated site in the Upper Colorado River Basin, Wyoming, United States - RVT155D38 (version 2) ...
GGAGGGCTTTTCAGGACCGTCGGAAAACATGGATGTTTTCCGCGGAGCCCCCAGGGATGGGTTCACGGCGTTCCTGAAAAGCCCTCCCCCTCGCCGGGGCTCCGCCCACCACCCCGGCTGAGCGTTCATGAATAATGCGGCGAAGGTTTCCGCCAGTCCCGCGCAGCGATCGCAGCGCCACCTTTGCAAAAACGATTGGCGCCCGTGGCATAATCGCCGCCTTTGAAACGTTCCCGAAGCACCACATCCTTTATGCCCTCTACCGTTCGGAAAATTCTCGTAAGCAGTGCCCTGCCCTATGCCAATGGCTCGATTCACCTCGGGCACATGGTGGAATACCTGTACTCCGACATCTGGGCGCGCTTTCAGAAACTTCGCGGGCATCAATGCACTTTTGTCTGTGCCAGCGACGCCCATGGCACGCCGATCATGATCAAGGCGCGCGAGGAGCGGATTACGCCGGAAGAACTCATCGAGCGCGTAGCCGGGGAGCAGCATCAGGACCTGAAGGCATTCGGGGTCGCCTTCGACAATTTCATTTCGACGCATTCGGAGGAAAACGAGCAGCTCGTCGGGCGGATTTACGAAAATCTGCAAGAAGCCGGTCACATATACACCAGGACCATCGAGCAGGCTTACGACGCTTCGGAAAAAATGTTCCTGCCGGATCGTTTCGTTCGGGGCACCTGTCCGCGCTGCGCCAGTGCGGACCAGTACGGTGACGCTTGCGAAGTCTGCGGCGCCACTTATGCACCGAACGACCTGATCGACGCCGTCTCCGTTTTGTCCGGCACGCGGCCCCTCTGGAAAGAGTCCGAACATTACTTTTTTCGCCTGAGCGAATTCGGCGACAAGCTGAAGACGTGGATCCGCTCGGCATCGCTGCATCGATCGATCACCAGCAAGCTCGAGGAATGGTTCGAAGCCGGTCTGAAGGACTGGGACATTTCGCGTGATGCACCCTACTTCGGGTTCCTGATTCCCGGCACCAGCGACAAGTACTTTTACGTCTGGCTGGATGCGCCGGTAGGTTACGTCGCGAGTTTCCTGCACTTGTGCAACCGGCAACCGGAGCTCGATTTCGACGAATACTGGATGCCCGGACACGACACAGAGGTTTATCACTTCATCGGCAAGGACATCGTCTATTTTCATACCCTGTTCTGGCCCGCGGTGCTGGAAGGAGCCGGATTCCGGCAGCCGAGCAGCGTATGCGCGCACGGCTTTCTCACCGTGAACGGCAAGAAGATGTCCAAGTCGCGCGGTACCTTCATCAACGCGCGAACGTATCTCGATCACCTCGACCCGAGCTACCTGCGTTACTACTACGCGGCGAAGCTCGGTCCCGGAATGGACGACATCGATCTCAACTTCGACGACTTCATTGCCCGGGTCAATTCCGACCTGATCGGAAAACTCGTGAATATCGCCAGCCGCTGCGCCGGCTTCATCAGCAAACGTTTTGGCGGCCGCCTCGCGACCAGGCTGGAGGATCCGGATCTCTACGCCGAGTTCGCGGAAGCGTCGAACGTCATCGCGGAACACTTCGAGGCGCGTGAATATGCCAAGGCACTGCGTGCGATCATGTCGCTGGCGGACCGCGCAAATCGTTACATCGAAGATCAGAAACCGTGGGCGATGGTCAAGGAGGAAAGCCGCCTGGACGAGGTCCAGCTTGTCTGTACACAGGGCCTCAACCTGTTCCGGACGTTGATGATCTACCTGACGCCGGTAATACCCGGAGTGGCGGAAGACGCGCAGGCGCTGTTCGGCGAAAGCAGATGGCAATGGGAATCGGCGGCGGCGCCTCTTCTTGATCGGCCGATTGCCGCCTACAAACCCCTGCTCACCCGCATCGAATCGAGGCAGATCGACAGCATGATTGAACAGTCCCGAGAACCGGCTGCTGAAGCCGACGCCGAGTCGCAAGCACCGGCCGTATCCATCGATGACTTCATGAAGATCGACTTGCGCGTTGCGCGCATAAGCCAGGCCGAGCCGGTCGAGGGCGCCGACAAATTGCTGCGGCTGACGCTCGATCTCGGCACCCATGGACAGCGAACCGTTTTTGCCGGCATCAAAGCGGCTTACAAGGCGGAGGATCTGGTCGGCCGCCACGTGGTCGCCGTCGCCAACCTGGAATCGCGGCAAATGCGCTTCGGGACATCTGAGGGCATGGTGCTCGCGGCGGGGCCGGGCGGCGAGGACGTCTTTCTTCTGTCGCCGGACGACGGCGCCGTCCCCGGCATGCGGGTGCGGTAACCGCCAGGGACCTGCAGCGCGACGAGCGCCGGTCAAAGCTCTACAATAGGCCCCGGCCCGATACTGCCGTGAATGCCGGGCTCCCCGTAATCTCCCATCCGCAATGCACAGGATCTGCGAAGCGGGCAATGCAATGACCGATCTCATTCTGATATTAGTTGCGACAGTCCTGGTCAACAATTTCGTATTGGTCAGGTTCCTCGGGCTGTGCCCGTTCATGGGAGTATCGCGAAATCTCGAAGCGACCTTCGGCATGTCGCTTGCCACCGCGTTCGTACTGACCTTGTCGTCGGCCGTCAGTTACCTCATCCACCAGTACCTGCTCGTGCCGCTGGATATCGAATATCTGCGCACGATCAGCTTCATCCTCGTCATCGCCGCCAGCGTGCAATTCACCGAGATCATGGTGCGACGCCTGAGCCCGTTGCTCAACGAGGTGCTGGGCATCTACATACCGCTCATTGCCACGAACTGCGCAGTTCTCGGCGTCGCGCTTCTCAACGTGCAGGAGGCGAAAGGATTCGTGCAGTCGGTATTCTTCGGCTTCGGTGCCTCGGCGGGTTTTGCGCTGGTGCTCGTCCTGTTTGCCTCTGTGCGCGAAAAACTTATCTCCGCCGACATCCCGTTGCCGTTTCGGGGTACGGCGATAGCACTGGTTACCGCGGGCATCATGTCGCTTGCCTTCATGGGCTTCTCCGGCATGGCTCGTCCATGAGCCATGCGATCAATCATTCAACCTGAATCATGTGGATCACCATACTGACGGCTGTTGTTACGATCACCGGCATTGCCCTCGCTGCCGGTCTGCTGCTGGGTTTCGTGTCGCGGCGGCTGCCACCGAGCAGCGATCGGCTGGTCGACCGGGTAAACGACCTGTTGCCGCAGACACAGTGCGCGCAATGCGGCTATCCGGGCTGCAGACCGTACGCCGCCGCGGTCATCAAGGAGGAAGCCGCAATAAATCTCTGCTCCCCCGGGGGCGACGCGACCGTCCGCCGGCTGGCGGAACTGCTCGATCGGACACCGCTGCCGGTGGCCGAAACCGCCGCTGCCGCAACCGTTGACGCCGTTGCGATTATCGACGAATCGCTCTGTATCGGATGCACCTGGTGCCGTGACGCCTGCCCGGTAGACGCCATTACTGGCGCGCACCGCTTCATGCATACCGTGATTGCGAGCGAATGCACCGGTTGTGCCCTTTGCGTGCCCCGGTGTCCGGTCGACTGCATCAGCATGATCACGCTGCAATGAGCGCACCGACCTACGATCTCGGCAAGTTGCACGGGGGTCTGCGCCTTCCCGCGGAGAAGATGAAATCCACGGCCGCCGCCATCCAGACGGCACCGGTACCGAAGCAACTGGTGTTGCCCCTTACCCAGCACGCCGGCAGTGCTGCGCACCCTGTGGTCGGCATCGGCGAAACGGTATTGAAGGGCCAGCTGATTGCGGATTCGGACGGCATTCTCAGCGCGCCGGTGCATGCATCGTCGTCCGGCAAGATCGTTGCAATAGAGCCATGGCCCGTCTCGCGCCGATATGGAGAGCCTGCTCCCTGCATCGTCATCGAATGTGACGGCCGGGACGAAGCAGTCGAGCTTGCGGAAGCGATTGTGCCGTACGAGACAATTGAGCCGGATTCCCTGCTGCAGAAGATTCTGCAGGGCGGCATCGTCGGACTCGGGGGCGCTGTCTTCCCCACTGCACAGAAACTCATGCAGGCGAACACTTCCCCGCTCGAGTATCTGCTGCTGAACGGGGTAGAGTGCGAACCGTATATCAGTTGCGACGACATGCTGATGCGCGAACATGCGGATGAAGTGCTGGGTGGCGCCAGCATTCTGATGCACGCTCTCGGGCTGCAGAAATGCTATATAGCGGTGGAAAGCGACAAGTCGCAAGCGCTGCGAAGGATGGCCGATGCCTTGAGCGATTTGGACGACAAGCGCATGGTTCTGAAGCAGGTCCCGACGATTTATCCATCCGGAGGCGAGGACCAGCTCGTGAAATTGATTGCCAATGTCGAAGTGCCGAGCGGCGGGCTTCCGACGGACGTCGGCTGCGTGGTGCAAAACGTCGGTACAGCCGCGGCCGTTTACCGCTGGATTTGTCTGGGCGAGCCTCTTATCTCCCGCGTCACCACGGTCACTGGCGACGGTGTCGCCAATCCAATGAACGTACGGGCGCGCATCGGCACGACCATTGCCGATATCGTCGAATTCACGGGCGGCTACACCGACAGGGCGAAACAGATGATCATCGGCGGACCGATGACGGGAAAGTCCGTGACCACCGACCGCGTGCCGCTGGTGAAGGCGACGAACTGCATCCTCGTAGCCTCGCATCTGGCGCCAATCCTGGATGAGCGGCCCTGCATTCGCTGCGGCGAATGTGCCGTGGTCTGCCCTGTGGTGCTGCAACCGCAGGAACTTTACTGGTTCGCATGGGCGGACGACGAAGTGAAACTGAGGCAGCACGGACTCATCGACTGCATCGAATGCGGCTGCTGCGATATGGTCTGCCCCAGTCACATTCCGCTGATGGCCAGCTTCCGCCAGGCGAAGGCGCGAATCCACGAACTGGAAGACGAAAAGGCCCGCGCCGAGCGCGCCCGGCGGCGATTCGAGGCGCGATCGATGCGACGCGATATGGAAGATAAAAAACGGCAGGATGAACTTGCCGAGCAAAAACGTGCGGCAGTCCGCGCAGGACCCGCAGACATTCAGGAAATGGTCGAACGTTCGCGCCGCAAGGACTCCGCACCCAAGGCACGAACGAAAAAGGGTCCAGAGGACTAGTCAAGTTGGAATTCGAACGGCGCGAAGCCCCGTACGTGCGGCCGCCGACAGACGTCGGGTCCGTAATGCGGGAGGTATTGTATGCCCTCGTTCCGGCGGCGCTCGCATACATCTGGTTCTTCGGTCCGGGTTTCATCCTGAATCTGCTGGTGGCCGCCGTCTTCTGCGCGGGCGGCGAAGCGCTCATGACCCATCTGCGCGGCAGGAAGCCGGAGGCGGCGCTGTCCGATTTCACGGCGATAGTTACGGCAGCGCTGATCGCGTTCTCTTTACCGGCGCTCTGCCCGTGGTGGGTTACGGCGACGGCGGCGCTTTTCGCAGTCGTCGTGGCAAAGCACTTGTACGGCGGGATGGGCTACAACATTTTCAATCCGGCCATGGCGGGTTACGTAGTCGCGCTCGTGGCTTTTCCGATGTACATGAATTTCTGGACTGCGCCGCGCATCGGCGACATCGACTATCACTATCTCAACTTTTATGAAACCGCGCGCTATACCCTGATGGGCTCCCTGCCTGACTATCTGACTTTTGACGCGATCAGCCGCGCAACTCCGCTCGACACCGTCAAGTCCGGCCTGCAGAACATGCAGACCTTCGACGAGATGTACAGCAATCCACTGATGGGGGACTTCGGCGGCCGCGGCTGGGAATGGATCGGCAACTTCACGGCAATCGGCGGCGCATGGCTTCTTCTGCGCAAGATCATCCGCTGGCACATTCCCGTTGCCGTGCTGACGGGACTGCTGCTGCCGTCCGGCATCATGTATTTTCTGGACACGGCCGTGCACGCCAGTCCCGGTTTCTATCTGTTCAGCGGCGGCACGATTCTGTGCGCCTTTTTCATCGCGACCGATCCGATAACGGCCGCAACCAGTCCGCGGGGGCGCCTCGTCTACGGCTTCGGTATCGGGTTTCTCATTTACGCGATCCGCCGCTGGGGCAGCTACGCCGATGGCGTCGCCTTCGCCGTGCTGCTGATGAACATGGCGAGACCGGCGATCGATTATCTGACGCGACCGCGCATCGCCGGGCACGCCAGGAACGAGGCGCGATGAACGACGTCGAGAAGGGAAGCCGGCAACGATCGCCATCCGCCTGGAGCAGCGGACTCGTGCTGGCCGCGGCGGCAGCCGTGTGCACCGCCCTGGTCGCGGTTACGCAGCGCCTGACGGCGCCCCGCATCGCCGAAAATGAAATGGCATATCTGGAGCAAAGCCTGCGGCCGGCTCTTGCCGGCGTCTTCTACGATAACGAGCTGGCCGAATCCACGCTTGTCCTGGCGCCACCGCACGGTCTGCCAGGCAACGAGCCGGCAATCATCTACCGGCTTTTCTCCGAAGAGCAGCCGGTCGCAGCGGTTTTTGTCGTCACCGCCCGAGGCGGATACGCCGGGCCCATCCGACTGCTCATCGGCGTCGAATATTCCGGCGAACTCGCCGGAGTCCACGTGCTCGAGCATCAGGAAACGCCGGGGCTCGGCGATCGGATCGAAGCCTCGCGATCCGACTGGCTCACGCAGTTCGAGGAAGCCTCGCTGGAGTCCCCGCCCCGTGAGCGCTGGGCAATACGGCGCGACGGCGGCGAGTTCGATCAAATTACGGGTGCGTCGGTCACACCGCGCGCCGTCATCCGAGCCGTAAAGGAGACCTTGATATACTTCGAGTCGAATCGCGATAGCGTCTTTGCGGCGCGCGCCACAGGCGACACGGAGCAGGAGCAGTGAACGGGGAGACACTAACGCACGTGAAGACCGGCCTCTGGAACGAGAATCCGGGACTCGTGCAGCTTCTCGGTCTGTGTCCGCTCCTCGCCGTGACCACCACCTTCGTCAACGGGCTGGGGCTCGGGCTGGCAACGATGTTCGTGCTGACCTGCTCGAACGCTCTCGTTTCGGCAACCCGCCGCTTTATCTACAGCGAAATCCGCATACCGATGTACGTGCTGATCATCGCCAGTCTGGTCACCTGCATCGAACTCATATTCGAGGCATGGTTTCCCGCTCTCGACCGATCGCTCGGCATTTTCCTGGCGCTCATCGTCACGAACTGCGCAATCACCGCGAGAGCGGAGGTTTTCGCCTCGCGGAACCGCGTCGTCCCGAGCGTCATCGACGGAATGGCGATGGGAGCGGGCTTTGCACTGGTCCTTTGCGCGTTGGGAGCGTTCCGGGAACTGCTCGGCCAGGGGTCCATTCTCGCGCGCATGGACATGCTGTTCGGCGGCGAAACGATGCGCGGCCTTGCGCTGTTCGACGGCGGCTTTCTTCTGGCAATTCTGCCGCCGGGAGCGTTTTTCAGCCTGGCCCTCGCCGTCGCCGGCAAGAACGCGATCGACCGCCGCAGAAAGAGAATGCACGGTCTGCTCGCGGCCCGACAGCTGAGCTGAGCAACACCCGCTCTTGAACCGCCAGAAGCGCATTGCGATCTATTCCCGACTGCAGGAGCAGAACCCGCAGCCGGACACCGAGCTGCATTACGGCAATGCGTTCGAACTGTTGATTTCCGTCATCTTGTCTGCGCAAGCGACGGATGTCGGTGTCAACAAGGCAACGGCACTGTTGTTTCCCGTTGCACCGACACCGCAGGCAATGCTCGAGCTTGGAGTGGACGGTCTCAAGCGCTACATTCGCACAATCGGTCTGTTCAACAGCAAAGCCGAGAACATTATCAAAACCTGCAGAATGCTCGTCGAACGCCACGGCGGCCGCGTGCCGCGCTCACGCGAAGATCTCGAAGCGCTGCCGGGCGTTGGCCGCAAGACTGCAAACGTGATTCTCAACACCGCGTTCGGCGAACCGGTGATCGCCGTGGATACCCACATTTTTCGCGTGGCCAACCGCACCCGCCTGGCCACCGGCAAGACACCGCTCGAAGTGGAGATGCGGCTCACGCGGCTGACGCCGGAGGAGTTTCGCAAGAACGCACACCACTGGCTCATTCTGCACGGCCGTCACGTATGCAAGGCGCGCCGACCCGAATGCCCCCTCTGCATCATTGCGGATCTGTGTGAGTTCCGGCACAAAACACCCGTTACAATCACGGAATGATCTTTGGTCAGGACAGGCTGGAACTGCGCAAGATGTATGCCGAGGCGTGGCGGAAGGCCCGTGAAGGTGAAATCCTGAGCCCGCTGGAATCCCAGATCGCGGAGGTTATCGCCGAGCATCCGGAATACCACGCGGCTGTTGCGGGCGAGGACCTGGACGCTTCCTTTACGCCGGAAGAGGGCCGGAGCAATCCGTTTTTGCACATGGGGCTGCACCTGGCCCTTCGCGATCAGGTGGCAACCGATCGTCCGCCCGGCATCCGGGAGGTGTTCAACCGCCTTGCCGCCCGCTCGAGCGAGCGGCTGGACGCGGAGCATCGCGCCATCGATTGTCTCGCCGAAATCCTGTGGGAGGCGCAAAGAGAATTGAGGGCTCCGGACGAGATGGAATATCTGGACAGACTCAAACGACTGACATAGAGGTGCGTCGACTGGCAGCCGAAGGAGCCGATCGAAAGGCTGTCGGACGTTTGACGACAGCCGCTGTAATATCTACAGCACCTCCCCGGTCTGCTTCAACTGGTGCGGGAATCGCAATCCTCCTTAAAAACCGACAATGACAGCAACCTCACCCAGATATCCAGTAAGCGGCGCCGGCCTCGGGCTGCGTCGCGCCCTGATGGACAAGCTTATCGCCGATCCGCCGGAGGTCGTCGACTTCATGGAAGTGGCGCCGGAGAACTGGATCAACGTCGGTGGCAAACCGGGCAAAAAGTTCCGCTTTTTCACCGAGCGTTATCCGTTCCTGATTCACGGCCTGTCGCTCAGCATCGGCTCGCCGGCTCCGCTCGACGAGGCCCTCCTCGTCGATATCAAGCGCTTCATGGATGAGCACCACATCAGCTCTTATTCCGAGCACCTGAGTTTTTGCAGCGACGACGGGCACCTGTACGACCTGATGCCGATACCCTTTACGGAAGAGGCGGTCGCTTACGTTGCCGCAAGAATACGCCGCGCGCAGGACATCCTCGAACGCAGAATGGCCGTCGAAAACGTTTCCTATTACGCGCCCGGCGGTACCTCCGGCAATACTTCGATGTCCGAGACCGAGTTCACCAATGCCGTGCTCGCCGAAGCGGACTGCGACCTGCTGCTCGACATCAACAACATCGTCGTGAACAGTATCAACCACCGCTATGACGCGAAGCAGTTCCTGCTGTCGATGCCTGCGGAACGGCTGCGCTATTTTCACATCGCGGGCCATTACGTCGAAGCCGAGGATCTGCGAGTAGATACGCACGGCGATGCCGTAGGCGACGCTGCCTGGGACCTGCTGGCGGAGGCGTATCGGCATTTCGGTCCGGTCCCCACGCTGCTCGAAAGGGATTTCAACTTCCCTCCTCTAAAGGAGCTGCTGGACGAAGTGCAGCGCATCAGGACGATGCAGGCTGAAGCGACACCCGGAGCGCCTGAAATGGCGAAAGTCGCCCGTGGCTGACCGGCTCGAGTTTCAGCGCCGGCAATACGCATTCGCCGCTCATATCCGCGATCCCGATGCGCATCCTGCGCCGCAGGTCGAGGATCGGCGCATGGCGATTTATCGGGATCTCTTTTTCAATAACCTGCACAATCTGCTGAGCGGCACCTTTCCTGTATTGCAAAAACTTCACAGGCCGGAGAAATGGCGTCGCATGGTCCGACAGTTCATGTCGCGGCACCGCGCGCACACGCCTTACTTCCTGGAGATTCCGCGCGAGTTCCTCGAATTCCTGCAAAACGCCTATGTGCGCGAAGACGACGACTTCCCGTTTCTGCTGGAACTCGCGCATTACGAATGGACGGAACTCGCCTTATCGGTGGCCACCGAATGTAACGACCTTTCGGCCGTCGATCCGGGAGGCGATTTGCTTGACGGTGTGCCGGTACTTTCGGTGCTGGCGTGGCCGCTGTCGTACGAGTTTCCGGTGCATCGCATTTCTCCCGAATTCACACCGGCTGCACCGGGAGATACGCCCACCTGTCTCGTGGTGTACCGGCAAGCCGATGACGAACTGGGTTTCATGGAGCTGAATACCGTCACGGCGAAACTGCTGGATTGCATCGACAACAACGAAAATGGGCTTACGGGGCGACAGCTTTTGCTCGCCCTGGCTGACGACGTTGCCTACGCGGACAAGGAGGCACTGGTCGAGCATGGGCTGCATGCGATGGAAGACATGCGCCGGTCCGGGATTTTGCTGGGCGTCAGCCGGCTCGACTGAATTTTCTGCCGGTTATACAAAAACAGAGATCGGGGGTTTAACCTTATGTTGAAGCTGATGGCGCGACTGCAGGATTGGCTTGATCTGACGCGCAAGCTCGATTTCCTCGGTCCGCTGGCACTGCGCCTCTATCTGGTGCCGGTGTTCTGGGTTGCCGGCACGAACAAGCTTGGTGGCATGGACAACGTCATCGCCTGGTTCGGCAACGCGGAATGGGGACTGGGACTGCCTTTTCCCGCCGCAATGGCCTGGCTCGCCGTCGGCGCGGAAGTGCTGGGCTCCCTCGCTTTGTTATTCGGCATTGCCACTCGCTGGTTCGCCATACCGCTGATGGCCACGATGCTGGTCGCGGCCTTCAAGGTGCACATTGACAACGGCTGGCAGGCGATCGCCGACCCGCAAAGTCCGTTTCCCGGACCGCAGATCGACGGAGCGATGCAGCGCCTGGACAGAGCCAGAGACCTGTTGCAGGAGCACGGCAATTACGAATGGCTGACGGAGACGGGGAATTTTGTCGTTTCCAATAATGGCGTCGAATGGGCGATCACTTATTTCGTGATGCTGCTGGCGCTGTTTATCACGGGCGCGGGGAAAGCGAGCGTGGACCACCTGGTAACCCGGTGGATGAGAAAGCAGCGCCCGTAGCTGCCGATCCCGTTACTTCTTCGGCATGTACAGGTCCGTAAGCGTCCCCGCGAACGCTTCGGCGGCGAAGGCGATCGTCTCCGACAATGTCGGGTGCGGATGGATCGTCAGGCCGACGTCCGCGGCGTCAGCGCCCATTTCTACGGCCAGTCCGACTTCCGAAATCAGGTCGCCGGCGGAGGGTCCCACGATGGCTCCGCCGAGCACGCGGCCGGTTTTTTTGTCGAACAGCAGCTTGGTGAAGCCTTCCGGTCGAGCCAGCGACAGTGCGCGACCGCTTGCGCTCCACGGTATCTGGGTCTTCTGGTACTCGACACCGTTTGCTTTTGCGTCAGTCTCCGTCAGCCCTACCCACGCGATCTCGGGGTCCGTATAGGCGACAGAGGGAATGGCGCGGGCATCGAAGGCGCTTTTCTCGCCCGAGGCGACCTCGGCGGCAACCTTTCCCTCATGTGTTGCCTTGTGGGCAAGCATCGGTCCACCGGCGAGATCGCCGATCGCGAATATGTGCGGCACGTTGGTGCGCATTTGCTTGTCCACTTTGATGATGCCGGCGTCGCCTACATTCACTCCGGCTTTGTCGGCGTCGAGGCGATCGCCGTTGGCGCGGCGGCCGACTGCAATCAGGACGCGATCGTAAATCTCTGCAGCGGGCGCATCCTTGCCTTCGAATTTCACTTCGATGCCGGGCACCGTCGCGCGCATGCCGACTACTTTGGTATCCGTCATCACCGCCTCATAGAGCTTCTCGATGAATTTGCGAAACGGACGAACGAGATCCGGATCGGTGCCAGGCATCAGCGCGTCGGTCAGCTCCGCGACACTCACCTTTGTGCCGAGTGCGTTATAAACGCACGCCATCTCCAGCCCGATGATGCCGCCCCCTACCACCAGCAGTCGCTTGGGCAGCGGCTCGAGTTCCAGCGCGCCGGTTGAATCGACAATGCGTGGGTCCTCGGGCAGTCCCGGAAGTCTTGCGCTTTCAGAACCGGCCGCAATGATGCATTGCCTGAAATCCACGGTCTCGCCGTTGTCCAGAACCAGCCGCGTGGGCGATTCGAATCTCGCAGTGCCATGAACGACCGTGACCTTTCGCTGACGAGCCAGCTGCGTCAGCCCGCCTGTAAGGCGGCCGACGACTTTGTTCTTCCATTCTCCCAGAGCGGCGGCATTTATCCGCGGTTTGCCGAAGTGGATGCCGTGCTCTGCCATTGCTGCGGCGTCGTCGACGACTTTTGCCGCATGCAGCAATGCCTTCGACGGGATGCAGCCGACGTTGAGGCACACTCCGCCCAGCATCGGCCACCGCTCGACGAGAACCACCTGCATTCCGAGGTCGGCGGCGCGAAAGGCTGCCGTATATCCGCCGGGTCCAGCGCCGAGCACGACGAGCTCGGCGGAGTGCGTTGCAGAAGATTTCTCCGCCGTCCCTGCGGGCATGGCTCCGGCAGACATCAGGGGATCGCTTCGAGAAGCGCGTCTACATCCGACAGCGTTTCACTGAGATAGGTCGTAAAGCGCACGGCGTACGCGCCGTCGATCACGCGATGGTCGTAAGACAGGGACAGCGGCAGCATGAGTTGCGGCTTGAATGCCGCACCGTCCCATACCGGCTGCATCGTTGAACGGGACACCCCCAGGATGGCCACTTCGGGAGCGTTGACGATCGGCGTGAATGCAGTACCCCCGATCCCGCCCAGGCTCGATATCGTAAAGCTGGCACCCTGCATCTGATCGGCTTTGAGCTTGCCGTCGCGTGCCGCCTTCGATAGGTGACCGAGCTCGGTCGCGAGTTCGTATACGTCTTTTTTGTCGGCGTCACGAATCACCGGCACCATCAGACCGTTCTTCGTATCGGCAGCAAAGCCTAAGTGGATGTATTTCTTGTACACCAGGTTCGCGCCATCTTCCGCAAGTGACGCATTCGCTCTCGGAAACTCCCTCAGCGCCGCAACGCACGCGCGCATGATGAAGGCAAGCACGGTGAGGTTTATGCCCCGCTCCTTGGCCGGACCTTTCAGTTCCTGTCTTTTTTCTTCCAGTTCCGTTATATCGGCCAGGTCGTGCTGAGTGACGTGCGGGAGGTTGACCCAGCTTGCCTGCAAACGCGGAGCCGCGATCTTCTGGATGCGTGTAAGCGGTTTTGTCTCGATTTCTCCGTATTTCGCAAAATCGACTGTTGGAACCTGCGGCAGTGCGCCGCCTGCTCCCCCGCTGGTCATTACCTCCTTGACGAAGTTCTTGACGTCTTCGTGCAGAATCCGGTGCTTTTCGCCACTTCCCTTCACGCTGACCAGATCGACACCGAGTTCCCTGGCGAGTTTGCGCACCGAGGGACTCGCGTGCGCCCGCGAGAACCCCGCTTGGTCGATGGCCGGCAATGTTCGCTGTGTCTGCAGCGCGGCTTCTTTTTTCTTCGATGTCTGCGCCGCCGGCTCGGATTTCGGCTTTTCGGCAGCGGGTTCTTGCGGTTTCCCGGCCGCCGGTTCGGCGCGCTTTGGCTCCTGCCCGTCTGCGCCCGCCTGGATGACCGCGATTTCGGTCCCTTGCGAAACCTTGTCGCCGACGTTGACCAGCACGGACTCGATCCTGCCGGCAACCGTCGAGGGGACGTCCATCGCCGCCTTGTCCGTCTCGAGCGTGATCAGAGGACTTTCGACGTCGATCTCGTCTCCCTCGGACACGTGCACTTCGATCACGTCGACGTCGCTGAAGTCTCCGAGATCGGGAACTTCAACCGTTTGTTTGTCGGCGGCCTTCGATGTGAGCGTCTCGCGGGGCTCCGGTTGCTCCTCTTCGCCGCTCTCTTGCGACTCTTCCGCATCGGTGTCGGGCTGGCCGTCCCCCCGCTCCGCTTCGCCGTCGCCTGCCGGCTTGTCCCGCTTTTCGGCCGCGCCGTCACGCTTGCGGTCGTCGTCCTCGGCCGCTTCGTCCGCGGCGCCCTCCCCGGTTTTCATCCGGCCGATGACGTCGCCGGTGGAGACCTTGTCGCCGACGGAGACGGTAATTTCCTCGATCTCGCCTGCGTCTTCCGCCGGCACGTCCATTGCGGCCTTGTCGGTTTCCAGCGTGATCAGTCCGTCTTCCCTGGAGACGCGATCTCCTGCCTTCACGAGCACCTCGATGACTTCGACCTCCGAGAAGTCGCCCAGGTCAGGAATTTTGATGTCGATGCTGTCTGCCACCTGCGCGCTCCGCTTCAGCGAAAGAAGCCTGTCTGGCAGTGCAGAATGAATCGAGGAAACGTTCCTAGATCGCTGATCTTCATGGTTTTTCCTTCATTCTCACCGACTTTCGAATCGCTACAGCGTCACCGGATCGGGCTTGTCCGGATCGATGCCGTATTTGTCGATCGCCTGCGCCACTGTCGACTGCTCGAGTTCACCTGCGTCCGCAAGCGCTTTCAACGCCGTGACGGCGATGTATCGTCGGTCGACCTCGAAAAACTGCCGCAACGCTTTTCTGGAGTCGCTGCGGCCGAAGCCGTCGGTGCCGAGCGTTACGAAGCGCCCCGGCACCCAGCGCTGAATCTGGTCCGGCACGATCTTCATGTAATCGGTCGCCGCGACGAACGGGCCTTTGCGGCCCTCGAGACAGTTCTCGAGAAAACTGGCCTTCGGTTTTTCGCGCGGGTGCAACTGATTCCATCGCTCCACTTCCAGTGCATTTCGCCGCAGCTGATTGAAACTCGTTACGGACCAGACATCGGATGCAATGTCGTAATCCTCGCTCAGTAACTCGGCCGCGCCGATGACCTCGCGCAGTATGGTGCCGGAACCCATCAACTGCATGCGCTTGTCTCCCTCGCCAACGGACTGCAGCGGATACATCCCCTTCAGGATCCCCTCTTCCACACCCTCCGGCATGGGCGGATGCACGTAATTCTCGTTCATGCACGTGAAGTAAAAGAACACGCTCTCCTGCTCGTCGATCATGCGGCGCATGCCATCCTGAACGATAACGGCAATCTCGTAGCCATACGCCGGATCGTAAGAGAGGCAATTCGGAATTGTCGACGCCAGTACGTGGCTGTGGCCGTCCTGGTGTTGCAGACCTTCGCCTGCCAGGGTAGTGCGCCCCGCCGTTCCGCCGATCAGGAATCCGCGCGAGCGCTGGTCGGCGCCGCCCCAGATGAAATCGCCGATGCGCTGGAAGCCGAACATGGAATAATAAATATAGAACGGGATCGTCTGTATGCCGTGGTTGCTGTAGGACGTGCCGGACGCCAGCCAGGAACAGAAAGAACCGGCTTCGTTTATCCCCTCCTCCAGTATTTGCCCTTTCCGGTCTTCCTTGTAGAACATCAGCTGTTCGGCATCCTGCGGCGTATACAACTGCCCCTTGGAGGAATAGATGCCGACCTGACGGAACATGCCTTCCATGCCGAAAGTGCGCGCCTCGTCCGGAACGATCGGCACGATGTACTTGCCGATACTCTTGTCGCGCAGCAGGGAGGTCAGCATGCGAACGAAGATCATCGTCGTCGATGCTTCGCGCTCGCCGGTACCCTCGAGTGCGGATTTGAATATATCGAGCGCAGGCGCTTTCCACGCCTTTGACTCCATCGGTTTCCTGCGGCGCTGCGGCAGGTAGCCGCCCAGCGCTTTGCGGCGTTCATGCAAGTACTCGAGTTCGGTGCTGTCCGCCGCGGGCTTGTAGTAAGGCACGTCATCGATATCCTTGTCGGAGACGGGGATGTTGAAGCGGTCGCGAAAAACCTTCAGCGCGTCGACGCCCACCTTTTTTGCCTGATGGGCGATATTCTGCCCTTCGCCGGCCGATCCCATACCGAAGCCTTTCACCGTCTTGGCGAGGATGATGGTCGGCTGGCCCTTGTGGCGCACCGCCGCGTGATAAGCCGCGTGCACTTTCAGAGGATCGTGTCCGCCGCGATTCAGATGCCAGATCTCATCGTCCGACATATCCGCAACCATCGCCTTCGTTTCGGGATAACGGCCGAAGAAATGCTCGCGTACATAAGCGCCGTCCTTGGATTTGAAATTCTGGTATTCGCCGTCGACGCATTCCTCCATCGTGCGGCGCAGGAGACCGGTGTGATCCCTGGCAAGCAACGGGTCCCAGCGCGAGCCCCAGATGACCTTGATGACGTTCCAGCCCGCGCCACCGAACGCCGCCTCCAGTTCCTGGATGATCTTGCCGTTGCCGCGTACCGGTCCGTCGAGTCGCTGCAGATTGCAGTTGACGACGAACACCAGGTTGTCGAGCCCTTCACGGACCGGCATGGTGATTGCGCCCATGGATTCGGGTTCGTCCATTTCGCCGTCACCCAGGAAGCACCATACCTTGCGATCGCTCCTGGGGAGCATCTCGCGATTTTCGAGATAGCGCATGAAGCGCGCCTGGTAAATCGCCATCATGGGGCCCAGGCCCATCGAGACGGTCGGGTACTGCCAGAAATCCGGCATGAGCCACGGGTGCGGGTAGGA
>Ga0299913_10001785_pt1 | contig 16394 bp, 14 predicted proteins | sample RVTome_9_FD_201360 | JGI IMG/M metagenome (GOLD analysis project Ga0299913, IMG submission 201360) | Soil microbial communities from uranium-contaminated site in the Upper Colorado River Basin, Wyoming, United States - RVT155D38 (version 2) ...
TGGTCACTGGCATGCCCCGGTCGGGCACTACCTGGGTCGGCCGTATGCTCGAAGCAAGTGGTCAAGTCGGGTACCTCAACGAGCCGTTCAATCTGGCGATGTCGCCGGGAACATTCCGGATACCGGTTGAGCACTGGTACACTCACATTACTGATGAGAATGAAGCGCGCGTTCTGGCCGCACTCCGCGACGCGCTCGCGTTCAAATATCCGTTTGCTCGTGAGCTCAGCCGATGTCGCAGCCGAGCCGATATCCACCGCACCCTTAAGGGGTGGCGAACCTTCCTTCGCCATCGGAACCGCCGTGCAGTGATCAAAGAGCCGCACGCCGTCTTCTCCGCTGCGTGGTTTGCCCGTCGGCTTTCGAGCAACATCGTTATAACGGTAAGGCATCCCGCTGCAGTCGTGAGCAGCTGGAAACGGCTCGGCTGGGACTTCGATTTCATGAATCTGCTGGAGCAGCCGCTGCTCATGCGTGATTGGCTCGAGTCCTTTCGCCCCGACATGGAGGCAGCCATGTCACCCCGGAAGGGCCTCGTGGATCGGATCGCTCTCCTGTGGAGCATCATCCACTCGGTTGTGAACCAGTATCAACAGCGCTTCCCGCAGTTTCGCATAATCCTTCAGGAGGACCTTTCCTGCGATCCAGTCGGGCAGTTCGCCGGCCTTTACGAGTCAGTGGGACTGTCGTTCACGAAAGATGCCATCAGCGCCGTTGCGAGATCGAGCAGTACTGACAATCCGGAAGAAACGCAGCTGGCGAATCCGCACCAGACGCTGCTGGACAGCAGAGCAACTCTCGAGAGCTGGAAAGGTAGGTTGACTGAGGAAGAGATTGGGCGCATCAGACGCGTAACCGAAGTGGTCACGAGCGCGTTTTATCCCGAAACCGTGTGGCAACGCAGGAAAGCCCTAGCCCCGGCGTCGGGAGTTCGAGCCCTCGAAGGCACCCCTCAAACTACCAATCAAAGCTCGGATATTGCCGCGCCGGGCTTCCCGAACCGTCATCCGCACTAGGGCTCGAGGAGCACCGAGCAGCAGGAAGCCCGCCCAGTCAAGTGGTGAGGCATGTCGGCGCATCAGCCTCAGCCAATGCTTCGACTTGGTTCGGGCATACTCCTCGGTATAACCGCTGCCGAAGGTGTGGCTCACCTCGTGGTAGCCCACCGCCGTCGGCACATACAATGCCTTGTAGCCGGCATTCTGCAGCCGGAGGGAAAAATCCAGGTCCTCCGGCCCGAACGGATCGAAGATCGAGTCGAAGCCGCCGAGCTGCTCGAAGCGGTCGGCCCGGACCATCATGGCACCACCGCAGGCGACGCATGGCATCTGACGGTCACGCTGTCCTTGATCGAGCTCGCCGAAACCGACCGGTGAAGTCCGGCCCCACCTCCATTCGATGCGGCAACCACCGCCATCGTTCAGCCGGGCTGGATCGTTCAGCAACCGGAGCTTGGACTGAACCTGGCCGAGCATCGGGTCCTCACGGAAGGGCGCCAGTAGCTCGCGCACGAATCCGGTGGCCACGACAATGTCATTGTCGAGAAACAGGAGGTGCGTTGGCGCGAACTTCTCTCGCGCCAACGCGGCTGCCGCGTTCCGGCCGGACCCTACGCCGAGATTTTGTGGATGCTGGTGGACCAGCACCTCGGGATAGGCCTTCCGGACAGCCTCGGCGGTGCCGTCGCTCGACCCGTTGTCCCACACCAGCACTTGGAACGAGGGCTCGCCGGCTCCGCGCAGGCCGGCCAGACAGCGGAGCGTCACCTCGCGCTGGTTGTAGGTCAGGACGACCACCACCACCCGCTCTGCCGATTCAGTCATCGAGCCATCGCTCCAGCCAGCCGGCGAACCGTGGCCCGTCCCAATTGCCCATCCAGAATCGGGGTAGAAAGAAACGGTCGGTGCCGCGCCAGGCTACTGCGTTGCGGGAACCGCAGGCGTACTGAAAGCCCGCCTCATCGACGATCGTACCGACTCCGGGGCCGGTGTCGCCGAAAGGATATGAGAAGCCGGTGACTCGCCGGTCCAACGCCACTTCCAGTTCCCGCCGAGAGCCGGCGATCTCCTCGCGCTGTTGCTCGGCGCTCAGCTGGGATAGCGCGGGATGGGTCATTGTGTGAGCGCCGATCTGCACCAGGCCGCCGTCACCGAGGCGACGGAGCTCGTCGGCCGTGACGACACGCTGGAGACCTATCCCGGTCACGTCCGTTGGCACACCCATGAGTTCTCCCAGTTCGTCCAGCACGGCGTTACGCGCGGGATGATTCAACGCTCGCAGTTTGGGGTATAAGGCCCGGCGCAGTGACCCCGTCGAGGGCTCGACGCCTTCCACCGGCCAATTGAACAATGCATCTCCGATTGGAAGCGTAAGCCGGCGATCATGACCGTCTATGCTGCTCGTGATCCGATTGAGTCGGTCCCACCAGAGCTCGCCGCCGAGTACTCCGCTGATGACAAAGACGGTGGCCGGAACTCCGAACTGCGCGAGCAAAGGCTTGGCGCGGTGTAGGACATCCGCGTAGCCGTCATCGAAAGTTACGGCGACGGCTCGCTTGGGCAGCCGTCCCGCCGCCAACATCTCGGGCAGCTCCCCCAAGGAAAGCGGGTGAGCAATCCGCGTCAGCACAGCGAGTTGCTCCGCCATTCGCTGGGGGGACACACTCAGCTGGTACGGGTCCGGGCCCTCACTGATGCGATGGTAGCCGAGGATCACGGCGTGACGGACCATCTTGCCCAGCAACCATTGCCCCGACTGCCGCGCTGCTTTTACGGCCCGCAGCATCATGCGCTACGATTTCCGGGCTCGAACGCCAACCACCAGTTCGTACGCGCTATCCACGTGGTCCAGTTCCTCCCGGGTGAGCTCCCCAGCCGCGATGCCATGCAGAAGGGAGACCGATGCGAGCACGTTTCCATAGCCGGTCACGGTCACTTGCTCGGCAGGAAACAGCTCGGCGAAGAGTCGCCGGGCGGAGATAGTTCTGAAGGCCCAGTAGTCGCCGAAGGCGCCCATCTCGTCGCGGCTCTTATTGATGGCAGGAAGGGTGACCAACGCTACCCCGCCGGGCCGCAGGATGCGATGGATGGTCCGCAGCGCTGCTCGGTAGTCATAGATGAGCTGCAATGTCTGGGTGACGATGACGCAGTCGAAGAGCTGCGAGTCAACGTGGTCGAGACTAGTGAGATCTCCAACCATGGTGACACCGGGATTCCATTCAGAGATGTGCAGCACATCGCTTTGCGTCACCCGGTCGCCACCGAACGCGCTGGTGTAATTGCTGTTGTCGATCTCCAGCACCCGCCCCCGGATGTCCGCGGCGTGCGCGGACAGAAACCGTTCGATGTAGTAGCGATCGACCGGCTGCCCGCGGTCGAAGCCCCAGTCCCGGCTCACCGGGGTCAGACGACGCAGGCTCCCGAAGCGGACGGTCCCGACCGGCGGCCAGGTCAGGAGGCGAGTCAAACTCCGCCGCCTTTCGCGCGACAGAACGCGCCGAGCCAGGGCCCGTAGGGGGTTTACCGGGTTATCAGTCATGCCGATGTGACTCTCCATGAAGTCAGCCCTCGCGCGGCGGCGGCCGCGGCACCTGCTGGTTGAGTTTCAGCACGGGTCGTTCGCTTCTGTACCGCTATTAGCTAAACACGCCGCGGAGCTGCTGTAGCCCGCTCTTCAGCCGGCTGATAAAGTTTCCCCACAACCCACCCTCGACCCGGCCACAGACTGCCGCCCACTGTTTTTCGCCTTTCCGGCGGGTGACTGCTGTCCAGGGCCCTGGTTCCTTCGATTCCCATGTCACCGTGCGCCTGGCGTCATAGAAGACCGCGGAGACCACGCGCCGCTTACGTTGCTCGCAATCGTACTCCTTCTGTACCAGCGCCTCGGCCCCATTATCCACGGGTTTGGCGTATACATATTTCGATCGAGTGCGGTAAACGTGAGGCGCCACCTGCTCGATTCCGGCGAGATCGGTGTACATGGTATCTCCTTGCCGGTTAGCGAGCGGTAGTTCCCACTTCTGCGCCGCGGCCGGGCTACTGATGACTACCAGCAGCAGCAGTCCGACCACGCCAGCATGCATGATGTTGCTCCCCAGTTTGCGTGACGTGCCAACTGAAACACTCGCCCACGATTTGGAGCCAGCTTTCTCTCGGCGGCCCGCATCTCTAGCAAGACCCGTGCGGTAAAGCTTGACGGTACTTCGGGGTATTTTCGGCCTGGCGGATCCTACTCCTCCGCCGGTCATTCCTCAGAACCTCTCAGCCAGGAGACCACGCGCCCACCCAATCGGCGAGCGCGCCGCCCATTGCGCAGGATCCGAGCCCCAACGGGGTGGTCCAGCTCCCAAAGGCCGCGGAGGACTGCCCTATGAACGGAGCCGTCGTCGGTGCCGGCTTGCTTCAGATACGCCTGCACCCACTGGAGGAACCTGCGTCGGGCCAGGACAGCACCATCTGCCGATATGGTGGCGCAGAGGGACTCCGAATGACGCCGGTAGTGGTCCCAGCATTGACTCGCTACGTACACCGGTGTGCCAAGAAAAATTTTGGTATAGAAGACCTGGTCTCCGAAAAGGCTGGTGAATGCGGCCTCGAACCCGCCACTCTCGTCCAGCACCGAGCGGCGGACCAGGAGGCTACAAGTGCACGGAACCGTAACCGAGCCCCTTACCATCCGCGCTAGGAAACGTGGTGCGGGGAGGACTGAATTCAGGGGTACACCCAGCCCGGGAAGGTAGTCGAGGGACTGATCTTCCGGCCGGCCCGTCCAGCTGAACCAGTACAGCGTCTTTCCATACACACCGCCGACTTCGGGGAGGCGTCGCATGATCACGAGCTGCTCCTCGAGCTTGCGCGGTAGCCAGAGATCGTCGGCATCAAGAAGTGCGATGTACTCGCCTCGTGCCTGGCGGATTGCGAGGTTGCGGGAAGCGCTGTGGCCTCGGTTCTGGTGTCCCTCGTGTTCCAGATAACGGATCCGATCGGGATCCTGTTTCGCATATTCCATGGCGATTGCGACGGAATCACCTTGAGAACCGTCGTCCACCAGCAAGAGCTCCCAGTGGGGATAGGTCTGTGCGATGACGCTCTCGATCGCCTCTCGGAAGAACGTTGGGTGGGGATTGAGAAACGGGGTCACTACCGAGACCAGGCCTTCCTTCCCAGCCATCACTTGAGACCTCCCTCGGGCGGCGCCGCGGAACGCGGGCGCGGGAAACGGGTGACCAGCGTCCACGCGGTCACGACTTCGGGGAACGCGCGCGCGAGGTTTCGTGCCAAGTTGAGCTTCAGCCAGCGGTCCAGCGTCCAAAAAAGTCCGATCGTGATCAACCCGCTGGCTGCAATAGCTGCGACCAGCCCTGCCAGACCGGCCTCGAGGCGCACAATACCCCATGCCGCCGCCGCGCCAGCCAGGGAAGCGGCCACGATCGCAGCCACAGACGGGGCTATCCCCACCCAAACCTGCGGGAGCAACTGTCGGAGCAAATAGATTCCGAGAACTTGCGTCGCGCCGGTTGCTACAAGCCAGGTGAGCCCGGCTCCTACTGCGCCGAAGCGGCCCGAGAACTCCCAGGCAAGCAGGATGAGAAGTCCCGACTGTATGACACCCAGCAGGGTCACTCGACTGGGCCGGCCGAGACCCTTGAGCACCGGGATGATAGCGTCACCGACCAGCCCCACGACGTTGACCCACACCAGCACGCGGATGACCGGGACGGTTCCCTGCCAGCGAGGACCAAGGACGTGCTCCACCAGCGCCGGGGCGAGCACGAACAGCAGGAGGGCCGCGGGCAGTAACACCGCGAACATGCCAGTCAAAATCAGCTGGAACGTCCTGGTCGCCTGCCGCAGGTTGTCCTGGAGACGAGCGTAGAGCGGAAATGCGACCGCACCGATCACACCACTGGCCACTTCTGTTGGCAGGAAGGCCACTTTGCAGGCGAGGAAGTAGAGCCCGAGCTCAGCCACCCCCACTTGGCGCGTGATGGCGAGCTGGAGCATAGCTGTGCCCAAAGGCGCCACGAGGGCACGGGCAAAGATCCACCGGCCATATCGAAGGAGCGGGAGCATCGCTTCGGTGTCCAGCGACAGCCGCGCTCGATGCGGCGCGAGGATGTAGGAGACGATAAGGGAGGTGAGCGAACCAGCGAGCGGTCCAGCCACCAGTGCCCACACGCCAAGCGGCTCGACCAGCGCGATCGATAGAGCAGTACCTACAATCGCGTCCGAGAACTGGATCCATGCCAGGGGTCGAAAGCGGAGCTGTCGCGTGAGCTGAGCCACACCGATGCTGGCGCCCGCATCGAGCAGGGGACGCAACGCGAGCACCCGAACCAGGTCCGTAGCACGGGGTTCCTTGAACAGGTCGGCAATGAAGGGCGCTGCCGCGAAGACCGCCAGGGCGACCAGCCCTGCGCGAAGCAAACCGACGGTCCAGGCAGCATCATAGTGCCGTCGCTCTGCTCCCGGACGCTGCACCAGCGCCGGGACCATGCCGAAATCGGTGATCTTGAGGAGGAAGTCTAGCGCAACGAGCGAAACGGCGAACAGGCCGAACTCCCCCGGCCCGAGCATCCGGCCGAGGACGAAAACGCGGGCCAGGAAGATCAACTTGACCCCAACCAGCTGGACGATCTTCCAGGTGAGTGCGTTCCCTGCGCGACTCGCTAGCGGCTTCGTCACGGTGCCGAACCGCTCCGCCACCCGGCTCGCAATCCTGGTAAGAGCCCCTTGACGTAGCCCCAACCGTTGAGCGTGGCCTCCTGATCACCGGTGAGAAGCCCGCGCAGCCATCGGCGCAAGGCGCGCAACGTGTGTATCACGAGGCGGAGCCCGATGAATGGGTCACCCCGGCGCAGGTACTTGCCCAGAAAGCCGGCGAGGCTCCGCCCGTACACCTCGTACTGCGCTGCACGTTGCGTCGGATCGCGCCAGCCCACGTGCCGCACGACGACTTCGGGCGCGTAGGTGATCGGTATACCCGCACGCAGCGCGCGATAGGAGTATTCGCAGTCCTCAGCCGCGGCGAGTGCGGGATCCTCGTCGAGCAGCCCGACGCGCTCGACCACCTCCCGTGCCGCCCCCATGTTCCCCCCAGACATCGAATCGTGCTTGAGCCGCGGCCGGGTGTAGGTAACCGGCGTTCGGGAAGTCATGAGGGCCACGACCTCAGACTCGCCTTCCGCTTCCACCCGGCCGGTGATGATCGCGCCGGGGGTAGCGCGCAGTCGGGCGGCCATCGCGCTCAGCCAGTGGGTCTCGGCCAGGCAATCATCGTCCGTCACCGCGAAGAAGCGGGTTCGCACCTGCTCGATCCCACGGTTCACCCCCCTCGCCCTGCCCCGCTCAGTAGAGCGCAGGTGGAGCACGTCCAGCCCGGCGCCCTGGAGCCGCCGCACCCAGTCAGGCACATCGGCGCTCGAGCCTTGGTCAACCAGTATGATTCGCGCTGGCCAGGCGTCGCCCATGGCGATTGCCTGCAGCGACTCTTCCAGGATCGGGCGCCCCAGGGTGGGAATGACGAGCGTAAGGTCGTCCAGCGATGGACGGGCTGAGAGCAACGACTCGCTGAGCGGCGGACGATACCGGGTCATCGTGCTCCCGGCCCCGGCGGGGGCAACGTGGTGGAGATGGGAACCTCCCGATCAATCGCCAGCCAGGCGCCACACACCTGCCGGAGCCCAGCCACAGTCCAGTTTGCGGCGGAGCACGCCCGGGGGCGCTGCGCCGTTGGCGATGAGCCTTGGCGGGGAAGTCCGCGGGTTGGCCTGGCTGTCATGTGGATCCGGTGCGTTGGAACCGGGGCGAAGGACCGCCGCGAGCCCCGGCACGAAACTCGCGACCTCGACCCTAGCAAGAGGTCTGCCATCGCGGTCGAAAGGGATATACCGGGAGCCCCTCGCAGGGCAAGCACGGTCGAGGGCGCTGCCGCTATGCGTGCGGTCGTGCGCCCATGAAAGCACTATGTTTCCCGTTATCCACTCGATGCCAAACAATGCCGTGCTCCCATCGAAGCAGCCGGTCAGCGGCCTCGGCCCGATAGCGCGAGTCGCGCAACGATATCTGGTCCCGCGGCTGGTGAAATCGGTCTACTTCTACCTGCGCTACCGCTGTCTGGTCAGCCCGCTTGCCAGCGTTCAGCTGAGTGACCGCATCTCCTTCGGTCGAGGGACGGTGGTCAAGCCGTACGCCGTCATCATCAATCACACCGGCAGGATAGCCATCGGGGCGCACTGTGCGATCAGCAGCTTCAATCACATCTCGACTGGCGACGAGGACCTCGTGATCGGCGATCATGTTCGCATCGCACCCAATGTCACCATTCTGGGCGCGGACCGAAACGTCAAACAGCGGGATACCCTCATCGTAGACCAGGGCCGCTCCCACAAGTCCACCGATATCGGTCGCGATGTGTTGATTGGTGCAGGAGCAGTAATCCTCCCTGGGTGCAGCATCGGGGCGGGTGCGGTGATCGGGGCGGGCAGCGTGGTTACCCGGGACGTGCCGCCCTATTCCATCGTGGCCGGGGTACCGGCCCGCGTAATCGGCCAGCGGGAGTAGAAGCTATGCGCATCGCGATCATGTTGCGCTCGATCCTGGAGCAGGGTGGCGTCGGCGTGTACAGCCGCTACATCACCCAGGAGCTGCTACAGCTGGACCAGCGGAACGAGTACGTGCTTTTCTACAGCAGCCCGGAACGCCTGGGTGAATTCGCATCCTACCCCAACGTGATCGAACGGGTAGTGCAGGCGCCCAACAAGGCACTCTGGGATCAGGTGGCGATTCCCTACGCCTGTTGGCGAGAGCAGGTCGATGTGGTCTTTCATCCCAAATTCACCGTGCCCCTGCTGGCCCCCTGCAAGTCCGTGATGGTCCTGCATGGCGCCGGGTGGTTCATGCCGGATACCCGCAAGTTCTGGAATGCGCTGGACCTGAAATATGTCAGGATGATGATGCCGGTCTATTGCCGCCGGGCATCGGCGGTTCTCGCGGTCTCCCAGATAACCACCGACACATTCAACCGCGTGTTGGGCTTGACGCCCGGCAAGATCAGGACAGTCTATTTCGGGCCCGGCAAGCACTTCCAGCCAATCAGCGACCCGGCAGAGCTCGAGCGGGTGCGGCACAAGTACAGCCTCCCGGATCGGTTCATTTTTACCTTGTCGGGCCACGACCGTGGGACGCGGAAGAACATCGACGGGATACTGAAGGCCTACCACATCCATCACGGCAAGACGCCGCACAAGCTGGTCGTAGGCGGCAAGGGGTGTGATCGGTTCCGCGCTGAGTACAGGATTCCCGACGACGGGTACGGTCAGGACATTCACTTTCCCGGGTGGATCGATCAGAAGGATTTGCCGGCAATCTACTCGCTGGCTGATCTCTTCCTGTACCCTTCGTTCTCGGAAGCCTTCCCGATCCCGATAACCGAAGCGCTCGCCTGCGGTACTCCCATCATTACATCCACTCTCAACGGGCTCCAGGAGATCGCGGGGGATGCCGCCCTTGCCGTAGATGCGGCGGTGCCGGAGGAGATTGCCGATGCGATCGGGCAGGTCCTGCTGAATCCGGATTTCCGGGAGACCCTCGCCGCCCGCAGCCTGGCGCGCTCAGAGATGTTCAACTGGCAAAAGTGCGCCAGGGAGACCCTGCAGATACTCGAGAGCGTTGCCGGCAATCCGAACTGATTACCGGCTCGCCGATCCGGCCCAGCTGTTCCCCGGCACGATCGTCATTGCAGCGCCGCACATGGACGACGAGGTGCTGGCCTGCGGCGGCACGATCGCGCGGCTCCCTGACCGGGCACGAATCCACCTGGTGTACGCTACTGACGGGAGCCAGTCTTACACCCCTGTCCTCCCCTGGCTCGACGCCACCTCGCGCGACCTGAGCTCCGTGCGCCGGGCCGAGGCGAAAGCGGCACTCGAGACCTTGGGAGTTCCGCCGGACAACCTTCATTTCCTGGACTTCCCGGATGGCAGGCTGTCGCATCACGCTGAAGCGCTCGAAAGATCGCTCACCGATCTCGTTCGGAAGCTGCGGCCGGATCATCTTCTCATCCCATTCCGCTACGACCGGCATCCCGACCATCTCGCCGTCAATCGTGCGGCGCACTCCGCGTTGAGGCGGGAGGGCAGCCGGACCCAGCTGTTCGAGTATTTCGTGTATTATCGCTGGCGTATGCTTCCCGGCCGAGACGTACGGACCTACATCCGTGGCGATCAGCTGCTCGCGGTTGATGTCGAGCCGGTGGCGCGGCAGAAGCGCACCGCGCTCGACTGCTTCAGAAGCCAGACAACCCAGTACTATCCCTGGCAGGATCGCCCTATCCTGTCCCGCAGCAGTCTGGATGAGGTCTGCCGACACCCCGAAGTCTTTCTCAGGTATGATCCAGCGTTCGAGGGAGAGGCCGTTTTCACCGGAGCGCGTGAATGGATTCGCCTGGTCCATTGGTTCGAGCCGAGGGCGAAGCGCCGCAAGGATCAGGTAATGGCGCTGATCCGGAGAGGGATACGCTGGAATGCCTGAAGAACGGGCTGACCTGAGCCGACCCATCCGGGTGGTGCTGTTCTGCGGTGGTCCGACCCTGGACCGGGCCGTAGTACGGTTCGTCTCCCGGCTCGAATCGCAAGCCGAGATCGAGTTTGTCGGTGGGTTCTGTCAGACCAACGGACAAAGCCTAACGGCCGTAATTCGCGATCGTCTCAGGCGCCGGGGCTTGCTGGGGCCGGCGCTGCTCTTGGCGGAGGCACTTCAAGCGACAGCGCGCGTTTTCGCCCATCCGCGTGCGGAGATGGCGCTCCGGAGCAGCAGGGCGGGTATCGCAGATCGGATTCACGCTGTCCCGGATCTCCATGCCGAGCCGGTGCTGGAGCGCGTGCAGGCGTTGGATGCCGATCTCGGCCTCATCTACGGCAGCCCGATACTCAAGCCGCGACTCTTCCAGATACCCAGGCTCGGCACCCTGGGTATTCACCACGGTAAGATGCCTCAGTACCGCGGCAAGAAGACCACCTTCTGGGCGATGTACAATGGCGATGAGACCGCGGGGGTGACCATCCAGCTGGTCAATTCGGGAGTCGATACCGGGCAGATTATACAGCGCGGCGAGGTGCCGATCGGGCGAAAGTCCATGGGCACTGTGAGACGTGAACTGGAAGAGCTCGGCTTCGATCTGTATGTGCAGGCGATACTCGACCTGAAACGAGGAAGCGCCCGGCTCGTTGCGGAGTCGGGTCCCAAGGGCAAGCTCTACAAGGATCCCAAGCTGGGTGACTTCGTGAGATTCTGGTGGCGATGGCTGAGGCGCCGGTATGTCGCTACCAGCTAGTGTGGCGTCGCCCGCAAACAGCGAGGAGGCCACGCTGAAGCCGGGCATTTGCCTGCTCACCGAGACTTACTTCCCGGTAGTGGGAGGCGGCGAGAGCCAGGCCCGCGGCCTGGCAGAAGACCTGGTCGCCCAGAAGTTCGATGTCCTCGTGGTTACCCGCCGCTCCAGCAGTACGCTGAGAAAGGTCGACCGCATAGGCGGCGTGGTCGTGCACCGAACCCGTCCAGTCGGGGGTGGGCAACTGAAGCGTTGGAGCATGATCTTTACCTGTCTGCCGGTTCTCCTGAGCCAGCGCCGCCAATACGACCTGATTTACGTCTCGGGATTCAAGGCACTGGGATTGGCGGCCGTTGTGGCGAGCCGTTTGCTGCGTAAGCCCTGCGTACTCAAGGCCGACAGCAACGGCGAGATGTCCGGGGCCTTCTTCGACCGGGGACGGCAGTCCCTCGGTCTGGCATCCGATTCGAAACTATTCCGCCTGTTTCTCGGGCTGCGGAACTACATCCTGCGCCGAGCCGACCGATTTGTCGCGATTTCCACCGATATCGCCGAGGAGCTGTACCAACATGGCGTCCCACGTGAAAAGATCGAGCTGCTGACCAACAGCGTGGATACCAGCCTGTTCTCCCCGGTCAACTCCGGCACGAAAGCAGCCCTTCGCCACAAGCTACTGCTCCCTGCAGATCAGACGATCGTCACGTTCACCGGCCGCCTGGTGTCCTACAAGGGCCTGCCGCTCCTGCTGCGGGTCTGGGAGCGCCTTCAACGAGTGCACACCCGGGCGACGCTCCTGCTGGTCGGCTCGGGTGGGCTGGACGTTCACAACTGCGAAGCGGAGCTCAAGGATTTCGTCCGAGACAAGGGGCTCCAGCAAAGCATTCGCTTCACCGGCGACGTGCATAACGTCCATGAGTACCTGCAGGCATCCGATATTTTCGTTTTTCCCACCGAGAAAGAGGCATTCGGCATCTCGCTGGTCGAGGCGATGGCCTGCCGCCTGCCGGTCATCGCAACGGCTACCGGCGGGATCAAGGACATTCTGGTCGATGGAGAGAACGGTCTGCTCGTAAAGGCCGGCAGCTTTCAGTTGCTCTACGATGCGCTCGACCGGCTGATGACTGATCCTTCACTCAGCGGTGAGCTGGGGAATGCGGCGCTGGCCACGGCGCGCACTCGGTACTCGCGGGATGCTGTTCTGGCAAAGTATATGGAGCTGTTCAGCCGGGTGTCGAACTTCCCGGACTGACGTTCTCATGGCTGCCGAGTGACCGCGGGTTGTCCATTGGCTTGCGATGCTTTCGCGGCAGAAGGATGGCTCACGCAGTCGTTCGCCCGGGGTGGTGCCACCGGGGATGCCCGGCCGGGTGAGGAGCCAGGCTTGCCGGCCGGCAACGCCGCCCGGGAGATGGCTCCCGCAATGACCCGGTTCCCGGCCGAATTCACGTGATTCCAGTCCAGGTAGACCAGTGCGGAGTCGCCGGCGAACACGTCGCTGAGGTCGTGAAGGTGCTCGTAGCGCGCGGCCAGACAGCTCATACGGGAATACACCAGCTCGACCAGGGGAGCGATCTTTTCCTTGCCCCGCATCGCCAGCTCCTCGGGGGTGAGCGGCTTCCGGCCAACGAGGGCGTTGGGCTGCCAGAAGACCTCGTATCTGAAGCCATAGCTGGCAGCAATCGCGTCCAGGGCCACGAAATTCGTCATGAACGTGCTCACAATCGAGTCCGCCAGCCCTTGGGAGGTGAACGGGCCTCCTGCCCCGGCAGGGCCCCTACCCGGCCGGCCGGCGTGGCGTCCACCGCTACTGCTTTTGGAGACCAGTCGCCACAGGCTGGATCCGGCTACCCAGGTGCGGAGGCTCTGACGGGCACGTTGAGAATCGTCGAGTGCCCCCTCCAGCCGCGTCGCGACACCACGGAAATCGAAATGGGCACCTGCCTCTCCGTACCCGTAGGGAGGGATGATCTCGTTGACGCCATTGTAGAAGATGACCAGGTCGGGGATTCGCCCGGCCTGGAGCTCACGAAGGAGCTGAATCAGATCCTGGGTGGAGTTGGAGCCAAGCTGAGCGAAGTTCCGAACGCAGACCGGAGTGGCGGAAGCACCGGCCAGGGCATCCTGGATCTGGGCTCCCAGAGTGGCCGAGTCGGGCTCACCCCAGCCCCAAAGGGTGGAGCCCCCGAAGGCGGCTACCTCGTATGCGCCGCCGGCACACTGGGCTCCGGGAGTCGCACGCAAGCCACTCGAATCCACGTTGATGAGATGGCCACGGAACGGGCGCGCCCGCCAGAGGAAATAGGGGTGGTAGGCATGTCGGATAGCGTGAAACTCACGCCAATACGCAGTGGCCCAGGGCTTTTCGCGATAGTAGGGCGAGCTCTCACCCGGCAGCGGGGTTGCTGCTTGCGACGAAGTCCTGCCCAGGAAGAGGGCAGCACCGAGCTCGACGCCAGCGAGCAGCAGGACCGTATTCATGACGAGCACAGCGCCGGACCCGTACGCCGCAAATACGCGCTTGCCGGCCAGGGCGATGCCCAGAGCGGCGAGACCTATCACGAGCGCGGCCAGGTGGCTGGGATCGAAGCGGTCACCGACAGCCAGGCTACCACCGAAGGTGGCACCCACCAACAGGGCCATCCCCATCGCCCCCACCAACCAGCGAACCACTGTGACCATCAGCACCCCCGATTTCCGTTCCCCAAGAGGAGCGGTTCGATCCAACGGCCGCAGGCCCACATTCGTGAGTACACGGCATGTACCTTGCCTGTCGAGACGCACCTTGGTTGCGCCTCGCGTGGGCGGCAGCGAATTTTGGGCCGATTCAGAGCAGCAAATTTCTTTCTTCGTCCTCTGCGCTTCAACCCTTTGACCGCCGGCCCAGCCTGGTGGTCTGCACAGGTGACCTCGTGACCGCTCCAGACCAGACACTCAGGACCGCCGTCCGCGACTACTGGGACTCGCACACTCTCGGCAAACAGTACGTTCGCGACCGCAGCCTCGAGCCGGGGACTCCCGAGTTCTTCGCTCATATCCGGCCCTGGATGAACCCGTACAAGTTCCCCTGGATCATGGACCGGATCGAGCGCGAGGCAGCTCGCCTGCAGGGCAAGCATCTCCTCGAGATCGGCTGCGGCATGGGCTTCGACAGCCTCGAGTTCCTCAAGCGAGGCGTCCGGGTAACCGCTACCGACCTCACCCCCAATGCGGTCGCGCTGGCCCGCAAGCACTTCGCGGTGGAGGGCGTGCGCGCCGAGGATGTCCGGGTGGAGACCGTCCTCTCCCTGTCATTTCCGGATGAGACATTCGACGCAGTGTGGGCCAACGGCGTCCTGCATGCTACTGGCGACACCGCGCTCGCCATACGCGAGTGCCGCCGGGTGCTCAAGCCAGGTGGTCGCGCCATCATCTCACACTTCTACCGCAAGCCTTCCTGGATGTACTGGCTCAACCGGTACGGGCGCGAGAACATCGAGTACAAGGAAGAGGATCCGCCGGTCAACGAGTTCTATACCGACCGGGAAATTCTCGACATGTTTCCTGGATTCGCCATCGAGGAGGCTGCACGGGAACATCACCGGGCGCTTCCAGTGCACCGCTTCGGGCTGAAGGCGGCCCTCTACCGCTACGGCTTTCGACCGCTGTATAACCTCATTCCCTCGCCGCTCGCGAAGCAACTCGCCTACAAGCTCTCCGTAACCGCCGTCAAGATCTGAGGCGGCTCGCCGGCGCCGGAATGCGGCCCTCGCTGCTCTGGCTTCTCCGCGTAGCCGCTGGGCTGGCGGGGCTGGTCCACACCGGCGTCGCCATCCAGAACCAGTCGATGAACGAGGATGGTATCTCCTACCTCGATCTCGGCGACGCCTACCTCGCGGGCGACTGGCAGCCCATCAACAGCGTTTGGAGCCCGGTGTATCCGCTGATCCTCGGCGCCGCTCTCCGCCTGGTGCGTCCGTCCCTGCAGTGGGAGTTCACTCTCGTTCACCTGGTGAACTTCGGCATCTACCTGCTGGCGCTGGCCTGCTTCGATTTCTTCTGGCGGGAGACCCGCCGGGCACTCGAGACCGATCTCGATGCGCATCGCGGTGAGATCAGCTTGCCGCAATGGGCCTGGTGGGTCTTCGGCTATGCCCTGTTCGTCTGGTCATCCGTAGTGCTGATCCGGTTCCGCGCCGTCACGCCAGACATGCTGGTAGCGGCCGTTGTTTACCTTGGCGGCGGCCTCCTGATCCGGATCGGGTCCGCACCGCCGCGGCCTGCTACGCACGCAATGTTCGGCGGGGTCCTTGGCCTGGGATACCTCACCAAGGCAGTCATGTTCCCCATCGGGTTTGTCTTTCTCGGGGCGGCCGCAGTCCTCGAGTGGATGCGGGAGCGCAGATTCAGCCATTGGTTGTTGGGCGCTGTGATCTTCGCGGCGATCGCCGGCCCGCTGGTGCTTGCTCTGTCGCTGGATAAAGGGCGGATGACTTTCGGAGAGGTCGGCCGACTCACCTACCTCCGCTACGTCAACGACATGCCCTATCCCCACTGGCCGCCTGACGCTCCGGGTGACCTGGGACGTCCGCTCCACCCGGCGCGCCAGATACACCTCAATCCCGCGGTCTACGAGTTCCGCTCGCCCGTTCCGGGAACGTATCCACTGTCCTACGATCCCTCCTACTGGTATGACGGCGTCTCGACCCGGTTTGATCCCGGGGGACAGCTCGAGAGGCTGGTGGCCAGCGGGGGGGTCTACTTCGATCTCTTCGTGGGGGATCAAGGGGGGCTGCTCGGGGTCGTCCTGCTTCTCCTGGCCATGGGCGGGAAGATGCGCCGGTTGGGCTGGCCCCTGGCACTCGTGGGCACCGGCGCAGCGGCGTTGGCGCTCTATTTTCCGGTCTATGTCGAGGGTCGCTACCTGGCCCCGTTCATCGTGCTGCTCTGGGGCGGACTCCTCTCGCTGGTCCGGCTGGAAGACGCCGCCATCGCTCGCGCCGGCCTCCGGGCGGCTGGAATCCTCCTGCCCTTGTTCCTCGTGCTTCACCTTGCCGCATTCGACACGCACGCTGTAGCGCGAGTTTTGA
>Ga0299913_10001786_pt1 | contig 16390 bp, 14 predicted proteins | sample RVTome_9_FD_201360 | JGI IMG/M metagenome (GOLD analysis project Ga0299913, IMG submission 201360) | Soil microbial communities from uranium-contaminated site in the Upper Colorado River Basin, Wyoming, United States - RVT155D38 (version 2) ...
CGCGAACTCCCGCGGCTGTCGCTCGAGCATTACATCGAAAACACAAAAGCGAATCAACAAGCGCATTGCTTTCACGTATTACGGATTACGCGGTGCACGACATGATGCTGCTGATTTCTTCTACAGAATCCGTTTCGCCGGTAATGGTCGCTTCGAGCGCGCTGCCCGTATAATGATGACCGGCATCGGCGGTGCCGGATTCGCAACCATTGCAGATAGATAACTTCCCGGAGGGTCCGGATAGTGACGTCAGGTAGCCATCATCAACATCACTATCATCCCGATCCTGCCCACACGCCCGATGGGCACTACGTCGAAACAGAGTACGAGGGGCCGATAGAGGAGCACCCGCTCTGGCAGCGTGACAACGTCATTCTGACAAGCGTCGGAATCGACGTCGGCTCGGCGGGCACGCAGGTACTTTTCTCGCGCGTGCATCTGAAACGGCAGGCGGTCGACCTGTCGAGCCGGTATCTCGTCGTCGAGCGTGACACTCTGTTCAAGTCGGCGATCAGTCTGACACCGTATGCGAGCGATACTCTCATCGATGCGCGGGCGCTCGGGCGGATCGTTGACGACGCATACTACGCCGCCCGTCTCAGTCCCGATATGGTCGATACTGGCGTCGTCATTCTGACCGGAGAAGCATTGCGGCGCGAAAACTCCGAGGCCATTGCGCGCATCCTTTCCGAGAAATGCGGTGATCTGGTTTGCGCATCCGCCGGGCATCATATGGAAGCCGTGCTGGCGGCACACGGCTCCGGCGCCGTCCAGCAGTCGCACCGCTCGCAACGACGTATCATCAACATCGACATCGGCGGCGGCACGACGAAGCTGAGCGTCATCGACAAAGGCAGGGTGCTCTCAACTGCAGCACTGCACGTCGGTGGACGGCTGCTGGCGGTGGACAGGGCCAGCAGAGTCGAGCGTCTGGATCCGGCCGGCGCCATGCACGCCGAGCGAGCGGTCGTCCCGATCAGCGTCGGCGATACGGCCACGAATGAGGACCTCGAGCGCGTTGCGAAGTCGATGGCCGACGATCTCGTTGCGGCGTTGGCAGGAACCCTGTCGGACACGGACAGCGACGATCTGTACCTTACCGACCGCATCGACCATCTGCAGGGTGTCGAGGCGGCCATCTGCTCCGGCGGAGTCGCGGAATATGTGTATGAGCGCGAAGCCGGCGACTTCGGTGATCTGGGGCGCCCGCTCGGTCGCGCCATCCGGGCGCGATTCGACGATGGCCGTCTGCCCTGGCGGCTGCTCGAAGACAGCCAGGGCATTCGCTCCACGGCGCTCGGCTGCTCGGAATTCACCGCACAGCTGAGCGGTAATACCGGTTACATCAGCGAGCCGGCCGTGCTGTTGCCGCGGCGAAACCTGACGGTGCTGCGTCCGCCGTTCGACTTATCGGGGAACATCGATCCGGCGTCGCTTGCAGACGCCATCCGCCGCCACCTCATGATGTTCGAGGTCGAGCCGTCGGCCGGCGACATCGTGCTCGCGTTCCAATGGCAAGGCATGCCGGAATACGCACGCATACGACAATTCGCCGATGGCATCGCCGGCGGACTCGCCGAGCGCATCGACAACGGACGGCCCGTGTATGTCATTATGAATTCGGACGTTGCGATGAACCTCGGCGCAATACTGCATGACGAGCTAGGCATCGGCACGGGCGTGCTGGTCGTGGACGGACTCGAACTGTGGGACTTCGATTCCGTCGATCTTGGCAGACTGCGGGAGCCTTCGATGACCGTGCCCGTCACCATCAAGTCGCTCATTTTCAGCGACGTCACCGGCGGCGTGCGCCGCCGGGAACTGGTGCATCATCCGCGCCGCAGCGCCGACGGCGAACGCCGCTCCCCGGCCGCAGGCCGCAGAAGGAACCGTCGATCGTGACGAAACCCGCACTGAGGACGGTAACGCGGCTGCAGGGTAACAACCGGGCGCTTGTTACCGGAGGAATCGAGCCACAGGGATTTACCCTGGATTTCGTCGACGTACCCGTTCTCGTACAGGCCTTTCGGCGCATGGTGAGGACGCTGGAATTCGACGTCTGCGAGATGGCCTTGACGACCTACGTCTGTGCGCGGGAGCACGGAATTCGCTTTACGGCACTGCCGGTTTTTCTGGTGCGCGCGTTTCATCATGGCGCCATTCTGGTCAGAAGCGCCTCGGGCATCGAGAGCCCATCGGAGCTCGAGGGCCGGTCGGTCGGCGTCAATCGCGGTTACACGGTAACGACCGGCGTCTGGGCGCGAGGCGTACTGCAGGACGAGTACGGGGTGGATTTGCGCAAGATTACCTGGATGCTGTCGGGCGACGAGCACGTGGAAGCATACCGGCCGCCAGCCAACGTCAAACCGATACCGGCCAGTGAGTCGATCGAAAGCATGCTGAAGAACGGTGAACTCGCGGCTGCCATCAATATCAAGAGCGGCGATCCCGATATTCGGCCCCTGATATCGAATGCGGCCGAGGCCGGTCTCGAGGCGTATCGAAGCCGCGGCCATTATCCCATCAACCATCTGCTCGTGGTGCGTGACGACGTGCTAGAGCGTTATCCGGAGGCCGCTACCTGCCTGTTCGACGCTTTCGCCGAATCCAAACGCATTTACCTCGAACGATTGCGCCTCGGTGCAATAGAGGAACCCGATGGAATGGATGAACTGTATGCGCGACTGCTTTCATCGGGCGACGATCCGCTGCCGTACGGCATCGAGCCGAACCGTGCCGCCCTCGAGGAGCTCGTTCGCCATGCGATCAGCCAGGGAATTCTCACCCGGCCGGTGGAGATCGCGTCGTTGTTCGCGCCGTCGACGCTGTCGCTCGAAGCCTGATGCTCGGGAACGCTCAGCCACGCTCGTCGACGCGGGTGAGAAACTCGCCGACGATACGCGGCATGTTGTCTTCGCTCTGCTCGTCCGGCAGCAGGTCCATGTATTCGGCGGCCGGCAGGCACTCTTCGAGGTATCGCGCCGCGGACGTCGCATGTGCGATATCCCGGCCCGGTACGATCAGGGCCGGCATCGTGAGTTGCAACATGTCTTCCGGTTCCGCGCCGGGCGCGGTGTCGCGATCGACGAGCTTACGCGCCATCGCGGCAATGATCAGCTTGTAGCGATTCACACTGAATTGCGCGTAAGCAGCGGCGAAGCGCGGGTCCCTGCGGATGATCGGCGCCCAGAGACCCACTCGCGGATCCTTGCCGAAACCGGCATCAGTATTGCGCGCGAGATCGACGACGCCGGCCAGCCCGTCGCTTTCGACCATCGCCAGATGTTTGGCGAATCGCTCGGTCGCACGAATACGGAATTGCGCCCCGCCGACCGGCCAGTACAGGACCATGCTCTTCACGCGCCGGGGATGGCGGACCGCGAAAAGGGTCACCGGGCAGCAGCCCATGCAGCCGCCCATGACGTGGGCCTTCTCGACACCGAGATGGTCGAGGAGCAGACGGCCCTGCTCGACGTAATCGATCCAGTCGATGCGTTCGATCCGGCCGCCCGAAGTGCCGGTTTCGCGACGATCGAATACTATGCACTTGAATTGTTTCGGCAGATGTTCCAGGAGTCGAATCCGCTTGTAGATTCCAATATCGCTCCATTTGTCGAGCGAGGCGTCGAATCCGCCGGGCGAATACATCAGAAGCGGCGGTCCGTCGCCAATGACTTCGTAATTCGTCTCGATGCCGTCCAGAATCGCGTTTGGCACTGTTTCGAATCTCCTCAGGATTTGCGTGGCTTTGCGCCCTTGATCTGCCTTCCGGCGCGTATGTCGCCGCAAAGCTCCGAAATCGCCCGATAGCTGATTTCCGCAACGTTCGCGTAGGTGTCGATGTCATCTTGCAGATACTTCGCACCGTATCCGATCGCCGCGTGCGCCATGCGCACGCGTCCGTCGAGCCACGGTCCTCCGCCGAAACCGCCGATCACCGGAATGGCGACGGATTCGACGACGGCCGGTCCGACCTCGGGCCCGGAATTGGTGAAGTCGAGCAACACGGCACCGGCATCCTCGAGCATGCGCGCTTCGGAGACGAGCCGCTCCTTCATCTCGCGCGGCACCTCTGCGCCGGGTTCGGACATTGATGCGTAAGGAATAGCGTAGGCAAGGGCGGTGTGCGGCGTGATGCCGAACTGTGCCCACACCGGAATTCCCGCCCGGGTAAGCGCAGTGACCGCTTCCGGGTAATCAGCCGCACCGTCAAGCTTGATCATGTCCACGCCGGCTTCCTTGGCGAAGCGAATGCCCGCACGCACGGCTTCGTCCACGCCCTGCTGTAATGGCCCGTATGGAAAATCGCAACTCAGAATCGCGCGCTCGGTGCCGCGCCGTACGGCCCGCGCCACCGTCAGCATTTCATCGACGGAGACCTGTAGCGGATTTGGCTGTCCCCAGAGATTATGGCCGACTGTGTCACCGACGGAGATGATTTCGACGCCTACCTTATCCACGATGCGCGCCATCTGGTAGTCCCATACGACACAGCCGACGATCTTCTCTCCGTTGCGCTTCATTGCATGAAGATCGAGTATGGTCACTTTGTCGGACATGGACGTTCTCCGGATGTGGTAAGCGCTGGTTCGGAGCCGGCTCGAGGCTGGAGAAGATAACACACCCCGCTTTCGCCGTTGCAGCACCGCGAGCGACATGTGCCGGTTCGCGTGCACGTCGATTTCTTGCGTAACGGTAAGTGAGGAAATCGTTGAAGCGAGGTAACGTCGTAGGCCGTTACCGCGAGTTGCGGCAATCCGCATTTCGGCTAAGATCGCATAATCGAATCGTCGTGTATTTCGCTTTGTCCGGTGCCGGCGTGACGCGTGATCGCAGCGCACCGGCCGAATTGGCCCGTCAATGCCCAACGCCGGACCGGTTGCGATGAGCATATCTCGCGAATGAAAGGAATGAACCCATGTTGACCAAGGAAAAAAATGATCTTCTGACACAAACGGGGCCAGGTACACCCATGGGCGACGTATTCCGCTGCTACTGGATCCCCGCTCTCCTCGCGGAGGAATTGCCGGAGCCCGACTGTCCGCCCGTGCGCGTGGAACTGCTGTCGGAAAAGCTGATCGCTTTTCGCGATACGGAGGGGCGCCTCGGTCTGATGGACCGGCATTGCGCACACCGCCAGGTGTCGCTGTGGTTCGGCCGTAACGAGGAAAACGGGCTGCGCTGTCCGTATCACGGATGGAAGTTCGACGTTACCGGTCAGTGCGTGGACGTGCCCTCCGAGGAGCCTGCGTTTTGCAGGAAAATCCGGTTGAAGGCTTATCCACTCGTCGAGAAGGGCGGCATTCTGTGGGCGTACATGGGCGACCCGGACAAGAAGCCGCCGCTGCCGGAATTCGAGTTTGCGAACGTCGAGCCGGAGCAGCGTTTCATTTCCAAACGTTTTCAGGAATGCAACTGGCTGCAGGCAATGGAAGGCGGCATCGATTCCAGTCACGTCTCTTTTCTGCACAGCATGAATCTCGATAGCGATCCGCTGTTCAAGGGCGCCGGCGGCAACAAATACAACCTTTCGGACATGAAGCCGGTGTTCGAGGTCGTCGACAATCCAGGCGGATTGCTGATCGGCGCCCGGCGTATGGCGGAAGACGATCAGTACTACTGGCGCATTACCCCGTGGATCATGCCGAGCTTCACAATGGTACCGCCGCGCGGCGACCATCCGGTGCACGGCCACTTCTGGATCCCGATCAACGATGAGAACTGCTGGGCCTGGAGCTTCGACTACAAGTCGCAGCGTGATCTGACCGCCGACGAGCGAGAGGCAATGAAGGACGGCCTGGGCATACACTGCAAGTACATCCCCGGCACTTTCATCCCGCTTGCCAACAAGAGTAACGACTATCTCATGGATCGCGAGGCGCAGCGAAAGGGCATCACCTACAGCGGCATCGAGGGCATTGCCATTCAGGACGCTTCGTTACAGGAAAGCATGGGTCCGATCTGCGATCGCACCAATGAGAAACTGGCGCCGACTGACAAGGGCATCATGATGGCCCGGCGCATGATGTTCAAAGCCATCAGGAACCTGCAGGAAAAGGACGAGCGTCCCCCGGGGGTTGATCCGGAGCAGCACAAGATCCGCTCCGCCTCGGTGCTGCTACCGCGGGATCAGCACTACAAGGATGCCGCGAAAGCCGCGCTCCGGGTACAACTCGGCGAGCCGCACGCGTCGGTCTAACGCGCGTCGCTGACGCCCGATGGCGTCAGCCGCCGTTGCGCCGTGCTCGCCTCAGGAAAACGAAGCCCCCGCCGGCAACGGCGATGGCGCCGACAATCATCAGGACGGGCACTGCAGCGGAGAACCCGGCCGAGGTCTCGGTCCGCTCGGCGTCCGCGCCGCTGCTCCCCCGATCGGCGGGCGCTGTCGCGTTGCTGTCTTCCAGCCCGGTCTGATTCGGCAGAGCCTGATCCGAGTCGTGGCTGGTGACGAATTCGCCAGTCTCCGGGTCGAAGACGAGATAAACCGAGGAACTTGTGTCCTCGTCCTCGGCACCGGCAGGCGCCGGTGCCGCAAGGACGATCGCAAGAACGGTCAGGCAGAGGCCGGCGAACGCAATACCCCGGCGGATGTGTAATGGCATCCGCTCAACCGCGTTCTCGATACCGGATCGCAACAGCATGGACTGCACTCAGCGACTGCGCGCGTTCGAAGCGCCGGCTAAAAACGGCGGAACCACCGGCTTCGATTCCCAGCGCCAGATCGACGTAGGCGTCTTCTTCTGGATGGTCCAGTCCGCGGTGTCCGTGTTGAAACGCAGCGTATTACCTCTGAGCTCGGGTGCCTCGAAGGCGACGTTGCCGTCGATGATCGTCATGATGGAAGTCAGCTGATCGAGGTTTTCCTTCGGTCCGGCCATGTAGTCGCCGTTCAGGATGACGATGTCGGCGAGCTTGCCCACTTCGATGGAGCCGAGCTCGTCCTCCATCCACAGCGGATACGCGCTCCAGCGGGTCATCATCAGCAGCAACGTGAGGCGATCGGGAACCGCTTCTTCCGGAACGCCCCAGGCTTCGCCGTTGATTTTGCGGGTCAGCCACATTACTCCGTCCTCGAACGGCGAATCGCGCAATTCACCCTGAATGCCGAATTCACTGATGACGGCACGTGCACCGCCTTTCAGCATGCTGGCGACGGGTGCGTTCATCGTCAGGTATTCCTCGCCATAGCCTTCCTTCAGCACCTGCGTCGGGGTGTCGGCCGCGTCGCAGGAGAACGTATGGTTCAGGCGGGCAGCGATCTCGATCTGTTCCGGCGTCACCGTATGGCAGTGATCGCTTTCGATACGCAGTGAACGAATCCTCTCGTCGGGGATATTCGCCATGTAAGTCTGAAACAGCAATTCGAGCGCACCGTCGCCTGACACGTGCCAGCCCGGAATGCCGGTAATGCGGCCTTCGCCGGCGAGTTCGGCCAGCGTGACCAGATGCTCGGTACGGCGGGCGCGATTCGCCACCGTATTGACAGGCTGGATTGCCTTGACCTCGACACCTTCGGGCTCCGGTGGGCACTGTTCGCGCGACTTGATGTCGTCATCTGCCGGAATCGACGTGCACCAGCCGACACCGCCGGCATCGATACCGCCCACGCTCGAGCCGATGCTCCACATGAAGTCGGAACCGTAGCCGGTCCAGTCGCCGATGCGGCGGTAAGCCTCGCGAATGCTGTTACTGAACGGTTGCAACCAGCGATGTCCCCAGGCCATGCGGATCGGCATCATGTCGTTACGCGCGAGGTGCGACGACGCACTGAAGCCGGCTTCGCACTGCAAATGGCTCTTGTGCGTCGTCACGCCGATCTGCGCGTTCGCCTGCAATACCTCGAAGTAACCCCTGATGTAGGTGTCGAAGTTGCCTGGCTTGGTGGAAATTAGATCCAGTCCGATGCAACGTGAAAAGTCGGTGTATTCACCGGACCAGCCGAGTTCCGGGCCTTCCATCCAGTAGTCATTCGACATTTTGTTGCCATAGTACGATTCGATTGTGCTGATGGCGCCACTGTTCAGCACGGAACCACCGCGTGTGCTGACGAAGACCGGATGGCTCGGCGCCGCTGTGTCGAGGCTCGAGCGCGTGATCGTTTTGCCGAATGCCTTGACTGCCATACTGGCGGGCCGAAGTCCCAGGCGAATCCACTGACCTTCGGGGATCTGCCTCGCGCGCGCGGCCACGGCTTTATGGACTGTATCAATCAGCTGCTCTTGTGATTCGCCGCGAATCTGAATCTCGAGCAGTTCCGGCAGCGACTTAACGACCCACGAAAAACCGGTGGACGTTTCATAGATATGGTTATGTGTGTCGATCAGCCCCGGAATGACGGAGTTTCCTTTTGCATCGATCACCTCCGTCCAGTCGGAGATCAGCTTGCGGATTTCCGCGTTGGTGCCTACCGCCATGATGCGGTCGTCCTGGATCGCGATGGCTTCCTTGAAACTGATCTCGTCGGGATCGTCCGCGTCGGCTGTGATGACCTTGCCGTTCAGTATCACGGTCTCGGCGTACGGACTCTTTGCCGAACGAACCTCGGCGGATATGAAACAAAGCCCCGCGAGCAGTACGACGGCCGACATCGAGCGTCCGGATTGCCATAAGAAGTTTCGAGTCATTGTATGGTCCTTACCCTGCGCGTCGTTCACGCTGCATTGTTGCTGGAGTAAAATTCTTTACAGTCTCATTGACTGCATGCCTGGAAGGAAATTCCATTGCGGTCGTTGCCGCGATTGGTCAGTTAGCTTCCGTTCGTTGCCGTGGCGGGCAGAATGATACATGCGCCAAGCTAGTGGATCGCGCAATTCTTGTCAATTTGAAGCCGGTCCTTTGACGCTTGTAAAAACAATTACTTAGGCAACGATATGATCATTTCACGTGTAGCGTTTCGCCGCCCGCATCCGTACCGAAAAACACTTCGATCGAGCGACCGCTTGCGGCTGAAGCCGTTACGGCGGTTGCCGGGGGAGAAGCCCGGTGCGGTTTGCGTGCACGCAGCGAGCACAACTTGCTAAACTCTTTTACTTGTTACCCGAGCCTTGTGAGAGTTCCGGTTGGACCTGGACAGCGCGTTAGCATCGGTACGAAAACTTCGTGCAAATCTGAGTGTCGTCGTAAAGGGGCACACGTCGGCAATCGACCTTCTCGTTACCGCCATACTCGCCAGAGGTCACGTGCTGCTGGAGTCCGTTCCGGGAGAAGGCAAGACGCTGCTGGCAAGTGCACTCGCCGCATCCATCGGCGGTATTTCCGCCGGTCGCGTATCGGGTCAGCCGACGCTCAAACCATCGGACCTGCTGGGCGCCGAGATCGCCGGTCGTGAAGCAGGCGCATTCGACTTTCTCCCCGGCCCGATTTTCAACAACGTCGTCCTGTTCGACGAATTGAATCGCACGGATCCGCGTACGCAATCGGCGCTGCTCGAGGCTATGCAGGAATATCAGGTAACGGTTGGTGATCGCTCACGTCCGGTACCGCAGCCGTTTCACGTCATAGCCACGCAGAATCCGCTGTCGCACGAAGGCACATGGGAACTCGATGCCGCGGCGAAACAACGCTTTCTCGTCAAGATCGACTGGACCTTCTCGAGCCGCGAAGTGGAATTCCGTATCGCGAGGGAGGCGCGCAGCGTGCTGCGCGAGAATCTGACGCGTATCGTTCCGGTAATGGACCGCGAGGAGCTGGTCGCCTTGCAGGCGCTCATTCCCAGGGCGATCGGTATGTCGGATGCCATGGTCCACCTGATGAACTCGGTTACGGTCGCGACCCGCCGTTCCGATCCGTCCTATCCGGGAGCCGAACTGGAGGCCGCCGGCTTCGGCGCCGACATCGTCAGCGCTGCCGGCGGCGCGAGTTCCAGGACTACGGCTTTCTGGCCGCCGCTGCTCCGCGCGCACGCATTTTTTCATGGTCGGCAGCAGGTGGCGCCGGTGGACATCCTTGCTACCGCCGCGCCGATGCTGAATCACCGTATCGAGACGAGCGTGCCGGTCGATACCTCGCGGCTGATCGATGTGCTCCTCACGGAGCGCGGCTACGCATTCGAACTGCATGCCTAGCGGCGCCCGGGGCTTCGTAGATCAGCCTTCACTGCACGCTCTGGGCGTACTCGTGCCGATTCGCTTCAGCCCGGTCAAGCTGCTGCCGGGTCGCCATCCGCTCGGCCGGGCTGGACTCGGCATGCGGCTCCTGCGCACGCGGCCGTTCGTGGCAGGGGAGGACAATCCCCGGGACATCGACAAGTACAGCGCACCCGACGATCGGCAGGTGGTGGAATGGGAGGATGAAGCCCAGGCGTCAATCACGTTGCTCGTCGACACGTCTGCGTCCATGCAGACGGGACTCAAGGCGCCAGTGCGAAACGTTTGCATCCTGCAGCTCCTGTATTCGCTGTGGCGTGCCGGTGATCGCGTAGGCGTTGCACTGTTCGACACCCACGTCAGAAGCGAAATTCGCGGCGCCAATCTGCGCTCGCAGATGCAACAGACGACACAGTCGTTGCTGGGCACCGCCAGTGGCGCGTCCGCCGACGTTACGGCGGCGCTCAACGCCTACGTTCGCAAGGACCGGCGCCGGCACTCGAATCTGCTGTTCGTTATATCCGATTTTCTGCCGCCGAATGATGCGGAAATCGAGCTCCAGTTCGAGTGGCGCTCGTCGATCAACGAGATCCGCCACAACATCGTGCCGGTGATCGTTTCGTTCGAGATCCCGCCAACGACCTCTGGCCTCCTCAAGCTTGTCGATCCCGAGCACGGCGGACGGCGCATGGCTCAGCTGAGTGCGCGCCGGGTTGGTCGAATCAATCGTGCCGAGCGGCTGCGGACGCGGGCGCTGCTGCGCCGCTTCCGCAGCGCCGGACTCGATTGCATGACAGTCGTCGATCAAAGCGACGTGTATCCTGAATTGACGCGGCTGGCGCGCGTCCGAAGGCAGAGGCGAGGTTGACGTGATTCCGGATTGTCGGCGAACGGCGCTGGCCGTGTTTGCGATTTGGGCATCGGTGCCGGTCGTTGCGGCACCGCCGGCCGTCTACGGCGATGCGCATGTCGTCGTGCACGCCGCGGTTATCGAAGCCGGTAATGAGCCGATGCACATCGGCGATTCGCTGACGCTGGCCGTCGAGATTGCCTTCGACCGGGAACAGGTACAGGTTGAAGCGCTGGACGACGACTGGTTCCAGCGTGCCTTTTCTTCTCTGCCGAGCGTAAGACTATATCGCAGCGAACCAATGACCCGTGTGACCGACGCCGCGGGACGTGCCCGCCTCGCGATGCGTTGGCAATTTCAGATTGTCGACTGTCCGGAGGCAATGGCGAATTGTCCAGGGCTCAAGGCATACGACCTGCCACTCATGACCATCGCTTATCGCATCAGCGGCGGCTCGGCAGGTTCAGAGGCGGCGCGTTCGGCGCGCTTCACACCGAGGCCGGGCACAATCACGTTGGTACCGGCAATTGCTTTCGAAGCCGGCGCCGACCTCGCCACGGTGCTGCCCGGCGGCGCCTGGCCGGAACCGAAGCAGGCAGGCGGAGCGGCTGTCGCGGGACCGGTCCTGCTCGCCACCGGCGGTATGCTGCTTGCGGGCGGATTCGTCATCGGCAAACATCGCCGCCGGCGACCGCAGGCCGCGAGACGGCATCAACCCGTCAGCCGCTTCGAGCGTGCAGCCGTTCGTTTGCAGCAGTCGGACCTGAGCGATGAAGAATGGTCCGATCTGATGCGCCGCTGCGTGACCTGGTATTGTGTGGACGAACTGTCGCTCAATCCTCTCGACTGGCTGCGTGAGGACCCGTCAGACGCACCGCGCGACGACTGTCCTACGCCCGAATGCCGTGCACTGTTTCTCGATGTGCTCGCCGAGACCGGAGTGGAAAGGGAGCGACGTGATGCTTACCTCGAGCGCTTTCACGCAGTAACCGGTGGCGTGGCGGCCTCCAGTGGAATCGCCGCTCAGCCATGATCATCTGGGACACGTTGCAGTTCGAGCGGCTGTGGCCTGCCGCGCTTGCCGCGCTTGCCGCCGTCGCTCTGGCAGTGGCGTGGTTCCGCCGCAGCCGGCACGTCTTTGCCAACCTGGTGCTCATCACGGGAACACGGCGCCATCGCGGGCTCGCCGACCGGCTGATCCCGGTCAGCGGAATTTCATTGCTGCTGCTCCTGACCTGGGTGATGATGGATCCGAGCGTCGTGCACGAAGAAGAAGTCGAGCAACGTGCACGCGATTTCGTGATTCTGGTGGATACCTCCCGCTCGATGCGGCACGACACCCGCGTTCATCGCGATGCAACGGAATTGCATTACGCGCGGCGCACGGGGGCATTCCTGGAAGCGGTGGATGATCCCGAAGCCATTCCCTTCGTAGCCCGATTTGAGCTCGCGAGAGAGAGCCTGTTTCGTTTCCTCGCCATGCGCAACGCCGATGATCGTGTTGCGCTCCTGTACTTCAACGACGAGGTGTTTCCCGTCTCGGCGCTGATGCGCGACATTGGATTTGTGACCGAACAGCTCGGCACGATGGACGACTACGTCAACTGGGGAACCAATATTGCGGAGGCCGTACAGAGCGGGCTCGGGCTGCTCGAGCGCTATCCCGGCGACAATCGCCGGACAATGATCCTGCTTACGGACGCGGAAACCCGATTTACCGAGGATCTCGAGGCGCAATTCGCGCGGGTCGCCAACGCCGACATATCATTCTATTTGCTCTGGATTACGGCCGACGAGCCTGACCTCGCAACGGACGATGCGAGGTCCTTTCTAAATCTCGCCAGCTCGACCGGCTCGGTTTACACTATTCGCGATCCCGATGCCGCCAATCTCACCGATGCCCTCGCCGACATCAGCCTGAACGACGGCTATCGCTATCAGGAAGTGCGCCGCAGCCAAGTCGATCTTGCAAAGCCGGTGCGGCAGGCAGTCCGTTGGTCACTGTTTGCCTGGTTGCTGGCCGTTGCGCTCGTCGGGCACCCCGTAACCCATCGGGCGCTATTCACCGGGCAAACGCCGTGAGCGAAAATTCGGTAGCACGAGGCAGCCGGCAGTCATTCCCACCACCGTCTTTCGCCGGCATCCGGTACGGAACGCTGCGGGGCTGGTTACGGGGCATCGGCCTGGTCCTGCTCGTGTGCGGAGTGCAGGCATCGGTGTTCGACCGTCAGATCACGCGCATGCACGACGCCGCCGTGTCTAATCTGGGTTTGAAACAGCAGGAACGTTCGGATAATCGGGTTATCAAAGATACGTTGCGCGCACTACAGCAGTACTGGCGTACGCTCGCCGCCGAACTCGAGCGAGACCAGGTGCTGACCTTGCGCGACAGCGTCATCGAACGTTTCGCGACGGACCGGCTCGCCGCCGTGCGCGAACTGGCCCGCGTCGTGGCGACGTTCGAGCCGTCATCGCCGATCGAGGAATCGGCCCTGGTGGGCCTTCGTCAGCGTGTCCTCGAACTCGAGACCATTTATGCCGACAGGACCGGCGCAGTGCTGGAGCGCTATCGCGATCCGCCCTCGTATCTGCAGCCGACCGCATCGCTCCTGAACGACTCGCCAGCCCGGCTCACGTCCCTGCGCTACAACCATGCACTGTCACTGATGGCGGCCGGTGACACGGCCGCAGCGCGTTCGATACTCGAGGAATTGCGTCAGGCAACGGCCGACGATGACGCGCAGTCGGCCGAGGTCCTGTACGCCCAGGCGCGATTGCAATATGACGCCTTCTCTCAGGAGCCCGAGCCAGCCTATCTTCGCGAAGCACTCGAGCTGACGCGCCATAGCGTGCGCCGCGAAGCGGAAGGCGGCGTGCCCAAGCTGTTTCTCGAATACCTGCTGTCGGTCGAGCCACTGTCCGGCAAGGTCGAGGTCGAGCCAGTCGAAGGGCAGGGATCCGGCGAAGGGCAGGGTGAGCGCGGCGTCATTTCCAAGGATGCCGGAGACTTCTGATGCCGACCGTCGCCGTTTTCCTTGCATTCATTGCGTTGCTCATCGTGTGTGCAGCGACCTTCCATCGGATGGGCGTCCTCCGGAGAACGGATACTCCCATGCACTTCCGCAGCACCTTCGCCTGGAGCGCATCCATCGTCGCGGGTGTCGTATTCTGTCTGTGGTCGGCAATCATGGATGCGCCAGCTCTAAGCTACGAAAAGGCACCCGCGCCCGTCGCGCTGGCTATCGCGTTCGACCTGTCCCCGAGCATGCTGGCTGTCCCCGACCCGGATTTCGAACCCGGCGAAGTGCCGCGCTTCGAACGCGGAAAACAGGCTTTGCTTGCTGCGATGCGCGCACTCGAGGAACGCGAGCAGCCGGTTCTGGTGTCGCTGATCGGTTTTACTCGTGAAGCCAACATGCTGATGGGCTGGAACCAGAATGCCGCGCAGGCCGGCGAAGCCATTCGCTACGCGCTGGCTCCCGATCTCTTCGGTGGTTCGGGAACCAGTCTCGAAGCAGCGGTCAAGTCGGTCGAGGATGCGTTCGCCATGCTGCCGGCCGCGTATGCCGACGCACGCAAATTCGCCATCATCGTCTCCGACGGCGAAGACACGATGCGCGAGGCTTCGTTCGGTTATGCGCTCGACCTGCTCGAGAACAGCGAATTCGGCATCGTCGCGCTGCAGGCCGGTACGCTTGATAGCAATGAGGGTATCCCCACCTACAACCGTCTGGGCGAGTTCACCGGTTTCCGGCGCATGGGCGGCAAGCTGCATACGCGGCCGGACGTCGCCGCGATGAATGCAATTGCATTGCCGGACACCGGTCGTGGAGTTTATTTGCGCAGCGAAAGTCCAACCGCAGTGCCGCGAATGCTGGAATTCGTTTTGGACGGGGGTGGGAGTTCGACGAGTTTCGACGCGGCGGTGCTGCCCGGACTCGGAATGTTTGCTGCGGTCTTTCTCCTGTGTTTATGGATTTTCCGATGAATCGACATGCTTGCAACACCTCGGTTTTGCGCCGGGCCTGGACATTTGTCCCGCTGCTCGGTCTGCTTGCCGCCCTCGATGCCAGCGCTCACGAGTTTCTCACCCGGGAAACACTGGATGATGCCATCGAGCGCATACAAGATATCGAGCGGGAGTTGTCAGGCAGCGACGGCAAAGCCGTGCCGGTGGACGCCGTGTACAGGCTCGGGAACGCCGCTGAAGCATTGGTATCGTTGATCAATGAGGATGTGCGCGCACATGGTCTGGATCAGCAGGAGCTGATATTCGGCGGGCTCGACCGGGCAGCTGCACTGGGCGTCGATATCCACTGGTCGTCGCAGCACAAGCGTTTCTTTTACGATGGCGCCGCCTGGCAGCGCTATCTTGAACTCGTTCCCGAGGGGCCTTTTGCCGCAGACAGCCGCTACCAGCTGATCGAACGGAATTTCTATCTGGCACCGGCGAACACCATCGATTCCCTTGAGGAAAACGCCGTGGTCAAGCGTCGGTTTCTCGACGATTATCCTGATTTTCGCGAAGCCGCCCGTGTGGCGCTTTTTCTCGGCATCGACTACCGGGACCTTTACCGGCTGTGCCTCGAGCAGCCGGACGCAAACTGCGAAAGCGACTATGCCAGGCGCGCAACGGAGGAGTTCGAACAGATTGCCCGCCGTTACGCGGGTAATGACACCGCCGAGATTGCCGAGCGCTTTCTTGCGCGGCTCGAAGGCGAACTTGCTGCGACGGCCGAATAGCATCAGCGCACATTCCGACCGCCAGGAAAAGGGCACTCGATCGAGTGCCTTCTGCCTGTCACCGGGAAGACCGGTTATTCGATGAAGTACTCGAACTTGAGACCGTAGGTAGTGAATGACGACGGGCTCAGGTGTACCGCCTCGAGACCGTCCGGAATAGTATCGAACTCGGCGTTGTAGGATGGCCTCGCTTCCAGAATGTTGCGCGCGAACAGCGATACCGCCCAGTTGTCCTCGATGTTGCGAATGCCGAAGATTACGTTCAGGTCCTCGTGTTTGTTGTACTTCGTGACGAGATCGAACGCTTCGACGTTCAGGATGTAGCCGTCCGATGCGTAGCCCTTGACGTGGAAATCGAATTCGTATTTTTCCGAAATGGGGGTGTAGTAGTCTGCGGAGGCCACGAATTTCCAGTCCGGCGTGCGCGGCGCGTCCTCGCCCGTGCGGTCGATGAATGCCGTCGAATCAATGGCGTCGTCGATCGTTGCCGGGAAGAACTGGAATCCGTCGTCGTCGAAGAATTCGCAAGGCGAGTCAGGATTGCCGACCGCCTCCGCGATTTCGGCGTTCGTGCAGCCGGAGTTTTGGAAGTCGGTCATCTCGCCATTCATGAGCGCGCCCGAGAGGCCGAAACGCAATTTCTCGGTGGCCGCGAATTGGGTGTTGAACTCGAAGCCACGCACACGCTGACCGGCATTCACGCTGGCCGAGG
>Ga0299913_10001787_pt1 | contig 16384 bp, 17 predicted proteins | sample RVTome_9_FD_201360 | JGI IMG/M metagenome (GOLD analysis project Ga0299913, IMG submission 201360) | Soil microbial communities from uranium-contaminated site in the Upper Colorado River Basin, Wyoming, United States - RVT155D38 (version 2) ...
GAGGAGCACCGGTCTGCCCTTCTTCGCCGCGTCCTGAAACGCCATCGACCCGGCGATCTTGAACGCCATCTCCGACGAGTCCACGTCGTGGTACGAGCCGTCGTACAGCTCGATTCTCACGTCGTCCACGGGATAGCCGGCGAGCACGCCCCGCGTGAGCGCCTCTTTGATCCCCTCGTCGATCGGCTTGATGAACTCCTTCGGAATGGCGCCGCCCGTGATCTTGTTCTCGAAGACGTAGCCGGTGCCAGGCTCCCCCGGGAACAGGTGGATCTTCGCGTGGCCGTACTGGCCGCGTCCCCCGGTCTGTTTGGCGTATTTCATCTCGCCGTCGGCCGGGCGCGTCAGCGTTTCCTTGTAGGCGACCTGCGGACGGCCGACGCTCGCCTGGACGTTGAACTCGCGCTCCAGGCGGTCCACGATGATCTCGAGATGGAGCTCGCCCATCCCGGAGATCACGACTTCCCCCGTCTGCTGGTCGGTCTTCACGCGGAACGTCGGATCCTCGGCCATCAGCTTCTGCAGGCCCACGCCGAGCTTCTCCTGGTCGGCCTTGGTCTTCGGCTCGATCGAGAGCGAGATGACCGGCTCGGGGAAGTCCATCGACTCGAGCACGACCGGCTTCTTCTCGTCGCAAATGGTGTCGCCCGTCGTGACGGTCTTCAGGCCGACCGCCGCGGCGATGTCCCCCGCGTAGACCTCCTTGATCTCTTCACGCTTGTTCGCGTGCATCTGCAGCAGCCGGCCGAGGCGCTCGGATTTCTGCTTGGTGGCGTTGTAGGCGGTCGACCCGGCCGTCATCACGCCCGAGTACACGCGGATGAAGGTGAGCTGGCCCACGAACGGGTCCGTCATGATCTTGAATGCCAGCGCCGAAAAGGGCGCGTCGTCGGCGGCGGCGCGCTCGACGACCTCGTCGGGGCCCTTGTTCGGGTTGAAACCCCTGATCGCGGGCACCTCGAGGGGGGAGGGCAGGTAGTCCACCACCGCGTCGAGGAGCGGCTGCACGCCCTTGTTCTTGAACGCCGACCCGCAGATGACCGGAACGAACGCCGGCTCGGCCTTCTCGCCCGACGTGTGCACGGAGCTGATCACCCGCTTGCGCAGGGCGCTCTTGATCTCGTCCTCGGTGGGCTCCTCGCCGTGCAGGTACTTCTCGAGCAGCTTGTCGTCCGCCTCGCTGACCTTCTCGATCAGCTTCTCACGGTACTGCTGCGCCTCGGCGAGGAGCACGGCGGGAATCTCCTCGACGACGTACTCGGCGCCCATCGTCTCGTCCTTGTACGTGATCGCCTTCATCTTCACCAGGTCGATCACGCCGACGAACTTGTCCTCCGCGCCGATCGGCAGCTGGATGGCGACCGGGTTTCCCCCGAGCTTGGACGTGATCTGCTCGAACGTGCGGGCGAAGTTCGCGCCGATGCGGTCCATCTTGTTCACGAAGCAGATGCGCGGGACGCGGTACTTGTCGGCCTGGCGCCACACGGTCTCGGACTGCGGCTCGACGCCCGCCACCGAGTCGAACACGGCGACCGCGCCGTCGAGCACGCGCAGCGAGCGCTCCACTTCGGCCGTGAAATCGACGTGCCCGGGCGTATCGATGATGTTGATCCGGATGTCGCGCCAGAAGCAGGTCGTCGCCGCCGAGGTGATGGTGATGCCGCGCTCCTGCTCCTGCTCCATCCAGTCCATCGTCGCCGTGCCTTCGTGCACTTCGCCAATCTTGTACGTGCGACCCGTGTAGAACAGGATCCGTTCCGTCGTGGTGGTCTTGCCGGCATCGATGTGGGCCATGATGCCGATGTTGCGCGTGCGATTGAGCGGTGTCTGTCTTGGCATTGCTAATGTCTTTCGCAGCGCGCGGCTTCAGCCCCGCGATCGCGGAGCTGACGCTCCGCGCTGCGGCTGTGCGCCCTCACCACCGATAGTGGGCAAAGGCCTTGTTGGCCTCAGCCATCCGGTGCGTGTCCTCGCGCTTCTTGACCGCGCCCCCCCGGAGGTTGGCAGCGTCCAGCAGCTCGTTCGCGAGCTTCTCCTTCATGGTCTTGCCGTCGCCCCGTGCGCGCGCGTAGCCGACGAGCCACCGGATGCTGAGCGACAGGCGGCGGTTCGGATTGACCTCCACCGGGACCTGGTAGTTGGATCCGCCGACGCGGCGGGACTTCACTTCGAGCGCCGGTTTGACGTTCTCGACCGCCTTCTTGAACACCTTCAGCGGATCGTCGCCGGTCTTCTCCTGGATGGAGGCCAGGCTGCCGTACATGATCTGCTCGGCGGTGCTGCGCTTCCCGTCCCGCATCAGCGTGCTGATGAACTTCGTCACCAGCGAGCTGCTGTAGAGCGGATCGAGGGGAACCTCACGCTTCGGGATTTCTCTACGTCTTGGCATATCGTCAGCTTCCAGCTTCCAGCTTCAGGCGTCCCACGCGGAGCTGAAGCCCCGGGCTGCTACTGTTTCGGCCGCTTCGCGCCGTACTTCGAGCGCCCCTGCTTCCGCCCCTGCACGCCCACCGCGTCCAGCGTGCCGCGGACGACGTGATAGCGGACACCCGGCAGGTCCTTCACGCGGCCGCCCCGGATCAGAACGAGGGAGTGCTCCTGCAGGTTGTGCCCGACGCCCGGAATGTAGGTCGTGACCTCGATGCCGTTGGTCAGCCGCACGCGGGCCACCTTGCGCAGCGCGGAGTTCGGCTTCTTCGGGGTCTGGGTGAACACGCGCACGCAGACGCCGCGCTTCTGCGGGCTCTCCTGCAGCGCCGGGCTCTTGGTCTTCGTCTGGACCGCGGTTCGTCCCTTCCGAACCAGCTGGCTGATCGTCGGCACGATAGCTCCTGCCGCACGCCCGTCGGAGGGGCGCGCCAGAATCATGTGTGTCCCAGGCCTAGGGTGCCGCATCCGCGGCCCGGCACCTGGAACTGACCTACCCTATAAAGGTTGATGATGCAGCGCCGGAGGAAGCCTCGCGTGCGCGAGATCAGCGGCGCGTTCGTCCGGACGCCGTGCCCCAGATAGGGTGTCCCGGGGCCGACCAGAACCTTGCAAATATAGCAAAACGGGATCAGAGGATGCAAGCAAGGCGTATGCTGCCTGCTCAGCTGGACCGGATCAGGTTCAGCTTGCATCAGCTCAGGTCCGCGTGGAGCGATCGTCGTTCCCATGCTGCACGCGCGGATCGGCACCGCGCGCGGCACGGCTGAGGTCCCGCTTCTTGTATATGACAGACCCGGAGGTTCATCACATGCGCAATCGCGACGAGCTCGAGGGCAAGACTGAGCAGGCCAAGGGCAAGATCAAGCAGGCGTGGGGGGACCTGACAGACGACGAGCGGCTCCGGAACGAGGGGGCCGCAGACGAGGCGGCTGGCGACGTCCAGGAGGGGTTCGGCAAGGCGCGGCGCAAGGTCGGCGAAGCCATTGAGGACATCGGCGACAACATCAAGCGCTAGCGCGTGTTCAGGGTCCGGGGGACCTCGTCCTCCGGACACCTCCCGAGGAGCCCCGGCATGGCCAAATGCGACGTCTGTGGAAACGACTACGACAAGTCCTTCACGGTGACCTATCGCGACCGTGACTACACCTTCGACAGCTTCGAGTGCGCCATCCACGCGCTGGCGCCCACCTGCGCGCATTGCGGCTGCCGCGTCATCGGCCACGGCGTCGAAGCGGGCGACAGCATTTTCTGCTGTGCGAGCTGCGCCAGCCGCATGGGTGTCGAGGGCGTGACGGACCGCGTCTCGTAAGCGCGCTCGAGACAGCGGGTTGCCGAACAACCCGGCAACCTTAAGCCTGCTCTCGGCGGATCCCCGAGATGTGCTCGAGTGCGAGCATCAGCGCCTGCGTGCCGCGGCGGCCGTGCCCCTGCGCCTGGAGCGCCACGTACAGCTGGTGCACGAGCGCAAGACCGGGCATCGCGAGCTGCATCCGCCGCGCTTCCGCCAGCGCGATGCCCATGTCCTTGATGAAGTGCTCCACGATGAAGCCCGGCTCGAAGTTGCCGTCGAGGACGCGCGGGGCGAGATTCTCGAGCGTCCAGCAGGCGGCCGCACCGCTCTTGATCGACTGCAGCATGCGCGCGGCGTCGAGCCCCGCGCGACACGCGTACACCAGGCTCTCGCAGACGCCGATCATCGTGCCGGCAATCACGATCTGATTGCACATCTTCGTGTGCTGCCCCGCGCCGGGGCCGCCCTGGTGCACGATGTTTCGGCCGAGCTTCTCGAAGAGCGGCATGACGGCCGCGACCGGCTCCTGCTCGCCGCCGATCATGATCGAGAGCGTGGCATTGCGCGCGCCGACGTCCCCACCCGACACCGGCGCATCGACCGCGTGCGCCCCGCGCGCACGAGCCGCGTCAGCAATCTCGCGCGCCAGCGTCGGCTCCGTCGTGGTCATGTCGACGAGCACCGCACCCGCCCGTGCGCCGCTGAGCACGCCGGCATCCGCGAAATAGACATCCCGGACGTCCTGCGGAAAACCCACGATCGTGAAGATGACGTCGGAGGCCTCCGCGACGGCGCGCGGGGAACCGCCCCAGGCCGCGCCGCGCTCGAGGAGCGGCGACGCCTTCTCCTTCGTGCGCGTGTGCACTATCGTGGGGTAGCCGGCCGCGACCAGGTGGCCGCACATCGATCCGCCCATCACGCCCGTGCCAATCCAGCCGACCCGGGTACCTGCCGTCGTGCTCGCCATGACGTTCCCGACCTCCCTCTCCACACCTCGCAGGCGTCGCCCCTCGTCAGGCGATCGGCAGCGACGCCAGCCGCCGGCAGGCCTCCACGACGGCCACATCGAGGCGCGCGCGCTCGCGCCCCTGCAGGTAGCCCCGCCGCTCGGCCGCCGTAAACAGCGCGAGCACGTCCTCGGCATCCAGGCAGTCCCCCGGCGACTGCCGGTCGCATCCGGGGCGGGCCACGATTCGGTGCACGCCGGCGATCTTGCTCGCGCCGAGCGGCGCGGGCAGCTCGCCTTCGACAACCAGCCGCGCATAGGCACGCACGACGATGCGTCCGGCCGCGCGCCGATCCTCGAGCGTCATCTTCAGCTCCTGGAGCGCCCGGCTCCAGAGCCGGTCCATCTCCACGGGATCGCACGGCTCGCCGAACTGCCCCGCGACCGCCGCCAGCGACGGCGACTGATACCCCTCGAGCAGTCCGGTCGTCGCGACATCCGGCAACTGATCGGTCGAGACGAGGCCCAGCTCGACCTCGGCGACCGCTTCCCTGAATGTGATTGCCATCCAGAACTTCCGACCTGCATGAGCCCACTCATGGTGGCGGCGCGCCCTGGCAGCCGAGGACACCTCACGGCCGGTCACGAGAGGACACGACGACGGCGACACCGCACGTCCAACGCGAACGTGCGCCGCGCGGCAACGGGGTTGCGCCGACAATGGGGGTAAGGCCGGGATGGTACCACAGACACGTGTCCGGGGACCGGCGCCGGACGGCAGAAAATCGCGGCCGCTGCAGCTCAGCCGCGCGCGCGCCCCTCGTCCACCTCGCGCCAGATGAGCACGCTGTGCGTCTCGCGCAGCAACAGCGACCCCACGACGAACGTGATGCCCGCAACGACGATGGGATAGTACAGGCCCGCATAGATGTTGCCCGTCTCCGCCACGAGCGTCAGGCCGATCACCGGCAGCAGCCCGCCGAATACCCCGTTGCCGATGTGATACGGCAGCGACAGTGCCGTATAGCGGATCTTCGCCGGAAACGCCTCGACCAGATAGGCGGCAATCGGCCCGTACACCATCGTGACGAACACCACCTGGATGAAGATCAGGAGGATCAGCCGCCACGCGACCGGCTCCGCGAAGAGCACCGCTGCGCCGGTGAAGGGCAGCACGACCGCCGCCGGCTGCAGCACGCCGTCCACCATGGTCTGCGGTCGCAGACTGATCGCGCCGGTCACGGGGTTCCGCTGGGAGATCGCTGTGACGACGCCGGACCCAGCCGCCGCCTGCATCGCCCCATACAGCGGCATGTAGGAGATGGTCGCGAGCAGGCACCCGGCCATCATGATCCGCTTGCGACCGATGCGATCCGACAGCCAGCCGAAGAAGACGAAGAGCGGCACCCCCAGGAGCAGCGCGGTGGCAATGATGTAGTTGGCCGACGTCACGTGGACGTTGAGAATGGTCTGCAGATAGAACAGCGCGTAGAACTGCCCGGTGTACCAGACGACGCCCTGGCCGGCCGTGGCCCCGAACAGGGAGATGAGAACGCGCCTGAGGTTCTCCCACTGCGTGAACGCTTCGCGCAGTGGCCTGGCGGACGTGGCGCCGGTCCCTTTGATGTGCGCGAAGATCGGCGACTCCTTCATCCGCAGCCGGATGTAGAGAGAAACGGCCACGAGAACAATCGAGATGAGGAACGGCACGCGCCAGCCCCAGAATCGGAACGCCGCCTCCGACATCGTGTTCTGGACGATGAGGATGACGGCGAGGGACATGAACAGGCCGAGCGTCGCCGTGATTTGAATGAAGCTGGTGTAGAACCCGCGCGTACCGTCCGGCACGTGTTCGGCGACGTACACGGCAGCGCCACCGTACTCGCCACCAAGCGCGAGCCCCTGCAGGATGCGGATGATCAGCAGGATAGCCGGCGCCGCGAGCCCGATCGTCGCGTACGTGGGCAGCACCCCGATGAGCGCCGTCGCACCGCCCATGATCAGCAGCGTCACCAGGAACGCGTATTTTCGCCCGACGACGTCGCCGATCCGGCCGAAGAACAGCGCCCCGAAGGGCCGGACGACGAATCCGACCGCAAACGTCGACAGATACGCAATGAGCGCGAGCGTCTCGTTGCCGCTCGGGTAGAACAGCGGCGAGATGACGCTCGCGAGGCTGCCGAAGATGTAGAAGTCGTACCACTCGATCATCGTCCCGACGGCCGCCGCGGCGATGACCTGCCATATCTTGTACTCGCCGCGATCAGGCCGAGCGCCTGAGGGTGCTCCGGAAATAGACAAGCGTTGCGTCTCCTGCAGGGAGCTGGAGGCGGTCAGGACCGCCGCGCAGCCGGGCCGAACGGCGGATGCGTCGCTCGACGCGAGGCGGGAGTGTCGGATCGATTACTCAGCGAGGTGCGCCAGATCGGTCGCGGATTGATATTGATCATGATGCCGGTCGACCGCGGATCCTAGCACATGCGCGCATTCACCGCGGCCCCGGGGAACAACGGCTCCCTCACCTGTCCTTCACCTGCTGCACCAGGCAATCGGGACTGCCTCCTGCTCCGCTCGCTGTGCCCGCGCGGGAATGACGTCAGCTGCCCAGGACCTTGGACGGCAGCCACAGCGAGATCTGGGGAAAGAAAGTCAGGACGAGAAGCATCCCGAACAGCGGCACGTAAAAGACCGACAGCTCGCGAAGGACGAGCTCGACGGGAGTGTTCCCGACCTCGCTGACCAGGAACAGCGACATCCCCATGGGAGGAGTCAGCAGGCCCACCATCAGGTTGTAGACCACGACGACGCCCAGGTGCACGGGATCCACGCCCGCCAGAACGAGCGGAGGCACGATGACCGGCGTCAGGAGCACGATGGCGCTCGTCGATTCCAGGAACATCCCCGCCAGGAGCAGCACGGCATTGACGAGGAGCAGCAGGACGATCGGTTCGGCCGACACCGAGAGCAGCAGCCCGGCAGCCGCCTGCGGCACGCGTTCGAGGGCGAGCGCTCTCGTGAAGAGCGACGCGGCCGCAACCATGAGCATGACGACGCACGTCGTCCGAACCGTCTCCCTGGAGACCGCCTTCAAAATGTCCCACGTGAGCACCCTATAGACGAAGGCACTGATCAGCAGGATGTACACGACCGTCACCGCCGCCGCCTCCGTGGCGGTGAAGATGCCCGACAGCATCCCCGCAATCAGGATGACCGGCGTCAGGAGAGCGGGCAGCGCGGACTTCACGCGCTGCAGGACCTGTGCGAGCGCTGCCGGCCTGTCGCCGGCCGGGAACCCGCGCCAGCGTGCGAGCAGCGCCACCGCCACCATGAGCGCACCGGCCGTCAGCAGGGCAGGAAGGATGCCCGCCAGCAGTAGCCTGACCGCAGAGGCCTCCGCGACCGTCGCGAAGATCACGAGGGGAATGCTCGGGGGAAACATCGGGCCGATGGTCGCCGACGCAGCGGTCAGCGCGCTGGCGAATTCCGGCCGGTATCCCGCCTTTTTCATCGCCTGGATTTCCATGTTGCCCAGGCCCGCGACGTCGGCCAGTGCCGCACCCGAGCTTCCCGAAAACACCAGGCTCGCGACGATGTTCACGTGGCACAGGCCGCCCCTCCAGTGCGAGACGAGCGACTCCGCCACTCGAAAGAGGCGCGTGGTGATTCCCGACTGGTTCATGAGCGTGCCGACCAGAATGAACAACGGCACGGCCAGCAGCGGAAACGAATCGAGCGAGTAGGTCAGCGTGTGCGCCCCCATGGTGGCAGGAATGCCGATGGCGGGCAGAAGCGTATAGACGATCGCCGGCACCGCCAGCGCCACCACGACCGGTGCGCCGAGGACGAGCAGCAGGAGGAATCCGAGGACGAGCAGGAAACCAATCATCGGGTGTCGCGGTCGAAGACCTCGTTCACGCCGGGTTCGCCCGCCGCGGCGACCCGTCGCGGCGCGAACCACGTCCTGCCGCTCTCGATTGCCATGAGGGTGAACCCGAATGCCGTGGGGAAGAAGAAAAGGGCGAGGGGCATCTCCATCGCGGGCGTGCGAAAGCCTCCCAGCCGGCGGATGATCTCCATCGCACCTCCCGCCAGGACGACGGCGGCGCCCACCTCGATCAGAAGCGAGAGCCGGTCGAGAGCGGGGCTCCGCAACCTGCGGCGGAAGTACTCAATCCGGATGTGCTGCTGGCGGCGCGTCACGGCGCCGAGGGCGAGAAACACGACGGCGATATGAAAGTAGCGCGCCAGCTCGTCCGGCCAGGACAGTCCCGTCAGGAGTACGTAGCGGACGAGCACCTGAAAGAACACGAGCGCCACGATGCCCCAGAGAGCCAGCGCGGCGACGAGCTCGCCGGCGTCCTCCGTCCGCCGAATGGCACCCCAGAAGACGGCAGGAATGCGCTCAGTCCGGCGGGGCCGGAGGCGTTGCCTTGATGCGGTCAATGTAAGGCTCCCAGTCCGGAAACCGCTGCCGGACGTGCGACGTCACAGCGGTGCGGAACGCCTCCAGGTCGAGGCCGTTCTGCGGCGTAATCACCTGCAGGCCCAGGCCCTCCAGCGTCGTGACGAGCGAATCCTGCAGGTCTTCGGAGACTCGGCGGACTTCAGCCGCCGCCTCGTGATGAGCATCGAGTAGCGCGCGGCGGTGGACCGGCGGAAGAGACTCGAACGTCTCGTGATTGATGTAGACGAGGTTGATGTCGATCATGTGGTCCGTCAGGATCAGGTAGTCCTGCGTCTCGTGAATGCGCGCCGCGTAGATCGTGTTCACCGGATTCTCCTGGCCCTCCACGACACCCGTCGCCAGCGCGGTCGGGAGCTCGGAGAAATCGACCGGCGTCGGAATGGCCCCCATGCCTTCGACCATCGCAATCCACAGTGGAATCGGGATGGCGCGGATCTTTCTGCCCCGAAGATCGGCCGGGCTGAAGACCGGGAATCCGGATGTCGTCAGCCGACGAATGCCGAAGAAGTAGCTGCCAATCATCGAGAGATTCGAGCGGGCGGTCAGCCGGTCGTTCAGCTCGCGCGCCACGGTGCTGCGGGCGGGATCGGTCGCCGCGAGCGCGTGATCGACATCACGATAGATGTAAGGGAAGTTGAAGACGCCGATTTCCGGAAGGAACGGGGACAGGGCCGCAAAGGAGTAGTGCCCCATGTCGATGATGCCGAGCTGCGCCCCCTCGATCATCTCGCGGACGCCGCCGAGCTGCGATGAGGGATACACCTCGATCCGGATCGCGCCACCGGTCTTCTGCGCAACGCCCCGTGCGAACAGTGTGGCGTACTGACCGGGGATATCCGATACCGAGTTGGAATGGGCGTACCGCAGCGTGCGCTGCTGCGCGCACGAGAGACCCGAGAGCACAGCGATCGACACGCCGAGGGCGAGCAGAGCCGTCGACGCGCGAGCGCCCGCCGTCATCGCCGCAGCGACTTGATCCCGTACTCGGCAGGCTCGTCCGCTCCCGCCGCGCCCTGTTGGACGGCAAACCGGACGATGTCCTCCAGGGCGCTGAGGATGTGACGCTCCATGAGCCGCTCAGCCGCTTTCGCCTCGCGTCGCTCGATCAGGTCGACGATCTCCTGATGCTCTTCGATGGCTCGCGACGGCCGGCCCACGAGTCGAATCGTCTTGGCCATCAGCATCTGGCTCTGCAGCGACAGCTGCGCCATCATCGTCGACAGGTAAGAGTTGCTCGCCGCACGGATGATCGCGGCGTGCAGGTCGCGGTTGTAGAGCCGATACGCATCCATGTCGTCGTCGCGGAGCGCCGCTTCGCCGACGGCCTGATGCGCCTTCAGCCACGCCAGTTCCTCGTCGCTGATGCGCGCACACGCGAGGCGCACGCCAAAGCATTCCATCGCGGCCCGCATCGCATACAGTTCCCGCACCTCCTGTTCGGTGAACTCCCGGACGAACCAGCCCTGGTACGGCAGCTTGACGAGCAGGCCGTCCCCCTCGAGCCGGTGCAGCGCCTCCCGGACCGGTGTCGTGCTGATCTCGAGCTGTTCGGCAATCGTATCCGGGCGGAGCTGAGTCCCCGGCTCGATGCGGCCCCCCACGATGCCCGTGGCCAGGGCCCGGTACGCGCGGGTCCCCAGCTGCAGTGTCTCGGAGAGCGGCTCGAGCGCCTGGTTCTTCCGGCAATCGGAGGACTTACCATTTGACATAGACAGCCTTGACATTGGTGTGGAAGTCCCGGGCCGTCTGGCCGATCGAATACGCACCCTGCCCGGAGTCCTTGACGCCGCCGAACGGCACGTGGGCTTGGCTGGCGGTCCCGTGATTGACGTGAATCATACCGGCCTCTGCGCGCCTGGTGAACTCGTGCACGTAGCTCGCACGAGCGGTGAAGAGCGACGCGGCGAGGCCGTATCGAGTGCCGTTGACGATCTCCATGGCCTCGTCGAAGCTCCGCACCCGCAGGATCGGCAGCACGGGTCCGAAGATTTCCTCCAGCGCCAGCGGAGAGGCGGCGGGCACCCGGTCGAAGACGGTGGGGGCGTAGTAGTAGCCGTCGTGCTCCGGGTCCTTCGTCAGCGCGCGGCCACCGGCCAGCAGGTCACATCCTGATTCGACGCCGCCCCGCACGTAGCCCTCGACGCTCCGGAGCTGGGCATGGCTCACGAGCGGGCCCATGGTGGTGCCCGGATCGATGCCGTCCCCCACCTTGATGCGGTGCACGTGATCGAGGATCCGCGCCGCCAGTGCGTCCGCCTGCGCCTCCGAGACGATCACGCGGCTGAGCGCGGTGCACCGCTGCCCGCTGCACAGGAACGCCGCGGCCACGATCTCCCGCGCGGCGCCGTCGAGATCCTCGCTTTCGATCACGACCGCGGGGTTCTTTCCCCCGAGCTCCAGCTGCACTCTCGCCAGGCGTCGCGCGGCTTCCTCGTAGACGTGCGTACCCACACCCGTGGACCCCGTGAAGCTGATCCCTTTCACGCGACGATCCTGAATCAGCGCTTCTCCGGCCACCGAGCCCGATCCCGTGACAAGATTGACCACGCCCGGCGGCACCCCCGCCCGCTCGAGCAGCGTCATCAGATACACCGCGGACCACGGCGTCAGCGAAGCGGGCTTGAACACGACGGTGTTGCCCCATGCGAGGGCGGGTGCAATCTTCCGAACCGGCGTCACGACGGGAAAGTTCCACGGGCTGATCGTCGCGACGACGCCGAGCGGTTCCGCGACCGTGTGGCAGGACAGGCCAGGACGTTCACTCGGATATGTGGAACCGGTGGGCCGGCTCGCTTCCCCGGCCATGAAACGCGCCTCGGCCGCTGCGCGCCCCACCTCCCCGGCCGCCTCGCCGAGCGCCTTGCCCTGCTCGAGCGTGATGATGCGGGCGAGCTCGTCGCGTGATGTCTCGAGAAGGTCGGCGAGCCGCCAGAGCACCGCGCCGCGCTGTGGTCCGGGCGTATCCGCCCATTCCGATGTGGCGGCCGACGCGGCGTCCACCGCCGCCGCGACATCAGCAGCCGTCGAGTCGGCAAACTGCCCCAGGATCTCGCCAGGCCGCGCCGGATTGCGGATCGCATACGCTGCGTCCCCGGACGAGGGCCTCCATGCTCCGCCGATCAGGTTGCCGTGTCGCGGCCCGGCGCCGCGAGCTGCTCCCCTGTCAGCCACGACTGGTTCCATCAGATTCTTCCTCCCGTGAAGGAGCGGGACTCGTGTGCCGGTTTCACAGCGCACTCCTCAAAATGCCCGCCATGTCCTCCGTGCTCGTGCGCCGTGGGTTGACGGCGACATTGCCGCTCTTCATGGCCTCTTCGACGACCGCCGGGACCTGCTCCTCCGCCAGCCCGAACGCTGAGAGCCCCTTGGGGATCCCGACGTCGTCGGCGAGCCGCCTGACGGCCGCTGCTGCGCGCGCCGCCGCGTCGCGGGGCGAGACGCCATCGACGGGCTCGCCGAGGGCGCGTGAGACGGCGCCAAACCGCTCGGGGACCGCGGCGCAGTTGAACTGCATGACGATCGGCAACATGACGGCGACGGCGATCCCATGGGGTATTTTCAGGTCCCAGCTGCCAAGCGGCATCGCCAGCGCGTGGGCCAGACCCAGCCTGGTGGGGTTCATCGCCACACCGGCCATCGTGCTCGCCAGCATCATGGCGTAGCGCGACTCGCGATTCCGGCCGTTCAGCGCGGCGCCTCTGAGATGCGATCCGATCAGCTCGATCGCGCGCAGGGCGAGCGCGGCCGAAATCGGCTGACACGCATTGTTCGTGTAGCACTCGATCGCGTGCGCCAGCGCGTCCATGCCCGTCGATGCGGTCAAGGCGGGCGGGAGATCGAGCGTCAGCTCCGGATCGCAGAGCGCAATCGCCGGATAGAGCAGCACGCCGCCGATGGCCACCTTCAGCCTGCGAGCATCGTCGGTGAAGACGGACCAGAGGCTCACCTCGCTGCCGGTTCCCGCTGTCGTCGGCACCGCGATGAACGGCAGCGGCCGGACCGCAACCTTGTTCAGCCCGACGTAGTCGAGCGGTGAGCCGGGATTGGTCGCGAGGGCGGCCACCGCTTTGGCCGTGTCGAGCGCACTGCCGCCACCAATCCCGACCACGACTCCGGCGCCGCTGCTCTTCAACTCCGCGACGGCGTCCGCGATGAGCGTCGAGCCGGAATCGGGGGTGACAGCGTCGTAGATGGTGAAGTGGACGGACTCGTCGTCGAGCAGGGTCACCAGCCGGTCGACGATGCCGGCAGCTCGAACGCCCGGATCGGTCACGACGAAGACGCTGCCTCCGCCGACGGTGCGTACCTGGCGCGGCAGCGACCGAAGCATGCCGTAACCGAAGTGAATGTCGGTGGGAACGGGCAGGAAGTTGAACGCCTGTGCTGAATCGATCCTCATGCCGAACCAGACTCCGGAGAGGGCTGTACGGCGCACGGTGCGGGAAAAGCCACGTCGAGCTCCCGTGCGAGCGCGGAGAGCTGCGCCGCGATGGGCGCGGCCAGCGCGACGCCCTGCGCGCGATTCCGGGATTCCTCCTCGAGCTCGACTTCGCCGGGCACCAGCACGCGTCCGTGTCCGCCGGGGGCGGGCGGCGAGGCCTTGAGCATCCGCAGAATCGTATCCATTCGCCTCCTGAATGCATCCTCGGGTACGAACAGGTCCGTCCGCACCGCCGCGAGGACATGACCCACGTTCTGGACGGCGGACAAGTCTTCCAGCGTGTTCAGTTGCGTCGCGAAGGCCGCACCGGTGAGCACGCCGCAGAAGATGTCGATGATGAACGAAATGGCGGAGCCCTTTGCGCCGCCGAACGGCAGCACGGCGCCCGCGAGTGCCCGCTCGGCGTCGGTCGTCGCATAGCCTTCGGGGTCGACAGCCCATCCCTCGGGAATCGGCTCCTGGTTATGCGCCGCGACGATGATCCTGCCCCTGGCGACGACGCTCGTGGAGGCATCGAAGATCAACGGCGGCTCCTCTCCGGCGGGCACGCCGATCGCCACGGGATTCGTTCCGAGGAACCGTGTTCTGCCGCCGAACGGGGCCATGTTGGGCGGAGCGTTCGAGATCGCCAGACCAATGCAGCCTGCACTAACGGCCTTCTCGACGTAGTAGGCTGCCGGGCCGAAGTGATTGCTGTTGCGCACGCCGACGAAACCAGTGCCGTGCTGCCGGGCGAGGTCCAGCGCCATCTCCATGGCACGGGCGCCGGCGACGGCGCCCAGGCCGTTGTCTCCGTCGAGCAGCCGGGCGGCAGTCGTGGAGGGGACCAGCTGCATCGCGGGTGTGGCGTTCACGACACCGGCCTGCAGCCGCCGTGCGTAGACAGGCAGCCGCACCATGCCGTGCGAGCCCACGCCCCGGAGCTCCGCCTTCGTCAGGCAGCCTGATGCCTCACAGGCATCTGCCGCGGGTACACCGAGCGCCTGGAGGACACGACATCCGTACTCGAACAGGTCCTGATGCCTGTAGCGCTGCAGGGCGAGACGGTCAGGCCACGTCACCACGCCATGCGACCTGTCACTTTCCGCCCACAGGCTTGCGCGGGCGCGGGTCCGCGAGTCCCAACAGTTCGACAGTCGTGCGTCCACCGCGCAGCTGCTCGATGATCTGCGATTCGCGATCACGACGCTTCACCGCCGTCTCGTAGACCTCGTCAAGACGTTCCTGTTCGACAACGACGAGACCGTCAGCGTCGCCGAGGATCAGGTCGCCGGGCCTGACCGTGACGCCTCCGAACTGGATCGGCTCACCCAACCGGCCGCACCGCTCCTTCGTACACGAGCCGATGGCCCGGCCGCGGCTGAACACCGGGAACTTGACGGCCCTGATCGCGTCGATGTCACGCACTGCGCCGTCGATCGCCAGGCCGGCGATCCCACGCGCCTGCGCCGCCGCCGTCAGGATCTCCCCCCACGCGCCGGCCCACAGGTAGGCCCCCACGTTGGCGACGATGACGACACCAGGCGGCGCGTCGGCGACCGCGAGGTGGAGCATCAGGTTGTCGCCCGGCGGGCATTCCACCGTCAGCGACAGGCCGCACACTCTGGCTCCACTCCAGGCGGGCTGAATGGCAGGGTCGATCATGCCCCTCTGCCCCGCCGCTTCGTAGAGCGTCGCCGGATCGAACTGGGCGAAGCGCTCGAAGTCGTGTGCCGCACGCACGAAGCCCGCGGTGAATCGGGAATTGGACATTGTGCTGCTCTCTACTCCAGCGGTCACACCTCCGCAGGGCGCGCCTGGGGACAACCGGCTCACGGCTGGCGCGCGGGCGTGAGGGCTGCCTGGTTCAACTGTACGCCCGCCAGATCCGCAACGAACTGTGCGGCGGCCGAAAAATCCGCGTTTCCGTGTCCACCGGCGCTCGCCGCCGCGAGCAACTGACCGACGGCCGATGTCAGCAGGAGCGGGACATTCAGCGCCCGACCCGAGTCGAGCGCGAGCGTCACGTCCTTCTTCATGAGATCCAGGCGAAACCCCGGAGTAAAAGCCCCCTCGAGCAGGAAGCCGGGCAGTCGCAGGTCCATCATCCGCGAATACCCCGAGGAAGTCTTCACGACGTCGTAGAGCGTGCCGGGATCGGCGCCGCACCGCACACCGAGCGCGAACGCCTCGCCAATGAGCAGCAGATGCCCCGCGGCCATCATCTGGTTGACCATCTTGACGACTTTCCCCTGCCCCACGCCCCCGACGTGGATGACCTGCCTGCCCATGGTCTCCAGGAGAGGCCGGCACCGTTCGAGCAGCGCAGCCTCGCCACCCACCATGATGGTCAGCGTTCCCTCGGCGGCGGCCGGCGTGCCGCCGCTGACCGGCGCGTCGAGGACCTCCCCGCCGGCGGCGCGCACGGCGGTCTCCACTTCCTGCATGGTCAGGGCCGTCGCGGTGGTCATGTCAACGAGGATCTGCCCAGAGGACCATTCGCGCAGCAGTCCCCGCTCCCCGAGCACCGTCTCTTTGAGCTCGCGGTCGGCGGGGAGCATGGTGATCACCAGGTCGGATGCGCGGGCGACGTCGGAGGGTGACGGCAGGACAGATGCGCCGAGTGCAGCCAACGCATCAGCCGGTTCGCGACGGCGGTGGTACGTGGTGAAGGTTTCGTGTCCCGCTCCGACGATTCGCTTCGCCATCGGCAGACCCATGGCGCCAAGCCCGATGAAGCCTACCTTCACATGCACCCCCATCTGGAGCGGCTGTCTGCACAGCCCGCCGGCACCCTATTCCTGCCCGGGCTTCGGCTTCGCCCAGGGATTG
>Ga0299913_10001788_pt1 | contig 16378 bp, 15 predicted proteins | sample RVTome_9_FD_201360 | JGI IMG/M metagenome (GOLD analysis project Ga0299913, IMG submission 201360) | Soil microbial communities from uranium-contaminated site in the Upper Colorado River Basin, Wyoming, United States - RVT155D38 (version 2) ...
CAAGCCCCGGGCGGATCCGGGCTCGGCGTTGATGCCGAAGTGAATCGAGCACGGGGAGCCCGGAGGCGTGAGCTGGATCGCACGGTCACCATTGTGGCGGAAGTCGGCGTCGAGCCGCCAGCCGAGACCCTCATAGAACGCCTTCGAGCGGTCGATATCCGAGACCGGGATGGTGACCACCTCGAGCTTCATGTCCACCTGCCCGACGCGCGCGTCGGTGGTGGCGTCCTTACCACGGGTTGCGGTCGTGCTCATGGCTGCCTCCTGGGTTGGATTTGGAAGGTCTCACGAGCCTTCTTAAGGATAGTTACTTGACTGCGCGGTCAACATCCACTACACTCGACACATGCCTCGCCCCAAGACCTTTGACGAAGGCGCAGTGCTCCATCGAGCCGCGGAGCTGTTCTGGGATCGCGGCTACGACGGCACGTCCATGGCCGATCTCGAGGCCCATCTCGGGCTCGGCCGCCAGAGTCTCTACAATACCTTCGGCGACAAGCAGGCGCTCTTCCTCCAGGCGCTCGACCGATACCGGCGAGAGGTCGGCGAGCCTGGCCTGTCCCGGCTCAACGCGCCTGGCGCCGGACTCGAAGCGATCCGCGGGTTCTTCAGGTGGGCCGTGGACACGCTCACGGTTCCCGGGCCCAGGCGAGGGTGTCTGGTGGCCAACACCATACTGGAGCGCGGCTCGCAGGACCCCGATGCACTGCTGCGATGTACTCAGTCGCGGGATGCCCTCGCGCGGGCCTTCCGCCGCGCGCTGGCCGGGGCCAAGGCGAAGGGAGAGGTGGCCAAGGATCTCGACGTCGAGGCCGCGGCCACGCTGCTGGTGACGCAGAACTACGGCCTCATCGTGCTGGCCAAGACCGGGGCTCCCGCGAGCGAGTTGCACGCCACAGTGGAGGTGCTGTTCTCCGGGCTCAGGTAGGCTTTTTGTATCTCATTTTTGACCGATCAGTCACAATTATGGAGGCTCCGATGCCGGCAGGACTGAAGATCACGGGACGGGTGGCGTTGGTGACGGGTGCGAATCGCGGGATCGGGCGCGCGCTGGTGGACGCGCTGCTCGAGCGGGGCGCGCGCAAGGTATACGGGACCGCACGGAGACCCGAGGCGCTGGCCGATCTCGCCGCCGAAAGCGAGGGGCGGCTGGTACCGCTCCGGCTCGACGTCACCGAGGCGGCTCACGTCCGGGACGCGGTGGCGAAAGCCGAGGACGTGGATCTCCTCGTCAACAACGCGGCCGTGCTCGGGCACGTATTCGCCGGCTTCGATGACGCCGGCTGGATCGATGCGGGTCGCGGGGAATACGAGACCAACGTGTTGGGTGCACTCCGGCTCTCCCAGGCGTTCGCTCCGGTACTGGCCCGACACGGCGGCGGGGCGATCGTGAATGTGAGCTCGATCGCGGGATTGGTGGGGCTGCCGCCCGTGCTCACCTACAGCTCGAGCAAGGCGGCGCTCCATTCCCTCACCCAGAGCACCCGGGCAATGCTCCGGGGTCAGGGTACGTTCGTCGCCGGGGTCTATCCCGGTCCGGTGGACACGGACATGGCGTCCGACTTCGTGCTCGACAAGGTCTCGCCGGCCAGCGTGGCGCACGCCATCCTCGACGGACTCGAGCGCGGACAGGAAGAGATCTATCCCGACCCGTTCGCATTGGAGTACGGGGAGGCGTATGCGGTCAATCCGAAGGGGCTGGAGGCGCGGATCGCAACGCTGGCCGCCGCCGACTGACTCCGCGACACGGCTAATGCCCTTCGCCTTGCCGGGCCCGCAGTTGAACTTCTACATGCCCATGGTGGTGAGCGCGCCGCCAACGGGACGGCTCCGGCAAGGCGTTGACCGGGCACGATCGAGACAGGCGCCGAGCCGCCGGTGTGCGCCCACAACAGCGGCATTCACCTCTCGACTCCCTACGAAGGAACGTGCATCTTGTCCACGGGAGCCGGTTTTCTGGCCCGCTCGCAGCGTCGTGCTGCCAGAGCAGAGGGGGAAGTATGCAGTGGGTTACACGTGAACGTCCGAAGATCGACCGGATCGCCTGCCCATGGCTCATTGCCCGCTTCGTCGATCCGGCCGCGGAGTTCCTCTTCGTCCCCGCCGAAGAGGTACGAGCGGTGGCCGCGCGGAGGGGCGCGATACCCTACGACGTGGAGGGCGTGGAGCTCAGTCATGATGGTCCGCTCTGCAGTTTCGACGCGGTTCTGAAGAAATACCGGCTCACCGATCCCGCGCTGCAGGAACTCGCTGTCATCGTCCGGGGGGCCGATACTGCGCAACTGGACCTTGCGCCTCAAGCGGCCGGGCTTCTGGCCATTTCTCTCGGTCTCTCGCACAATTTCTCCGACGATCACGAACAGCTGCGATATGGCTTCGTGGTCTATGACGCGCTGTATGCCTGGGCAAAGCACGTCCGGGACGAGAAGCACACATGGAACCCGCAGCGAAGTCCCGTCGGGGCGGCAGGGTAGCGAGGGGCCAGCAGCGCAGTATCGCGTCACGGTGTTCAGCGCGGATCGGCGGGGCAAGGCCACGTCGGCCCGGTCGGCTACCTTAACCCCTGGTCCGATGGCATTTGACGATAGGCTGGCGGCGCGCATTCGAGCCCACCTGGGCAAGCGCAACGGCGTGGCTGAACGGAAGATGTTTGGCGGGATCACCTTCCTGTTGCAAGGGAACATGTGCTGCGGCGTGCATCGGGATGCCCTGATCGTTCGCCTCGGCCCTGACGAGGCAGGCCTAGCCCTGGGAGAGCCGCACACGCGAGTGTTCGATCTGACCGGGCGTCCGATGAAGGCCTGGGTCGTGGTGGAACCGCAGGGACTCGCCACTGTCGCGCAGCTGGAGAGCTGGGTAGATCGTGCGGCGAAATATGCCGGCTCCCTCCCCCCGAAGTAGCTGCCGACCACGAGCGATCGTGAACACAACGTGAAGCGTCCTCTCGGCATTACCCTCGTTGCCCTGATGCTGGCCTGGCTGTCGGTCGGGGCCCTCGTCCTGGCGATGACCGCCGAGACCCTGGCCCCAACGGGAGACCGGTGGCGGCTCGTGCAGGTCGGAGCTCTCCTCTACAGTGTGGCAGCCGCGGTGGCGGCGTTCGGTCTTTGGAAGCTGCGTCGCTGGGGCTACGTGGCGTTCGTCGGCTGGGTGGCGACGGTGCTCGCCATCGGGCTGTGGTGGCCAGCCTCATTCCCGAGATTCACGCTGCCACAGTGGGCGGCTTGGCTGTGGATCGCCGTCGTGGCCGCGATCATGCTGCCGCTTGGACGGTACGTGCGCAGAACGATTGCTCGGGCACATCGCGTGGTGAGCCCCGACTAATCGATCGGGTGACGGGCCTCGGCCGCCAAGGGTACCAGGGTCTCGATCACCTGCACGAGGGTCCCGATGCTGATGGGGCGGCGGACCACACGGGTCCACGGGCCCTCCCGCACGCCGCGCATGACCGGGGCGAGCAGCACGATGGGCGCATCGGTGATCCGGCGCAGTGCTTCGAGGTGGCGTTCGTCCGCGGCCGTCAGGGCGTCCTGGTCGAGCACCACCAGGCGCACCGGCCCACGTCCCGCCTCGGAGGCGGCCTGGTGGAGCGCCCCTTTCAGGGCACGAGTACCGCTGGCGTCGTAGCCGACTTCACGAAGGGCAGCTCGAAGCAGCGCGCGGGGCCATTGGGCGGGCATCACCAGTAAGACTCGTGGAGGAACGGTGGCGGGTGCCCTCAAGGAGTGGGTGTGCCGCCGGGCGCCGGCCACGCGCGGGGAAAGATCTCCCACACCGCGACGAACAGCGCCGCGATCACCGGGCCGATCACGAATCCGTTGGCGCCGAACACGGCGATCCCGCCCAGGGTGGAGATCAGCACCACGTAATCCGGCAGCTTGGTGTCCTTGCCCACCAGGATCGGCCGCAGGATGTTGTCGGCCGAGCCGATCACCAGCGCCCCGAACACCGCCAGCACGATCCCCTGCCAGGTGTGGCCGGTCGCGAAGAGATAGATCGCGACCGGCACCCAGACCACCGGTGCCCCGATCGCCGGCAGCAGCGACAGCAACGCGATCAGCACGCCGAGCAGTACCGGCGCCCCCACGCCCAGAATCCAGAAGATCAGCCAGCCCAGCACGCCCTGCACCAGCGCTACGACGAGGTTGCCCTTGATCGTGGCGCGGATCACGGTGGTGAAGCGGGTGGCGAGATTGCGCTGGCGCTCGGGCAGCATCGGGACCGCGTCCCTGATGCGGCGCGCGAGCAGGTCGCCGTCGCGCAGGAGGAAGAACAACAGGTACAGCATGACGAACAGGCTGACCACGAACGCGAAGGTGTTCTGGCCGATGTTGATCGCCTGCGTCGCGATGAACTGCATGCTGCGGGTCAGGAAATCCGCGAGGCGTGCCTGCACCGTTTCCAGGTTGGTCAGGCCGAACCGGTTGAGCAGATCCACCGCCCAGTCCGGCAGGGCGGCGAAGACCTGCTGGAACCAGGTCGCCGCGCTCAGCTCGCCCGACTGGATGCGCTGGTACAGCGCGGTGCCCTCGTCGATCAGGGACGCGACGATCAGAGCCACGGGGAAGAGGACCAGCAGCACGATGACGACCAGGCTCGTGGCCGCGGCGAGGGTGCGCCGCTGCCGCAGCCGGTCCCGCAGATGCCGGTTGAGCGGGGCGAACACGATGGCGAGCACCGTGCCCCAGAGGATCGCGCCGGCGTAGGGCCGGAGGATCCACAAGAAGGCCAGCGACACGCCGAGCACGAGGACCAGGAAGACCCTGCCCTCCAACGCCTCGCGATCCGCCGGCACGCCCGTCATGGCCCCACTATGCCGCCGCCGGTGTACCGGCGCCAGAGCCTCGCCTCTCGCGCAACGTTTCCGCTTTAACTACTCACCCATACCGCCGGACCTCGCCTCAGTGCGAGCCGCGGCATGAAAGTTGATCTTGGCATGGGCCTGCTCCGAACGACGTCACGATAGAGCTGAGCCGCCATCGAGTGCGGCACTGGCACTTGGCCAACCCACGGAAGTCACCCAGGAATGAGCTCGAGAATGGGCGGGCCAAGCAGATGGCACATTGCGCTGGCGTGGTCGATCCTCCTGTCCGCCTGCCAGGCGGGGACCGATTCGTCCCCGACCGTCAGGCCGGTGACGCTGGCAATCGACGTGGTGGATTCCTCGGGTAGCCCGGCTCCCGGCAGCCTCGTCGTCCACATCGTCTGGCCCGACCCCTCCCTTCCCGCGCCGCTACCCGATCGGGATGACCGGACGGATCCGAGCGGCCGGATGTGGATCCGCCTCGGATCGTACCCCGACGGGGCGTTCGACAGCCTGCGACTCCGGGTCCAAACCCGTGGTTGCGGGTCGGGGGCCCAGTACGATCTCAATCTCCCGGCGACGGAGCTGGTGCCGGCCGGGCGCGACACGGTCGTTGCCCGAGTCGTCGTTGCCAAGGTACCGGCCCCCGCGTCCGCCACGCCGGGGGACTACTGCGCCTTCGGGGTCCATCCGCAATGGGGCCCGCTCGGGGAATACGGATTCAATCTCCGAGTGGTCTCGGTGGTGGGAGAGGTGATCCAGGGTGAATGGGCCATCTCTCATACCGCGTCGTATGGCACGGATGAAGGGACCTTCGCCGGGATAGCCACCGATGCACTGGTCGCGCTCGACCTGGTCCATGCCCTTCCCCAGTCACCCTGTGCGGGCACGCTACGCGGGGCCGTCCAGGCGGACGGGAGCTGGGGCCCGCTGGTGTTCTGGCCCCCGGAAGCCTGCGAAGGCGCGCCGAGCCGCCTGGACTTCGCGCTGTCCCCGTAGGGGCGTCGTGCAGTGTCGATCTCGACGGCGACCTCACGCCGGCGGCTTGACGGGGACCGGAGATTGGCTTTCCACTCCCACACCGCTCCGTCCATCGCCGAGGTTACCGAAGAAGTCGTCGCCCCCAGTAATAGGCCCTGTCGCCGGTCGTTACCCCGCACGCGTGGCGGCCCCGGCGTCCATCCGTGCGAAATCCAGACCGCTGGTAACGGCGACAGGCCTGTTGGACGAAGCGGTTCCGCCGGTGCCGAGCTTGCCATCGCCATTGGAGCCCCAGCAGTAGACCGCACCCGCTGGGGTCAAGCCGCAGGTGAAGCCATAGCCCGTGCGTTAGTGCGCCGAGCCCAATCAGCCCAGGACCAGCGCCAACAGACAGGCTGCGATGGCGACGGCGACGTGCTGGGTGAAGCTGGAGGCCAGTCGGGAATACGACGGGGACGAGAGGGTGCGGGGGCTGCGCATGGGGGTTTACTCCTCATCCAGAGAGCGGCCGGATGGATGACGGAGAGTCGTCAAGCGGATTTCAAGTGCAGGCGTGGAGCCCACTTCCGAGATGGGGCCGGGGGGCCCGCCGCTCCCCGCGGTCTCCCAAAGGGGAGCCCTGGTGCGGCCGGCTCCCCCCGGGACGTCTGTGTAGGCTGATACCCGAGCCCGAGAGACGCACCCCACCCTGGCCCTCATTTTCGGAGGAAGCATGCGGTCATTGACCCTGCGAGGCGTTGCGTTCGCCCTGACGATCGCCCTCGCGGCATGCGGCGACGACTTCAGCCCCAGCGTGGAGAACGTCGCGGGATCGTACACCGCCTCGACATTCACGTACCGGACAGACGCCGGCACCACCGACCTGCTGGCGCTAGGGGCCGTCGTATCGATCGAGCTGGCCGAAGACGGGACCACGACCGGCGAAATCTTCGTCGAGGATGGAGGGGAGGACGGCGGCGACCTGGACGAGAGCCTAGCCGGCACGTGGACCCTGACGGGCAGCACCGTCACCTTCGCTCAGGGAGCCGACACCCTTCATTCGCGACGTGGAGTTCACGGCGGATGAGGATCGCCTGACCGGCGAGGACACGTTTGAGGACGTGACGATCCGGCTCGTTCTCACGAAGACCGAGTAATGGAGATCGGGCAGCCGTTGTATGCGGCCACCCCGCCGAATGGCGGGCCTGGCTGAAGGCCAACCATGCCGCGAAGCAGGAGGTCTGGCTCCGAGCGGGCGGTCTCATTGCTGGAGCAGAACGGGAAGAAGCCCGGGGGATCGTGAAGTCGCATGTCGCCCCTGGCGGTCGCCGCCGCGCTCCCACTCTATTTACTTACTACATCAATCCCACATCCCACACCCTGACTCCGGGAGCCCCGATTGGGTGAGCCGGCGGACGCGTTGCGCGACGCCCTGGCCGACCGCTACCGTCTCGAGCGCGAGCTCGGCCGGGGCGGCATGGCGACCGTCTACCTCGCCCGGGACCTCCGCCACGACCGGCCGGTCGCCCTCAAGGTTCTCCATCCCCAGCTCGCCCGCACGCTCGGCACCGAGCGGTTCCTCCGCGAGATCAAGCTCGCCGCCCGGCTCCAGCATCCGCACATCCTGACGGTGCTGGACTCCGGCGAGGCCGCCGGCAACCTCTGGTTCGCGATGCCGTACGTCGAGGGCGAGTCGCTCCGCGGGCGGCTGGAGCGGGAGAAGCAGCTTCCCGTGGAGGACGCGGTCCGGATCGCGCGCGAGGCGGCCGACGCGCTGGAGTACGCCCACCGCCAGGGCGTGATCCACCGCGACATCAAGCCGGAGAACATCCTCCTCAGCGGCGACCACGCCCTGGTCGCCGACTTCGGGATTGCCCAGGCGGTTGCCAGCGGGGCAGCGGGGCAGCAGGGCAGCGGGGCAGCGCAAGAGAGGCTGACCGAGACCGGGATGACCGTCGGTACTGCCGCCTATATGAGTCCCGAGCAGGCGGCCGGCGCCCGCTCGCTCGACGCGCGGAGCGACGTCTACTCGCTGGCCTGCGTGCTGTGGGAGATGCTGGCCGGCGAGCCGCCGTTCACCGGCGCGACGCCGCAGGCGGTGATGGCGCGCCGGTTCACCGAGGCGCCGCGCCCGCTGCGGGCCGTGCGAGAGACGGTGCCGGAGAGCGTGGAGAAGGCGGTCGCCAAGGCGCTCGCCAAGGCGCCCGCCGACCGCTTCTCTTCCGCCCTCAAGTTCGGCCGGGCGCTCAGCATGGCCGAGCCGACCGCCGCCGCGCCCGTCACGAAGCCGGCACGCACCTATCGCTCGGTGGTCCTGATCGGACTCGGCTTTCTCCTGGGCCTCGGCGTGCTGTTCGGCTGGCTGCGGCGCGGGGAGGCGCCCGATTCCGCGGCCGGCGGCGGCACCAAGCGTCTCGCCGTCCTCCCCTTCGAGAACCTGGGCGACTCGGCCGACGGATACTTCGCCGACGGGATGACCGACGAGGTCCGGGGCAAGCTGGCCGGTGTTCGCGGGCTTCAGGTGATCGCCCATCGCAGTGCGGCGGAGTACAAGGGCACCAGCAAGAGCTTCCGGGAGATCGGCCGCGAGCTGGGCGTGGACTACTTGCTGGTCGGCAAGGTGCGCTGGGAAAAGGCGGACAGCGCCCAGAGCCGGGTGCGGGTGAGCCCCGAGCTGATCGAGGTCGCCAACTCCAGCACCCGGTGGCAGCAGCCGTTCGACGCCGTGCTGTCGGACGTGTTTCAGGTGCAGGGAGAGATCGCGGGCAAGGTGGCGCAGGCGCTCGACGTCGCGCTCGGCGAGCCGGAGAAGGCGCGTCTCGAGGAGCGCCCGACCCGCAATCTCGCGGCCTGGGACGCCTTTCTCCGCGGGGAGGAAGCCTCCCAGCGCCTGGTCGAACTCGAGCAGACCTCTCTGGACCGCGCGATCGCGGCGTACGAGCGGGCGGTCGCGCTGGACTCGACATTCATGCAGGCCTGGGCCCGGCTCTCACAGGCCTACTCCAACCGCTACTCCAACGGAGTCCCTACGCCTGAGGGCGCCGCGCGGGCGCTGGTCGCCGCCGAGCGCGCCCTGGCTCTGGCGCCGGACGCCGCCGAGCCGAGGTTGGCGCTCGGGACCTATTACGACTTCGTGACCGGCGAGTATTCCAAAGCCCTCGATGAGTTCGCCCGTGGCCGCCGCGCCGATCCCAATCATGCGGAGCTGGTTTCGGCCGCCGCGCTGTCGGAGCAGAGCCTGGGGCGCTGGGAGAACGCGCTCGATTACCTCAAACGGGCCGAGGTGCTCGACCCACGTTCGCTCCCGGTCGTCAGCCGCCTGTCCAGGAGCTACCTGTGGCTGCGTCGGCACGACGAGGCGGTCGCCGCTGCCGACCGGGGCATCGCGATCTCACCGCCCACCATCACTATTCACCAGTCCAAGGTGATGGCGCTCGTCGCCAAGGGTGATCTACCCGGTGCCCGGGCGGCGCTCCGCGCGATTCCCGCGGAGGTGGACCCGACCGAGGTGGTCGCCCAGCTGGCGAACTACTGGGACATGGCATGGGTGCTGGACGACGAACAGCAGAAGCTGCTGCTCCGGCTGTCATCGAATGCCTTTGCCGGGGATCGCTTCGGGTGGTCGATCGCCAAGGCGCAGGCCTATGGGTACCGAGGCGACACGCGCCGCGCGCGAGCCTACGGGGACAGCGCGGCCCGCGCCTCGAGCGACGTGCTGACGGGCACCCCGGATGACGCCCAGCGCCGGGTGCTGCTCGGCCTCGCGCATGCCTACGCCGGGCGGAAGCGGGAGGCCATCCGCGAGGGGGAGCGCGGGGTGTCGCTGTTGCCGATCTCCAGGGACGCCTATACCGGACCCTACCTGCAGCATCAACTGGTCAGGATCTACATGCTCACCGGCGAGCCGCAGAAGGCAATGAACCTGCTGGAGCCGTTGCTGGAGACCCCGTACTACCTCTCGCCGGGGTGGCTCCGGGTGGATCCGACCTTCGACCCGCTCAGGAAGCTGCCGCGGTTCCAGGCGCTGGCGGCGGGGACGGGGTAGGGCGTCCCGGCATCGGAATGACATGTCATCCTGAGCGAAGCGAAGGAGGCCATGCCCGGAGATGGCCTCCTTCGCTTCGCTCAGGATGACACTTTTCGCTCTGAGCCTTCCTCTTCCCCCAACCATCGTCCTCTTGCGCTCTGTCCCTCTTCGCCATATACTGAACCATATGGTTCAGTATCCCGTCCACCTCGATACCACCTTCGCCGCCCTCTCCGACGGCACCCGGCGCGGCATCCTGGAGCGTCTCGGACGCGAGCGCGCCTCGATCAGCGACCTCGCCGCGCGTTTCGGGATGACCCTCACCGGGATCAAGAAGCACGTCCGGATCCTGGAGGATGCGAAGCTGGTGACGACGGAGAAGGTGGGTCGGGTGCGGACCTGTAGCCTGGGCCCGCGCCGGCTGGAGGACGAGCGGGTCTGGATCGCGAAGTACCAACAGATGCTCGAGGAGCGGTACGACCGCCTCGATGAGTTCCTCCGCCGTACCCAACAGGAAAGGACCGATTCATGAGCGCAGCAGTGAAGGACGCCACCCGGAAGGCGACGGTGACCACTCCAAGCGACCGCGAGATCCGGATCGAGCGCGTGTTCGACGCGCCCCGCGACCGGGTGTGGCAGGCATTCACGGACCCCAAGCTGGTCGCCCAGTGGTGGGGGCGCGGCAACAAGCTCGTCATCGAGCGGCTGGAGGTGGAGAAGGGCGGGCACTGGCGCTTCGTCGAGCACGGGCCCGAGGGGGTTCACGGGTTCGAGGGGCGGTATCGCGAGGTCACCCCGACGACCCGGTTGGTGCACACCTTCGAATGGGACGGGATGCCGGCCCACGTCATCATCGAGACGGTGACGTTCGAGGACGCCGGCCCGGGGCGGACGAAGGTCGTCAACGTGAGCCTGTTCCACACCACGGAGGAGCGCGACGGGATGCTCCAGTCGGGGATGGAGGGTGGGCTCAACGAGAGCTACGCTGCGCTGGACCGGCTGCTCGCGACGATGGGGTAGCAATGAGAATGTCATCCTGAGCCCAGCGAAGGAGGCCATATCCGGGCATGGCCTCCTTCGCTTCGCTCAGGATGACACATTGTTCGCTTCGGTGTCCTGTACCGTTCGCTTCGGTGTCCTCCCACTCGTCCTCCCCCTCCCCTAACCCAGTCCACGGCACTATCATTGCCAACCCCACCCCCCGGGGCTCCCGGCTCGGCCGGCCGGCAGCTACAGACTTGACCACATTGTACTTGCGACCAGGCTTCGGCACTGCCAGAAATTGCAGAATGCCACGCTTCTAGCGCATGCTGCCGAACCGTCCCGGAGAAATCGCCATTTCAACTGACGCCCGCCGGCGCATTCCCGCGCTGACCGCCACCTTCGTGACGCTACTCTACGCCGTGGGTTACCTGGTGTGGGAGCGGAACGACTGGGGCACGCCCACGGTCCGGAACCTGGTGAGCAACGTCGCCTTCATGCCGCTGAACCTGGCGGTGGTGACGCTGACCGGGCTCGCCTCCCGGCTCTCCGTGCTCGATCCCGGCGTGCGTCGCGCCCTCCGCCTGCTGGCGCTGGGCTCGGCGATGGTCTTCATCGGGAACGCCATCTCGACCTGGTACCTCATGGTGCCGGGGGAGAACCCGCCGATCTCCTGGGCCGACGTCTTCTACCTCTCCGACTCGCTCCTGATCCTCGCTTCCCTTCTCTCCTTCCCGCTGGCCCGGCGCACCCGGCTGGAGCGCTGGAAGTTCGGGCTCGACGCCGCGATGGTGCTGGTGGGCGGCGGGGTGGTGATCTGGTACTTCTCGATCCGGCCCACCGCGGAACTGGGCAACACCAGCACCATCATCACCCTGCTCGCCTTCGCCTACCCGCTGGTGAGCATGCTGGTGCTGCTCGGCATCACCACGGTGATCCTGCGGCGGCCCACTGACGGAAACCGGGTCGCCTTCGGCCTGCTGGTCGGCGCGGTCACCATCAGCGTCGTGGCCGACCTCACCTTCAACCTGGTGTCGCTGGAGACCGGCGGGCGGAGCGCGAGCATCATCGACGGCGCGTACCTACTCTGCTACGTGATGCTGATCGCCGGCGCGGAGCTGTACTACCGGCGCCCCGTGCCCCGCACCGCCACGGGCGCCGTCCCGCGGCCCCGGGCCCAGCCGATCAGCCCCCTGCCCTACCTGGCCGTGGCGAGCACCTACGCCCTGCTGGTGAACGCGGTCATCACGCCGTGGACCGATCCGGTCAGCGGGCTCGCCGTCGGTGCCCTGCTGGTGACGCTGCTGGTGGTGGTCCGGCAGCTCCTTGCGGTGCGGGAGAACGTCCGGCTACTCGCCGACCAGGCGGTGCGGCAAAACGAAGCGCGGTTCCGCTCGCTGGTGCAGCACTCCTCCGACGTCATCATCGTGACCCGGGCCAACGGCACGATGCGGTTCGTGAGCCCTTCCGCCAACCGGGTGTTCGGCTACGACCCCTCCGAGATGGTGGGCCGGCAGATCACGACGCTGCTCCACCCCGACGACAGCGCCCGCGCGGCGACCCTGTTCGACCACGCCGCGCGTACGCCCGGCGTGACCGGCCCCGTGGAATGGCGCTTCCGCCAACCCGACGGCTCCTGGCTCAGCGCCGAGATCCTGGCCACCAACCTCACCGGCGACCCGACGGTGCGCGGCATCGTGCTCAACACCCGCGACGTGAGCGAGCGGAAGCGGCTGGAGGAGCAGCTCACCCACCAGGCGTTCCACGACCCGCTCACCGGTCTCGCCAACCGCGCGCTGTTCCGCGACCGGGTGAGCCACGCGCTCGCCCTGGCGCAGCGGCAGTCGCACCCGATCACCGTGCTCTTCCTGGACCTGGACGACTTCAAGCGGGTGAACGACAGCCTCGGCCACGCCGAGGGCGACCGGCTCCTGATCGCGGCGGCGGAGCGGTTTCTCTCCTGCGCCCGCGCGGCCGACACCGTCGCCCGGCTGGGCGGCGACGAGTTCGCGATCCTGATCGAGCACGCCGCGGGGCCGGACGGCCGGGGCGAATTGCTCGAACGTCTCGCCACCGCGATGAGCCATCCCTTCACACTGAGCGGCAACCAGGTGCAGGTGACCGCCAGCATCGGTGTGGCCACCGCGACGGCGGGGGACACCGCCGACGATCTGCTGCGCAACGCCGACGTCGCGATGTACGCGGCCAAGCGGCGGGGCAAGGGGCGGTCGGAGACCTACGAGTCGCGGATGTACGCCGACGTGCGGCACCGGCTGGAGATGGAGGCCGCGCTCCGGGCCGCGATCGACGCCGGCGAGCTCACCCTGCACTACCAGCCGATCGTCCAGCTCAGCACCGGCGCCATCTACGGAGTCGAGGCGCTGGTCCGCTGGGAGCATCAGACCTACGGCCACCTCCTCCCGCAGCACTTCATCCCCCTGGCGGAAGAGACCGGCCTCATCGTCAAGCTGGGGAGCTGGGTGATGGACGAGGCGTGCCGGCAGGTGCAGGCGTGGCGCCTCGCCTTCCCCGGCTCGCCGCTCTCGGTGTCGGTGAACATCTCCAGCCGCCAGCTCCAGGGGCCCGGCATCGCCGACGCCCTGAGCGACGCACTCGCGAGCTCCGGGGTGGATCCATCCGCGATCATCCTGGAGATCACCGAGAGCGTCCTGATGCAGCAGACCGACTCGGTGCTGGAGCGGCTCCAGGGGCTCAAGAAGCTCGGCGTCCGGCTCGCGATCGACGACTTCGGGACCGGCTACTCGTCCCTCAGCTATCTCCAGCGCTTCCCGATCGACATCCTCAAGATCGCGAAGCCGTTCGTCGAGGAAGTGGCGCTCGGCGCCGAGCGGGCGGCGCTGGCCCGGGCGATCATCGGCCTCGGCGACACCCTCCGGCTCCAGACCGTCGCCGAGGGCATCGAGATGGCCGAGCAGCGCGCGGCACTGATCGAGCTGGGCTGCCCGCTGGGCCAGGGACATTACTTCGCCCGGGCGCTCCCGGCGGAGTCGGTGGAGCGGATGCTCGCCGGCCGCCGCTCCCTGATCCCCCAGCACTCGCACCACCACGGTGCGGCGGCGCCGAAGGCGGCGGTGCCGCGCGACGCCTCGTAGGCCATGGCGTCCGCCCGCACCAAGTACCTCTACAAGCTGCACCTCACGGGGCTCACCGTCGTCGCCGTGCTCGTCGCCGTGGTGGCGTGGCTCCTCTGGCCCCTCGGCGGGCCGGCGATGCTGCGCGGGGTGGTGCTGTTCGCCGCGGTCGCGGTGGTGCTGGAGCAGATCGTCATCTGGGTGCTGGTGAGACACATCCTGTCGCCGACGGGGGTAGCCGCCAACCTCGCGATCCGGATCGCCGACGGCGACCTCGGCATTCCCTCGTGGAGCACCAAGCCCGGACGGGCGCCCAAGGACCCCCTCACCAGGACGATGTTCGCGATGCTGGGCAAGCTCCGCGACCTGGTGGGCACCATCCGGCAGCACGCGCACGACGCGGCGGCGATGGCGGAAGAGATCGCGGCCTCCACCCAGCAGATGACCGCCTCCACCCAGGAGGTCGCCGGGACCACGGGCGATCTCACCGAGCGGGCCAGCCAGCAGGCGCTGGTGGTGCGGCGGGCGGCGGAGGATGCGGGCAAGATCCTCACGATCACCCAGGAGCTGGCCACCGGCGCCGAGCAGTCGGCCCAGCGGAACGCCGCGCTGGCGAAGCTGGCCCGGGGACACCGGGAACGGCTCGACCTCAGCACCGCGGAGCTGGGGCGGCTGGCCGAGGAGGTGAAGGCGGCCGCGGCGGAGGCGGAGGCGCTCGCCACGGCGTCCGCGGAGATCGAGAAGTTCATCACCCAGACCAAGGCGATCGCGAAGCAGACCCACATGCTCGCCCTCAACGCCTCGATCGAGGCCGCGCGCGCGGGCGATGAGGGCAAGGGCTTCAGCGTGGTCGCCGAAGAGGTCAGGAAGCTGGCCGCGCAGGCCGCCCAGGCGGCGACCTCGACCAGCCAGACGGTGCAGGCGGTGCTCACGCGGGTGAGCACGGCGCGGGAGCGGCTGCTCCGGCTGGGGAAGAGCGGCATGGCCGCGCGCGACGCGGCGCACGCCGCGGCGGAAGGCCTGATCAACGTCGCGGCCGACGCCGAGGCGAACGACGAGTGGACCCGCGGGATCTCCGCGTCGGCCGGTGAGGTCCAGGGGCTGATCGAGGGGATCGCGGGGCGGATGCGCGAGGTGTCGGCCGGGACCGAGGACTACGCGGCGGCGGCACAGGAGATCGCCGCGGCGGCGGAGGAGCTGAACGCCTCGACCGAGGAGATCTCGTCGTCGGCGAGCCACCTAGCCGATGCGGCGGCGCGGCTCACGGGGGCGGTGGGGGGATTTCGGCTGGAGTGAGGTACTCGCGTGTCATCCTGAGCGAAGCGAAGCAGGCATGACCCGACGCATGGCCCCTTCGCTTCGCTCAGGGTGACATATTTTATCCCCCATGCTCACCCTCCTCCTCAACGCCGATCTGTACGACCCCTCGCCCCGCGGCCGAGCGCATCTGCTCGTCGCGGGGGAGACCGTCGTCTGGGTCGGGACCGACAAGCCGTCGCTCCCGCGCGGGCTCGCCCACGAGCGGGACCTCGAGGGCCGGCGGGTCATTCCCGGGCTCATCGACTGTCACGTCCATCTCACCGGCGGCGGCGGCGAGGCGGGTCCGCACACCCGGGTGCCGCCGGTCGCGCTGAGCCGGCTGACCCGGGGCGGGGTCACGACGGCGGTGGGCGTGCTGGGCACCGACGACGCCATCCGGACGCCGGCGGAGCTGGTGACGGTGGCCCGCGGTCTAGGCGTCGAGGGGCTCACCGCCTACTGCCTCACCGGCGGATACCACGTCCCGCCGGCGACGGTCACCGGGGACGTACGGCGGGACCTGGTGTTGATCGACCTGGTGCTCGGCGTCGGCGAGCTGGCGATCAGCGACCACCGCTCCAGCCAGCCCACGCAGGACGAGCTGCTGCGGGTGGCGGGAGACGTGCACGTCGGCGGCATCATGAGCGGGAAGGCGGGGATCCTCCACTTGCACGTGGGCGACGGCGCCCGCGGCCTGGCGCCGATCCGCGACGCGCTCGATCACAGCGAGATCCCGGCCGCGGTGTTCAACCCCACCCACGTGAACCGGCGCCGCGGGCTCTTCGACGAGGCCATCGCCCTCGCGCAGCGGGGGTGCACCATCGATCTCACCGCGTTTCCGGTCGAACCCGGCGAGGACGCCTGGAGCGCGCCCGACGCCCTCGTGCGCTATCTCGACGCGGGCCTGCCGGCGGACCGGGTGACCGTCAGCTCCGACGGCGGCGGGTGCTTCCCGGTGTTCGACGGCGACGGCCGGGTGGTGGACATGGGTGTGGGCGAACCGGCGGCGATCGGCGGGGCGCTCAGGGAGCTGCTCGCGGCGGGCCACCCGCTGGAGCGGGTGCTGCCGGCGTTCACCGCGAATCCGGCGCGGGTGTTGATGCTGCCGAAGAAGGGGCGGCTCACGCCGGGGGCGGATGCGGATCTGGTGGTGCTCGACGAGGCGGGGGATGTGTGGGAGGTGATGGCGCGGGGGCGGTGGCACGTGCAGGGGGG
>Ga0299913_10001789_pt1 | contig 16373 bp, 17 predicted proteins | sample RVTome_9_FD_201360 | JGI IMG/M metagenome (GOLD analysis project Ga0299913, IMG submission 201360) | Soil microbial communities from uranium-contaminated site in the Upper Colorado River Basin, Wyoming, United States - RVT155D38 (version 2) ...
GCGTCGAACTCGATCAACGACCCGAACTTCGTCATCGACGTGAGCAATCCGTTGGCGCCGATCCCGATCCCAACCAACAACCAGACCTGCCACGACATAACGTTCCACTTCACCAAGAAGGAGAAGCTGGCCTTCTGTGCTGGGGGAGGTCCGAATACTCAGATCTGGGACGTGAGCGACCCGCTCGCTCCGGCAGTCGTGGCGACGATCACCGACGACCAGATCGGCTACCACCACGAGGCCATGGCCACTCCCGACGGCAGATATCTGCTGATCGGGGACGAGGACTCGGGCGGGAGCTGCTCGGGCAATACGAACAAGCGCGAGCTCGGCGCGCTGTCCATCTACGACATCAAGAACCGGGCCAAGCCGAGGCTCGTCGGCTTCATGAACGCTCCGCGCGGGCCGTCCGTGTGCTGGGCGCACAACTTCAACTTCATCGACAATCGCACGGTCGTGATCGCGTGGTGGCAGGCCGGCACCTCGGTGATCGACATCTCCAAGCCCTCGAACCCGAAAGAGATCGCTTACTTCCAGTCCGACACGCAGGCGGTGTGGTCTTCGTACTTCTACCAGGACCGGATCTGGGTGAACTCCGGATCGGGGGCCTGGGTCCTTGACGCGAAAGGGTTCTAGCTAACTGCCGTCGGCATAAGGCAGCACGGGCAATCCGTGGTCGGTCTCTCGGACACCGAGCTCGTACACGGCCCCGTGCGCGGCCGCGATCCTCCGTGCGCCGACATCGAGCTCCAGCGACGCGATCGAGCAGTTGAGGGAGTGATGGCTAGATCCCGACGGATCCTGGTAGGGCCACACCACCGTCTGCTCGAGTGCTCTCTCGATGCGTCCGGTCACATCTCCGGGAAGCTCGAAATCGCAGTGACCTACCGAGTCGACGACGTGCGTCCGCCGGACGGCTCCGAGGCCGCCAAGCCGCCGCCGCCGGCCCTCGAGAGAAAGCGCGCCGTTGGCCACCCACGGCGTGGTCCACCTTCCGAGACGGATCCGCCCGAACGCAAGATCGATCCAGGTGCCGGGAGAGAAGATCGCGTGCAACCAGATCCATCGCTCCGCGTGCTCGGTCCCCCAGTTGTGGCCCAGCATCCCGGCCCACCCATCCAGATCGACCGCGGTCCCGTTCACATGAAGGGTGCCCGAGAAGGTCGCCTCCGGCGCCGGCGACACCAGCTTGGTGCGGGGAACCGGCGTCGAGTACATCCAGGGACGGGGGAGGTGGCGGAGCGCGGCCCCTCCTGAGGTGAAGGCGAGATCCCACGAGGCATCGCCGGCGCCGCCTCGCGCCCGGCCGGGAGACAGGCTGCTGTCCGCGATCGTGATGTAACGGCCTGCCCCGGCCTCCGGGGACGGATGGGTCGTCTTCCGCGCGAACGGGCTGCTCGAAGCGTCGAAGTAGGTCAGCCAGGTCGAGCCGGTCGGCTCCTTGTTCGGAGGTTTGTGAACCGTGTACCGGATCCACACCGCCCTGGCCTCGCTGGGGTGAGCGGCCTTCAAGTAGAAGCTCTCGTAAAGCCCATCGCCCCACGAGGTCTCGGGGAAACGCGCGCTCCACTCGGACGGGATCGGCTCCACGTCGCGACCGTAGCAATCATCGAACCGGCATCGCGCTGTTTAGTGTTCCGGGGTGCCCGTAGACGAAGTTCCGGCTCTGATAGCCGCCGAAGGTCTGATCAAGACCTTCGGAGACTTCGTCGCGGTCAACGAGATCGATTTCGAGGTGCGACCCGGTGAGGTGTTCGGTTTCCTCGGACCGAATGGGGCGGGCAAAACCTCGACGATGCGGATGATCGGTTGCACGTCGCCGCGCACGGGTGGCTCTCTACGCGTCCTGGGCCGCGATCCTTCTACGCACGCGGCTGAGATCAAATCCCGGATCGGGGTCGCTCCTCAGACCGACAACCTGGATATCGAGCTCACCGTCAGAGAGAACCTCGAGATGTACGCCCGCTACTTCGACATCGACCGACACACCGCAGCAAAGCGCGTCGACGAGTTGATCGACTTCGTCCAGCTACAGGACAAGATGCATAGCAAGGTCGAGCCCCTATCCGGAGGCATGAAAAGACGCCTCACGATCGCCCGCGCGCTGGTGAACGACCCCGACCTCCTGCTGCTGGACGAGCCGACCACCGGTCTCGATCCACAAGCGCGTCACCTCGTGTGGGAACGTCTCTACCGGTTGAAGCAACGCGGCGTCACCCTGGTCGTGACCACGCATTACATGGACGAGGCCGAACAGCTATGCGACCGGCTCGTAGTCATGGACAAGGCGCAGATCGTGGCGGAGGGCTCCCCGCGCGACCTGATCTCCCGCTTCAGCACGCGTGAGGTGCTCGAGCTCCGGGTGCCGGACGGGACGCGGGATCGCCTCGCGGCCGCGGCCGACGGACTGGCGGAGCGGGTCGAGTGGTTGCCGGACCGCGTTCTCCTCTACACCGAGAGCGGTGAGGCGACGCTGGCTCGGATCACCGACGCCGGCGTCCACCCCGATACGGCACTCGTGCGTAGGGCGACACTCGAGGACGTCTTCCTGACGATCACCGGACGTTCGCTGATCGAGTGAGGTCGCTCGCCGTGGTTCAGCGCAACCTCTTGGTCTTCTGGCGCGCTTGGCGTAGCTCCTTCTTGTTGTCCGTGCTGACGCCGGTGCTGTTCCTGTCGGCCATGGGGCTGGGGCTGGGATCGCTCGTGCAGGAGGGAAGGTCCTTCGGAGGGGTGGAATACCTTCCTTTCTTCGCCACCGGGATCCTGGCGGCCAGCTGCATGCAGAGCGGCGTCTTTGGCGCCACGTATCCGGTGATGAGCAAGATCACGTGGCAGCGGAACTACGAGGCGATGCTGGCCTCGCCGTTGTCGGTGCGGGACATCTTCCTGGGCGAGATGGCTTGGATCGGCGTGACCATCGCACAGCTGGCGATCCCATTCTTCGTCGTGATGGCACTCTTCGGTGTGTTCGACTCCGCTCTTGCGGTGCTGGCGATCCCAGTCGTCATCCTGGTCGGGCTGAGTTGCGCGGGAGTGGTTTTCGCACTTACGGCGACGCTCCACACCGACGAGGCCTACACATGGCTGTTCCGTTTCGTGGTGACGCCGCTGTTCCTCTTGTCGGGGACCTTCTTTCCCATCGAGGAGCTGCCGGCGTGGGGGCAGGTCGTGGCCCATCTCACGCCCCTGTTCCACGGCGTCGAGCTCGTCCGCCAGCTCACGATCTACTCAGTGGACCCCAGCGCCGTCTGGCATCTCCTCTATCTGCTGATCTTGTTGGCTGCCGGCGTGGTCGTGGGTATCCGTAAGCTCACCAGGAGGCTGCAGCCGTGAGCACGGCGCGCGCAGCTGCCACCGCGGTTCCCGCGTACCCGCGCCCGTCCCTGCATCGAGCGGGCAAGCTCGTCTACCGCAACCTGCTCGCCTACAAGCACCACTGGATGGCTTTCGTGAGCGGCTTCTTCGAGCCGTTCTTCTACTTAGTGGCGGTCGGTTTCGGCGTGGGGCAGTTCGTTGGATCCCTCTCCTTCGGCGATACCGAGCTCAGTTACGCGTCGTTCCTCGCGCCGGGCCTGCTCGCCGCCTCTACCCTCAACGGTGCGGTGTTCGACGGGTTCTTCGGTCCCTTCTTCAAGCTCAACTGGATGAAGACCTACGACGGGATCGTGACCACCCCCCTTTCCATCCCCGATATCGCGGTGGGAGAGGTGCTCTGGGCGTTGATCCGGGGGACGATCTACGGGGTGGGGTTCCTGATCGTCATGCTGATCCTCGGGCTCATGCACTCGCCGTGGGGGCTGTTGGCCCTTCCCGCCGTGATGCTGTCCTCGGGAGCGCTGTCGGCCGGCGCCATGATCCTTACGTGCACAACCAAGCAGATCTCCTCGATCGACAAGGTGATGACCTTGGTCGTGTTCCCGCTGTTTCTTTTCTCTGGGACCTTCTTCCCGGTGTCGCTGTACCCGGACTACCTGAGGCCGTTCGTCCAGGCCACGCCGCTCTATCACTCGGCGACCCTCCTGCGTTCCCTGACCACGGGTGAGGTCGGCCCGGGCACGCTGTGGCATGTGGCCTACCTAGGCGCGATGTTCGTCCTCGCGAGCGTCGTGGCAACGCGCTTGATGAGACGCCGGCTCGTCTTCTAGCGGTGCCTACCGGTGCTCGGGGTTCGGGTGGTCCCACCTGCAGCCGGCATCCCACTCGGACCGCTGGTTCCCGTAGGCGGTGATCCCTCCGCTGTCCTTCAACATGCGCGCGAGATGCATCAGGTTCCAGGTCATGAACGTCATGTTGCGATTGGTGAAGTCGTTGTCGAATCCCGCCCCGTCGTCTCCGTACGAGGGCCCGGGTCCCGCCTCACCGATCCAGCCTGCATCCGCTTGGGGCGGGATCGTGTATCCGAGATGTTGCAGTGCATAGAGGATGCTCATCGAGCAATGCTTGATCCCGTCCTCGTTGCCGGTGATCAGGCAACCGCCGGCTCTTCCGTAGTAGGCGTACTGGCCCCGGTCGTTGAGCAGGCTCGAGTTCCCGTAGAGACGCTCGATCAACTGCGTGCATACCGACGACTTCTCTCCCAGCCAGATCGGAGACCCGATCACCAGGATGTCCGCGTCCAGGACCTTCTCGAAGATCTGCGGCCATAAGTCCGTCTTCCAGCCGTGCTCGGTCATGTCCGGCCACACTCCGACCGCGAGATCCAGGTCGACCGCGCGCAGGGACTCGACCGCGACGCCGTGATTCTGCATGATGGCGATCGATCGATCCATGAGGAGTTGCGTGTGGGACTCGTCGGGCGATCGCTTGAGGGTGCAGTTGATGTAGAGCGCCTTCAGATCGCTGTTGTCGGGGGCCTCGCGAGCCTCGTCTTTAGCCATTGGACTACTCCCTTCTCGAGTGTCGATCACCACTCACCAGGCACCGCCCCCACCGCCACCGCCACCGCCACCACCGCCGCCCGAGAAGCCACCGCCTCCGCCACTCGAGGGCGCGGCCGCGCTCGTGACCGCGGTCGAGATGTCGGAGATCGCGAAACCGCTGGTGCCGGAACCGAGCCCTCCGTGCGCGTCGACCCAGTAGACGCTGCTCGTTGCGGCGAGCTCCTCCGGAGCGTGTAGCTGCGCGGCCTGGAGGACGCGGTCGGCGACACCAAGCGCGATGCCGTAGCAGAGGAACCGGTCCCATACGGCGATCGACGCCGGGGCCGCCTCGGGGATCCCGGGGAAGTCGGTGAGGAATCGCTTGAACGCATCCCACTGCGCGGCGAGGTGGGCACCTTGTGCGGAACGCTTCTCCCACCCCCGGCGCCTCGCCAGGAACACGATCATGATCAGCGCGTTCAGACCCGCCATCCCGGCCCCGATCCCCCAGTAGACCTTCGCCCACGGGAACCCCTCGGCGACGTTGCCGACCTTGCCCGCGATGAAGATGCAACCGACCGTCAGGGCGATGAAACCGATAGTGGCCAGCACCGCCGGCGCCAACCCGTGGCCTGTCCACCAACCCTTCTCTTTCAAGGACCCGGAGACGCCGAGTTTGAACTGGGTGAACCGCTCCGCGTAGTAGGCGGGTTCGCCGGCGATCTCTGTTCGGAGCTCGCCGAGCATAAGGCGGTCCTTCCCCGCGAGCGCGTGCTCCACGGCGTTCAGAACCTCCTGTTCGTAGGGCTGGAGCCCGGTCGTCTTGTCGGTTGCCTGCACCGCCAGGTCGCTGACCTCCTCCCGTCGGATCCCGGCCCACGTCTTACGGATCGTGGTGGCGTGATCGGCCGAGAGGTAGCCGCGCCGTATCAGATCGAAGAGTGTCGCGGCGAAGGCGTCTCCCGTGGCACGGGCATGGCCTTCCGCCAGCAGGGCGGCAACCATCGCCGGCTCTTCCTCGCCCGGCGGCTCGTGCAGATGTTCCGGCGCCGGAGGCACGACCGGCTCTCGGCCGTAGCGACGCCAGATGTACAGGGCGATCAGGGATCCCGGTAGGGCGATGACCACGAGCCCGAGCGGAAGGAGCCACGCGAGGTTCTCCTTGACGAACGCTATCCTCCGCCTGTCTTCGGCCGCCCGGCGGGCGAGCTCGCCCTCTTCGTCGATGATCTTCTGGAGACCGGGCCCCCCTCGCTCCACCGCGCCGCTCGTGCCGGTGAGCAGCTCTCGCGGGAACACGGCGCGCATCTCGACCCAACGCGCCGGGGGAACGTGCGTTGCCTCCAGGGTCGCGCCCCCGCCGTTGTCCTTCAGCTCCACGACCCCGGAGATGTCTCCGGGATGTCCCCATATCAGCGCGTCGCCGGGGGCAGCGCCCGGCCACCTCATCTCAACGGTGAGGTTCGACAGCTCCTGGTCCCACTCGTCACCCCACACGCGCAGGTTGAGGTCCACCACGTCGGTGTAGGCGATCGCCAGCCCCCGCAGTGTGTAGGAGACGTCGAAGGTCCGAACCTCGTCGAAGGCCTGGTAGTGCCAGACGATCCGCGTTCGATCGCTCAGCTCGGCCACCCCGAACGTGTCCGGCGACCCGGAGCTCCCCAGCTCGGCCGAGGCGCCGGGCGAGTACGCCCGCCCGCCCTCGCCGACCGAGATGTCGCTGACCGCCAGCAGCGTGGTCTCTCCGCTCAGCTCCTCTCGCCGGTGCGGGATCTCTCGGTATCCACCGCTGAAGGCCCCGGAGAACGAGTAGGTGATGTGCTCGACCACTCGAACGGAGCCGTCCGGAAGCACACGTGCCTCGATGGCGGCTTCGGGGAGTGTGAAGGTCTTCGCGTGGGCCGGAGGAGCCAGACCTCCAACGGCCAGGACGGCGGCTACGACGATCAGGCTCCTGGCGAGTCCCCGGCGAGCTCCCTTCATCACGGCAGTGTCTCTTTTTGGGCGCCGGATTGCACCCGACTTCGCACCAGATCGGGACCTCGGGGAGGGGTATGGGGCCCTTCGTGGCGAAGTGATCGGGCTATGGGATCCGGGAGCGCTCGCATCGGCAGGCCTCTTGCGATGGCGACGGCACTGGTGCTGGGAGTCGTGGCACCGGCGGGAGCGGTCGCCGAGGAGCGTGCCATCGCCGGACCCGGGGGATTCGCGCACGGATACCTCACGGAAACGGTCACGATCTCGAAGGGTGACTCGATCGCTTTCGCCAACCTCGACATCTTCGAGCACAACGTCGTCCACGATGTGGAGGCCGACGGCTTCGGAGGGAAACGGAACGCTGCCTGGTGCAGATCCGACGAGGGAGACCACCACGAACACGCCCACGGATGTCCTGTCTTCTGGAGCGAGTTGATCGCCGCCGGCGAGACGACGCAGGTGAGGGGATTGCGACGGGTTAAGCCCGGCAAGAGCTACACGTTCTTCTGCACGCTGCACCACAACATGAAGGGAACGTTGGTCGTCCGTCCGCGCCAGTAGGTCTCAGGACGCGGTCGCGAGACGGTGTGCGAGAGCCTTCAGCATGGCCACCGCCAGCTTCGGCTCGGCCTGGAGCAGCTCGTCGAAATCGTCGCGCGCTATCGCCAGGCACCGCAGCTGGGTCGATGACGCGCACACCCGCCCCGTGTGGGTGGCGCGCTCGTCCAGTAGGGCGAGTTCGCCGAAGAATTCGCCGGGGCCCAGCTCGATCTTCCTGTCTCGCAGCTCGACCGTCGCCGTCCCCTCTTCGATCACGAACAGGCCCGCTCCGGGCTGATCCGGCTGTACGAGCACGTGACCGTGACGGGCCTCGAACTCGGTGGCGTGGTCGAGGATCCGCTGGAGCGCTCCGGTGCTGAGCTCCGCGAACAATGGGATCTGGCGCAGGTGTTCGAGACGCTGTTCGAGCGTGGGTTCGGGCACCGCGCTTTCATATCACGCCAACCGCGGTCATCCCAGACGCTTCGGCGTGCGATCGAGCCGTCCTCGCTTCTTGACCGAAGGCGCACTAGCATCGTCGACGATGAACAACGACGAGCTCGTCGATGCCCTCGCCGGCTTCTCGTTGTTCGCGGACGTCGGCCGGCCCGATCTCGAGGGGCTGGTCCATAGCTTCGACGAGGAGTGGTACTCGCAAGGCCAACGGGTCCTGCGTCAGGGATTCACCGGCACGGGTTTCCACCTCATCGTGCAGGGCGAAGCGGCGATCGTGATCGACGGCGAGGAGCGGACGACCCTGGGCCGCGGTGACTTCTTCGGGGAGATCTCGGTGCTGCTCGACGAACCTCCGGTGGCGGACGTGGTCGCGCTGTCCCCGCTTCACTGTGTCGTGCTGGCGCGTGCCGACCTGCCGGAGTGGCTCCTCGGTCATCCGTCCGTGTGCTTGCGCATGCTGCAGGCGTCCCTGCGCCGGCTCCGGGCGGCCAACCTGTGGCGGAGCTAACCGGCCCGTACCCGCCGGGGGAGTATCCGGTGGTCGTCGTGGGCAGCGGACCCGGCGGACTTCAGACCAGCTATCACCTGACCCGTTACGGGGTCGGCCACGCGCTCATCTCGGCGGACGACGCGCCCGGAGGGATGTTCCGGCGCTTCCCGATATTCCAGCGCCTGATCACGTGGACGAAGCTGCACGCGCCGGTCGGGCGCGATACCAGCGCGTACGAGTGGTTCGACTGGAACAGCCTGCTCGGAGACGAAGCCGCGCATCGCAGTCTGGTACCCGAGATGATGGACGGTACCTCGTACTTCCCCTCGCGGCCCGAGATGGAAGCCGGTATCGCCGCGTTCGTCGAGCGCGCCGGAGTCAAATGCCGCTACGGGTGTCGCTGGTTGTCGACCCGGAAGGACGACGAAGGCTTCGTGCTCGAGACCTCGGACGGCGCCTATCGCTGCAGCGTGATCGTCTTCGCGATCGGCATGGCGCAGCCGTGGAAACCCTCGATCCCAGGGATCGATGAAGTGCCCCACTACGTCGACCTGCAATCCCCCCAGCACTACGCGGGCAAGTCGGTCTTTCTGATAGGTAAACGGAACTCCGGTTTCGAACTCGCAGATGGCCTTCTTCCCTGGGCGCGGCAGATAGTGCTTGCCTCACCGCGTCCCGCCCGGATCTCGGTTGTGAGTCGGTCCACCGCGGCGGCGCGGGCTCGGTATCTCCAGCCTTACGAGGACCATGTCCTCGGTGGAGGAAACCTCGTGATGGACGCGACGATCGAGAGGATCGAGCGAACGACCGAGGGATCGACCGTCCATCTGCGGGGCACGAGCCGGCCGGGGACATGGAGGATGGATTCAGACGCCGTGATCGCCGCCACCGGATTCGCCGTTCCTCTGGGCGACCTGCGCGATCTCGGTGTCGCGACGTTCCATCAGGATCGCCTGCCGGCGCAGACCCCGTACTGGGAGAGCGTCTCCGTTCCCGGGATCTATTTCGCCGGCGCGGTTACGCAGGGATCGATCGGTCTGAAGAAGTACGGCATCCCCAGTAACTCTGCCGCCGTCCACGGGTTCCGTTACAACGCCAGGGTGCTGGCCCGGCACATCGCCGAGAAACACATGGGGTTGTCGTTCGAGAGGCCGCGTCTGGCGGCCGGGGAAGTGATCGACCATCTCCTGGAGCGCGCGCGGTACGGGCCCGACCTGTGGAACCAACGCTCCTATCTGGCCCAGGTCGTCGAGTTCTCGCCAAACGAAGGCATCACCGACGCGGGTTGTGTGCCACTGGCGCATTTCGTGGATTCGGAAGGTCCCGATGCCGTCGCGATCACGGTCGAGACCGATACGGAAGGAGATATCCATCCCGCCCTTTACCTGCGCCGGGCCAATGCCGTCACGGAGCACCTACTAGGCTCGGACCCACTGCACAACTTCCAGGGTCCGGAGCATCGCAAGGCAACCGCCGATCTGCTGGTCGGCTGGATCTAACCGATAGAGAGGACGAGGATGGACGACGATCGACTGCGTGACATCTATGCGGGCACCTCGACGATAGCGGTGGTGGGCGCGTCGAAGGACGAGTCAAAGCCGTCGCATTCGATCCCGGCTTACCTGCAGAACCAGGGGTTCAAGATCATCCCGGTGAGTCCTCGCGGCGGGGAGATCTTCGGGGAAAAGGCGTATCCAACCCTTGCCGAGGTGACCGAACCGGTCGACGTCGTTGACGTCTTCCGACCCGCCGACGAAGCCCCGGGTATCGCTCGCGAGGCGGTGGAGATCGGAGCGAAGGTGCTGTGGCTCCAGAGTGGGATCTCCTCCGATGAGGCTTACCAGATCGCCACGGCGGCAGGGCTGCAGGTCGTGATGGACGCGTGCATGGGGGTCACGCACGGGCGGCTCGGGCTCGGGCCCGGCCCCCACTAGGACTAGACGAGCGAGGTCAGAGAAGGGTCGATCGATGCGATCAGCATCTTCTCGCTGACCCCCTTCAGCTCGACCGGTCGAGGCTCCGAGATCGGGAAGCGGGCCTTGGCGATGTTGATCACGTCCATCGACGCCAGGATCTCGCCACCCTGCGCCAGCGCGCCGACGCGAGCGGCCTCGTGGACCCCCTTCCCGCCGTAGTCGTTACCGCGGCGTGTGGCTTCCACCGAATGCAGCCCGATGCGAACCTGGGGCGCGAAGCCCTGCGAGCGGCGGTGGCTATCCAACCTGCGTTGGATGGCCACCGCGCATTCGACCGCTTCATACGGACTCTCGAATGCCACGAAGAAACCGTCGCCGACCTGCTTCACTTCCTCGCCGCAGTGCGCTTCGAACAGCTTCCGGAGCGTGTTGTCGTGCCAGCCCAGCAGGTTCTCCCAGGCCCCGTCGCCCAACGCCTCGACCAGGTTCGTCGATCCCACGATGTCCGTGAACATGAACGTCCTGGTGGCTCGTACGCCGGGCACTGACGCCTTGGGAAGGGTGTCGGCAACATCCTCGCCGAGCAGGTCCATGGCCCGCCTTAGGTCCAGAACGGCCCCAAGCTTGTCGAACGCGGCTCGAGCCGCCTGCAACTCGAGCACGGCGCCGTCCTCGTCACCCGATTCCCGCAGCGCGATTCCCAACATCATGCGAGCCCGCGCGGCCTCGTAAGGAAGATCGGCGGCGCGCCAGAGCCGCCAACTCTGGCGACAGGATTGGATCGCCTCTCGAACATCGCCCTCTGCGAGCTGAAGCTCGCCTCGCGCCAATAGCGCACAGGCCTGGAGCACTGCACTCTGGAACTCCTCCGCGATCTGTTCTGCCTCGGTGACGGCCGTGCGCGCGGTGTCCAGATCACCGGCGGCGATCGCGATCGTGACCTGGGGCGTCAGCAGGCGGCAGCGGCTCAGCTTGTCGAGCGTCGGCTCGTCCAGAGCTCGAGCGATCGACGTGGCTGCCGCACGGACGTTGCCCTCGGCCAGCTGGAGCATCGCCAGCCCGGGCTGAGGGTCGCGGCCAAGCTCGTGTGCCTGGCGGAACGCGTCCTTCGCCTCTTCGAGATCGCCCATCCGAAGCCTTATCTCGCCCACCTCGTAGAACCCGAAAGCGGCGAACTCGAGGTTGAAGCTCTGCAGCTCGTGGAGCGCTCGACGAGCTTCCTGCTCGGCCTCCGCCCAGGAGCCGCGCAACCTCATGATCTCGGCACGGTGCACGCGGCAGACCCCGGGGAAGCCTGCTATCGACTGGCGCTCGCACCAGCGTTTCGAAGCCTCCGTCCACTGACCGGCGCGGTCGTAGTCGGCCAGAGACGCCGTGGCACTGATCGCCATGCAGTAGATGATCCCGGTCATGAAGGGGCCGACATCACCGCTCACCGACGCCACCGTTGCTTCGTCTAGGAGCGCGAGACCCTCTTGCACGCGCCCGCTCTGGAGGTGCGCCTTGCCCTCCAGCAGTAAGCCCATCGCCTGCAGGTCGGGGTTCCCGTAGCGTGTTCCGATGTCGAGCGTTCGCGTTGCGGCCTCGAGCGCCAGGTCCGACTTGTCCATTGCGAGGGCATCCATCGCATGCATCATCGAGAGCCAGCCCTGCTCGGCACAATCGCCTTCTTGCTGTAGCAGGCGCTCGGCTCGGTTGAACCAACCGGCGCCCATGGAGTGCGCGAGCTTGCTGAAGTAGTCCTGAGCGACCTGGATCCCTATGACGGCGGCCCGGCGCGGCGCGCCGGCGTCGATGTAGCCCGCGTAGGCGCGCTCCCGGGCCGAGATGCAGTCCTCCAGCCGCCCGGTCCACCAGGCCGCCTCCGCATACGCCTCCAGATCCTCGGGGGAGAGCTCCCCTTCGGAGTCGGCCGTCTTGAGCAGGTCGTAAGCCTCCCGCCAGGCGTGCTTTGCGGCGGCGGCGCGCCCATCTTCCAATGGGCTTGATTCGATGACCTGACTCATGGGATCCCCTCGTCGACTGCCGCATCTCATTGTCGCGTAGCGATCCTGCGCTTCACAAGAAGCTCAACCGAGTGAAGTCGTGTTCGGAGCAGCCGCGGTCCGTTTCATCCCTATCGTCCGGGTTCGTCTATCCCAACTTCGTGTGAGGGTAGTCCGCCGAGCGGTTCTGGAAGGAGAGGATCTTCGGATTCTGGATCACGCCGCCGCGGATCTCGATCGCCCGGTGGACCGTCTCGTCTCGATCCCACGATCCGGCGCCGCCCATGACCGCGGGCAGGTAGGGAAGCAATGCCTCGCTGATCTCCCACGTCGCCGAGTCCCAGAGATACGAGGGGCTGTGATCGACCGCGTAGTAGTAGATCTGGTCTCCAACCGTGAACATCGGATCCTCGAACGACGTTGGCCGAGCCCACTCGAAGCCCATCCCCTCGTCGCAGGACACGTCCACGATCAGGGTCCCGCGCCCCAGCGTGTCGAGTTCGTCGGTGGTCACGAACATGTACGGAGCGTCGGTGTCTTGAAGCACGCAGTTCACGATGATGTCGTGGTCCGCGAGGACCTCCGCCATCGGCTTACTTCCGGAATCTGCGACGACTACTACGCGGCCCCCGTCCCCCGCCGCGAGCCGGGTCATGTTGACCGCGTGAGGCGGCGATTCGACCGCGCTGGGCTCCCTGTGTGTCATGACCGTGACGTCGGAGATGTCCACCGCCCTCAGCGCGGTTACGGCCCCGCGTCCGGTCGCGCCGTAGCTGATGACCGCAGCGCTGAGAGGCCGTCCGTACTCTCCGGTCAGTCCGACAAGGCTCAGGGCGTGCATCACCGAGCAGTAGCCGGCCAGCTCGTTGTTCTGATGGAAGACGTGGACCCCGAAGGACCCGTCGTGGATCCAATGGTTCATCGACTCCCATGCGATCAGGGTGAGCCGCCTGTCGATGGCCTGCTGGGTGAGTGCCTCGTCCTGCACGCAGTGCGGCCATCCCCAGAGGACCTGGCCGTCTCGCATCGAGGCTAGATCCTCCGGCAGAGGCTTGGGGAGAAGCAAGATGTCGCATTCCTCGATCAGCTGCTGCTGGGAACGGACCCCTGCCACCAGTCCGGTTAGATCTTCGTCGGTCGTGCCGAAGTGTGACGCGTACCCGCGCTCGAGGAACATCGAGCGCCGGAGCGCGGGGTCGATCCGCTCTAGATGCCGGGGGTGGATCGGCAGCCGGAGCTCGTTCTCCTTGCGCGAGGTACCGAACACACCGAGGCCGAGTTGCTCCATCGATGTCAGACGCGAACGACTAGATCGTCGAGCAGTCTCCTGGTCGCGGCCGCGATCTCCTCGACCGCCCCCTCGAACACCGGTGTGTTCACACGCGATGGGGCCCGGTAGCCGCTCACCTTCCGTACATATTGGAGCGCGGCGGCCCGGATCTCCTCGTCGCTGGGAGGGTCTTGTGGATCACGAAGGGTCTTGATGCTTCTGCACATGGCGAGAACCTACCGCCCCGGAGAGCAACGCCGGGAGGCTCCCATCAGGCATAGCGAGCTGAGACCTGGGTACACCAAGGGCGGACGAGACAGGAGGTACGACATGGATGACCCGCTGCTGATCGTCATCATCGTTGTGGTGGTGATCGCGGTTGCCGTTGCCATCTGGTGGTTCATGAAGGGCAAGGAGAGGAAGCTCGAGCAGCAACGCGAGCAAGCGGCGGCCCATCGCGACGAGGCACAGACGGCGGCCCAGCGGGCGGGCCAGGCCGAAGTCGCGGCCCGGCGCCAGGCCGAGGAGGCCGAGCGGGAGCGCGAGCGTGCGGTAGAGCTGGAGCGCAAGGCGGCCGAAACCGACCCCGACACCGACACTCGTACCTAGGCAGCAGCGATGAAGGTCGCCGACATCCCGCGGCGACGCTTGCATAACTCGTAGCTCAAGAGAACCCATCCGGTCGCCCGAGGGGCTTGTAATGCTCGGTGACCTCACGCATGATTCCACTCACTGAAGTGACAGTTAACCGAACCGGAGAGCTGGCGGGGGTGACGCTCCCTGAGCTCCTGAAGCCTGACGCGAGACAGTGCCTCTTCCAAGCACTCGATCTTCAATACCGCCGTCGTGCTCTGATCCTTCGCGCCCGGCCGTCGAGGATGGACCGTAGTCTCGAAGAAGCCGCCCGCGACCTCGGGTTGTCCATCACTCTCACCTTCATCGTTCTGGCCCAAACCAGGTTGCGGCGGAGCGCACGCCGCTCGGAGTCACGAGGCCCCGAGTTCCGCGTTGGCCCCGAGCCCTACCTGTTGAAGGAGGGCGACGGCCTGCTGTTCGAGAGTCGCACGCCTCATTGGAACCGGAACCCGGGCCCCTCGAAGGCTGAGGTTCTGTGGATCACCACCCCGCCGTCATATTGATGGGGACCGCGGTCGGAGGGCGCCGCTATCGTGGACTAGGCCTGTGGATGGACACCCTCGAGGAGTCTCTCTCGCCGCGGCCTCCGCTCCCGGGCGATCTCAAGACGGATGTGGCCATCGTCGGCGCCGGCTACACCGGCCTCTGGGCGGCTTACTACCTGCTGCGAGCCGATCCCGCGGCCAAGATCACGCTCGTCGAGAAGGAAGTAGCGGGCTTCGGAGCGTCGGGTCGCAACGGAGGTTGGTGCTCCGCACTCTTCGCGGCTCCTGCTGCCAAGATCGCTCGGCGGTACGGGCGCGGCGCGGCGATAGCGATGCAGCGAGCGATGTTCGACACGGTGGACGAGGTCGGCCGGGTCACGCGGGCGGAGGAGATCGAAGCGGACTTCCGCAAGGGCGGGACTCTGACCCTTGTGACGTCGCCGACCCAGCTCGACCGGGTGCGATCGATGATCGATACGGACCGTAAGTGGGGCTTCGGCGAGGAGCACTTCAAATGGTTGAACGCGGCCGAGGCAGCCGAGCGTATCCGCGTAAGAGGGGGGCTCGGTGCTCGCTTCACCCCGCACTGCGCACGGGTGCATCCGGCGCGATTGGTGCGCGGCCTTGCCGCGACCGTAGAGGATCTAGGTGCGACGATCTACGAGCAGACCGCGGCGACCGAGATCCTTCCGCGCTCGGTTGTAACCACCCGCGGGGATATCAGAGCCGACGTCGTGATCAGGGCGACGGAGGGATACACGAGCGGGCTGAAGGGGTTGGGGAGGGCGATGCTCCCTCTCTACTCGCTGATGATCGCCACGGAGCCTCTTCCGCACGAAGTGTGGGAAGAGATCGGTTGGAGCGGCCACGAGACGATCCACGACGGCCGACATCTCCTGATCTATGCACAGAGGACGGCCGACGATCGCATCGCGATCGGGGGCCGTGGAGCTCCCTATCACTTTGGGTCGCGCATCAATGGGCGCAACGATCACGATCCGAGGGTTTTCGCATCGCTTCGCCGAGTGCTCCACGAGCTCTTTCCGGCGACCCGACGCGTCTCGATCACCCACGAGTGGGGTGGCTGTCTGGGGGTTCCGCGCGACTGGTTCAGCTCGGTGGGCTACGACGCCGAGACCGGAGCGGCGTGGGCCGGTGGCTACGTGGGAGACGGCGTGGCCACGGCGAACCTCGCTGGGCGCACTCTGCGCGACCTGATCCGAGGAGAGACCACGGACCTGACCGATCTGCCGTGGGTCAACCACCGGTCCCGTCGCTGGGAGCCCGAGCCGTTGCGGTGGCTGGGTGTGAACCTCGGTCTGAAGGCGATGGGACATGCCGATCGAGTCGAAGAGCGCACCGGACGCCCTACGAGGCGCGGAGAGGCCGTGAAGCGGTTGATCGGCTTGTAAAGGGCGGGGGAGCTAGGCCTTGGCGTTGAACCTCAGGACGTCGATACCCCGGTTGTAGTCGAGCGTGTACACGATCTCGTTATTGATCCAGTAGGCCGCGCTTGTCGATCCAGCGTGGGGGAGGAACCAGCCGACCTCTTTGATCTTGCCTTTCTTGCTCACGTTGATGAATCGGGTTCCGTGCTCGAAGAAGGCAGCGGCCACGAGCCCGCCGTTGCGGAACTTCGGATGTGCCTCGTGCCAGTGGGTCGAGCAACTCAGGTTCGCGGGAGGGCTTCCATCCGCGTAGGTGCCGTTGCTCATCCGGTACTCGTCGATCATCGTGAAGGTCTTGGTGCGCTTCC
>Ga0299913_10001790_pt1 | contig 16363 bp, 13 predicted proteins | sample RVTome_9_FD_201360 | JGI IMG/M metagenome (GOLD analysis project Ga0299913, IMG submission 201360) | Soil microbial communities from uranium-contaminated site in the Upper Colorado River Basin, Wyoming, United States - RVT155D38 (version 2) ...
GAGGTGCGCGCGAAGTTCGCAACGGCGTGGGGCGCCGACCTGCCCGAGCGCGCGGGCTACCGGCTCGACCAGATGATATCCGGGCTCCACGACGGCCGCGTCAAGGCGCTCTACCTGATCGGGGAGAACCCGGCCCAGACGGAGCCGAACGCCCACCACGTCGAGGAGGGCCTCTCGAACCTCGAGTTCCTCGTCGCGCAGGACCTCTTCCTGAACGAGACCTCGCGACGGCACGCGAACGTCGTCCTGCCGGCGTCGAGCTTCGCCGAGAAGGACGGGACGTTCACGAACACCGAGCGCCGGATCAACCGCGTCCGCGCGGCCGTGCCGCTGCCCGGCAACGCGCGCGGCGACCGCGAGATCGTGATCGCACTGGCGCGCGCGCTCGGCTGCGATTGGCCCCACTACCCCGACGCGGAGTCGGTCTGGAACGAGCTCGCCGACCTCTCGCCCAACTGGTACGGGATCCGCTACCCGAGGATCGAGGAGCAGGGGATGCAGTGGCCGTGCCCGTCGCTCGACCACCCCGGGACGCCGTTCCTGCACGAGGGGCACCCCTCGCTGCCGTCCGGCAAGGGGAAGTTCCACCCGGTCGAGTACCAGCCGCCGATCGAGGAGCCCGACTCGGAGTACCCGTTCGTCCTCTCGACCGGCCGCACGCTCTACCACTACAACTCTGGCGGGATGACGATGCGCGAGGGCGGGATCACGGACAAGCAGGTCGAGCCGTTCTTCGAGCTCGCGCCCGAGGACGCGTCGGCGCTCGGCGTGGCCGAGGGCGACTGGGTGCGGCTCGTCTCGCGCCGCGGCGACCTCACCGCCCGGGCGCAGCTCTCCGACCGCGTCTACCCCGGCCTCGTCTGGATGGCGCTCCACTTCGCGGAGGCGCGTGTGAACTGGCTCACCCACGACGTCGGCGACCCGCTGATCGGGACGCCGGAGTACAAGGTCTCCGCGGTCCGGCTGGAGCGCGTCTGACCCTGCTGACGCCGGAGCGCGTGCAGCCGCTGCTGCAGGGCCGCTTCGGGCGGCCCTATCTCTACCTGGACCGCTGCGAGACGACCCAGCGCATGCTCGACGCGGCGCAGCCCGAGGGCGCCGTCGCGCTGTGCGAGGAGCAGACCGCAGGGCGCGGGCGGCTGGGACGCCGCTGGGAGGCGCCGGCCGGCACGTCGATCCTGGTTTCGGTCGTGCTGCGCCCGCCGCGCGAGCGGAAGCCGGCCGAGCTGCCCCTGGTCGGAGGCATGGCTGCCGCGATCGCGGTCGAGCGCGCGACGGGGCTCGCCGCGCAGCTGAAGTGGCCGAACGACGTGATGCTCGACCGCCGCAAGGTCGCGGGCGGGATCGCGGAGCTGAAGGACGGCGCCGTCGTGCTCGGGATCGGGATCAACGTTAACCAACGACCGGGCGACCTACCGGACGGGACGAAGGCGCCGGCGGGGTCGCTCCGGAGCGTGACGGGGCGCGAGCACGACCGCGCCGCCCTCCTCGTCGACCTCCTGCTCGAGCTCGAGCAGCGCTACGAGGCCTGGCGCGACGGCGGGCTGGACGCGGTCTACGAGGATCTCGGCGCGCGCGACTTTCTCCGCGGCCGGCGGGTGACGGTCGACGGCGTCGAGGGCACCGCACAGCGGATCGAGCGCGACGGCCGGCTCCTCGTCGAGACGGCGTCGGGGCCGCTGCTCGTCGAGAGCGGCGAGGTCTACTACCGGGGCTGAACGGCCTCGATCAGCCGCGCGACCTCGGCGCGGTCGGCGGGCGGGAGCTCGAGCCGCTCGCGCAGCTCGTCCTCGAGCCGGCGTGCGAGGTCGAGCAGGCTCCAGAGCGCCCGGGCGATCTCGCGCTCGTCGTAGCCGCCGAACGTCGACGCGAGGACGTCGCGCGGCACACCGGCCCACTGCTCCGCGAAGCGGACGCCGTGCCACGGGGACGCACCGGCGAGCGTCGCGCGCCAGCGGATCAGGGCGAGGAGCCGGTAGCGGAGGTAGGTGTCGAGGCACTCGAGCGCCGTCCAGAGCTCGCCGCGCCGGAGCTTCTTCGCCGTCCAGAGGCCGTGGTACCAGAGGTCGGCGCAGACCTGCTCGAGCGCGGCCTCGTCCGGTGGCGGCTCCGCAGGCGGGCCTACGAGCTCGGCGAGGTGCGGCGCCAGCCCGAGCTCATCGTGGAGCAGGAGATGGCCGCGGCCGAGCAGGACCGTCGCGTCCGGGATCAGGCCGATCGCCTCCGCCGCGGGCACGAGCACGACGTCCACGTCGACGCCGCCCTCGAGCAGCACGCGACGCTCGCGGAGCCCCGGCCGGATCGTGTCCTCGACGAAGGTGAGCACGGGGCGGCCGAGCTCCTCGAGCCAACCGGCGCCTTCGAGGTACGGGGCGGGATCGTCCACGAACGCGATCACGTCGACGTCGGACCACTCGTCCGCCGGCGCCTCGGTGCGGGCGAGCGACCCGACGAGGATCAGCCCGCGCACGTCGTCGCGCGCTCTCGCCCAGGCGGTCACGGCCGCGAGCGCGAGGTCGCGCGGCACGTCGACGTCGAGCAGGAGCGCCGGGTCGACGTCCAGCACGCGCTCGTTCACGCCGCGGAGCGAGAGGTCGCCCGCGGCGAGCCGGCGCTCGAGCTCCGGCAGGTGCCCCTGCGAGTACGCCCCGGGAAGGGGGCCCGACACGGGCACGGCACCGGCTTCGCCGAGCGCCCGCAGCAGCTCGGGCGTCACGAGCGGGCAGTCGACCGGGAGGAACACCACGGTCTCGGAGGCGGCCGCCCGCAGCCCGGCGAGAACTCCGGCGATCGGCGCCCGCGGCTCGGCCGGCTCGACGACCACGTCGAAGGGGAGGTCGAGCTCGCCCTTGCCCACGGCGATCCGCTCGCCGAACGCCTCGCCGAGGATCCGCCAGCCGCGCTCCGCCAGCGTCTCGCCGCGGAGCCGCGCCAGCGCCTTCGGCGACCCGAACCGCTCCGACGCCCCGCCCACGAGCAGCACGCCCGTCACCGACGCGATGCGGACTTCTCCCACACTGAGACGTGCTTGAGGCTCTCACTGGTGAACGGCTCCCGCTTCCAGCCGCCCCACCGCTCGCGCAGGCTCATCCCTGCGAGGCGCGCCATCAGGTCCAGCTCCGACGGCCACACGTAACGAAACGGCGGCGAGAAGACCTCGACCTCGCCGTCGGCGATCCAGTAGTGATGCGAGACCACGCCCTGCCGGGCTACGTCGTACTCGTCGAAACCGAGGTGCGTCGGACCGACGTCGAAAGGCTGGAACGTCTCGCCGGGCGGAAGCCGCCGCAGCGCCGGCACGAGCACCTCGATCACGAAGCAGCCGCCGGGCTCGAGCTGCGCTGCGACATTGCGGAAGCAGGCGACCTGCTCGTCCTGCGTCGTCAGGTTCATGATCGTGTTCGCAACGAGGTAGGCGACCGAGAACGTGGCTTCCACCGCCGCTGTCGCGAAATCGCCGATCGTCACGCCGATCTGCTGCGCGCCGGGCTTCGCACGCAACCGCGCGACCATCGCCTCCGACAGGTCGATCCCGTGCACCCGAACGCCGCGTTCGGAGAGTGGGATCGCGATCCGGCCCGTGCCGATGCCGAGCTCGAGCGCAGCCCCGTCGGACGCGAGGTCCGCGAGGAACGCGACGATGGGATCGACGGCGGCGGGGTCGGACTGGTAGCCATACCTCTCGTCGTACCGCCGCGCGACGTCCTCGCCGAAGTGGTTCTCAGGCATGGACGCGCCAGGTCTCCGAGTAGACGTTCAGCGAGGCGTCGCGGACGAAGCCGCAGAGCGTCACACCGCGGTCGGCGGCCAGCTCGACCGCGAGCGACGAGGGCGCGCCGACGGCGACGACGACCGGGCAGCCCGCGACCGCCGCCTTCTGGACGAGCTCGAACGAGATCCGCCCGGTCAGGCAGAGGAGCGAGCGCGAGAGCGGCAGGAGCCCGTCGAGGAACGCCCGCCCGAGCACCTTGTCGAGCGCATTGTGGCGTCCGACGTCCTCGCGAACGCAGACGAGCTCGCCCTGGGCGGAGAAGAGCCCGCTCGCGTGCAGGCCTCCCGTCGCCTCGAACGCCGCCTGCGCGGCCCGCAGCCGGCCCGGCAGCTCGGCGACGAGCGCCGCCGGCACGCGCAGGTCGCTCTCGACGCGCGGCGCCTCGATGGCGACGGCCTCGAGCGCGCCCTTGCCGCAGACCCCGCACGACGACGACGTGTAGAAGCTCCGTCGGAGGCGCCCGGGGTCGAAGCCGGGAGCGTCGAGCTCGATCGCGTTCACGGCGAGATCGTCCGGGACCCGGGCGCCGAGCGGGCGAAGCCCCTCGGAGAGCGCGAACCCGAGCGCGAGCTCCTCGTCGTGACCCGGCGTTCGCATCGTCACAGCGACGGGCTCGCCGCCGATCCGCAGCTCCAGCGGCTCCTCGACCGCGACGAGGTCGCCGGCCTCGCCGCCGGGGATCCGGGTCACCTCGACGCGCGCGGTCGTGTTGGCCGGCGCCTCCACCGGTCAAGTATCGCGCAGGTTTCCGGCGATTCGGGCATCTCAGTGGTACATGAGCGAGCCGGCAGCAGACTTCGGGACCGGGCTTCGCGCCCATCTCGGCCTCGAGCGGGCGCAGCTCGACCTGCTCGCCGAGCCCGCGACCGTCCCGGACGAGCTCGCCGCCGAGATCGCCGCCGCCGCCGACGCCGCGCCTGAGAGCGCCGCGCTCGAAGCGCTGGCCGACCTCGAGGCCGAGCTCCTCGAGCGCGAGCGCGTCCTGGCGCTCCGCGAGGCGAGCCTCGCCGGCCGTGCCGGCAGCCTGCTCGCGGCCGCGCAGGCGCTCTACGACGAGGTCCTCGGCGGAGGACCGCCGCCCAGCGACGACGAGCTCGCCCGCATGCGGCGGCGGAAGAGCGTGGCCTGACGAGCGGATGGTCGCGCGCATCCGCGACGACCGGCTGCTGCGGTGGAGCGCCTACGCGGCGGCGCCCTTCGTCTGGCTCGCCCTCGCGCTCTTCAACCCGTTTCTGCTGCTCGTCCCGCCGCTGATCACGCTCGCGCTTCGCCAGGCGATGACCTACGGGATCCTCGAGCGGTACGAGCCCGAGGACGAGCCCGACTTCTTCTAGTTCGCGGGTCTATTCGACCGTGACGGTCTTGGCCAGGTTCCGGGGCTGGTCGACGTTGAGGCCGCGGATCCGCGCGATCCTGTAGGCGAGCAGCTGTAGCGGGATGATCGCGAGCACCGCCTGGAGGAACTTCGGCGTCTTCGGCACGTAGATGACGTCGTCCGCGTGGTGCTGGATGTCCTCGTTGCCGTCGGTCGCGATCGCGATCACGTGCGCCCCGCGCGCGCGCACTTCCTGGATGTTGGAGACGAGCTTGTCGTACACGTGGATGTCGGTCGCGACGACGACGACCGGCGTGTCGTCGTCGAGGAGCGCGATCGGGCCGTGCTTCATCTCGCCGGCGGAGTACGCCTCGGTCGGGATATAGCTGATCTCCTTCAGCTTCAGCGCACCCTCGAGCGCGACCGGCAGGCCGATGTGGCGGCCGAGATAGAGGAAGAACGGCTTGTCGGCGAAGCGCTGCGCGATCTCCTCGATCGGATGGTCGCCGTCGAGGAAGCGGTCGATCTTGGCCGGCAGCTCGTAGACCTTGTCGAGGATGAACGAGATCTCGCCCGGCGGCATCGTCTCGCGGATCTGCGCCAGCTTGAGCGCGACGAGATAGAGCAGCGAGACCTGCGCCGTGAACGTCTTCGAGGCGGCGACGCCCACCTCGAGCCCGCAGCGCGTGTAGAGCACCGAGTCGACCTCGCGCGTGATCTGCGAGCCCATCATGTTCGTGATCGCGACCGTGCGCGCGCCCTTCTCGCGGGCGAGCTTCATCGCCTCGATCGTGTCCCGCGTCTCGCCCGACTGCGAGATCCCGATCACGAGCGTGTTCTCGTCGATCACGGGGTTGCGGTAGATCCACTCGGAGGCGATGTCCGGCTCGACCGGAACGCGCGCCCACTCCTCGATCACGTACCTCCCGACGACGCCGGCATGGTAGGCGGTGCCGCAGGCGAGGATCACGATCCGGCGGAGCTGGCGCAGCTCGTCCTCGCTCATGCCGAGACCCTCGAGCACGAGCGTGCCGTGGCGGACGCGGTCGCCGATCGTCTCCGCGACGGCCTCCGCCTGCTCGTAGATCTCCTTGAGCATGAAGGTCTCGTAGCCGCCCTTCTCGGCACCCTCGTCGTCCCAGTCGAGCTCGACCGGCTCGTGCTGGACCGGCGTGCCGTCGGCACGGGAGAAGACGGCGCCGGCCGGGGTCAGCTCGACGACGTCGCCGTCGTCCGGGAACTGCACCTGCCGCGTCTCCTTCAGGAACGCCGCCGCGTTCGAGGCGAGGAACATCTCGCCCTTGCCGACCCCGACGACGAGCGGCGTCTGGTGACGCGCAGCGACGAGCAAGTCGGCGTGGTCGTGATGGATGACCACGAAAGTGAAGTGCCCCTCGAGCTCGCCGACGGTCCGCCGGACGGCGTCGGCGAGTTCGCCCTCGTAATGGCGCTCGATCAGGTGGACGACGGTCTCGGCGTCGGTCTCGGAGCCGAAGGTGTGCCCCTCGGCCAGCAGGCCCTCGCGCAGCTCACGGTAGTTCTCGATGATCCCGTTCAGGACGATCGAGAGCTTCGAGCCGTCGCAGCCGGTCAGCGGGTGCGCGTTTGCCTCCGTGACGGCGCCGTGGGTGGCCCAGCGCGTGTGGCCGAGACCGTGCGTCGAGGTCGAGCCGTTCGAGCCCGCCTCGAGCTTCAGGTTCTGCAGGTTGCCGACCGCCCGGACGTACTCGAGGCCGTGCTCCTCGCGCAGGGCGATTCCGGCCGAGTCGTACCCGCGGTACTCGAGGCGCTCGAGGCCGTTGAGAAGAAGCTGCTTGCACTCGCGCGGCCCGACGTATCCGATGATCCCGCACATTCACGCCTCCTCTTCCCGACTTTCACCGGGCAGACGCCCCGAGAACGAACAAGAGCCCGGCGCGTCTCCCGCGGCGTCGCGGGTCAGCCGAGCTCTCTCTGAACGAGCGTCACGATCCTAGCACAGAGGTCGCGGGCCTTCTCGTCCGTTTCGGCCTCCCCGAGCACGCGGATCAGAGGCTCCGTGCCGGAGGCGCGGACGAGCACGCGCCCCGATCCGTTCAGCTCGGCGTTCAGCCGGTCCGCCTCCGCGAGGGCGGCGGCCGGCACGTCTCGCCGCGCGACGCGGACGTTCTCCTTCGCCTGCGCGAAACGCGGCATCACCGACGCGGCCTCGGCGAGCGTCCGGCCTTCGAGCGCCCCGCAGAGGAGCAGTGCCGCCGCGAGCCCGTCGCCGGTGACGTGGTCGCGCAGGCAGATCACGTGGCCCGACTGCTCGCCGCCGAGGATCCCGCGCTCACGGCGCAGGGCCTCGAGCACGTAGCGGTCGCCGACCGGCGTCGTCACCACGCGGACGCCGCGCTCCTCCATCAACCGGTGGAAGCCGAGATTCGTCATCACGGTCACCGCGACCACCTCGATGCCCAAGTGGAGCGCGAGGATGGCCAGGATCTGGTCGCCGTCCACGACATCACCGGCGCCGTCGACCGCCAGCATCCGGTCGCCGTCGCCGTCGAACGCGATCCCGAGGTCGAGACCGCCGGTGCGGACCGTCTCCTGGAGCAGCGCGAGGTCGGTGGCGCCGCAGCCCTCGTTGATGTTCTCGCCGTCCGGGTCGTCGCCGATCGCGGTCACGACGGCGCCGAGCCGCTCGAACGCGGCCGGCGCGAGCCCGCTGTAGGCGCCGTTCGCGCAGTCGACGGCCAGCCGGATCCCCGTCAGGTCGGTGCCGAAGCGCTCGAGCACGTGCTCGAGGTAGCTGTCGGTGTAGACGTCGACGTGGTCGATCGTGCCGCCGCCCGGCTCGGGCGCGTCGAGGAGCGCCTCGATCTCCTCCTCCGAAGCGTCGGTGAGCTTGCTCCCGTCCCTGTCGAAGATCTTGATGCCGTTGTACTCCGGCGGGTTGTGCGACGCGGAGATGACGACGCCGAGGTCGAGCGCGAGCAGGGCGACGGCCGGCGTCGGCAGGACGCCCGCGAGCACCGCGCTGCCGCCTGCGGCGACGACCCCGCGCGCGAACGCCTCCTCGAGCTCGGGACCCGAGGCACGCGTGTCGCGGCCGACGAAGACGCGCCCGCGGCCGGACCAGAGCGTCGCCGCCTTGCCCAGCCTCTCGACGAGCTCGACCGTCAGATCCTGGCCCACGACCCCACGCACGCCGTCCGTGCCGAAATAGCGCCTCAAGGCGCGGGCTAGCGCTTCGAGAACTGCGGGGCCTTGCGCGCCTTGTGCAGGCCGGCCTTCTTGCGCTCCACCTGGCGCGCGTCGCGCGTGAGGAAGCCCTCGCGCTTCAGCGGGATCCGTAGCTCCGGATCCGCCTCGACGAGCGCGCGGGCGATCCCGTGGCGCACCGCCCCGGCCTGGCCGGACGAGCCGCCGCCGTGGACGCGGACGCGGATGTCGAACGTGCCCTCGACGCCCGCCGTCTTCAATGGGGCGAGCGCGAGCGTCCGGTGCGTGGCCCGGGGGAAGTAGTCCTCCAGCGTCCGGCCGTTGAACCAGGTCTTCCCGTCGCCCGGACGGAGGATCACGCGCGCGACCGAGGTCTTCCGCTTGCCCGTGCCGAGGTACTGCGCCTGCTCTGCCACTACGAGACCTCCAACGTCTTCGGCGCCTGGGCCTCGTGCGGGTGCTCGGGGCCGGCGTAGATCTTCAGCTTGTTGATCTGCTGGCGCGCGAGGCGGTTGCGCGGGAGCATCCCCTTGACCGCCTTGCGCAGCACCTCCGTCGGCCGCCGCTCGAGCTGGGTGCGCAGTGTTCGGGTGCGGAGGCCGCCGGGATAGCCGGAGTGGGAGTGGTACAGCTTCTGGTCGAGCTTCTGGCCGGTGACGTGGATCTTCTCCGCGTTGACGACGATCACGAAGTCGCCGGTGTCGACGTGCGGCGTGTAGGCCGCCTTGTTCTTGCCGCGCAGCGTGTCCGCGATCTGGGTTGCGAGACGCCCGAGAGTCTTGCCATCGGCGTCGACGACGTACCACTCGCGTGCGACTTCACCCGGCTTTGCGCTGTAGGTCTTCATTTCACAGAAAGAGGGCGCACATCGGGTGCGCCGGCGGCGGATCGTACCAGAATCCAGGCCGCGGGCAGGACGACGAAGGCCGTGGCGCCGAACGCCAGCGCCTCCACGCCGAGCTCGCTGAAGGCGACCCCGCCGAGGAGCACGAGCACCGCCCCGGTGAAGCTCGAGACCTGGTCGGTCAGCCCGATCAGCTTCCCGCGCTCGGCCGGAAGCGCGCGGTCGGCGAGCTCCGTCACGGCCGCGACGTACGAGACGTTCCAGCCGAGCCCGAGCAGGAAGAGCGACACGGACATCCACCCCACGCTCTCGAACCAGGCGAGTCCGATGGTGGACAGGCCCATCAGGAGCAGGCCGGCAACCTGCCCCGGGCGGCGGCCGAGCTTGTCCACGAGGGCACCGATCACGAGCACGAGCGCGTACATGCCGACGATGTGCAGGCTGATCACCGTGAACACGTCCGACTGGTGGTGCCCGTGGTCGATCACGAGGTAGCCGGTCAGGTTCATCACCGCGACCATGACCGCGAAGCTCGACACGGCGGCGACGAGCGCGGTGAGCACGCCCGGGCGGGCGAGGATCTCGCGCAGCGGCGCCGACTCCTCGTCCTCGACCCCGCCGGCGTCGAAATGGAGCTGCCGGGCGATCGTCCGCGGGTCGGGCCGCACGCAGAGGACGAGCACGAGCCCGACGACCATGATCCCGGCGGCCGCGATCCACGGCAGCACGAGCGCCTCCGTGTCGAGCTCCTTGCCGGCGAAGAGCGGCCGGAAGACGAGCGGTCCAAGGGCGGCTCCGAAGAGCGCACCGAAGAGGACGTACGAGATGCCGCGGCCGCGGCGCTCCGGCGGGTACATGTCCGCCGCCGCGGCGCGGGCGAGCAGGATCGTTCCCTGCGAGACGCCCACGAGCGCGAAGCCGAGGACGACGACCGGAGCCGACTCGAGCTCGCACCCGAGCGCGGTCGTCAGGCAGCCGGCGATCCCGGCGACGCAGCCGCCGGCGAGCACCGGGATCCGGCCGTGCCGGTCCATCAGCCGCCCGGCGGGGAGCGCTGCGAGCGCTCCCGCGGTGAGGAAGATGGCCGGGCCCAGGCCGAGGATGCCCTCGATCCCGGTCACCAGCACGAGCGTCACCGTCGCGACCGCGACGGCGAGCTGGACCATGCCCGACAGCGCCGTCAGCGTCGCCGCGAGCAGGATCGTGTTGCGGCGGACCGGGAACTCGCTCACCGGGCCAAGCCTATGCGACGGCGGCCGCGGCGCCGACGCGCCGCGGCCGCCGGTCCGGGAGCGGGACTAGCCGCCGAGCGAGGCGGTCCCCTGCTTGTAGTTCCTGCCCCTCCCGTCGGGGCTGTAGTTGTTCTCGACGTTGCCCGCCGCGTCGACCGAGAACCAGTGGACCGTGGCTCCCGCCGGCACCGTCAGCAGCTCGCCGGCTTCGCGGATGCCCGCGGAGGCGTAGAGCGTCGACGAGTAGGTCGGGACGCTGCCGTCCAGCGTGTAGAAGACCGCGGCGGGCTCGCTCGTCTCGAAGCGGAGGTTGACGGCCCCCGCGGTCGAGCTCGCGGCGAGCTGGATCGTGCTCTCGGGCCGCGTCCGGTCCTTGCCGAAGTCGTACGCCACGCGGACGAGCTCGACGAGCCCGTTCGCGTACTCCAGCGTCTCCTGGTGCGCGGACGCCGACGAGGTCGTCGACCCCTCCCACGGCGGCTGGAACTGGGTGCCGACCTCGAAGTTCCAGGCGTAGATGCCGTACCTGTACCAGAGCATGTCGCCTGAGTTCCCCGCCGCCGAGTAGAGCACGTCGGAGATCGGGCCCGTCCGGGCGGGCGTCACCGAGAGTCCCCGGTGGCGCTTGATCGAAGTGAGGATCCGCGACGACGCGCCCCAGAAGTACGACTCCTCCGCGAGGGTCGGCCGCGGCGCGGAGACCCTCCCCGGCAGCGCGTACGCCCCCGGCGACCACATGAAGTAGTTGCCGGAGCTGTGGAGGTTCATCGCGAACTTCACGTTCGGCCGCGCGGCTAGCCAGTCGAGGTTCCTGTTCTCCGGCTCGGACAGCTCCGACGGCCCGGAGTACACGTCGCTCGTGCAGCTCGTCGACGCGCCGTCGTAGCCGTCGAAGAGGCTGTACTCGGTGTAGTTCCGGTTGTTGTCCACGCCCCACGCGTTCCGGGCGAGGAGGTCGAAGGGGCCCGTCACGGCGCAGTGCCGCGTCATGTTCCGGCGCTGCGACGCGAAGTCGTAGAACGAGTAGTGGCCGCCGTCCGGGTTGATCGACGGCGCGATCCACACCTCGAGGTTGTTCAGCAGCTGCTTCGTCGGCCCGTGGTGGCCGTAGTTGCGCAGCAGCCGCTCGGCCGTCTCGATCGTGACGAGCGGCGGTACCCACTCGCGGGCGTGCTCCTGCGCGTAGGCGAGTACGGCCATCTTCGAGCCGTCCCTCACCTTCCCGATCCTCAGTGCGTAGACCGGGTGCGGCTCGCGCGAGACCGTGTCCGGTGCGCTGAGGAAGTCGCTCAGGTTGCGCCGCGGGGACGGCGGGGCGGTCCCGCCCCCCGCGTTGCCGCGGAACGTGTACGCGTCGACGAGCGCGCTCGCCGCGAGGTGTGCGTTCAGGGCGGCCACGACCTGGGCGGACGTGCTCGTGCGCGCCCCGGACGCGTTCGTCGCGAGGCTGACCGTGATGTCGCTGCCGCTCACCTCCACGCTGAGCGGCTGACTCGCGGCGCCGGGGTCGACCACCTCGATCGAGATGTCGTTCCCGCCCTCGTGGCCCCAGGCGTCGGAGTCGACGCCGGCGCGCGAGGCGTTCGAGACGGAGATGCCCGGCAGGAGCGTGCCCGTCGCCGGGAGCCCCGCCTTGACCGTATTTCCGTCGTCGAGCGAGATCATCACGGTCGGGATCGTGATCCCGGACGCGCTGCCGCCCGGGCTGAACGGCGCGCCCGCGACGTTGTTGACGATCACGACCGCGATCGCTCCGGCTGCCTGCGCGTTCTGCGTCTTCTGCACGAACGGGCAGGTGCCGCGGTCGACGAGAGCGATCGCGCCGGCCGGGAAGCCCACGAACGGGCTGCAGCCCTCACTCGGAAGCGCGGTGCCGTCGTTCGCGACGGCGAAGGCGCCCGAAGTGCCGGCGGGCGGGATGCCCGGCCCGTAGCCGGCCGGGCCGGCGAAGGCGTACTCGCCCGAGGCGGGCGACGGCGAGTCGACGACCACGCGGTTGCCCGGAGGGTCGAGCAGCGCCTGCGCCTTCCGACGGTAGCCGTTCGTCCGGTACGGGAGCTCGACGATCTCCGCGAGGGCGGGGAAGTTCGCCGCGAGCTGGTGGATCCGGTCGTACAGCTCCGTCGGCGTCAGGTAGCTCGCCACGAAGTCCTGCAGGTAGGCGTCGCCCTTGAACGGGTCGTCGCCGGTGACCGGCAGCCAGTCGTTCACCTTCGCGACCGCGACGTCGCCCGTCGGGCTGGTGATGCGAATGTACTCGGGCCTCGTCGAGAGGGAGGAGGCGCCGCGGTGGTAGAGGTACACGCCCGCGTCGACGAAGCGCGAGATGTTCTGCGTGCCACCGGAGCCCATCGGGGTGCCGGGGCCGCTGTCGCGCTGGACGACGAGCTGCTGCGACGAGGTCTGGCCCTGCGCCCACTTCGCCTCGACGGAGAGGACACCGTTGCCGAAGGAGGTGTAGTAGTCGGCGCGGACGATCTCGACGTCGGAGACGTCCGGGTTCGTCTCGTCGTACGCGGCCGCGGCGAACGCCTCGTTCTCGGCCGCACGCGCGGCGAGCGTGGCCTCGCGCTCGGCGACGACCGCCTCGGCGTCCTCCGGGGTGGAGACGGCCTCGCCGACGGCGAAGCCGAGCGACCGCAGGGTCGCGACCTCGGAGGGCGTGACGACTGCGTGCACCTCGAGGCCCTCGGCGGTGGCGTGGACGCCGTGGTCGAGGTCGACGCCGGTGCCGACGAGACGGTCGAGCTCGTCCCGGCCCGACAGGTGGACTTCGACGACGCTCGCCTCCTCGATCGCCGTGTGACCGAGATCGACCGGGCTCGCCGCTGCGCTGCTGCTGGACGCGACGGTCCCGAGCAGCACGGCGACGAGGGCTGCGCCGGCAAAGAGCGCCAGACGGAGCTTGCGCTGGTTCATCGTTCCTCCCCGTTCGAGCCGGCACCCGGGAGTCGGGTCCGCAGGCGGCGGTGTCCGGCTCGGCAAACTCCTCCTGACGGCCCTGCGGAAGGGTTAGGACACCACATCCACCCGCACGCGGTCAAGCGCGTGGCGTCGCGGCTACTCCCATTCGATCGTCGACGGCGGCTTCGAGCTGATGTCGAGCGCGACGCGGTTGACGCCAGGAAGCTCGTTGATGATCCGGCTCGAGATCGTCTCGAGCAGGTCGTAGGGCAGGCGTGCCCAGTCCGCCGTCATCGCGTCTTCGGAGGTCACGGCGCGGATCACGATCGGGTAGGCGTACGTGCGCTCGTCCCCCTGCACACCGACAGACTTGATCGCCGGCAGCACCGCGAAGCTCTGCCAGAGGTCGCGGTAGAGGCCCGCGCGGCGGACCTCCTCCTGCAGGATCGCGTCGGCGGCGCGGAGGATGTCGAGCCGCTCGCGCGTCACCTCGCCGATGATCCTGATCGCGAGCCCGGGCCCCGGGAACGGCTGGCGCCAGACCATCCGCTCGGGCATGCCGAGCTCCTCGCCGACGCGCCGCACCTCGTCCTTGAAGAGCAGGCGGAGCGGCTCGACGAGCTCCATCGCCATGTCGGCGGGTAGGCCGCCGACGTTGTGGTGCGACTTGATCATCGCGGCGACCCCCTCGGTGCCACCCGACTCGATCACGTCCGAGTAGAGCGTCCCCTGGACGAGGAATCGGATGTCGCCGAGCTTGCGGGCCTCCTCCTCGAAGACGCGGATGAACTCCTCGCCGATCCGCTTGCGTTTCTCCTCGGGATCGTCGACGCCCTCGAGGCGCGCCAGGAAGCGGTCTTGGGCCTCGACGTGGACGAGCGGCACCTGGAAGTGGCCGCCGAAGGTCTCCGCCACCTGCTCGGCCTCGTTCGAGCGCATGAAGCCGTGGTCGACGAAGACGCAGGTGAGCTGGTCGCCGACCGCCTTGTAGACGAGCAGCGCGGCGACCGCCGAGTCGACGCCGCCGGAAAGCCCGCAGATCACGCGCTCGGAGCCGACCTGCGCGCGAATCCGCTCCACCTGCTCCTCGATCACCGTCGCGGGCGTCCACGCGGGCGGTGCGCCTGCGACGTCGTAGAGGAAGTTCTTCAGCAGGTCCTGGCCGTGCGGCGTGTGGACGACCTCCGGGTGGAACTGCACCCCGTAGAGCCGCCGGCGCGCGTCCTCGAAAGCGGCGACCGGCGTCGAGGCCGAGGTGCCGGTGACGACGGCGCCCTCGGGCGGGGCGACGACGGTGTCGCGGTGGCTCATCCAGACGGTCTGCTGCTCGGGAAGCCCGGCGAAGAGGGCGCCCGTGCCACCCTCGAGGTCGGTCTTGCCGAACTCGGAGGCCCCCGTCCGGGCGACCTCGCCGCCCAGCTCGAGCGCCAGCAGCTGGGCGCCGTAGCAGATACCGAGGGTCGGGATCCCGAGCTCGAAGAGCCCCTCGTCGACGCGCGGCGCCCCCTCGGCGTAGACCGAGGCGGGGCCGCCGGAGAGGATCAGCGCGACCGGGTTCCGGCGCCGCACGTCCTCCGCGCTGAGCGTGTGCGGCACGAGCTCGGAGTAGACGCGCGCATCGCGGACCCGCCGCGCGATCAGCTGCGCGTACTGGCCGCCGAGATCGAGCACGAGCACCGGGCGCTCCTCGATCGGAGGCTCGGGCAGCGGCAGCGGGTGGACGGTGGCCACTACGATCGCCGGTAGTTCGGCGAGTCCTTCGTGATCGTGACGTCGTGCGGATGGCTCTCGCGCAGCCCCGCACCGGTGATCCGCACGAAGCGCGACTCGAGCTTCAGCGCCTCGACCGTGGCGGCGCCTGTGTAGCCCATCGCCTGCCGGAGCCCGCCGACGAGCTGATAGAGGATCTGCTGGACAGGGCCCTTGTAGGGCACCCGCCCCTCGATTCCCTCGGGCACGAGCTTGTCGACGTCCTCGACGTCGCCCTGGAAGTAGCGGTCCTTGGAGAAGGAGCGGGCCTTCATCGCGCCGAGCGAGCCCATGCCGCGGTACTCCTTGAAGCGCTCGCCCTGGACGAGGATCACGTCGCCGGGGCTCTCGTGCGTGCCGGCGAGCATCGAGCCGAGCATGACCGTGTCGGCACCGGCCGCGAGCGCCTTCGCGATGTCGCCCGAGGAGGTCATGCCGCCGTCCGCGACGACCGGCACGCCGTGGCGGATCGCATGTTCGGCGCACTCGAAGACGGCGGTGACCTGCGGCACGCCGACGCCCGCGACGACACGAGTGGTGCAGATCGAGCCCGGTCCGATCCCGACCTTGATCGCGTCCGCGCCCGCGTCGATCAGCGCCTCGGCGGCCTCCGCGGTGGCGATGTTGCCGGCGATCACCTGAACGTCCCACTCCTCCTTGACCCGCCTGACCATCGAGACGACCGACGCCGAGTGCCCGTGCGCGGTGTCGACGACGAGCACGTCGACCTCCGCGTCGACGAGCGCGCCGGCGCGCTCGAACGCGTCCGGCCCGACCCCGACGGCGGCGCCCACGCGCAGCCGACCCTGCTCGTCCTTCGTCGACAGCGGGAACTCGATCCGCTTGCGGATGTCCTTGACGGTGATCAGGCCCTTGAGCCGCCCGTCGGCGTCAACGACGGGGAGCTTCTCGATCTTGTGGCGGTGGAGGATCTCGCTTGCCTCGTCGAGTGTCGTCCCCACCGGCGCGGTGACCAGGTCGCGCGCCGTCATCAGCGCCGAGACCGGCTGCCGCACGTTCGACTCGAAGCGCAGGTCGCGGTTGGTCAGGATCCCGACGAGCACGCCGGTCTCGTTGGTGATCGGCACGCCCGAGATCCGGTAACGCTCCATCAGCTCGAGCGCGTCGGCGACGGAGTCGTCCGGCCGCAGCGTCACGGGCTCGACGATCATCCCCGACTCGGACCGCTTCACCTTGTCGACCTCGGCGACCTGGCCGGCGATCGAGAGGTTGCGGTGGAGGATCCCGATCCCGCCCTCGCGCGCGATCGCGATCGCGAGCCGCGCCTCGGTGACGGTGTCCATCGCCGCCGAGACGATCGGGATCTCGAGCGCGATCGTCCGCGTCAGGCGCGTGGCGGT